>Ga0181535_10006538_pt1 | contig 11975 bp, 7 predicted proteins | sample PEATcosm2014_Bin_44_FD_119774 | JGI IMG/M metagenome (GOLD analysis project Ga0181535, IMG submission 119774) | Peatland microbial communities from MTU Mesocosm Facility, Houghton, MI, USA - PEATcosm2014_Bin17_30_metaG | ecosystem: Environmental > Terrestrial > Soil > Wetlands > Peat | place...
CTGGGGAAAAGTTGGGCGTGGTGTGGGGAGCGGAGCTCCGCCTCCGCCCGTTCAAGCGTAGAATCGAGGAGAAAAAAGATGCACGAGTCGTTCCGCCCGTTGCACTGTGCTAATGGAGGACGAACGAAATAATTGTATGGCCACGGCGAGAACGTGCCGCTGCCGCTTCGTCAGACCAACCGCCTGGCCCTGTAGAGCCGACAGGCACCTCGCTCGTGAATCAACCACGGTTGCTCTTTCTCGAAACTGCTGGTGAACTTGCTTTTGTCGCTGGACGGCCCCGGCGTTATTGCTAAGCGAGAGTGTCAAGCGAACAGTAGACGCGGAGTGCATTCGGCGTGACGTCAAAGTATGGGCCCTTTTACATAAAGTGATTCTGCCATCCCGTAAGACTGCTAACAAGCTCCACCGGTAGGAGCCTTCACTGCATCATGGTGACAGTTAATGCCGTTGATGGCGCCGATAAGGCCGTGCAAGTCCATTCCGCGTCAACCACAGCAATATAACGTATATCCTAAATAGTACATACGCGAGACAAAAGAAGAAAACAGTTGGGGGTATTCACAAGGTTACGCTTTCGGAGTTGGATGGTGGAGGATGTTCCGCCATCCGCTCTCGCTGATGATGCTCATTCTCCGGGGGGCGTCCGTGGTTTTTGCATTGGTGCGACCGGTCGTGGCGTAGCGTCCTGCATGCGTGCTTGCAGAAGGTCGAATGTGCGGGCCAGTTGCGGCATCGCCTTGCTCTGCGAGCACTCGTCATGCATCCAACACGGGCGCGCATTCGCGAACGGGTCGTTGTGCGATGGGGTGGTTGATTTCGGCATTGTGGGAGCCTCATTTTTTCGCGAAGTGCCTTTCCCCTGGGTTACGGAAGCCGCGCGCTTTCGCTATTGTGCTGTCTCCCTCCCAACCGGCTCCCCCAACTGTGAAGGAGTTGCGATGGGTTTGACGCCAATAGCGGAGTTGGAGTTTTGGGGCTTCGCATCTTTCATCGAGGCCGCGTCACCGATTTGGCACGACTCAAGGCAACGCTTTAAGTCTCGAGCGGCTTCCTCCAAGCGAAGCCGGGCGGCAGCAAATTGCCGGTAGATTTCATACATCTGTTCACACTTGGGGCAGGCCCCTCGGATTCCGTCGCGCCCATCAGTTTCTGGGTTGTACCGCCGGTGCCTCTCGCACTGCATTCGAATCCTGGTCTTAATGACGATGTCGTTGATCAGCACCTTGACGGGTATTTTTAGCATGGTTGCGCCTCCTCGAAGTGGTTTACTTCTGAGCTACCGCCGCTGGTCGTGGCGACCACGATGTCCGGGATAAAACAAAACGCCGCCTCCGATGTTCCAATAGACGGAGTTCTTGCCGGCGATGCCAAACGGGAGATATTGGTTCTCAACGTAAATTGGGCGGACTCCCCAGCGGCCCCAAAGCGCAACATCCAAGCCGGCTCCGGCGAGGGTGGCAAAGCCCGTGTGTGGCGCCGAAGCAAGGTACATATGGTCTTTTGACGACAAGCGGGACAAACCAACGAGCGCTTGGGCAAAGGGCTCGTAGCGGCCAAGGTACAAAACATACCCGGTGCCCACTCCGAGAGTGGTTAAATGTTCTCCGAGAACCCCGCCTGAGCCATATCTGAGGGTGCCCAGCAGCAACACGTGGTCAACCTTTCTGTAACCGTATTGGAGGTTCAGACCGCTCGTAACCGAGGTCACGTCGCCGGTGGACGTTTTGAGGGCATAGTCGGTTTGCGAGCGCTCGTATCCGAGATAAATCTGATTAGGCAGGGCGGGCAGCGTAAGTGGGGGCTGCGTATTCTGGCCAGCGGCGTAACCGGCCGACAGCAGGACCAAACATGCTGCGCAAAGGGTTACTGCTCGGCTCATCGGGAACCTCCTGAGGTTTGAGGCTGCTCGGTTGTTGCTGCTGGCTCGCTGTCCGGATTGCCGGACGGGAGTTGATCGGTGGTGATTTGGGGAAAGAACGGAGTCACCTCGAAGGGCATCTTTTCCCGAGCATTTAGCAATTGGACACTCACGTTCCGCATCGCCACCGAAGCGGTATAGGGATCAACGACAATGCGCGATCCAAGGGGGAGAGCCGCGATCTGCTGCGGGTCCGTCTTCTTGAGTTCCGGGATGCCAGCAATAGCAGCCGTCAGTCGTGACGCAGCTCCGGTGGTAACAAACGATTCCCCGAGCCGGCCGTGTGTCAGGTGGGGCAGAGAGGATTCGGCGGCGGTTAACTCCTTCATGAACAGGCCAATCGACGCCAGCTTATCCTTATACAGGGAAGTGGCCTGAAGCAGTTCCAGCGCCTTTTTATCGGCATCCACCTCTTCTCCAGTCTGACGCTTCACGCCCAGGCGGAGCAGGGTCTCGCGATCGGCAAACAGCAGCCGGTCGCTATAGGCAAATTTGGTGCTGCTGTCGTGCGAAAGCACGATGTGGGCCAGTTCGCGCGCCAGAACCGCGGCGAGGCTGGCCTCATCGGGGAGCACGTCGAGCAGTCCTCGGCTGATAAAGATCGTATGGCCGACCGTGAAGCTCTCCAGCGGAGTCGTCAGGAGCAATCGGCAACGCACTTCCGGATCGACGGTGATATTCGAGGACGCCTCAAGGTTCGTGACTACCTGCTCGATCATCTTATCGACGTCTGATGGTGGGGATAGCAGTTCCCCTCGCGTCAGGCGCTCGATGACGTTGTCTTCCGCTTGACGCTGCCAAGCCCGTTGACTGGCGACAGGCGAGAACGCACCGGTCAAGGAGTTACTGACTGCATCTTTTGGGTCGACGAAAACAGCGGTGAATTCGCTCTGCTGATGGTTGGCCATTACTTCGCTGTCACGATATCCCCAAATCCGGGTTTGCGCTTTTAGGGCGGTTGCGTGCCTTTCGATCGGGAAAGTTGTCTCTTCGGAGTAGATGAAGCCAGGCAGCCACAGCGCCGGGGCGCCTTTAACCCGCCAGGAATCGCAATGCAGATACACGGTGTGGGCTTTGGGGTTGAGGTAGGTTCCATTGAAGCGAACGATGTTGTAACCGGCTTCCTCCACCCAAATGCGGCCCTCGAAGCGGCCCGGTCCGGATCGCTTTGCCTTGGGGACAACATCGAAAACCAGGCAGCGCGTAACCCCCACAAATTCCCTACGCCGGAAGGTGAGGGAATAGTGGTCGCGGTCAAAGTGGGGATCGATGATGGCCATCCGCGCAAAGCCAACGGGCCGCCAGCCAGGGTGATGACGGACCGCAAAGTCAGATAACGTGGAGAACAGCCGCTGTTTCTTGCGGGGAGGATCCCAAAAGAACTGATCGTCATGGATCTCCCCTTTGAACGACACTCGCCCCAGGAAGTAGTGATCGCTGCTGGGAATCTGGCCAAGTTCCTTGTCCGGCTGGAAGGTTTGCAGATAGGTCTCCACCATAGGAGCGTACTTGCCAAACGTCTTCATGTTAGCTGCTTCTCGCTGGAAGACCCGATTCCCCGCTTCCTCGACCGAGCCTTTGCCAACCGGATTCGAGGCAAGTGCGGTGGTGACCAACTGAGAGACAATCAGGAATGCAAAGCACAGCTTCTTGACCATTGTCGGTTGCTCCGAATTCTAAGAAAGTGCGAAAACAATATGTACGACGGCGGTGGAGTCCACACTCTGCCCGGCGCTTTGTGCCGGGTTGAAGTGGATTCGTTCCGCGGCCCGGATTGCCGCCTCATCGAGGCCGTGTCCAAGTCCCTTGATAACGCTGAGAACGTGCACCTTGCCGCTGGATTGAAAGACGACCTGCAGGAGAACCTCTCCTTCAACGTGCAGACGCCTTGCCTCGTCCGTATAGAGTGGCTTAGGTGTGGTCTCAACGACGACCGGGCTGAGACGCTGGCCGGTCGCGGCGTTGCTGCTATTACGCGGTGAGGACTGCGATTGAGTCATTCCAAATCCTGCCGAACCAACTGCGGCATTGTGGTTAGCTGGCTGGCGAGGGGAAGGGGTAGGTTGCTCAAAACCTTGTAGCGCAGAGACTGTTTTATTTTGCGGGGTGGCGGCCGGAGTCGCCTTTTCGGAAACTGCAAAGGCGACGCTTTGCACCGGGCGAGCTGCCGGTGGCGTTGGTAGAATCGGTAGATGATCAGAAAAGGCGGTAGCCTCTACTTTTCGTGGCATTGGTGGCGCCACTGGTACCGGCTTAGGCAAATCGGGAAGGGGTACCTTTGCCTGGGGCACCGGCTGGATAACGGGTGGCGCCGGCGGTACTGGTGCAACCCTTATCTGCTCGCGGGGTGTGTTAAGTGTCAGGGATCGCGAGACCGCCGGTAAGGCCGCAACAGGAATGGCAGGAGCGGGCCTGCTGGCGACCGAAGCAGCCGATGGCATTACCAGGGGAGTGACGGTGTAATAGTGCCGTTGCTGCTCGATGATTGTAGGGGCGGTCAGCGAGATAAAAATGGCGATGGCGATTGCCGCCGTCTGAACGGCAATACTGGTAAAGAAGACGCCAATCCGCCGCGGCGCCTTCTCCTGTTGTGCGTAGGCAAACAGCGTGCTAGCGGGGGCGATACTTGTACGTGTGGCAGAAATCATTAATGTCTCGCCTTCGCTAATGAACAGTGACGGTTACGGTGTTGGTGTGAGAAATGGCGCCCGCCGTCGCCGTGACGGCGATCTTATAGGTGCCTGGGGGCGTACCATTCGACTGCACGTAGCGCGTCCCATTACCGCAAGCGCAAAGCATGCATATTGCGATTAGCGGACCGGCTTGGAGAAAGCACTTCTTTAGTCGAGGTTTTAGCCGCCTTTGAAAGGGAATCGCGATTAGGCCGCACAGAATGAAGCTTAGGCTGGCGGTCTGTACGGTTGTTCCGACCGTAGCCACGGTTAGCGTGGATTGTGCGCCTTTGGCATCGACAGTCACCGACACGGGCGAAAAGGCACAGTTCATTTGCGCAGGAAGAGTGCCACAACTCAAGCTGACCGGCCCAGCAAAGCCATTGATGCCGGTAACCGTGGCTGTGCTTAACAGGGAGGAGCCTTGGGGAATCGAGCCGGTTGAGGTGGACAAATTGAAAGCAAAGTCTGGAGCCCCAGGGGTTGTAGCTGGCGCCACGGTCAACGTCGTGGACGCCGAATTAGACGCAAAATTCTGGCTTCCGCCGTAGGTGGCAACGATCGAATAGGTTCCCGGCAGCAGAGTGACGGTGATGCTGGCAAGGCCATTGGACAAGGGAACGCTCTGGGATTGCGTGTTCTGTGCAGCATCCGTGATTACAAAATCGAGGGTCCCGATCGGCGCATCTGTGCCGGCTTTGGCGCCGGTCACTTGAGCCGTTACTGTAACCGGCGACGATGATATTGCCGGGGCAGGTGATGTCGAAATGAATACGGCGGTGTTCTGCTGGTTTACGACCTGCTGGTAAGAGGTGCTGCTCCGGGTTGCCGCCAAGGCCGTGACAGAGAGCACAAGCATCATCCCTAACATGCGAGCCATAGATACTCCGAAACCAAGGCGCTGCCGGATACCGGATCCGGCAGCGCCAGGGGGTTAGTTATAGTTGTTGTCGCCGCTATAAGTGGCGATTATGTTGTGCGACCCTGCTCCGAGAGCCGATGTTGTAAATGTCGCGTTGCCGGAGCCATCAATGGATACGGCGGCATTCAGGACGGTGGCTCCATCCGAGATCGAAACGGTCCCGGTGGGGGTGATCCCGATGACGCCGGTCATGGTGACGGTAATGGTGACGGTGGTGCCGTAGGTTGACGGATTGGGTATACCCGAGATCGCCATATTTGCAATAACCGTATTAACGATCTGGGTAACCGTGGCGTTAGCGGGTGAACTGTAGTTGTTATCGCCCGGCCAGCTTGCGGTGATGGTATGCGTTCCTGCCGTAAGGGCGTTCGTTGTCAGGGATGCGACGCCGCCGGTGATGGTCCCGGTTCCGATGGTGGTTGAGCCATCCTTGAAGGTGACGGTTCCAGTTGCGTCGCTGGGGACGGTTGCAGTGAATGTAACGGACGTGCCAAACGCAGACGGGCTGCCACTGGAGGCAACCGAAAGTGTGCCCGCTGCCTGGTTCACCGTCTGGCTTACCGGGCTGCTGGTTGCATCGTCGTAGTCGGTATCGCCGCTATACACCGCGGTGATCGAGTGCGAGCCGGCCGTAAGGGCGCTCGTGCTGAACTGCACGCTTCCGTTGCTCAGGGTGCCGGTGCCGATTGGTGTCGCTCCATCGTTAAACGTGATGGAGCCGGTCGGGGTGATTGCGCTGACAGGCGTCACCGTGGCAGTGAAGGTGACACTTTGGCCGTATGTGGAGGGGTTCGTTCCAGAAGCCAACGTGACGTGGGTACTGGAGTCCTCAGTGATAATCAGGGTTTCTGGTTCAGAGGTTGATGCGCCCACGGACGGATCGCCGGCGTATTGTGCGGTGATTGTGTGAGTGCCTGCTGGCAGGTTGCTTGTGGTGAACGATGCGGTAGCACCGGACCCGGCGAGGGCAGTGCCATCCGTCTGCACATACGGACCCGGGGTAGCGGCTTCTTCAACTTGCTCGCCCCAGAGTTGGACCTGAATGCCATTGCCGACGCCACCGATCAGGACCTTTGCGCTCGTCATCCCGGCGCCGGTGGTCGCCGTAACCGAGCAGCGCGTCCATGTGGAACTCGCCGGGCACGACTGCGACGCCAACGGCGTATTGCTTGTGTTCGTAATCGTCAGCGGAACCGACTGCGTGCCGGATGGAACCCGCATCCAAGCCGAGAACGTCATGGGGGCGCTTGCCGTCAGACCGGAAACTGTCTGGACAATGTAACCGTTAGCTCCATTGCTGGTAAAAGTGCTGGCCTGGGTATTAGTGGTGGGGCCTTGCGCGGTCGCGCCTACGGTGGCCTGATTCGTGCTCCAGGATGCGGCGGTGAGGTTATTGGAGTACAGCAGCAGGTTTGTTGTATTGCTTGGGCTCACGCTGCCGGCGCCAACTGACGTGGCTCCATCGTAGAAGCTGATATTGAGACCAGTTGCGGCCATACCGCCTGTGGAAATCTTCGCGGTAAAGGTCACAGGCGTCCCCAGCATGGCCGGCGACGAATTGATGGCAAGGCGGGTAACGGAATCCGCGGTGTTTACGACTTGGGAAATGGCAGCGGATGAGACGGCAACAAAGTTGGAATCGCCACTATAGCTGCCGGTGATGCTATGCGTCCCGACGGTTAACGTCGAAGTTGTGAGGGTGGCGGTGGTCCCGGTTATGGCCACGGTGCCAAGGGCGTTTGTGCCATCCTTGAAGGTTATGGTTCCGGTGGCCCCGGAGGGAACGGCCGCGGTGAAGGTCACCGGGATGGTGTAGTTGCTCGGGGATCCAGACGAACTAACGGTAACGGCCGAAATCCCTCCCTGTCCGGGGGTGGCCTGGTTCACGACCTGAACATAGCTTGCGGTTGAATGCTGCGCGTAACCGGTGTTAAGCGCGAGCAGTAGGCTGAGCAGCACGGCGAGAATGCGGCATGATTTCATCAAGCGGTCATGTCCTTTTCAACAGCTCCCCTTTCCGGGGATGGGGATGCCAACGACCTCGGTTCTCCATATGGATATCAGGGATATCCACAATATGACATATGAAAAAATGCCGGAAGGATTACGATGGTCACCAATCTCCGGAAGCACAGCACTGAATAAGGGTCAAAGTGCTGTGCTTCCGCTGGGCGGGAAACGACAGGGAATGAATTTAGTAGTAATTGGGATCGCCGTTGTAAATGACGTAGATGGTATGCTTGCCGGCGACGAACGCCGAGGTGGTGTAGGTAATCTGGCCATTCACGTCGAGTGGCGTTGTTGCCAATTGGGCAGCGCCATCCGATATCGTCGCCGTGCCGGTTGGGATGGCGCCGGGGCCAATAAATGTGAACGTCAGAGTAATCGTGTCTCCAAAAACGGAGGGGTTTTCGCTCGAGATGACGTTTATCGATACCGGGCTATTGCCAACCGTTTGCGTGAGAGGGGCGGAGGTAGCGCTGCTGTAGGTACTGTCGCCGCCGTAGACGGCGGTGATGGAGTGGCTGCCTACGCCAAGTGAGGATGTCGTAAATTGGGTCGATCCGCTGTCGAGAATACCAGTGCCCAAGGTGGCCGCGCCGTCCTTGAAGGCGACGCTTTCGCCATTGGGAGGCCCGGTGATGGCAGCCGTGAATGTAACCGAACTGCTGTAGGTTGACGGGTTATTGTTCGATGCCACCGAAATGGTTGCGGTGATCGGGTCAACGAACTGGGTCAACACGCCTGAAGTAGACCCGGCGTAGGTGGCATCTCCGCTGTAGACGGCGGTAATGGAGTGGCTGCCGATCGCCAGGGCCGACGTGTTATAAGTGGCTGATCCGTTGCTGAGCATACCTGTGCCCAGGGGGGTGGCGCCGTCCATGAAGGTGACTGAACCAGTGGCGCTGCTTGGCGTGATAATGGCCAGGAAGGTTACGCTCTGCCCATAGCTGGACGGATTTGCCGAACTTGCGACGGTGGTGGACGATACCGAGGAACCGGTCGCAACATTGATCGTGATGCTTTGAGAAGTGCTGCTATTAAATATTCCATCACCGCTGCCGCCGTAAACGGCCGTGATGGAATGGCTGCCCACGGTGAGCGCTGCCGTACTGAAGTTCGCCGTGCTGCCGTATCCGCTCTGTGAAGTGCTGGACATGATGTTTTGGACATAAGGACCCGCAATCGATGCCTGCTCGAGTTGACCACCCCACACCTGGATGCCATCCGGCGCAGAATGGATCATGAGCGACGGGATCATGTTCGACCAGGAGGGAACGTCAAGCGGCTCGGTAATGGTGACGGAACAGCGCTGCCATATCGTGCTCACAGGACATGCAACCTGCGCAGGCGCTATGGCGTTGCTCTGGTCGTAGTCGCTTTCTAAGTACAAACTCGCCGATACCGGTAAATCGGCCCTGAGCCAGACCGAAAAGACAAATGCCAGACCGGCGACCTGCGAAAACTGGTCCCATTGGCCCCATGAGGCGTAGTAGTCACATGCGCCGGGATCGTTCCCCGTGTCGGTCACAATGATCTGCGAAGCGGTCATGGTGTTGTTAGGCGCGAGTGCCACGGCGTCGGTGACAGCGGGCCAGGCAGCGCATCCATATTGGGGGCTCATGCCGACATTGTCATCGGGATCCGTCCAGCGCTCCGACTCGATAAAGTAATTCGTGATCGGAACCTGGGCGAGAGACGCGTTCCCTAATGGAATGGCGCCATCGTAATACGTTGCCATGCCGCTCATCCCGGAAGCACCGCTGTCGCTAATGACGCTACTTAGAGACACGGTGCCGCCGACCGTGATGCTTGTGCTGCTTGCCGCCGCCTCGGTTATCGTTGGCCCATTATTCACTGTTTGTACGAGGGGAGCCGACGCGGCGGCTACGAAGCCGTCAGGAAGCTGATAGGACGCGGTGATCGTGTAGGCGCCAGTGGCGAGCGGTGGCGTACAGCAGGACCAAGCATCGGCCTGGGGCCAATCGGAGGTCGTATATGTGGCAGTGCCATTGGTCAGTGGGACTCCCCAGGCCACCTCGCTCGTGCCATTGAAGAAACTCACGTAGCCTGTTGATGGGGGCGGGGTAACCGTTGCCGTGAACGTCACGGCGCTCCCGAAGGGAGAGGGATTGAGGCCGGAAGACGCGGAAATCGCGTAGGAGTTGGCCAATACGTTCTGTACGAGGGCAGCAGATGTGCTCCCTGTACAGTTGGCGTCCCCGCCGTAAACGGCGGTGATGCTGTGGCTGCCGACCGCGAGAACGGAGATGCCCAGGCTCGCCGGGCCGCCGCTGAGGGTGCCGGTGCCTAGAACGGTTGCGCCATCCATAAATATTACCGAGCCTGTGGCTCCTGGGGGCGTTACGCGGGCATAAAAGCCAACGGTATCGCCAGCGAGAGAGGGATTATTGTTCGACGTCACCGAAACGGTTGTGGTGGCTACGTTGACAACTTGGACAACCGTGTTCGAGGTCGAGAGACCATAAGTTGAATTTCCGTTATATACCGCGGTGATGTAGTGTGTACCGGCCGTCAGAGTGGATTCGTGGAACGAGGCGACGCCGGATTCAATAGTGTAGGTGCCATAGCGATTGGCGCCGTCATAAAAGGTAACGGTATCACCATTGCTGCTGCCGGTGACTGTGGCAATAAAGGGGGTCATCTCGGAGTACGTTGACGGGTTGATGCTCGACGAAAGCGAGACGGTTAGGGTGGGTTTGTTGACCGTTTGGGTGAGCGCTGCGGAGGTGGAAGCGCCGTGGTTCGTATCCCCGCCGTAGATGGCGGTAATGATGTGGCTGCCGATCGCTAGGGCCGAGGTGGTGTAGGATGCCGAGCCGCTCGCGAGGGTGCCGGTGCCCAAGGTCGTTGCGCTGTCTCTAAACGTCACGGTTTCGCCGGTGACGCCGCCTGTGACGGTGGCCGTAAAGGTTACCGCGGCGCCGTGGGTGGAAGGATCGTTGTTCGACGACACGGAAGTGGTTGTAGCGGCCTGGTTGATGGTCTGGCTCAACGGAAGCGAGGTCGAGCCGCTGTGGTCGATATCCCCGCCGTAGACGCCGGTAATGGAGTGGCTGCTCGCGGCTAAAGCGGAAGTCGTGAATGAAGTGGATCCGGAACTTAGGGCACCGGTACCCAGGGTGCTTGAGCCGTCCTTGAAAGTGACGATCTCGCCGTCGCCGCCGCCGGCGACCGTGGCCGTGAAGGTGACGGCCGAACCATACGTCGAGGGGTTTAAGTTCGAGGATAACGATGTTGTCGAAGCGCTCTGGTTGACGGTCTGGGTTAACACGGCAGAGGTCGAACCGCTATAGTTTGCGTCTCCGCCATAACCGGCCGTAATCGAGTGGCCGCCGAGCGCCAGGGCCGAGGTGGCGTAGGTGGCCACTCCGCCGCTCAGGGAGCCGGTGCCCAGAGTTGTGCCGCCGTCGAAAAACGTAACCGCTTCGCCATTACTGCCGCCCGTGACTGCAGCCGTAAAGGTCACGGTTTGGCCAAAAAACGATGGATTTGCAGAGCTTGCGATCGTGGTGGACGATGTCCCCAAGACCTTGACTGTAATGCTCTGGGAGGTACTGCCGCTAAATGTTCCGTTGCCGCTGTAGACGGCGGTAATGGAGTGGCTTCCCGTGCTGAGCGTGGTCGTATCAAAGGAGGCTGTGCCGCCGTATCCGGTACGGCCATCGGGTGAATACATATTCTGAACATAAGGTCCAGGAGCGTCGGCGGCCTCAAGTTGACCGCCCCACACATAAACCGAGCGTGGCGGTCCTGGGGCTGCAGAAACCATGACCGCGGGAACCATAAAGTTATCGCCATCAAGTGGCTCGCTCGTGGTAAGGGAACAGCGCTGCCATTCGGTGGTCACATTACACGCAACCTGCTCGGAGGCCGGCACTGGATCGCTCCCGCCGGTCTGACCCTCCGGCTGCATATATAAGCTGACTGGTACCGGCGAATCAGCCCTCAACCAAACCGAGAAGGTAAACGTGTAGTTGACGCCATCGTTAGGACCGTCGAACGTCGTTCCGGTATCTTGGCCCCAGGAAGCATAGGCACAGGTGTTGCCTGCAGGTGGCGCCACGGAAAGCCGCGAAGCGGTCATAGTACCGTTCGGCGCTACAGCCGCATTGTCGCTGATGGAATCGGGTGGCCCGTAGCAGTCATAATAGGCCGCAAACCAGCCTTCCGGGTCTGACCACTGTTCCGACTCTGGGAAGTAGTTGGTGACCGGTATTTGATCGAGAGGGGCGTTTACCAAGCTGGTTGCTCCGTCAAAGTAGTTCACCGAACCGCTCATTTCGGGAAAGATGCTGCCGCCGTCAATCAGGCTGCTCAAGAACAAACTGGCGCCCTGCGTAATAACGGTGCTGCTGGCCGCAACCTCGGTGACGGTTGGCCCATTACTCACGGTCTGCGTAAACGTGGCTTCTGCCGCGTTGAAGCCCGGCGCGCC
>Ga0181535_10006539_pt1 | contig 11974 bp, 7 predicted proteins | sample PEATcosm2014_Bin_44_FD_119774 | JGI IMG/M metagenome (GOLD analysis project Ga0181535, IMG submission 119774) | Peatland microbial communities from MTU Mesocosm Facility, Houghton, MI, USA - PEATcosm2014_Bin17_30_metaG | ecosystem: Environmental > Terrestrial > Soil > Wetlands > Peat | place...
AGATCGAGCCCAGCCACGGTCTGGCGGGAGGCGCCGGTGCCGGTGATCTCGATTCTCGGCGGTCCCGCCCGATGGGCGACTACCGGCGTCTGGCACGTGGTAAACGCCATCGTTCCGGGCTCGAGATCGAGGCTGCGCTCCTGGCCCTCGAGATCGTAGAAGTGGAACACGCTCGCGGCGGGAAGAAACTCCTCGCGGCTGACCAGATGGCGGCGGAATCGGATCTGTCCCTCTTCTACGGCCACACCCATCTCGCCGAGCCGGGTGATGAGATCTTCCTTCACCTGCCCGGTCATACCGGGCTGCTGTACTCCCGCGAATCCGGGCGTGTGGGAGTAGGGATCCGTAGGGATGGCGCCGTACAATTCCGGCGGCTTGTGGACGCCGATGCCCTCGCGAATGGCGTAATAATGCCGTCTAAGGCGCTCGACCACCGCAGAGTCTTCGGCCGCGCAACCTGCCCGGTCCAGCACCTCCTGCACGGCCAGCAGCAGCTTGGAAACCATGTGCCAGTAGATGCAGCCGAGTCCCTCGTACTTGTAGAAGGTGCCGGAGCGGCCGGTGAAGGACTGGTGATCGAACACCTGTTCATACACTGCGAGGATGCGCGCGGTCTCCCCGGCTGGCAGGTGAAGCGGCGACAGCGCTTCCAGCAGGTGAGCCGAATTCCGGAAGGCCGCGTTGAAGTGCGCCACCCCGTTCGCATCCTGCACCACGATGCGGCGGTCGCCGCGCTCGATCATATCGGCCAGCGGCTTCGATTGCGCGATGGCCGAGGCCGGGATGTTGTTCTTTTCGAAAAAGCCCGGCAGTTTGCGATCCGGATACAGGAGGTAGCTGTTCTGGTCGGCACGGTATAGGCGGCTGCTGCGCAGGGCGTCGAGCAGCGCCGCCGATTCCCGCGCATCGAGCGCGCCCGAGCTCAGCACGGCCATCTGGCCTTCCAGCATTTCGTAGAGCCGGCGGATCACGATCCCGTCGCCGGCTGTCGAAATGCCGGGAATCTTCAGGTCGCGCGAAACCTTCATGAGGTTGTAGGCGTGATAGAGGCCGTCGTCGCGCCGGTTGGCGCGGATCGAGTGGTCGATGTGCCGCAGCGCCACGTCGCAGAATGCATCCAGCTCAGCAACCCGCAGCGGCGTCTGGCTGCCCGAAAGCCCGTGCGCGTAAAGCCCTGCCCGGTAGTCGCTTCCGGCGCTCCCCAGATCATCCAGCACGGACTTGCGGTCATGGTCCGAGATGGGCCCGGCGAGCAGCCCCTTGTGCCGCTCCAGCGCTTCCGCCACCCGGCGAAAAGCTGCGGCGACTTCGGAGGAAACCTCGATCTCCGGCGTTCGTGCCGAGTCGAAGATGACCCGGCTGAAGGAAACGAACCGCCGCAGGAAGTAGAGTGTCACCATCGAGACGCCCGAGCCGACCAGGGCGTTGTTGGCGTCGTTCCACTCCGGCCGCTGGGTGTTCATCCACAAGCCCGCGTCGGGGATGTAGTTGAACAGCCGCGCGAGCATCAGAACCAGCAATTTCTCTCCGAGGTTTACCCGGTACGGAGCGCCATCGGGGCCGGGCAGAGCCTTGCCGTCCGCGCCCATGGCCTCCGCCCGCCGGCGGATCTCGCGGTCGAGGGCGGCGTCGAAATCGATCGTGTTGCGCGGGTCATCGAGCAGCGAGTGATACGGCTTGATGCGGTAAGGGACATTGGCATAGGTGAAGACGCGCCGCGTCAACAGGCCTGTCAGTGCGCCGGGGTGATAGCGCGCCGACACCTCGAGCAGCTTCAGCAGGTAGACCACCTGGTGGTCGCCCCAGTAGCCGATGTAAGACCATGTGTCGTGCGGATCGATCACTTCCCAATCGAAGCCGTCGCGCATCACTCGGTACGGGTTGTAGCCGTCGGCGGTGGACGCTCCGGCGAACTTGAAGATCATGCTCTCCACGTAGCCGGGAAACGAAAGCGCGAGCGCCTCCCAGTTCTGGAAGATGTCGCGCCAGTTGCCCTGATAGTTGAGGATGCGCTCGCCGTGTTCGCTCTTCACTTCGATGCTGAAAATGTTCCAGGGGCGGCTGGGATCGCCGTGGCGGCGGCTGAAGGTAAGAGGCAGGTACTCGTGCGCCAGCCGCTCGAGGTCCGGGTCGTCCTGCGCGCGCGCCAGCGCGAGCAAACGGCTGTGCGGCAGCATTTCTTCGAGCGAGTCGACGAAGGTGGCCTGCCGTTCCGCGACGGCTCGGTTGGCCTTGGCGAGGAAACTCTTGAAGTCGGAGCGGGTAACCATATACCCGCGGTCGGGGATTCCGCCGCGCATCACGTTGAACAGGGCGTTGGAGAAATGCCGGTCCGAACTGAGCTCGTCGCCAGTGGCTTGCAGGCCATCGGCCGCGGCCACGATACGTACCAGGTTACGCGTGACGCGCTCGACATCCGCATCAAGCATCGCTCGCAGGCCGGCCTTGTCGTGAAGGCTGGCCTTGAGGAGTCCGACCAACGCTGCGACCGCGGCGGCGTCCTGATCCACATCCGCCACCATGCTCCACTCTTTGTGGCTGCCCGCGGGAAGCTGCAACCTGGCGTTGACAAAATAGGCGCCGCGGCGGCCGCGAATCAGCGTTTCTTCCTCGATCGCCTCCCCGCGGCGGAAGCGATCGAGCTGCTCGGCGCACAGCAACCGGCGGGCAGGTTCGATCCCCTCCGACCAGACGGTGGTCACGCGCAGCGCCTCATTCGGCTCGGGCCGGTCGGCTGGAACGGAGCTGAGCTTGAAAAGGCCCAGACCAGTTTCGCGCTCCAGTTCGTTCTCCTTGTACCCGTCCCCAAGCGTACTGTATTCCATCTGGAAGCGGCGCGAGATCCCGTGCGGCAGGATGTTCTGGATGCCGTCCAGGAGGTCGGCCTCGACCGGCCCCGCGCCCAGGTTGACCAGCGCCGAGCGCCGCACGAAGCCGAAGCGATCGCTGGTCATCCAGGCACAGGAAAAGGACAGCGCGAGGTCGTGGTTGACTTCCTCAAAGATCAGCTGATTGCCGTAAACGCTCTTCGACAGGCTGCGAGTGACGCGGTAGAGGCCCTCGTACCGCTGCGAGAAGGGCTCCCACAGCTCGGTGCGCCCGCCGCGGCCAACCCGGAGGATGGTTTTGCCGCCGGTCTGATCCTGGCTGTCATGGATGCGGTCGTCGGTGTAGTAGGGGAACAGTGCGTGGTCGGGATCCCTGCGGCCGGCGGTCAGGGCGCCAGTGCTCGAAACGAACATCCAATGATCGGAGTCGCTCACCAGGCTCATCAGGAACGGCGCCATGGCGTCGTAGTTGACGATGCGATAAAAGCGCTCGCCGCGGATCTCGATGGGGCCGCCTTCCGCCTGGCGCGCGCCGCGCACCAGCGCCGCTTCGCCGACAAAAGCCGCGCTCATAGGCATTCGGGCAAGCTAAAGCGTGCCCTACCCGGCGTTGGTAGGGCGCGCTTTAGCTTGCCCTTATTGCGCACAATGCTCACGGCTTCTCCTTGACTGCGGGAACAACCGGCGCATCGTAGCCAGGCGAAGTCGGTCCGGCCGGCATCAGTTCCGGATACAAGGGCTGCATCACCAGCTTGGCTTTGCGGTCCGCGGAGAAGAGGCCCCAATGGCCCTCCGTCCCGCTTCCTTTCCATGGCTCGTCGAATGCCTCGAACCAGAAGACCGTCAGGTCGTTGGCCTTCGCCCAGGCGGTCAGTTCCTCGTAATAGCGCTTCTGCTTCTTCTCATCGCCCGCGCGCGGCGCGTGCTGGGCTCCGATGGTATAGGACGCCCAGCCCGCCTCGCCAAGAACGATGGCTTTCCCCGGATGAGCCTTGCGCACGCTCTCATAGTTCCTGATTGTGGAGGGCATGGCTGTATCGATGTCTTCGTGGCCCCACATAGGATAGGTGTGCATGGTGATGAAATCCACGTGGTTCGCCAGTTTGGCTTCCGGCTGCCGCCAATAGAGATAGTCGTCGGCGACGGTGACGGGGCAATCCACCGCCTTCTTGACCCGATCCACGTACCCGATCGCCTGGTCCTCGGTGAGCTTATGGTCGGACCAGGAAACGAGGATCTCGTTACCGACGCTGACGCCCAACACGATGTCCTTGTACTCATTGGCCAGGCGGATCGCAATCGCGGTCTGACGCTCGTTCTCTTCCTGCTTGGCCAGCCTGCCGTCCAGCCAGATGCCGAGCAACACCTTGAGCCCGATCTTCTCGCGCCGGATGACGTCCATCACATCCAAGGAATGCTGATCCCCTCCGTAGAGGCGGATCATGGTCCAATTCTTCTCCAGGATCTTGAGGTCCTCGAGAATCTGCGCCTGGGTGGGGAAGTGGTTCAGCTGAGGGTTCTGGCCGGCGCGGTAGCCGGAATAGTCGATGCCGTTTCCCTGCCATTTCTGAACGGTCAGGTCGGCCGCCAGCGCGGAAGACGCCAGGGCAAAGACGCAACCAAGCAAAAGGAAACGTCGAGAGGACTCTCGACGCACGCAAGAGTGCGTGCGCCACGGGAGCGTCGTCATGATTCGATCTCTCCGCGTCGTGTCTTCAGCTCCGCCTCGATCTTCACCATCAGGGGATCGTCCAGCGGATAAAGCATCATCGTGGCGGCGGCCAGCACCATCAGCACGCAAGGGATCCAGCTCATGGACAACACGATCCCGTGCAGCGAACGGCCGGATTGGTCGACGTTGGCCACGTACCCGAAGTAGGCGAGGATGAGGCCGAACATCCAGGCGCCGATGGCCACGCCGATCTTGGTGCTGAAGATGGCCGACGCGAAGACCAGTCCCGTAGTGCGGCGGCCGGTTCGCCATTCGGCATGGTCCGCCGTATCCGCGAACATGGCGAATACCAGGGGAGAGTTGAAGCCGATGATGAAACTGGAAACGATCTGGAGCGCAAAAATGAGCCACAGATCCGACGGTCCAGCAAGGCAGAAGGCGGCGATGACCAGCCCGCCGCCGCCAATCGCGATCATGAACAGCGGCTTCTTGCCGAACGACTTAGCCAGGCGCGATGTGACCGAGACTGCGACCAGAAACGCCAGGCCGTTCGAAACCAAAAACGCTCCCAGCAGGTCCGGCCGCTTCAGGAAGTATTTGAAATAGTAGGCCGAGGCCGAACCCTTAATCACAAACGCCGCCAGCACCATCAGCAGGACGCCGACCAGCACCAGCCACGGCCGGCTGCCGAACAGGTCGCCCAGATCGCGCTTGATGTCGGAATGCTGTTGCGGCGGCGGTGTAACCCGCTCGCGGGTGCCGGCGAAACAGACCACCAGCAGGGCCACGGCGACAACGCCGTACAGCACCATGGTGAGCTGCCAGCCGAGCGCATCGTTGCCGCCGCCAAAGAACTTGACTAGTCGCAGCGTGAAATACTGCACGAACACCCCGGCGGTGAAGGCGCCAAAGAAACGAATCGAGGAGATGGAGGTGCGCTCCTGTGAATTCGGCGTCATCACGCCCATCAACGCCGTGTAGGGAATATTCACGGCCGTGTAGAGGAACATGAGAAGCGAGTAAGTGATGTATGCGTAGACCAGCTTGGCGCCGCTGCCCAGATGGGGCGTGGTGAAGGTGAGTACGCCCGCCACCGCCAGCGGGACAGCGAACCACAGGACGTAGGGCCGGAAATGGCCCCAGCGCGTTTTGGTGCGGTCGGCGATCGCGCCCATCGTCGGGTCGGCCACCGCGTCGGCGATGCGCGTGACCAGCAGCATGGTGCCGACCGCAGCTGCGGAGATGCCGAAGACGTCGGTGTAAAAGATCATCAGGAAGAACTCGAAGGTTTTCCAGTAGAAATTCGAAGCTGCGTCTCCGAAGGAGTATGCGATTTTCTCCCGAAGGGAAATACGGTCAGCCAACGGAACCTCTTGTGTCGCGGTACCCACTCCAACCTCCCGGTTGCGCACGCCGCAGCGTGCCGGCGCGCGGAAGACGCGCCACCAAGAGTCTAACGCGCTTGCAGGGATCGGGGCACAGGCGCGGGTGGTGGAAGCCTGAGTGGGCCCGGAATCGGGTGCTTTGCCGGCACGGGAACTCAGAAACACTGGCGGCCGGCACCGCCGGCGCATCGAACGCCTGACGGCCTACTGGGAGGTGGGAGCGGAGGGCCGAAAGCGAGGGACAGGGCGCTCGATCACCTTGAAATCCGGCGGCACCTGGAACAGCGTGGACGGGGGCTCGGAACGGCTGACGTTGGTCAGCCGGGTGACGGTCTCGCCAGTGCGCGGATCGCTGCGCCGGGTCAGCACGTTCATCTGCAGCTCCGGCGAGTACCAGCGCTCGGTGACAATCTGAATGGTCGCTTCGTTGCCGATGGCGCCGGCTGGAATCGTGACGGTAAAGCGGGTTCCCTGGGCAGGAATTCCTTCAATCGTAGCCGCGGCGAGCGGTTCGGCTTTCATGGAGCCGCCCGAGCGCATTTGGCGCGTCGTCTGGCCGGGGCCAAACGGCCTCTCGCCGGAACGGGAGGCGACCCACCCCGACTTATTCGCGGTCTTGTGCGCGGGGTCAAGGGCGTAGTTCGCCCCAGCGACGGGATCGTTGATGAAGATCACCTGTTGCGCGCCACCTCCGGTGGCCAGGGCGCCGAGGCCTGCCAGCGACTCCTCGCGGCGAGTGCGGCCGTCACTATCGCGCACCAGGTGCACCGTCGTGGTCTGGCGGATACGATTGCCATCGGCGAGGGTTTGCGTGCTTTCCGTGACGAGGTCTCCGGAGAAGGGAGCGCCTTTTACGACACGGCCGGGCATGCCAGCCTCTGCGCCCAGGAAGCGAGGGCCGGCGCCAAAGCCGGCACGGCCGGACGGCGGATTCTGGGCCCAGACCAGGGCTGCGGACGCCAGCAGGAAAGCGAAATTTCTGTGGACCTTCATTTTCTGCTCCGCTGAGAGGTCTGCCTCAATTCAAGAACCGGACGGCACGCGCCATCCCGTCAGGGCCCACCAGGACTTCGGCTTCCACGCTTCCCGCTTCACCATCGTCGCCTCCCGGAATACCCACGGCGGTGACTGCGGAGCGGGGCAGTTCGACGCGCACCAGGTCGACATCGTCATCCTGCAGCGAGCCTGTGGCATTGGGCAGGGGTAGGAACGCGGTATCTTCTTCCTCAACGCCGGCAGCGGCTACAACGGCGGCATTAGCGGCAGCCACCGGAGGCGCCGAGGGCCCGCGGCCTCCCGTCCAAAGCACGCCGGCTACTAAGATCACCGCGGCGGCTGCGGCCCACCAGTGGCGAACCTCACCGACCGCCGCCGCTCGCCGGCCGTGCCGCTCCCGATACGCGCGCACCAGTTTCGCTTCCAGGCGCGGGGGCGCCGACACATGCTTCATCTCCGCCGCCAGCAGGCGAAGGCCGGCCGCCACCGGGCGCTCGGCCGCCCATCGCGCGGCGCAGGAGGAGCAAGCGGCCAGGTGCGCGTTCAAACGCTCGCCAGGCTCCGGCCCGGCAAATTCACTCCAATATTCTTCGCAGTTCATATCAGACACCTCGCGGCCTTCCACGCCGGGACCGCTGAAGTCCCGGGACGCTCGTCGCGCAATTTGTCAGCCAATAACAACCGTGCCCGGTGCAGGCGCGAGCGAACCGTGCCGATCGGGCACTCCAACGCCTCCGCGGCTTCCGCGTAATCCACTTCCTCCAGGTCGCACAGAACCACGACCTCGCGATACCGGCGCGGCAAGCTGCTGACGGCCCGGCGCAGCGCCTCGATGCGCTCACGGGCAGCAAGGTCGGCCAGCGTGTCGGAGGCATCGGCCAGTTCCGAAAGGCCGGTCTCTTCCGCGCCTGCGTCGACGCCCACCTCGGCCCGCCGCCGCTCGAACTGGCGCAGCAAAAGCTTGCGCGCAATGCCGAACAAGTAGGCAATCAGGCTGCCGCGCTCCGGGTCGAAACCGCACTCTTCCCGTAACAGCGTCAGAAACACTTCCTGCGTAATGTCCTCGGCGACGGGAGCCGATCCGCTCATCTGGAGCGCGAAACGATAGAGGGACGGCTGCCGCCTATGATAAAGAGAGACGAATGCCTGCTCCTCGCCAGCGCGGAGTCGTTCGAATAACTGGTGATCCGATTCCGGCGGCTTCATCGGCTCCTACTTAATCCTTTCATATCACGGCAGTAAAGTTCCAGGATTGCCGGGTGTTGACAAATCCGCCACCTCCATAGTACTGAATGACTTGCCGGTGTGGTAATTCCTAAGATTTTGTACTTTACCGTGAGTACCAGCCGATCTATCATCAACTAAATGATGATTGGATCGGACACCCGCCGCAATGGCATGTGAGGAATGCGCCGTCTGGCTGACGCGCGTGGGCGAATTGGAAACCGAACTCGAACAAACGAAACGACGGGCTGACGCCGGAGAAGCGAGTTTCCGCCTGCTCGCAGATTCCTCCCCGTTGATGATCTGGATGTCGGGACCGGACGCGCTGTGGACGTATTTCAACCGCGCGTGGCTGGAATTCCGCGGACGCACGATGGCCGAGGAGTTGGGGAACGGCTGGACCGAAGGGCTGCATCCGGATGATCGCGACCTATGCGTCGAAACCTATCTCAAGTCGTTCAGCGCCCGCCAGCCCTACCGCGTGCAATATCGCCTGCAACGCTCAGACGGCGAATACTGCTGGGTGGAAGATCGGGGCATTCCGCGAGTGGACGGGGCGGAGGGGTTTCTGGGGTTCAACGGTGCGGCGACGGATATCAGCGATCGCCGGCGTCCTTACTTTACCCCGGATGAAGATGCGGTTCGCATCGTATTTTCGCTAACCGAGCGGGAGCGCCAGATGTTGGTGTTAGTGGCAGAGGGAAAGTCCACCAAGCATGCGGCGCAGCAACTGGGAATCAGTTACAAAACGGCGGACTCTCACCGCAGCCGTATCCTGGAAAAACTGGGTGTGCATGAAACCGCCAGCCTGGTGCGGTATGCGATTCGCGCGGGGCTGATCGCGCCTTAGGCAGCCGGCAGCGCGGCAAGTCTACAGAAGACCTCGCAATTCAAGAACCCTCGATTCGTGCCTACGCCGCGCCTCTCGCAGGCCGGGGGCCTGCGCCACAAGGCTGTGATACACTGCGAGACTTCCCACAGGAGCTCCGTATGAAGCTTTCTCGCACGGTTATGGTCTGTTTGGCGGCGCTCGCCGCGGTTTTCGGCATCCTCGGCCAGACCAAACAGCCGCAGGACGAGGAGTTCGCCAGGCTGGTGAAGGAATGGACCACCAAGCCGGAGTTTATGAGTCCGCTGGTGGATCACCTGCCGAAGGCGGCCGGCGTCCCCAGCCCGAAAGACGTGCTGGGATACCATATTGGCGCTCCCCAGAAATTGACATACACGGCCGGCCTGGCGAAATATTACAACGCGCTTGCCGCTGCTTCGCCGCGCGTCAGAATTCTGCCTGCAGGCCGGACCGACGAGGGCAAGGAGCAACTGGTGGTGGTGGTTTCGAGCGAAGCCAACATTCGCAACCTGGAGACGAACCGCAGCTACCTGGCGAGGCTGGCCGATCCGCGGGGGCTGGATGAGGCCGAGGCCCGGCGCATCATCGCCCAGGCCAAGCCGATCTACATGTTCACGGGCGGCCTACACAGCGCCGAAACCGGTCCGCCTGAAATGCTGATGGAACTGGCCTACCGCCTGGCGGCGGAAGAGGGCGCGCCGTTTGACCAGATCCGCCAGAACGTGATCGTGATGATGTCCGCGGCGGCCGAGCCGGACGGACGGGACCGGTACGTCGACTGGTATTACAAATACAAGATTCACGAGACCGGCGAGTCCGACCGGGTGGCCGGACCGCCGTACTGGGGCAAGTACATTTATCACGACAATAACCGCGACATCAATTATTCCCAGGTAACGATGCGCAACTGGCTGAAATTCTACCTGGATTGGCACCCTCCGATCCTGCACGACTTGCACGAATCGGAGCCGTTCCTCTATACCTTCAGCGGCCAGGCGCCGCAGAACCCGTCGCTCGACCCCATCCTGTATGCGGAGCTGCCGTGGTTCTCGAACTTTGAGATGACGAAGATGATCGGCTACGGCATGCCGGGGGTTTGGGATCACGCCTTCGTGGATATGTGGTCGCCGGGCTATCTGGGTTTCATGGCATCGAACCACAACGGCATGCTGCGCATGTACGAGACCTTCGGAAACGGCGGCGCTAACACGATGAAGCGCAACGTGGTGCCGCCTCCCGGCGAGGAAGCGCCGCCCGCACCTGGCGGTGGCGGCATGACATCCCGCGAATGGTACCGGCCGCTGCCGCCGTACAAGGAGGTGGAGTGGTCGATGCGGAACAACACCAACTTCATGGAGACGGGCGTGATCTCGGCGCTAGAGCTCACGGCCAGCTTCGCACCCACCGTGCTGGAGAATTTTTACCGCAAGAGCTTGCACTCGGTGGAAGCGGGCAGCAACGAAGCACCCTACGGCTACGTGCTGCCGGCGGGCCAGCCGGACATGACTCGGGCTGCCTTCGTGGTCAACATCCTACGCCTCCAGGGGGTCGAAGTGGGCCGCGCCTCCGCCGAGGTGAAGCTGAAGGAGGGCACATTCGCGGCCGGATCCCTGATCGTCAAACTCGATCAGCCGTATGGCCGGCTGGCCAAGATTCTGCTCGAGGTGCAAAAGTATCCCGACGCCAACCTCCGCACCTATGACGACGCCGCCTGGACGATGGGGCTGATGTGCCACACGGAAGTTCGCGAGATCTCCGACAAGGCGGTTTTGAGCGTTCCCGTGACTCCGGTGGACACGCTCTCGATCAGCGGAGAAGTGAAGGGCAGCGGGTCGCTGATTGCTGTGCTGGACAACGGCGCCAATACCCTCGCCACCCTGCGCTGGCGGCTGCGCGATGCGAGCTTCGAGGCCATCGAACAGCCGGCTAAAGTGAAAGGCGCCGAGCTGCCTGCGGGCAGCCTGCTGTTGGCGGACAGTCCGCGAGTGCGTTCCGAGATCGGGAAACTCGGGCTGCAAGCGCTGGCGCTGGACAAAGCTCCGGAGGTGGCGCGTCACGCGGTGGACGTGCCGCGAGTAGCCATGTTCAGCACCTGGGGCGGCACGCAGGATGTGGGCTGGGTGCGCTACGCATTCGACTACTTCGAGCTGCCGTACGACTTGATTTACAAGGAGCGCATCCGGAAGGGAGGACTGCGCTCGGCTTACGACGTGATCCTGATTCCGAGCCAGGGCGGGCGGGGCGGCAAGTCCATCATTTTCGATCTCGAATCCAAAGGCAAGCCGCTGGCCTATCTGAAGACGGCTGAGTTCCCGAGTCTCGGCATGTACGGAGAATCGGATGACATCCGGGGAGGCATGGGGCTCGAAGGGCTGCTGGAGCTGGAGAAGTTCGTCCAGCAAGGCGGCGTGTTGATTACGCTCGGTGCCGCCAGCTACCTGCCGGCCGAATTCGGCCTGGCGCGGACGGTGGAGGCCGCGCGCCCGACGCCGCAACTCTACGCCCCCGGACCGATCGTGGAAGCGGAAGTCATGCGGCCCGCGCATCCCATTTTCTACGGCTACGCGGAGAAAACGATGCCCGTGCGCTACGCCAACGGCCCGCTGCTGCGGGTTCCCGAGGACGGCCGCGGCTGGGTGCTGATGCGCTACACGGGGACCGAGCCATCCGTGCTGAGCGGCCTGTTCAAAGGCGTGGCCGAGGTGCACAACCGTCCGGCGATACTCGACGTGCCGGTGGGACAAGGCCGGATCATCATGTTCGCCACCAATCCCTGCTACCGCTGGCAGAACCTGGGTGAGTTCGGAATGCTCGAAAACGCCATCCTGCACTGCAACCATATACCCGGGCCGGCCGCGGTTACGTCAGCAGAAAAGCGGTAGGACGGAAGAAGCCTGGCCCGGGGCAGAAGATGCAAAAGGCCGGAGCTCCGCCTCCAGCCGACGGAACCTTTTCGCGCTACCCCTCCGTACACTCAGACGTCTGTATATTGCGAAATCCGAGTATGCCAAAACCTGAA
>Ga0181535_10006542_pt1 | contig 11971 bp, 8 predicted proteins | sample PEATcosm2014_Bin_44_FD_119774 | JGI IMG/M metagenome (GOLD analysis project Ga0181535, IMG submission 119774) | Peatland microbial communities from MTU Mesocosm Facility, Houghton, MI, USA - PEATcosm2014_Bin17_30_metaG | ecosystem: Environmental > Terrestrial > Soil > Wetlands > Peat | place...
CCCACCCGCCAGGCCGCGCCCAGCGCCAAAATCTGATGAAACACTGCTTCTGGTATCATAGCTCCCACCAGAAAAACCGATTTTCCCCCTTTTACCCATTAAAAACGTCGAGGAACCGGATTTTTGGTCCGACCAAGCAGTTTATGGGGCTGACTATTGAAGATGCAACCCTCACCGACCATACTTACTTATGCGTGACGAATAACGCGGAGCTTCTCAACATGACCAACACTCCTTCGCGTCTAATCGAAGGGAATCCGGGTTTGTATCAGTTATTCGCCCCAAGGGCGCCGCCCGTATCCCGTTCCGAAGCGTGGTGATTGCTCGTTGGCCGAAGTCGTGAAGCAGGCCTGGATGGGGAAGAATTGCCATAATTAAAGCAGTCGCGGAAGGCGGGATTGGTGGATGCGATTTTCCGCCGCCTTGTTTCAGGTTTCAGCCTTTTACCGCGCCACGCTGTTCGTCCCGGTGTTCCCGTCGGGCTGGGATTTCAAAATCAGTTTGCGCGTGGAAGGGAGGTCGGCGCTGGACCAGCCGCCGCCCAGGGCGAGTATGAGTTGGACGCTGGATGTGTATTGCTGCGTCCGGATGTTGACCGCCGTTTGCTGGTTGCCCAGCAGCGTTTCCTGCGCGGTGATGACGTTGAGATAGCTGGCCACACCCAGACGGTAACGGTCGGTGGATAAATCCAGGCTTTTTTGCGAGGCTTGGACGGCGCGGTCCTGCTGGGCGGTTTCGACGGATAAAATGCGGAGGGCGGCAAGGTTATCCTCGACTTGCTGGAAGGCGGTCAGAACCGTCTGGCGGTAGCCAGCGACGGTGGAGCGGTAATTGGCCAAAGCCTGCTCGTTCGCACCCTTGCGCCGTCCGAAATCAAGGATCGTTTCCGAAAGAGACGAGCCGACGGACCAGAAGAAACTGGGGGGCGAAATCAGACTGGAGAGGGAGGTGCTCTCATAGCCGGCGGAGCCGGTCAGGCTGAGAGTCGGATAATAAGCGGCGCGCGCGACCCCGATCTGGGCGTTGGCGACGGCGACGGCGCGTTCGGCGGCGGCGATGTCGGGGCGTCTTTCGAGCAAGGCCGAAGGCAACCCAACCGGAACCGGCGGCAGGACGGTGACATTGGTGGCGGCGGGGAGGGAAAAAGCGGAGGCGGGCTGGCCGAGGAGGAGCGCGATGGCGTGTTCGTATTGCGCGCGCTGGATGGCGAGGGCTTCGGCCTGGGCCTTGACCGTTTCCAGAAGGGCTTCGGCCTGGGCTTCGTCCAATTGGGAGTCGATGCCGGTTTCGTAGAGGGTTTTTGTCAAACTAACGGATTCCTCGTAAGCCCTGACCGTGTCGTCGAAAACCCGGATCATTTGGTCCTGGCCGCGCAGGCTGAAATAATCGACCGCCAGCTCGGCCTGGGCGGAGAGCCTCATGTTTTCCAAAGTGGCCGCGCTGGCCTGGGCGGTGTAGGCGGCGGCGCGGACGGTGTTCCGCACCGAGCCCCAGAGGTCGGGTTCCCACGAAGCTTCGGCCGGCAGATCATAGGTCGTGTAAGTCGTGCTGCTGGAAGAGTTGAGATTTGGCTGACGGGCTTTGGCCACGGACGGCGCCACGCCGAGGGTGGGATAATAAGCGGAACGGGCCTGTTTGACCACGGCGCGGGCCGCCATGAAATTTTCCAGGGCGGCGGCTATATTCTGGTTGGAGATGGCGACGCGCTCTTCGAGCTGGTTCAAGGCCGGGTCATTGAACGACTCCCACCATTTGCCTTTGAGCACGGCGTCGCGGGGTTGGGCCTGTTTCCAGCCATTGGTTTCCTTGAAGGCGGCGGGCGTCTGGACGGCGGGCTTTTGATAGCTGGGGGCGAGATTGCAGGCATTGAGCAATGCCAGGGCAACGAGGACGGACGATAAAAAGACGGCGGCTTTCATATTATTATACCGGTGCGGGCGGCGCGTCGGGCAGGGCCGGCCGGGATTTTGCCCGCGCGCGGCGCCACCACAAGTTGAGACGGTCAAAGTAAAGGTAAACCACCGGGGTGGTGTAAAGGGTCAATATCTGGCTGAAAATGAGGCCGCCGACGATGGTGACGCCGAGAGGGCGGCGCAACTCCGACCCGGTGCCCTGGCCGAAAACAAGGGGCAATGCCCCGCAAGTGGCGGCCATGGTCGTCATCAGAATGGGCCGGAAACGGAGTATGCAGGCCTCATAAATGGCGTCGGCCGGTTTCATGCCGCGGTTGCGCTCGGCGTCGATGGCGAAATCAACCATCAGGATTCCATTCTTTTTGACAATGCCGATGAGCAGGATGATGCCGATGAGGGCGATGACGCTCAGGTCGGTGTTAAACAACATGAGAGCCAGGACGGCGCCGATTCCGGCCGAGGGCAGGGTGGACAGGATGGTGATGGGGTGGATGAAACTTTCATAAAGGATGCCCAGCACGATATAAACCGCGGCCAGGGCGGTGATGATGAGAAAAGGCTGGCTGGCGAGGGATTGTTGGAAAACCTGCGCTGTTCCGGCAAAATTACCGTGAAGGGTGGAAGGCATGCCCAGACGTTGTCCGGCGCCCTCAATCTCATCAATCGCATCCCCCAGCGCCACGCCGGGGGCGAGGTTGAAGGAGATGGTCACGGAAGGAAACTGGCCTGAGTGATTGACAGCAATGGGGGCGGTTTCGGTCCGATAGCGGGTGATGGCCTGGAGGGGGATTTCGCCGCCGTTGGTGGTTTGGAGATAGATGAATTTCAGGCCCTCCGGGCTTTGCCAGAAGTTGGTGGCCGCTTCCATGACCACATGGTACTGGTTGAGTTCGGTGTACATGGTGGAGACCTCGTCCTGGCCAAAGGCCTGGTAAAGCGTGTTGTCCAGCGTCTGGGCGCTCACCCCCATGCGCATGGCGGTGGCGCGGTCATAGGTCAGCATGGATTGCAGGCCGTTGTTGCGCTGATCGCTGTTGACGTCGCTCAGGCCGTGCATTTTCCTGATTTCCGCCAGCAGGATGGGACCCCATTTGTTCAGGTCGGACAGGCTGTCGCTTTGGATGACATATTGGTATTGGGCGTTGCTCTGGCGGGCGCCGGTGCGGAGGTCCTGGCCGGCCTGGAGAAAGAGCGTCGCGCCCGGCACCCGGCCCAGCTTGGGACGGAGACGGTCGATCACGTCGCTGGCCGCGATTTTCCGGTCGGCCAGGGGTCTCAAGGTGACAAACACCATGCCGGAATCCGTGGCCGTGTTGCCGCCGGTGAAGCCGATGACATGTTCGACCGCCGGGTCGTCCGACACGATTTTGATGAATTGGCTCAGCTTGTCCTCCATGGATTGAAAGGAGATGTCCTGGGAGCCGAGGATGGCGCCGGCGAGCATGCCGTTATCCTGCCGGGGGAAAAGCCCCTTGGGCACGATCATGATGAGGAGAACATTGAGGACAACAGCGGTGAAAAGCATGCTCAGCGTCAGGAAGGAATGGCGCAAGAACCAGCGCAGGCTGCCGGCGTAACGGTCGCGCAGCCAGTCAAACATATGTCCGGTGACGAGGTAGAGCCGTCCATGCTTCTCCTCGCTTTCCGCCCGGAGCAGGCGCGAACACATCAGCGGCGTGGTGGTGAGCGACACGACCAGCGAGACGAGAATGGCCACGGAGAGCGTGACGGCGAATTCGCGGAAAAGGCGTCCGACATATCCGCCCATGAGGAGGATGGGGGTGAACACCGCCACGAGCGACAGACTGATGCTCAACACCGTGAAACCAATCTCCTTGGCCCCGAGCAGGGCGGCCCGCACCGGCGAAACGCCTTGCTCGATATGCCGGCTGATGTTCTCAATCACCACGATCGCATCGTCCACCACAAATCCCGTCGAAATGGTCAGAGCCATGAGGGACAGATTGTCAAGGGTGAAGTTGCACAGGTACATGACGCCGAATGTGCCGATGAGGGAAATGGGAACCACCACGGCCGGAATCAGAATGGCGCGGACGCTGCGCAGGAAAATGAACACCACCAGGATGACCAGGATGATGGATATGATCAGGGTCCTTTCCACATCATGCACCGAGGCCTGGATCGTGATCGTCCGGTCGGCCACGATGGTCAGCTTGATCGCCGCCGGGACGGACGCCTGCAAGGCCGGCAGGGTCTGGCGGACGCGCCGCACTGTGTCAATTACATTTGCCTGGGGTTGCTTGAAAATGATGATGACCACCGATGGCTCGCCGTCGGCAAATCCGCCCGCGCGCAGATTCTCGACCGAGTCCCAGACGGTAGCGACGTCGGAAAGTTTGACCGCGGCGCCCTTATGATAGCCGATGATCAGGTTCTGGTAATAGGCGGCCTTGAGCAACTGGTCGTTGGCGGTGATGTCGGCCGTGGTGTGGCCGTCGCAAATCTGGCCCTTGGCCAGGTTGGCGTTGGCCCCCTGCAAAACAGCCTGGATATTGCTCAGGCCCAGTCCGCAGTTGTTCAACTGCATCGGATTGACCTCCACCCGCACGGCCGGGAGCGAACTGCCGCCCACCAGGACCTGGCCGACCCCGTCCACCTGGGAAAGAGCCTGTTGCATGATGGTGGAAGCCGCATCGTAAAGCTGGCCGCGCGTATAGATATCCGAAGTCAGCGCCATGATCATGATGGGCGAGTCGGACGGGTTGACTTTGCGCCAGGTGGGGTTGCTGGGCAGATTGGCCGGCAAATAACTGCGGGCGGCATTGATGGCGGCCTGGACATCGCGCGCCGCCCCGTCGATGTTGCGGCTGAGATCGAATTGCAGCGCAATGCTGGTCGATCCCAGCGAGCTGGAGGAACTCATTTCATTGACACCGGCGATGTGGCCGAACTGCCGTTCCAGGGGCGCGGCGACCGACGAGGCCATGATTTCCGGGCTGGCTCCGGGCAGGGCAGCCCCGACCGTGACGGTTGGATAATCGACCTGCGGCATGGGCGAAACGGGCAGCAATCTGAAGGCCACCGCCCCGGCGAGGAAGACGGCGATGGTCAGCAGCGTCGTGGCCACGGGCCGGCGGATGAAAGGGGCGGAGATGTTCATGGCGACACGGGCGCGCCCTCAGCCGGCGCGGCTTGGGCCTGCGACTCAAGCTTGAGCGGGCCTTTGTTGCGGGCGAACCGGTCCATGAACACGTAAATCACGGGTGTCGTGTATAAAGTCAACACCTGGCTGACGATCAGGCCGCCCACCATGCAGATGCCCAGCGGCCGGCGCAATTCCGCGCCATAGCCGGTGCCCAAAGCCAGGGGCAAACCGCCCAGCAACGCCGTCATGGTCGTCATCATGATGGGCCGGAACCGGAGCAAACAGGCCTGATAAATCGCCTCCACCGGCGTCTTCCCCTCGTCCCTTTCCGCCTGGAGGGCGAAATCGACCATCATGATGCCGTTCTTCTTGACAATGCCGATGAGCAGGATGATGCCGATCAAGGCCACCACCCCCAGATCCTGGTGAAAGAGCATCAGGGCCAGGATCGCCCCCACGCCGGCCGAGGGCAGGGTGGACAGAATGGTGATGGGGTGGATGAAACTTTCGTAAAGGACGCCGAGCACGATATAAACCGTGACCAGCGCGGCCAGAATGAGGAGCGGCTCATTGGCCAGCGAGGCCTTGAAGGAAGCGGTCGTCCCCTGGAAGGCGGCCTGCACGGAGGCGGGCATGTTCAATTCCTTTTGCGCCTTTTCCACCGCGGCGGATGCCTCGCCCAAGGCGGCGCCCGGGGCCAGGTTGAAGGAAATCGTCACGCAGGGGAATTGCCCTTGATGATTGACAGACAGGGGCGCGGTCTTGGTCTGGAAATGGGCGAACGTGCTGAGCGGCACGGAGCCGCCATAGGCCGATTGGATGTAAATATCGTTCAATTTCGAGGGGTTGCGTTGAAACGCCGGCGTGGCTTCGAGCACGAGATGGTACTGGTTCAACTGGGTGAAAAGGGTCGAGACTTGCCGTTGGCCGAAGGCGTCGTAAAGGGTCTCGTCAATCTGTTGCGCCGTGATGCCGAGCCGCGCGGCTGTGACCCGGTCAATGACCAGTTCGACTTGCATTCCGTCCAGTTGCCGGTCCGTGGCCAGATCGCGCAGTTCGGGCAGCCCCTGCAATTTCTCCATCAACCTGTCGGTCCACACCTGCAACTCGGCCGCATCGGCATCTTCCAGGGTGTATTGATACTGGGTGCGGCTGACCCGGTCCTCAATGGTGATGTCCTGCACCGGCTGCATGTAAAGTATGATGTTGCCGATTCTGGCCAGCTCCGGCTGGAGGCGGCGGATGACTTCCGCCGCGCTGATTTTCCGCTCATCCAGCGGTTTGAGATTGATCAACATGCGACCGCTGTTGAGCGTGGTGTTGATGCCGTCGGCCCCGATAAAGGAGGAAATGTTCTCCACCGCCGGGTCTTGCAACACGACATCGGCCAGTTGCTGCTGGGCGGCGGACATGGCTTGGAACGAGATGGATTCCGACGCCTGCGAAATGCCCTGGATAACGCCGGTATCCTGCACCGGGAAAAATCCCTTCGGCACCATGATATAAAGCACAATGGTCAGGACCAGCGTGGCCACGGCGATGAGCAGGGTGACGACACGCCATTCCAGCACCACCTTCAGCGTGCGCGCGTAAAAATGAAGCACGCTCTGGAAAGCGCGTTCGGAGGCGCGGAAAAGCCGTCCCTGTTTTTCTTCCGGTATGTGATAAAGAAAATGCGCCGCCATCATGGGGGTGAGGGTGAGTGAAACCACCGCCGAAACCAGGATCGTCACACTGAGCGTCACGGCAAATTCGCGGAAGAGCCGTCCCACAATGTCTTGCATGAACAAAAGCGGAATCAACACCGCCACCAGCGAGATGGTGAGCGAAATAATGGTGAAACCAATCTGCCCGGCGCCCTTGAGCGCGGCCGCCAGCGGCGTTTCGCCCTGCTCGATGTAGCGCGATATGTTCTCGATCATGACGATGGCGTCGTCCACCACGAACCCCGTTGAAATGGTCAGGGCCATCAGGGAAAGATTGTCCAGGCTGTATCCCAGCAGATACATCACCGCCAGGGTGCCGACGAGCGAGAGCGGCACGGCCACGCTGGGAGTGACCGTGGCGGAAAAGTTGCGCAGGAAAACGAAGATGACCAACACCACCAGCACGATGGTGATGAGCAATTCAAACCGCACACCGGCCACCGAGGCGCGAATCGTGATCGTCTGGTCGGTCAGAATGGACATATCAACGGCCTTGGGCAGCGCGGCCTGGAGTTGGGGCAGGCGCGCCTTGATCCGGTCCACCACCTGGATGGTGTTGGCTCCCGGCTGGCGTTGAATGTTGACGATCACGGCCGGGGCCTTGTCCATCCACGCGGCCTGGTTGATATTTTCCACCCCGTCCACTATGTCGGCCACATCGGTCAGCATGACGGGCGCGCCGTTGCGATAGGCCACCACCACCCTGGTGTATTCCTTGCTCGTGGTCAGTTGGTCGTTGGCGTTGACCTGGTAGGAAGTTTGCGGGCCGTCAAAATTTCCCTTCGCCTGGTTGATGGTGGTTTGCTGAAGCGCCGTGCGCAGGTCTTCCAAGTTGAGATGATAGGAGGCGAGGGCGGTCGGATTGGCTTCAATTCGCACCGCCGGCTTCTGTCCGCCGACGATCGTCACCAGGCCGACGCCGGAAAGCTGGGAGATTTTCTCCGCCAGCCGGGTGTCGGCCAAATCTTCAATCTGGGACAAGGGCAGCGACTGGGAGGTCAGCGCCAGGGTCAATACGGGGGCGTCGGCCGGATTGGATTTGCTGTAAATGGGCGGTGTTGGCAGGTCCTGGGGCAAATAGGTCTGGGCGGCGTTGATGGCGGCCTGCACTTCCTGCTCGGCGACATCAATGTTGAGAAAAAGCGCGAATTGCATCGTGATGACCGAACTGCCGCCTGAGCTGGTGGAGGTCATCTGGTTCAAACCCGGCACTTCGCCGAATTGCCGTTCCAAAGGCGCGGTCACGGCCGACGCCATCACATCCGGGCTGGCTCCGGGATAAAACGTGATGACCTGGATGGTTGGAAAATCCACCTCCGGCAGGGCGGACACCGGCAGTTGCTGGTAGGCCACCAATCCCGCCAGCAAAATCGCCGCCATGAATAGCGTCGTGGCGACCGGCCTTAATATGAAAATCCGCGATGGGTTCATGAACCTTTTTCCGTCTGCGACTTTTTCCCATGCTTGTGTTGCGCGTCGCCGCCGGAATTTGTGGCCGCGCCCGGTTTGCCGAGGTTGTGTTCTTCGCCCGGCTGACGCACTTTGACTCTCACTCCTTCGCCCAGTTTGTTGAAGTTGTTCGTCGCAATGGTTTCGCCGGAGTGCAATCCCTTGGTCACTTCCGTGACGGTGTCATTGGCCGTGCCGATGCTGATGGAGCGCATGGTGACTGCGGTGATGTTTGTGGTCATCCCGTTGGTGGTCACGGTCTCGTTGGTCACGGCATAGACAAATGCGCCGGTCGGATTGCGTTGCACGGCGAAGGATGGAACCAGATTGACCCCGTGCAGCGTTTTGATGATGAGCTTGGCGTTGACAAACTGGTTCGGAAAAAGGCTGAGGTCTTCATTGGAAAAAACCGACTTCACCTTGATCGTGCCGGTTGATGAGTCAATCAAATTGTCCAGGGTCAGGAACGAGCCGGTGGCGATCTTGTTTTCCTCGGCCCGGTCCCAGGCTTCGACCGTCAGGGGCGCGCCGCCCTTCAATTGTTCCTGGATTTGGGGCAGATAATCCTCGGCCACGTTGAAAACCACCGTGATGGGCTGCAACTGCGCCAGCACGAGCAGGGCGTTGGTGTTGGCCGCGTGAACGACGTTGCCCGGATCCACCATGCGCAATCCCACCCGCCCGGCGAAGGGCGCCCGGATATAACAGTAGTCCAACTGCACCTTGGTCCCGGCCAATTGTCCCTCGTCATATTTCACCGCGCCCTCATCCTGATGCACCAAGGCCAATTGATCGTCGTATTGCTGTTTGGGAACCGCGTTCTTTTGCACCGCCGTCAGGTAACGCTGCAAATCCACCTGCGCACCTTCCAGCACGGCTTTGTCGCGGGCCAATTGCCCCTCCGCGGCCGTCACTTGCGCCGCATAAGGACCGGGATCAATCACCGCCAGCAGATCGTTGGAAGCCACCATCTGGCCTTCCTGATAATTGACGCTTTCCACCCGGCCGTCCACGCGCGGGGAAATGGAGACCGTGTAAACCGGTTGCACCGATGCAATGGCCCGGACCAGAACCTGGATGTCCCCTTGCCGGACGGGGATGACGTTGATGGCCACGGGCGGCGGCATGGGCAGCTTTGTTTTTTTGCCGTGGGAATAGATGAAAAAGGCAACCACCAGGATCAGCGTGGCTGCGATCAGCACCCCCGGCAGCCAATGATGCTTGTCCGGGTTGGCGGCGGCGGCATCTGCCGGATGCCCCGGATTCGATTGCGGCAAGGATGGGCCGGGCTTTCCCGAAGGGGATTTGCCGGCAGCGGAAGGTTCCTGATTATTCATGGGAAATGAGGCTCGGTGGCGGATTTGAAAAGCAATTGGTTGACGGTTTGAATCAAGCGCGGAAAATCCAGCGGTTTCTCCAAAACGGTTTCGACCCCGGCTGCCCTGGCCGCCGCCTGTTGATTGGGGACGGCGGTAATGATGATGACGGGTGGGGCGATCTTCCTGGCGGCGAATGCTGCCAGAATCTCCCATCCGTTTGTATGCGGCATATTGAGGTCAAGCAAAACAAGATCCATTAATGATGTCTCCGTCATGTCCAGTGCGTCAACGCTGTTCGCCGCGGTCAGCACCTTGTATCCCTCCCCGCCAAGCACCCGCGCCAGCATTAGACACACGGACGCATCGTCGTCCACAATCAAAATCCATTTCCGGGCATTCTCGGTATTCATGCGGGGGCAAAATAAGACCGCGCAAACACCTTAGCCTTTTCCATGCCAGTTCCCTCCTGGCAAATTGAATCCTGAGAGCCAACGGGTTGCAATAAAAAACCCGCCCGCCCTCCGCCATTTTGGAATACCGCCTATGCACCCATGGATAACTACTGTGCAGGGTTTTTTCGCTTTCGGCTACTGCTTCCCGTCATTCGACCCACGAATAATCCTGAATGGCGTGCCACGGAAGGTAAGTCACACCGTTGCGCTCCTGTTTTTCGTTTCCGCCATAGACCACCACGGGAGACAGCTTCTGTTTCGTGTTGGCAAACAAATCCATTATCTTCCGCGAGGAGGACGCCCAATCAGAGGAAGTGGTCTGTCCGGCCTTGACCTCGACAATTTTCATGCTCTTGCGCCCCTGCACCAGCGCGTCGCTTTCCAGCCCGGCCTCGTCGCGGAAAAAGTAAACGCCTCCGGTTTCGCCATGATTGAACCGCTGTTTGATGATTTCCGAAACCACCCAACATTCAAAAACCGCCCCCCGCAGCGGATGCACGTCCAATGTCTATTTCAAAGTCAAACTTTGAAATAGACAGGATTGCCTTTTTTCAATATGCGCATTGCGCTCCGCCGAAAAATGCCGCACAACAGCAGCCGTTTTTATTATGAAAAAAGAATCTAAGAAATCGACTGAGGCGCAATTGCTGGATTTGCTCAAACGCGTCCTCCCCAAAGCCACTCACGACCCGCAATTGGCCGACAAAATTTATCAGGCGATTGAAACCGAACTCAAAGCCAAGGCCCGCATCGTCGCTTTTGAGAAATTTTGCGGCGGAATCAAATTGCCCGACCTGGAGCAGAAAACCGTTGATGACGTAAAACTCCAACTGGCCTCCTCCTTTGGCGATGGCGACATCACGCTCAAGCCCAACAAAAAAGAGCAGAGCCTGGCTGTGGAAGTGGCGCTGCCCGAAGGGAACCAGTTCAGCAGCGAAATCAAAGTCGGGCCGGCGGACGCGATCACCGACGAAGAGCAGGAAATGGCGTTGAAATTTGTGCCGTTCCCGGTCTGCCTGCCGGGCGACAAGGAACTGGTCTGGCTCCTGGGCAAGCGCGAAAACATGTCGCCCGAAGAGGCCGGCATCGCCCTTTCCAAGCTGGAAGAGGAATTTTGGACCTCCAAATCAGGTCAGAAGATGATTCGGGACCATGTGGAACGCAACTTCCCCGAATTCATCGCCCGGGTGGGCGGCGGGTTGTTGACCGAAGTCGGGCTGAAGCGCCATTACAAGACCCCGGAGCCGATCAAGCAGTTGCAGCCCGCGCTGGTCCAATAGAAGCGCCATTCGGGGCGCGATTGCTTAATACCCGATAACTAACTCTGGTTTGGACAGCGGTGGACGCTTGGATGGCCCCACCAAGCCTGAGTTGGGTCAACGCAAAATTGGAACGATGACTTCACTCGGAATTTTGCGAGGATTCCAACATGCTCAACCGTAGGGGCAAAGCACCCAACGTTTTGGCCGCCGAAATACGAAAAGCGAACTCCGATCTGACCGCCATCCTTGAGTATGGACTGCAAGAGTTTCGTATTTGTCTCAAGTCGCCTGCATAACCACTCAATTTGGTCATCAAAGCCAATAAAGTCGCCTTCGGGCGGCTTGACGATAAAAACGTCTGCAATCCATTTCTCGTGCGCGGGCACGCGCCCAAATTCAAAAGGCTCACCTGCCTTATGCGAAGAGCAATCCCACTCCTGAAAACGATCCAGTAACCGCCCGTGGTGGTTTGCTTGACATTCAAGCCTCAAAATTGAAGACCACTCGCGTACATCAGCCGGATTGGTGGCAGTCGTGGATTTCATGTGAGTTAGAGTGCCCTCATTCGCAGCCGCTGTCCACTCATATCTCCCCTTCTCGCGGATTAGGATGGGATTGGGATCGGGGTTGAGAGTCAGTAGCCTCCGGCAGAGCCGGAGGCTTGAAATAGCGTGAACCGCTCAAAGCGGTTGTTTGTTCCGTTAGCCGCTCAAAGCGGCATCAGCGTCAGTTGATCCAGCCGCTGATCTTCTTTCTCCTGTTCC
>Ga0181535_10006543_pt1 | contig 11970 bp, 10 predicted proteins | sample PEATcosm2014_Bin_44_FD_119774 | JGI IMG/M metagenome (GOLD analysis project Ga0181535, IMG submission 119774) | Peatland microbial communities from MTU Mesocosm Facility, Houghton, MI, USA - PEATcosm2014_Bin17_30_metaG | ecosystem: Environmental > Terrestrial > Soil > Wetlands > Peat | place...
CCCCGCGTTCTCGGCGAACCAGATCAGCCCGTCGGCCGAGGCTATGCCGACCGGCTGGGTGCCGGTGGCGGCCGGGTAGTACTCGGTGATCCCGTCGTCGGTTCCGTTGACGACGTCCGCGGGGTTGATGCGGCCGATGTACCCGACATTGTTCTCGGTGAACCACAGCGCCCCGTCCTGCCCCACTGTGATCTTGGCGGGTCCGCTACCGGTGGTCGGCGTGTTGTACACACCGGCGTCGTTCCCGGTCTCTTCAACACTCCCCAGGCCCGGCGTGCTGGTCGGGGTGGCGCTCGAGGACGACGACGCTCCCGGGGTCGGGGTGGCGCTCGAGGACGGCGACGCTCCCGGGGTCGGGGTGGCGCTCGAGGAGGACGACGGTCCCGGGGTTGGGGTGGCGCTCGAGGAGGACGACGGTCCCGGGGTTGGGGTGGCGCTCGAGGACGGCGGTCCCGGGGTCGGGGTGGCTGCGGCGCCACCCCTGCCACCCGCGGCGGCGCCGAGGGGCACCAGGGCGACCAGCACCGCCCCCACGGTAAGCGTGATGGTGGCGGCTAAACGCCTTACCCGCCGCCGGTTCGGCATCGATTCTGCTTGCATGATTCCTCTTACTCCTCTCATGGTTTCGAACGGTGGGGAGGCCTGTCCTGCCACCGGTTGGAAGTGCCGCGGACCAGGGGGCCACCCACCCCCGCGATCGGTGTGGCCCGCTTGGTCACTTCGTCCAAGACAATGAACCCAATCGTATCCCCCGCGAATTCCGATCATTTGCGGGTCAGACTGGCCCGCTGCTGACGTGTGCGCCCTAGCCACCCACTACGGTTGTCTCAGCCCAGCCCTCCGGCGCCGATGGTGGGTTGGTGCATCTGGGAGAGCAGCGCGTTGAGCGGACCGAGGTCGAGGATCCCGTTGATGTCGGAGCTGGTGGCGAGGCCGACTCGCACGGCATCGTCAGCGTCGGTCTGCATCGCAGACGGGACCGGATCCAGGCTGAACTTCACGTCAGCGAAGGCATCGTTCATGCTGGTGAAGAGCAGCGGCTTGCCGACGTTCACCTGGAGCCAGCTGTTGATGGTCTGCTTGGCCTGGGTGGGATTCGAGTTGATCCAGTCGACCGACGTGATGATGGCCCGCAGAACGTTACTGACCACCGTGGGATGGGTGTTGAGGAAGCCGGTAGCCGCCGAGAGGACAGTGGTGGGAAACCTCCCGTCCGGCCAGAGCGTGTCCTCGTTGACGAGTTCCACGTCGCCCAACTCGTCGACCGCCCGGGCAACATACGGCTCGGGGACCCAGGCCCCGTCGATGGTCCCCTGCTGGAGATCGAGAAACAGCGTCGAATTGGGGGCGTTGATGATCTTGACCGGCCCGCCTCCGGCGGACGGGACGGCGATCCCGTGATTGAGAAGGTAAATGCGCAGGGCCACGTCCTGGGTATTGCCGAGTTGAGGCGTCCCGATCGTCTTACCCACGAGGTCCTGCGCATCGGTGATGTCGGCCTGAGGGCGTACCACCAGCCCGGCGCCTCCGATGGCGATGCCGCTGATCACGCGCAGAGCCCGTCCCTGGCTCTTCTGGTAGCCGTTGACGGCCGGGCTGGGCCCGGTGAAGGCGATGTCCACAGCGCCGGCGAAGAGAGCGGTGATGACATCGGGCCCGGCACTGAAGATGTGGACCTTGATGGTCACGTCAGGACCGAGATCCTTGGCGAGGGTGCCGTTCTCAAGGGCGACGATGGCGGGCGCATGGGTCATGTTGGCGAGCATGCCGATGTTCAGGGTGAGCTTCGCGGCGCCTCCGCCCTGGCTGCTAGCGTCGCATCCCGACATCAGGCTGAGCAGAAGTGGCGCGCTGAGCAGCGCCAGGGCGATGCGTCGCCAGCCCGAACCGAAACCTCGCGTGTCCATGTCCCCCCCTGTCTTCGGGCCGAGGACCTACCTCGGCTGAGCGGCTCCCGCCGCGGACCCCTCAAACGCTTGCGGTGGAGTATGCGGCGCAGACGATCCTCGTGTCTATGCCGATAGATGATATGAATAGCATCGCCAAAAGCAATCATTTGCCATCGAAGGCTCCGGTTGGCGCCTCCGCCGAGCGGGCCAGCAGCCCGCTGCGCGCCGAGCACCCGAGCTGAGAAGAAGGAGGAGCAGCTCCCGCCGCGGCACGGGGCCGGGCGGGAGCCGTTCCAAAGAGGGGCCGAGAAGGGCGCGGCTAGGTGACCTTGATCGCTACCACCGGTGTGTAGCCCGTGGTGTGCGTGCCGTTGGTGACGTCAGCCCTGAAGTCGTAGGTGCCCTTGCCCTTGGTGGGGGTGTAGTTGGCGCTCAGGGTGGTGACGTCCGCCTGCCAGAGAGTGTAGGCCGTGGACTTCGGCACCTTGACGTAGACATTCTCCCCGAGGCCCGCCGGCGGAGCGGCGGATGCCCAGGTCACCGTGAACACCGTGGTGGGCGTTCCCGTGGTAGGGCTGATGGTCAGCGGCACAGCCACCGAACCCTTCAACCCGCCGACGGTGTCCTTGTAGCTGTAGGTCGCGGCCCCGGTGAAGGTGTGCTGGAACGTGGTCCCGCCCGCGAGCGAGCCGCTGTTGAAGAGGTCCAACTTGGTGGAATCCGCCACCGAGTGCTTCTCGCCACCCAGGAAGATCCAGGTGACGGTGCTGCCATGGCTCGCGGTCAGCGCGGCCGGTACGAACCCGTCGTCCAGCGAGATGACGTCGACCGCCGTTGCTGTGGTGATCTCGCCGATCTTGTCGCCGGTCTGCTCGGTAAACCACAGCTCTCCGTTGTAGCCCTGGAAGATGTTCTGGGGCACGGAGCCCGCGGTGGGGACCAGATACTCGGTGATGCCGTCATCGGTGCCGGCCACCACGTCGCTGGGGTCGAGCACGCCGATGCTGTCGCCTAAGTTCTCGGTGAACCAGACGTTGCCGTCCGGTCCGGGGGCGATCCCCACCGGCTGGCTTCCCACCGTCGGGGTCAGATACTCCGTGATGCCGTCGTCAGTTCCGCCGACGACGTCAGACGGGTCGACTTGGGCGATCTGGGCCACGTTGTTCTCCGTGAACCAGAGGTTGCCATTCGGACCAACGGTGATCTTTGCCGGCCCGCTCCCCGAGGTCGGGGTGGGAAACTCGGTGATGGTACCGGAGGTCGTGATCTCACCGATCTGAGCCCCCGTGTACTCGGTGAACCAGAGGTTGCCGTTGGGCCCGGGCGAGATGTCCCGCGGGCCGGCGTTGGCGGTGGGCACCGTGTACTCGGAGATGCCGTCGTCGGTGCCCGCCACCGCCTCGCTGGGGTCGAGCACGCCGATCTTGTCGGCGTTGTACTCGGTGAACCAGATGTTGCCGTCCGGGCCGGTGGTGATGCCGCGAGGGCCCGCCGCCGCGGTCGGAACCAGGAACTCGGTGAAGACCCCGGTCGGGGTGATCTCGCCGATCTTGTCGCTGTTGTACTCGGTGAACCAGAGGTTGCCGTTGGCTCCGGCGGTGATGTTCCGCGCCCCCGAGTTGGCGGTCGGGACCACAAACTCGGTGATGCTCCCGCTGGGAGTGATGCGCCCGATCTTGCTGGCCCCGTACTCGGTGAACCAGACATTGCCGTCGGAGCCGGCGACGATCCCGTTGGGCTCCGACCCGGTGGTCGGGATGTCGAACTCGGTGATGGATCCAACCCCCGCTGCCGACACCGAGGAGACGCTCAGCAGCGCGCTGGCGAGCGTTGCCACGATACCGGTGCCCACCGCCAGGTGTGGCGAGTGTCGCCGGTGTGCCGCGTCTCGATGAACCATCGTGAAAGTCCTCCCCTCTTTGTGGCAACCGGGTATCTGGGTGTCCGCCACAGAACGATTGCTGCCGAAGTGTAGGAGCGTTCAAGGGACGAAAGCTAGACCACTGGACAAATGATTCAGTTCGCTTGACGGGATGGACCAGGTCCGGGTATCCACACGTGCTTCCGGGCGACCTGGGCTGAACCACGGTCCGCCGAATCGCGGGCAGATCACGGTTTCTTGATCGTTGCCGGCGGCCAAGCCGGCCCGTCGCGGCCGGTCAGGCGTCCTCGGTGATCAACCCCCGGCGCTGGCGGACGATCCTGTCGAGGGGGTTGAAGACGAGCGCATCTGCGGCAAGGCCGACCAGGAGGATGAGCAGGATGCCGGTGATGACCAGCGTCATGCTGTTGGTATCGCCGCCGTCCTCGACGATGGTCCCCAGCCCGTTGCCGGCTGCGTGCACACTGGTTGCCACGATCTCGGCGGCCATCAGCGAGCGCCACGAGAACGCCCAGGCCTGGCGCAGGCCGGCCACGTAACCCGGCATGGCGGCTGGGATGATCACGTGGCGCCACAGCTTGGGGCCGGAGGCCCCCATCGATCGTCCGATCCGGATGAGCAGGGGCTGGACCTGATCGACGGCGGACTTCATCCCGTTGACCACGGAGGGGAACGACCCCATGATGACGACGAAGTACAGCATCCCCGAGCTGAGCCCGAAGATGACGATGGCGAACGGGACCCATACCACCGACGGCAGGGTCTGGAGAGCGCTGATCAGCGAACCGACTGCGGTGCGCAGTGCGGGGATGCGGCCCAGGGCAAGCCCGAACGGCGTACCCACCGCGACGGCCAAGGCGTACCCGATCACGGCGTGGCTGACGCTGCTCCAGATCGCGGTGAGGATGGTGCCGTTCTGCCACTCCTGGATGAGGCCCGGGTTGAGCCCGAAGCGACTCTGCTGCCCGCGCAGGACGTCGAGAGGGGAGGGGATGATGTAGTCGGGCTTGATGTGGCTGAGGACGACCAGCTCCCAGAGCATCAGCACCACGGCCAATGCGGCCAGTTTGGGGAGCACCGCGGCGGCGATCCGGCGGCCCAGCGGCCGTTTGGTCACCCGGACCGGCAGCTCGAGGCTGTCGAGGCCGGCGGCGGCCCTCCCGGTAGGGGTCTCAGCCACTGCCATGACGGCGCAGCTCCTGGCGGATGAGATCGGTGATCTGCGGAACGATGGTCGCCGCCGCCTTCTCGTGAGCCGCCGGGGAGGAGCGGTCGCCGTCGAGCACGAACTCCTCGAGGAGCCGCCCCGGACGGGAGCTGATCAAGGCGATGCGGTCACCCAGCCGCACCGCCTCGCGCACGTCATGGGTGACGAAGACGATGGTCACCCCGGTCTCGGCACGCACCCTGGCGAGGTCCACGTGCAACTGGTCGCGGGTGATGGCGTCGAGGGCGGCGAAAGGCTCGTCCATGAGGAGCACCTCGCCGCGTTGAGCCAGCGCCCGGGCTAGCGCCACCCGCTGCCGCATACCGCCTGAGAGCTGGTGGGGGCGATGCCCCGCGAAGGGCTCGAGCCGGACCATCCCGAGCAGGGAGCGGACCTCGGTGTCGCGCTGCGCGCGTCGCTGGCCCTGGAGGCGCAGCGGAAGCCCGACGTTCTCCGCTGCGGTCAGCCATGGAAAGAGCCCAGCCTCCTGGAACATGAGGGTCGTCCGCCCGGCGGGAACGGAGACCCTCCCGGCGGTCGGAGTTTCGAGCCCGGCCATCAGGTTGAGGATCGTGCTCTTGCCGCAGCCGGAGGCTCCGAGAAGGCAGAGCAGTTCTCCCTGGCGAACGTCCAGGCTCAGCCTCTCGAGCACGACCATCGTGCGGTTTCCGGACCCGAAGATCTTGGTGACGTCGTCGAGCACCACGGCAGCGCCGTCGGCCGCCTCGCCTGTCTCCGTCTGCAGGACGGTGAGCGCACTCATGCGCAGACCGACCCCTGGCGGGGGCGGCCCGCACCCGCTGGTGTCTCCCGCTCCGCGCACTGTCCGCCCACGCCTGCGATCACCCGGGATCGAGATCCGAGCAGCAACGACCTGCAAGGCATGACCCCCTCCTATGAGGGGCTCAGGATCGTGCCCCCTCAGCGTTTGAGTATGCCATCGGCCCCGTGACCCGTCTACTCAGCGCCGCGGGATGATTGTGTTCGTCATCTGGGAACGATGCCGGCGCGGCCCGCGGAGCAACCCCCGGGCTCAACGGGCGGGATCATCCGACCATCGGCAAGAGCGATGGATTATGCCATGCTGTTCGCGATGACCGTTCCTGGGGGGGCCGGGCCTCAGTCGTCCGGAAGGCGGCGCCGGCAGCGGGGGCGACCCCGTATCACGCTGGACCAGCTGCACACCTTCGTCGCGGTTGCGGAGCGCGAGCACCTCACCAAGGCGGCGGAGGCTCTCGATCTCTCCCAGGGGTCGGTGAGCGCCCAGATCCGCCGGCTGGAGCGCACCCTGCACCTGCCGCTGCTCCATCGCGTCGGCCGTAACGTGCGGCTCACGGACGTCGGCCGGGAGGTGCACCGCCTGGCCCTCGGGGTTCTGGAGCGAGCGCAGCTGATCGAGGATATCGCCGACGGCTACCTGGGGGTCGAGCGCGGCGAGGTGTCGGTCGCCGCCGGTCCGGTGATCGGCGCCCATCGTCTCCCCGGGTGGCTGGCCCCCTTTGTGCAGGCGCACCCGCAGATCGACGTCCACATCACCCTGGCGCCCATGGAAGCGGCGGTGGAGCAACTCGCCGTCGGCCGCGTCGACGTCGTGGTCTTTGTCACATCGGATGCCAAGGCGGGCGTCCCGGATGACTGGGAGACGCTGACCCTGGAGACGACCGAGCTGGTCGTGGTGGTCTCCGCCCGCCATCCGCTGGCGAACAGCGTGGACGTGGCTCGAGAGTTGGCCAGATACCGCCATCTGCACCACGGACCAGGGTCGGCGACGGAGCGGCTGGCGCGGCGGCTGCTCGAGGGTCAGGACGAGCCTGCGGGCCTGGCGGTGGAGCTCGAGGAGGGGGCCCTCGTGGCGGCGCTCCATGCCGGTCTCGGCTTTGCCGTCATGCCGCGCGCGATCGTCGAGCCCGACATCGTCTCGGGCCGGCTCACGGTCCTACCCCACCCCGGCAGCCGCGTCCCCGCCGTGTTCACTGCGCTGCGCCGGGCGGGTCCGCACACCCCGGCGGTGTCGCTCCTCTGGGGGTATCTGTCGAAGGTCGCCAAAGCCCAGGAGCCGACGACCCCCGAGGGAGCGGGCGCGGGGTGAGAGCGCAGGGCGGCAGGACCGCCAGGTCGCGGAGGGCCTGTCGCAGCGACCACGGAGTTGGCCCGTGGGATACTAAGGCGATGCCCGAACCGCAGCTCCGGCCTCCCTATTTGCCGCCTCGGCCCCGGATCGTTCTGGATCACCTTCACACGTTCTTGGCCGTGGTCGAGCACGGTCACGTCACCCGGGCCTCCCAGGCCCTCGGGATGTCACAGGCGGCGGTGAGCGCCCGGATCTCGAGCCTGGAGGACGCCCTGGGAGTTCAACTCTTCCAGCGATCGGGCCGCGGCATCCGGATCACCGAGCCGGGGGAGGAGGTCCGAGCCGCGGCCGTCCGGGCGGTCGAGGCGGCCCTTGCCATCGAGAACCTCGCCGCCGCCCTCTGCGGAGTGGAGCAAGGACGCCTGCGGCTCGCCGCCAGCAACATCCTGAGCACCGGTCGTCTGCCCAGCTGGCTCGCCGGCTTCGCCGCGGAGCATCCCGACATCGACGTCGAGCTGCGCCTCGACAATATGGGCGGAGCTCTCTCGGCCCTGGACACCGGTGAGGTCGACTGCGCCTTGATCGGCGCCCTGCCGGAGCGCGACCCCAGCCGCGAGACGCTGGATCTGGGCCGCGACGAGCTCGTCTTGGTGGTGGCCTCGCACCATCCGCTTGCCCGAAGCGCGGATCCCTTGCAGGACCTGACCCGCCATCGCTACCTCGCGCGCGGCCGCGGCTCGGCCACCGAGGACCTGGCCCGGCGGGTCCTGGGGCCGCGCTACGCGGTCGGCCCGATTGAGCAGATGCCCCAGGGGTCTTTGCAGCAGGCCCTGCTCGCCGGCAGCGGCTATGCTGTGATGCCAGCCATGGCCGTCGAGGGTCATGTCGCTGCCGGGCGCCTACACGTGATCGATCGTCCAGGAAGGCCGGTTCGCCAACCGGCGACGGCGGTGAGGCGCCGGGGGAGCAGTATCCCGGCCCTGGACGCGTGGTGGGCCTTCCTGCGCCGGCAGGTCAGAGGGCCACTGCGGCAGGTCGAGCTGACGGGACGCGGCCGTGACCGCGCTCGGGCCACCGTCGGGAAGCCGGGCCAGCCCTCGGGTCGAGGGCCATCCACTCGTCAGGGCCGTCGAATCTACCCCTGAGAAATAGCCCGCCGGTCGCGAGGTGTGGGCCGGCGCGAAGTTATCAGTTGAGGTACGCGCGAAGTTGATGCTTCTGAAGTTGCTGCTTCTATGGTTTGTCAAGCAGCCCGAGCAAGTTCCCGCGCGGCGACGATGACTCGGAAGACCTCGCGTGCAACGCAGTGAGCTCAGGCCCGTTCCTCCGGGCGGGCGGCTTCGTGGCCGGAGCTGGCGTCCCAATTGGTCGGTCCTGCCGACCCCGAACCCATCTGCGGCGGGCGACGGAGGGGTCAACCTGGATGGTAGCCGAGCTGCTTGGCGTCTCCGCCCGCTAGGTGCGCCGCTTGCGGACCGGGTACCGGGAGCGGGGAGCGGCGGCCCTGGGCCACGGCAACCGTGGCCGCCGACCGCCCCACGCTCTCGATCCCGCCGTGGCAGCCCGGGTCGTGGAGCTGGCCAGCACGTACGCCGGCTTCAACCGCCAGCACCTCACCGAGATGCTCGCGAGCACCACGGGATCGTACTCTCCCGGCCCACAGTGCACCGGATCCTCACCGCGGCCGGGGTGGCCAGCGTGCGGCAACGACGGCCCACCCAATGGCGCGACAGGCGGGGCGCCACATGGGCCCGTCCAGCAGCGCTATCCTGGGCGGCGTCAAGCCAGCCCAGGGGAGGGTCTAGAGAAAGGAGTTACGGCGACAGAAAGTGCGCCATGTCGGCGTCGAGGGCCTTTTTGAATACGCACGGCGCCCGCGCGGTGGCGTCTTTCCTTCCAAGCTGGATGTCGCGAGTTCGAGTCTCGTCTCCCGCTGTCCTGAACCGACTCCGAACTCGTCGCGAATACGCAACATCGGTTGCGGGAGCCCCCTCGGAGGGGGCGAGGATGAGGCTGGTATGCGTCGGAGTCTTGGGTCAGAAGCGTGACCTTGTCGGCGTAGAGGAGAGCCGGAGCAAGTAGCCGCGCCCCGCGACGAATGGTCGTCGGCTGGTCGGTCCACACTACGGTCATGTGGAGGTCATCGGGGGTTTCCACCGGATGCTTACCCGTCTCTACCACGTATGAGTGGTGCACCTGTCACGCGGTTAACCCCGGGAGATTACCGAGCTAGCTTAACGCGGGACAAAGCGAACCTGGGCTGTGCGGCGGGACGTTGGCCCTCTCTTCGGCCCGGTAGTTGGTGGTTCGGGGTACGTTCGTGGATGTCCAAGGGCCGCGGATCAAGGAAGAGCGGCTCTCGCTGTTCGAGCGTCCCAAGTCGATCGATAACGCGTCTAGGGCGCGTGTACCGCGTCGAGCGCCCCGTTCAGCCGTGAAGCCACCTGCGGGATGGCGTTCGGTCCGATGTTGCGATGCGATGACCACCATTCCCCCATTCGTACGCGAGACGTCCGAAGTTCCAAGACCAGAACATCGCCTGGGAGGCCGTAGCCACCGACCACTCGGTCGGTGGCGAAGCCTTTGACCTCGGTAACTGGAATCTCCCGTTTGCGCCACCAACCATGCACCACGATACGGTCCCTGTAAACGATGATCCCCGCCATACGAGTGGCTCGCGCAGCTAGAGCGAGCGCTAGGGCAGTCCAGCCAGCCGCGAATGCCAGGGCAGGGACGCTGACCGGCTGTGTTTCGCCGTAGATTGTGGTTGCCCCCACCATTGCCATTAGCGACCAGCCAGCCGTGACTGGCCAGCGCAGTCGCCCTCGCGACAGTTTGATGACCGGAGCGTCGAGCACTCTCCCTCACCGCCTTTCAAGCTGGTATGTGGCCGCATTGAAGATGCTGGGCAAAGCACTGTGGAGTCGTAGCCCAGCGGCTCCGACAGCCCCAACGTCGGCTGACCCGAGGCCGGTGGGCGTATCGAGGGCCGTCGCTGACAATGCGGTTGGCGATGCAGCCGGACTCACCCACCGTTACATGATGCTCTGGCGGGCCACAGGTGGTTCGCCCGAGAGCCGCGAGCGGTTGCGAGCTCAGCCAATCACCGTGGAACTGGTCGGCACCGAGATGACGGCGTTGCCCCGGATCTGGTTTTACGAGGGATTCCACCTGTCTCCGACCAGGTGTGAAAGTCGAGGTGGCTGGATACCATGGTACCTTGACACTGACAGCGGCACCCCGTAGCATGGTGGTCATGGCTAGGACACTACGGCTCGAGGCGGACCAGGAGGATCTCCTGCGGGAGATGGCACGTGTCGACGGCATCCCTGTCAGCGACGAGATCCGGGAGGCCATCGCGGCCCACATTGAGCGTCGGCGCAAGGACGCCGCCTTTCAGGCGAGGCTCCACGCCTCTCTCGAGCGCCACCGCGAACTGCTCGAGACCTTGGCTGACCGCTGACCGGACGCGCGAGTGTCAGGCCAGTGGCAGTACCTCGGACTCGGCGACTTCCTACTCATCGCCGAGGCCGTTACGGGCATCCCGGCCGAGGCCCTGGGGAGCTCCGAGCGGGTCGTATCCCAGGCTGATTCCGCCCTGCACGTCCCCGGCTCCGGCTTCGGAGACTTTGAAGCGTACCCGGGGTTCGCCGAGAAGACGGCCGTCCTGTGCGCCAGGATCATCCAGAACCACCCACTCCCGGACGGAAACAAGCGGACCGCCTTCATGTGCATGGTCGAGTTCATTGAGCGCAACGGCGGCGTGCTGGACCTCGGGCCTACGGATACCGTCGAGGCCGTGGCGGATGTCCTTGTCGACTTGGCAGCTCATCGCCTCAGCGAGCAGGGATTCGTGGAGTGGGTGGTCCACCGACTCAGGCGATGAGCGCTTCGGACGCGGCCGGACCGGCCTAACGACAACAGGCCTTCTACGACGAATCCCGGTCGAATCGCGAAGACCTGAATGAATGCGCTCAAACGCCGGTTTCCCGAGAATCCGAATACGAATCTGAGCACCTTCCTTCCAAGCTGGATGTCGCGAGTTCGAGTCTCGTCTCCCGCTCCACGACCCCATCCCCAACTCGTTTCGAATACGCAACGAGGGTTGTGGAAAACCCCTATGGGGTGGCCATGATGGCTCCGGGAAAGTGGTCAGGAAAGACGCCAAGAGGGTCCTTGACGCACTTCCTCCCACTTTTTGCGTCAAGGAGCTGTCATGCGCCAGAAACCCGTCCGGCGCCGCGCCGGCAACGCCTACACGCCGCCCCCCGCTGACCGCAGTCAATGCGGCCCAGAAAGACCCGCGACCATTGCCCCAGCGAGCAGCACGAAACCCGCGACCTGGCACACCCTGCTCACCACGGAAGGGTGTCCACTTCCACCTCGACCATACCTCGTCACCTCAGCAACAAAGGCGTCCCTCAAACTCAGCAGGTTCAGCATTAAGACTAACCCGACGGTGCCGCAGACAAGTATCGCGCCACCAACTATGTGGCCACCGACGACGGTCACTCCGAACTCCACAAGCATGACCACCGAGAGGATCAGCAAACGGCGTTGAGGACTCATACGCTTGTCACGACCGCCTAAGCCATTGAACGCTGGTGGTCGTGGTGCCCCGCCACATTCCGGGCGTTCCACCAGACAGACCGACGGTGTCAGCGGTGACGCCGTGTGCCGAACTGAAGCTAGAAGTCGTTCCAAAGTAGACATCAAGTGTGTAGACCGACGCCGAGAACGAGCCCCCGTAGGCATTCAAGTTGTCCGTATTTCCGGCGAATACCGACACCCCTCCAGAGAAGATGTAGGGCCCGCACCCATTGAACGTCGTTGTCAGAACTGCGGTCCCTTCGTCGCTGTAGACGACGCACTTCTGGACGCCTTTCACGTGAAACACCAAACTACCTGTGAGGTCGGAACA
>Ga0181535_10006548_pt1 | contig 11963 bp, 8 predicted proteins | sample PEATcosm2014_Bin_44_FD_119774 | JGI IMG/M metagenome (GOLD analysis project Ga0181535, IMG submission 119774) | Peatland microbial communities from MTU Mesocosm Facility, Houghton, MI, USA - PEATcosm2014_Bin17_30_metaG | ecosystem: Environmental > Terrestrial > Soil > Wetlands > Peat | place...
GGGAATCTTGACCACCACGTAGTCGATGGTGGGCTCAAAGCAGGCAGGCGTCTTGCGCGTAATGTCGTTGGGAATCTCGTCCAGAGTGTAGCCCACGGCCAGTTTGGCGGCGATCTTGGCAATCGGGAATCCGGTGGCCTTCGAAGCCAGCGCGGAAGAGCGCGAAACGCGCGGATTCATCTCGATCACCGTCATGCGGCCATCGATAGGGTTCACTGCAAATTGCACATTGGAGCCGCCGGTCTCGACGCCGATTTCACGCATCACAGCGATCGCCGCGTCACGCATCTTCTGGTACTCGCGATCGGTGAGGGTTTGCGCGGGAGCCACAGTGATGGAATCTCCGGTGTGCACGCCCATGGGATCGAAGTTTTCAATGGAGCAGATGATGATGACGTTGTCCGCGAGGTCTCTCATCACCTCGAGCTCATATTCCTTCCAGCCGAGCACGCTTTCTTCAATCAGGCACTCGTGGACGGGCGAGAGATCGAGGCCTCGGGCCAGGATTTCCATCAACTCTTCGCGGTTGTAGGCGATGCCGCCCCCGGTGCCCCCAAGCGTGAAACTTGGTCGGATGAGAACTGGAAATCCAAGCTTGCCTGCGAAGTCGAGGCCGTCGCGCAAATTATTGACGAGAGCAGACTTTGAGACTTCAAGACCGATGCGCAGCATTGCATCCTTGAAGAGCAGGCGGTCTTCCGCTTTTTTGATGGCCTCAAGCTTTGCGCCGATCAATTCAACGTTGAAGCGGTCAAGAATCCCAGCGTCGGCAAGATCGACGGCGAGATTCAGCGCCGTCTGCCCACCGACGGTCGGCAACAAGGCGAACTTGCCTGATGCTGGATCGGCGGCAAGCATCTCCGTTTCGCGGCGAATGATCTCTTCAACGTACTCGCGCGTCAACGGCTCGACATAGGTGCGATCGGCGAGATCGGGATCAGTCATGATGGTGGCCGGGTTTGAGTTCACCAGCACTACCTCATAGCCCTCCTGTTTGAGAGCCTTGCAGGCCTGCGTTCCGGAGTAATCAAACTCCGCCGACTGCCCAATCACAATCGGCCCCGAGCCGATCACCAAAATTTTCTGAATGTCATTTCTGCGTGGCATGTTCCTGCTCTGTTTCCTTCATCAAGCATCCCGCAATGATGGGGCTGACGCAAAAGAGCGGGGCAAATGCCCCGCCGGTTGAATCATGATTAAGGTAAGTGACGCGAGCCGATGTGCTCATGCCTTCCACTCCTCCATCATCTGCCGGAAGTCGTGAAAGAGATAGTGCGAGTCATGCGGGCCGGGGGCGGCTTCAGGGTGGTATTGAACACTGAACAGCGGCAGCGTTTTATGACGCAGGCCTTCGAGGGTCTGGTCGTTCAGGTCCACGTGGGTCAATTCTACTTCGTTGGCGTTGATGGAGTCGGGATCGACAGCGAAGTTGTGGTTGTGGGCGGTGATCTCAACCTTGCCGTTGCTCATGTTCTTCACCGGGTGATTGCCACCGTGATGTCCAAACTTCAGCTTGTAGGTTTTGCCGCCCAGCGCAAGGCCGGTGAGCTGATGGCCCAGGCAGATGCCGAAGACGGGAACACGCCCAATGAATTTGCGAATGGAGCGAACGGCGTAGTCGACCGGCTCCGGGTCGCCAGGACCGTTGGAAAGAAAGATGCCGTCGGGCTTCATTTCAAGAACGTCCTCAGCGCTGGTCTCTGCTGGGACAACCGTGAGTCGGCAGCCCTCGCGGGTAAGCATGCGAAGGATATTGTGCTTGATGCCGAAGTCGTAGGCCACCACGTGTAACAGCTCGCGGCGAGTCTCCTCTTTGCGGATGAAGCCCTCACCGAGCAAAGTGTCCCCCCCCTGGTTGCGGCTGTCGGATGCGTCAAACTGGTAGACCGTCTTGGTAGATACCACGCGGGCCAAGTCTGTTCCATCCATCTTGCGGATGCTTCTGGCCTTTGCGACAAGCGCCTCGGGGTCGGAAACGTTCGTAGAAATCACCCCGCGCATTACTCCATGGTCGCGCAGGTGGCGAACCAGGGCCCGGGTATCGATCTCCGCCAACACCGGGACCTTGTAGCGCTCCATATACTCGTCGGTCACTTGCTCCGAGCGCCAGTTGGAACTGATCGGCGAGAACTCGCGAACGATCAAACCCTCAATAAAAGGCTTGGTCGACTCGTTATCAGCCAGGTTGGTGCCGTAGTTCCCAATTTGGGGGTTGGTGAGAACGACAATTTGTCCGGCATAGGAGGGATCGGTGGCGATTTCCTGATAACCGGTGAGAGAAGTATTAAAAACGACTTCACCCAGGCTTTCACTTGGGTGCCCATAGCCGAGGCCACGGAAGATGCGCCCGTCTTCGAGCGCCAGAATCGCCTGCATCGCGTCTCCGGGGAGTGGATTCAATCGATTCTAACAGGGTTGAAGGAGATTGTCCGGTGGATTTCCGAGCCGTTTCGACGCGAAGGACAGCAATTCCGGAATCGGTGTAGACCGAATTCACGCACTTGAGTGGCTTTTTCCCTCAAGAAAAGGCCACCTTTAACTTCTCTCAAAAAGGCGATGTGTGTTCCGAAATTGCTCTAGTGCACCACTCCGGCGTCCTTGCCAGGCCAATAGACAAAAACTGCCTTACCGTAGATGAGAGAGCGCTCGACAGGGCCAAATTCACGACTGTCTGAAGAGATGGAGCGGTGGTCGCCCATCATGAAGTAGCTATCCACTGGAACCACAATCTCGGCCATCGACCGCGAGTCGCGATACTGGTCGGGCACGTATTCCTCCAGTTGAGGTTCTCCGTTCAAGATCACCTGGCCTTGATCGATGCGCAAACGGTCTCCGGGCAGTGCGATGACCCGCTTGATGTAACTCTTTTCCGGGTCGCGCGGATAGTGGAACACAACCACATCGCCACGTTCGATCGCCGATATATGATAGACAAACTTGTTGATAAACAGCCGGTCGCGATCTTCCAGGCGGGGCAGCATGCTGGTGCCCTCAACGCGGACAGGCTGATAAAGAAAAGTAATGATCAACACCGACGCCGCGGCTGAGATCAGCAGATCGCGTATCCATAATCCAATGCCAGCGGCTTTCGGCTGTGCTGCAGGGCCAGGGCTTTGAATCACCACGACTGGGAGTGGTTCAACACTCGGGTCGGTTTCAGAATCCGGTGTGTTTTGAGGAACGGTTTGCATCCTTTTCTAGATTACCCGAAATTACTCGCAGCCAAGACCACCAAGCGGACAAAGGATTCGCGGACGGATTGGCTTCTCGAGAGGTTTCGGTTGGTTAGACGCGGGAACGAAGCTTGGGGCCGCACCAGGCTGCCCAACGCCCGCAAGGTTCTCATCTTCAAGAAGCAGCGGTCTCTGCAGGCTCATTTCCACCTGCGTTCCGCTCTCAATATTCACGTCGGCGCCGCGTGTAAACAGGGTTACCAGGCCAACGGTTACCAGGCCAGCTCCAATTCCCGCAACACCCCCGGCAATCGGATGCCCGCCTGCCAAGCCTCCGATCGACCCAACGGTGCCTCCGGTCGGAATCGCAATCTCCGCAGCTTTGGCGGCATTGCGGCCCTTGTCCCCATCCTGCTCGATGGTGCCCTCGCCATTCTCCTTCACTGACTGCTGCTTTGCGCCGGGGAGGCTGTTTACAAGGCCCGGAATTTCAACTACCGTGCCATTGGGGAAGATCATCGAGGTGAAATGCATGTCCAACTGGGCTTTGCCTTTTACTCGGCCTGCGCGCACAACTCGGTCCACCACGCCCTGTACATAAACTCCGGATGGAATCATCACCCTGTTTCCTACGACCACAGGAAAGGTTGACGACAGGTAAACCCCATCCCCGGCCTTTGCGCTTTTTGTATTGATGCCGCTGCGCAACTGAAGCAGAACCTTGGTGCCCGCGGGAACGGTGTAGATCTTCTTGACAGGCGCAACAGCAACAGCCGGATCCGCAGGTACAGCACTGGAGGGCCCAGGGGCAGCCACTGGAGCGGGCGTTTCTTCGTTGGCTTGGGGTGCGGCGGGGGACGAGGCAACCGGCGCAGTGGCCGGTTCAGCCGGCACTTGAGCAATGCTGATGACGCTGCCCGATAGAATTAGGAGCGGAGCAATTGCAGCCATACATCTTCCGTGCAGCTGGCGCATTCACTCCTCCCTTTGGTCCTTTGTAGCGATAGACGAGCGACCCGCCTCCAAGGATAGCCCCATTCAGCAGGTCAGGGGATAAAAATGCGATAAGTCACTGCGCCAGACGGGCGTTCACGTTACGATGCAAAACAGCATGGAGACAAGAATCACCGCGGCTCAAAACTCGATTGACCATCCCGATCACCGGTTTGCAGCCGCACATCGAGTCCTGGCCGATGCCGTAGCGGCCCACGCCTTCCCCGGCTGCGCCTTCGGGGTCCTCTCGGCGGGACGAATTGTTCATCAGGCAGCACTGGGTAATTTCACCTACGAGGCGGGTTCACCCGCAATTGGCATTGAAACTGTCTTCGACGTGGCAAGCATTACCAAGGTCGTCTCCACCACCAGCGTCGCGATGCTTCTTTACCAGCGCGGCCAGCTTGACATCGACACGCCACTTGGCGAGTTGCTCCCTGGCTTCGTGGTCGGGCGAAACCAAGGTGACTGGGCAAGGCATGTAAACCTGCGCCATCTGTTGGCGCACAGTTCAGGGCTGCCGGGTTATGTGGACTTCTTTCGATCTGCCGCAAAGCCGGCAGGGCTTTACCGTGCGTGCCTGCAGCTTCCTCTTGAAGCCGAGCCCGGGACCCGCGCCCAATACTCCGACCCTGGGTTCATCCTGCTCGGCAAGGCGCTTGAAGTTCTGACAGACGAATACCTGGCAACCTGGGTCCGCCGGGAGGTCCTGGATCCGCTTCGGATGGCCGATACCTGTTTTTGCCCCCCACCTGAGCTCAGGCATCTGATTCCGCCCACTGAAGAGGACACTGCCTTTCGCCACCGCCGCATTCAGGGTGAGGTCCAGGACGAAAACGCTTGGCTGCTCAAAGGCTCTGCCGGTCATGCCGGTTTATTCTCCAATGTGCGTGACCTGTTGCGTTTCGCCACAGAGATTCTTAATGCCGGGCGAAGGACCGATTCAGAAAACGGAAGGGCAGTCCTCTTTGACTCGACGACAGTCGAGCTTTTTGCACAGCGACAACCCCCTGAAGGCAGTTCGCGGGCACTCGGCTGGGATACACCCTCAGAAAACTCGACATCGGGCAGGTTCTTCTCGGCCAACTCCATCGGCCATCTCGGTTTCAGTGGCTGTTCACTGTGGATTGACAGGGACGCAGCGGTAGCAATCGTCATGCTCACCAATCGCACCTGGCCTGACCGCCAAAACCGAATGATCCGTGAAGTATGGCCCCGGTTTCACGACGCCACTCGCGAAGCGATTTCGCAAGAGTGAAACCTGGTTTTGCCGATGGGCACACCTGGCCAGAATTCTCTTTGATTTGACAGTTTTCCAGATACAATCAAGAGTTGGGGACATACGTGATGCTAACCAGCTCGACGATGCAGGAAACGCCCGGCGCCGAAAAACCCGACTCCAAGAAAGACCAGGCATCCCTGCTTCAAGAATTAACCACAGAGAGCCAGAACGAGGCTTCTCAAGGCTTTGACACCAAATCCGCACTGGAAATCGCTCGCATCATCAATCATGAGGATGTGAAAGTTCCAGTCGCAGTCAAGAAGGCCATTCCTGAGATTGCACAGGTTATAGACCAAGTGGCCCGCTGTCTTCGCGACGGCGGCAGGCTGATCTACATCGGTGCAGGTTCGAGCGGACGCATTGCGGCGCTTGACTCCTCAGAATGCCCTCCGACATACTCCACAGCTCCGGGACAAGTGCAGTACATCATGGCCGGCGGACCCAAGGCTCTGGCCTCAGCCGTCGAAGTCAATGAGGACTCTGAGGAGCTTGGCCAACGGGATATTGCTCGCCGCCGTCCGACCCGCAAAGATGTTGTCGTTGGTCTTTCCGCTTCAGGCCGCACACCTTATGTTGTTGCAGCGGTTGCTTATGCGCGCGCCCGTGGGGCCCACACTGCCGCAGTTACCTGTAATCACGACACCCCCCTTGCTGCCGCCGCCGATATCGCCATTGTTGCCGACGTAGGCCCCGAAGTCGTCTCCGGGTCCACCCGAATGAAGGCCGGTTCTGCCCAGAAAATGATTTTGAACATGATCACCACGGGCGCAATGACACGGCTCGGCTATGTGTATGAGAACCTGATGGTCAACGTGCACATGCAGAACTCGAAGCTCGTCGAGCGAGGCATCCGCATCCTGATGAAAGCCTGCAAGATCGACCGTGAAACCGCAGTTCATACCATAAAGAGCGCGGGGCGCAGTGTCCCGGTGGCTTTGGTCATGTTGAAAGCGAAAGTCGACAAGCCCGAAGCTGTCCGGCGCCTGGCAAAATCCGACGGCAATGTGCGGCTGGCGATTGAGGACACGGTCCTGGAACTATAGAGAACGACGCGGGTAGCTACGCTTTACTCAAAGCGATATCTGGCTCATTTCTGGCTGATCGATTTCAAATGACTTTAGATGCAAGCCCGAGCCGGTGATCGCGAATCCAGATCTCATCAATCCCCCAGTTCCCTGCTGCCTTGGATTTACACTGAAAGCTCAGGAGTTCCAATCTTCCATGGATAAATTCGTCATCCGGGGCGGCAATCCACTTCTGGGCACGGTGCGCATCTCTGGCGCAAAGAACTCAGCTCTCCCCTGCATGGCCGCGGCGATTCTGACCGAAGACGAGGTCACCCTCGAAAATATCCCCCAGGTCCGGGACATCGAGACTGAGCGGCGGTTGCTGGTTTCAATGGGCGCCGAAGTGGAACTCGGATACGGTCGTGCGCAGCATCGCACCACCATCTGTTGCCGTTCCCTGTCAGACCCCGTGGCCAAGTACGAAATCGTCAAGACCATGCGCGCAAGTTCCCTGGTCCTGGGGCCACTGATTGCCCGCGCGGGGATTGCGCGCGTGGCCATGCCAGGTGGATGCGCAATTGGCGGCAGGCCGATCGACCTGCACATCAAGGGCCTGGAGATGATGGGCGCCACTATCACCCAGGAACATGGCTACCTTGAAGCGCGCGCAGAACGGTTGAAAGGCGCCCACCTGGTGTTCGACAGGATCACCGTGACCGGAACGGAAGATTTATTGATGGCTGCCGTGCTGGCGGAAGGTGAAACTCTGATGGAAAATTGCGCCCGCGAGCCTGAAGTTGCGGATCTGGCGGCGTTGTTGACAGCCATGGGAGCGAGGATCAAAGGTGCGGGAACCTCGACAATTCGAGTGCAAGGAGTTCAGCGCCTGCACGGGGCTCGCCACCGAATCAACCCGGACAGGATCGAGGCGGGGACCTTTCTGATAGCGGGCGCCATCACGGGCGGTGATCTGATGGTCGCCAACTGCAATCCCACTCATCTGGGCGCGGTGATCGCGAAATTACAGGAGACCGGTGTACGCGTGGATATTCTTGGACCTGATACCGTGCGCGTGCGCGCCGACGGACGGCTTCGCGCGGCCGACATTTCCACAGAGGAGTATCCAGGCTTCCCCACAGACATGCAAGCGCAGTACATGGCCCTGGCCACGCTTTCAGGAGGTGTGAGCGCGGTGAAGGAGAATATCTTCGAAAACCGTTTTATGCATGTACAGGAGTTGGTACGAATGGGAGCGAATATCAAGGTGGATGGGAAGACCGCAACCGTGCGCGGCCCGGCCAAGCTTTCAGCAGCTGCCGTGATGTGCTCGGACCTGCGTGCTTCGGCTTCACTGGTGTTGGCGGCGTTGGTGGCGGATGGCGAATCTATCCTTGACCGTGTTTACCACATGGATCGGGGCTACGAGCGAATTGAGGAAAAACTGCGCGGGGTTGGTGCTCAGATCCGGCGCATGGGAAACATATTCACACCCAAAGAAGAAGAGCTTGTCGCTGGATAACGTTGTACCATTGCTGTAGTTTTTCTCTTCCCGAAAATTGTTTCTGCTGTAATGGCATTGGTGATCGCAGTTTGGCTGGAAACTCAGCCACACGCGAGTTTTCCTGCCCTGTATTTCTTCACAGGCATTGAAAACCTATGATTCTTGCCGTTTTTGCAGGTACTCATTACAGATGGTTGACCGCGAAGTCAAGACAGTACTACAAAAGGGTGATGGCAACGCGGTTAAAACGGCCGATTCTATTAGAAGGCGAATTCCCTGACTTGAGGTGTTCCTGGTGAATTGGAGTGAGATCCCGGATCTGGCAGCCATCGCACTTTTGACGGCCGCCTTCGCATCCGTGTCCCGCCGAAACCCGACCCGCGTTTCCGGGGTCTGGCTGGTCGGCTGGATCATGATCGCCATCCATTTTTCCGCCTTCCTTTTCCTGCTCCTTCCAGGCTTTTGGGGAAACCTTGCGTTGATTGTCGGCCTTTCCGCATTGATCTGGGCCGGCTTGCTCTTCATGTGGGCCTCGGTTCCCTACCGAAAAGAGAATTCGAGCCGTTGGATGTTTGCGGTTTTAGTGGGCGGGAACACACTCTACCTCGCCATTACTTGCGCGGGACAGAGTGCAGAGTGGGCTTTGACCCCGGCGGCGATTCTGGTTGGCGCGCTGCCCCTGGCGGTCGCATTGGCAGCGATTCGGAAATTCAACAACCGGTTGCGGTGGGTTGTGGTCAGCTTGTACGCCGCTCTTTCCATTTTTCTTCTGTTGGTGCAGCATCGGCCTGATGGCGGATTAGATCTAGCCCAGAACGCCGAGCTTTTCACAGTCTATTTCGGCTGCTGCCTGCATGCATGGTACGCATACCGCCGGGCTACGGCAGGAGCATTCATCACGATCTCCGGTTTCCTCGCATGGGCTGCGGTTTTCGTCGTTGCTCCGTTTCTTGCGGTCTATCTGCCCAATGCACATATTGAGAGCGAGGTTTGGAACCTGCCCAAATATGTTGTCGCAATCGGAATGATCCTGATCCTGCTTGAAGACCAGATCGAGCACAACCGGCACCTGGCGTTGCACGACTACTTGACAGGGCTTCCCAATCGCCGTCTGTACCAAGACCGGCTGGCCATCGCCCTGGAGCGCGCGCGCCGCGCCGGCGCAAGGGCCGCATTGCTGGTTGTGGACCTGGATCGATTTAAAGAGGTGAACGATGCCATGGGGCATCACATGGGCGACCAGGTGTTACAGCACGTGGCGACACTGTTTTCGACCCGGGTCCGGCGGTCGGATACGGTTGCGCGAACCGGCGGCGACGAGTTCTCTATCATTCTGGAAGAGCCAACCAGCCGGGAAGATGCAATCCATGTCGGCGAATCTTTGAAGCTGATCCTCAACGACCCGATGCAAATTGGCGATCAGAAAGTACATGTCGGCGCCAGCGTTGGCATCGCGGTTTTCCCTGACGACGCGGTAGACATGGAGGCCTTGTGCATCGCAGCTGATTTGCGGATGTACGATGCTAAGAATGATGCCGGCAGTTCTGCTGCGAGACCCCCGCATTCAGTTCCTTACCTGATGCCTCACTTGACCACAGAAGCTGCTTCGCGCGTGGCGGACTAAGGGACTTCAGAGGGTGGACTGAGGGACGACCGAGCACCTGAACCCTTCGAATAGAAAACATGAAAGGCCCGGACAGATTGTCCGGGCCTTTCAATTCGCTTGACCTATGCCTGCTGACTATCCCTGACCACCGCCGCTGCCCGGACCGCGGCCGCCGCCTGGGCCACCGGGACGACGACGACGACGACGACGATTGTTGTTGTTGGCTTGTGGCCGGCCTGCGCCGGCTGCTTGAACCACCGCTACAGGCGCGCCCTCGACGCGATTGAAGTTCGGCTCGCTTTCCTCGTCGAACTCCGCACCGGCCTCTTCTTCAAAGTCGTCCCCGCCTTCAATGAGGATCGTGCTCTGGTTCGACTTTGGCTGCCGTTCGTCAAACTCGTTGCGTGGCCGTGAAACATGTGCTGGAGGTGCCGAGAAGACCGGTCCGCCTCCTTCAGCATCATCACCATCAACCGTGGCCGCCGGAGCGAGCTTGGCTTTTTGTTCCTTGATCAAGGCCTTGCGGCTGAGCTTGATGCGATTGCCTTCAATGGCCAGAACCTTGACCATGACCTGATCGCCCTCGCGAAGCTCATCCTTCACTTCTTTGACCCTGTGCTCGGCAATCTCGGATATGTGCAGCAACCCATCGGTCCCCGGGAAGAGTTCGACAAATGCACCAAACTCCGCCAGCCGCACTACCTTGCCCAGATAGATCTTGCCGATCTCGGGAACAGCAGTGATGTTGCCGATCATTTCGAGCGCCTTCTTCAAGCCCTCGGCGTCGCAGGAAGCAACGTTGACCCGACCCGTGTCGTCCACATCGATCTTTGCGCCGGTTTGTTCGATGATGCCGCGAATGGTTGCTCCGCCCTTGCCAATCAGATCGCGAATTTTGTCGGTCGGGATCATCACGGTTTCAATGCGTGGAGCATAAGCCGAGCGTTCTGTCCGCGGTCCGTCGAGCACTGCATCCATCTTGTCGAGCAGGAAAAGCCGCCCGCGGCGAGCCTGTTCCATTGCCTGCTGAAGGATTTCGCGGGTGAGTCCGCCGATCTTGATATCCATCTGCAGCGCCGTGATTCCCTTGCGGGTGCCAGCCACCTTGAAATCCATATCGCCGTAGTGATCTTCCGCTCCGGCAATATCCGTCAGGATGGCGTAATCGTCGCCCTCCTTCACCAGGCCCATTGCGACGCCGGCAACCGCACCCTTGAGTGCGATGCCTGAGTCAAACAGCGCCAGGCTCGCGCCGCAAACTGAGGCCATCGACGAAGAGCCGTTCGATTCAAGGATGTCTGAAACGATGCGGATGGTATAAGGCGATTCTTCAGGGCTGGGCAAGACCGCGGCAATCGCTCGCTCCGCAAGTGCTCCGTGGCCAATCTCGCGCCGGCCGGTTCCGGTCATGCGGCCTGTTTCGCCAACGCAAAACGGTGGGAAGTTGTAATGCAGCATGAAAGGCTTCTTCTTTTCGCCTTCATAGCTCTCCAGCCGCTGGCCATCGTCGGTAGTTCCCAATGTCGCGGTTACCAAAGCCTGCGTCTCGCCGCGCGTAAACAGTGCAGAACCGTGCACGCGAGGCAGAACACTGGTTTCGATGGTGATTTGGCGAATCTCGTCAAATGCGCGACGATCGGGGCGAATCCGATCCTTGGTTACCTGCTCACGGAAGGTCCGCTCGCGCAGCAACTCGTAGTAAGTTGCCAGCTTCTTCTTGGCCGCCGGATCATCGGCAGGCAAATCGGCTGCAAGCTCTGCCTTGATGTCCTTAATCAGCGCCTGGCTCTCAGACTTGCCGTGAATCTTGGTGTCAAGAGCATCCTTGAGACGATAGCCGATCTTGCTCTTGAGCTCCTGGTAATAAGCTTCGTCCAGCTCCGGCGCGCTGAATGCCCGCTTGGGCTTGCCGGCCAGGGCCACCAGCTCATCGATTGCCGCCACGATCTTTTTGATCTCGGTATGGGCAAACTCGATAGCGGCCAGGATGACCTCTTCGGTCTCTTCCTTGGCGCCCGACTCAATCATGACAATGCCGTCTTTGTGGCCCACAACCATGATGTTGACGGTTGTTGCAGCGCGCTCAGAGTAGGTGGGGTTGATGACAAACTCACCATCCACGCGGCCAACGCGCACGGCGCCAACCGTGGCGCTGAATGGAATATCAGAAAGTGCAAGTGCGCAGGCTGCGGCATTGATGCCCACCACGTCCGGGTCATTCTCTTTGTCGGCTGAAAAGACCAGGGCAATCACCTGGGTCTCGTTGCGGAAACCGTCAGGGAACAAAGGGCGGATGGGGCGATCGATCTGCCGGCAGGTCAGGACTTCTTTTTCGCTCGGCCGGCCTTCACGCTTGATAAAGCCGCCGGGAATGCGTCCGCCGGCGTAAGTGTACTCGCGA
>Ga0181535_10006549_pt1 | contig 11963 bp, 9 predicted proteins | sample PEATcosm2014_Bin_44_FD_119774 | JGI IMG/M metagenome (GOLD analysis project Ga0181535, IMG submission 119774) | Peatland microbial communities from MTU Mesocosm Facility, Houghton, MI, USA - PEATcosm2014_Bin17_30_metaG | ecosystem: Environmental > Terrestrial > Soil > Wetlands > Peat | place...
CCGAAATGAATACTTCATCGCCGGAACCGAGCCCCAGCCGACACAGCCGGCGAGGGGGTTCCTGGGACGGCTCTTCCACCCTCAGAGCCAGCCCAGTCTGCCTCCGGCATTGGTGCTTCCGCCCAATGCCCCGGGCGCGCAGCCGCCACAGGCCAGCGCCGCGAAGCCGCCGGAGGCTCCCGCTAATGCGCACAAGCCTGGACTTATAAAGAAATTCTTGTCGATTTTTAAGGGTAAGAACTCGAAACAGGCGCCGCCTCAGGATGCAGCGGCGCCCCCGCAATAGGAGCGTGTTGGAAAATGACGCCTCCCCGGCGAAGGAGGGGTTCGGGGAGACTGGGCCCGCCAAGCCGTGGTTCAACCGCACCCTCGCATTCCGGTGAGGGGGGGAATCACGTGGCCGGCGGTTGTCTCTTGCCGTTGCGAGGTTTAGACATGAAAGATGAAATGTTGGCCCAACCCGTGATGAAGTGGTTTATGGTACGAACTCTTCTCTTCGCTCTTTGCCTTTCTGCTGCGCACTCATTATTGGCCTATCAAGGGGGGCAGTTCTCGCTGCCGCCGCCCGGGCCCGGTCAGGTGCAGCCCCCTCCCGTGGCCGGCCATCCGCTCACCTTCGAGGAACGCGGGGACATCTTCATGGCTCGCAAGTCTTACGATGATGCGGTTGATTTCTATAAACGGGCCTTGAAACAGACGCGCCTTGCTAATCCCATCGTCTGGAACAAGCTGGGTATTGCCTACCAGCAGTTGCAGGATTACGCGGCCGCGCGCAACGCTTATAGCAAGGCGGTTCAGCGTCAGAAGGACTATACGGAGCCCTTGAACAACATCGGAACCACTTACTTCATGCAGAAAAGATACGGGAAATCCGTAAAGTACTACCTGAAGGCGATCAAGCTGAGTCCTGAATCCGCTTCCTACCATTTGAACCTGGGAACCTCGTACATGCAGATGAAGAAATACAAGGAGTCGGTGGACGAATATCGCACCGCCTTGAGCCTTGATCCTAACATCTTCTCTCAACGTTCCGCCTTTGGCACCACGATGGAAGCGCGCGGCGCCGATCCGGAATACTATTTTTACTTGGGGAAGGTGTTCGCTTCTCTGGGGCGTGCTGAGGATGCGGTGCGCAACCTGCGTCGCGCTCTCGAGGACGGGTTCAAAGACCGACAGAGGATTCTGGACGACCCGGACTTTATGAAAATCAGCCAGAACCCCGCCTACGTCGAATTGATGAACAACCCGCCGGTGGGGATCAAGGATTAGCCCGGGCGGCACGTTGGGAATGGGCTCCCGCATGCCCTGGGTGTCATCCCTAGCGCGACGAAGTGTCTCGCTCCGGCTCCTATCGGCCCGTCGGAATCGGTTCGATGCTATAATGCACATTCTGGATCGATTTTTGATGCGAACAGTCCTTCAACTATTCCTGCTCCTGGTGGGTACCTGGCAAATCGCCGTCGCCTCCGAGGTCCATGCCGTCCTGGTCTTTCCTTTTGAAAACCGCAGTACCAGGGCAGATCTGAACTGGGTCTCCGAGAGTTTTGCGGAGACTATTTCTTCCCGGCTCTCGGGGCCGGACTTTTACGTTTTGAATCGAGCTGAGCGCGATGTCGCCTGCAGCCAGTTGGGCATTCCCTCCGATACACCGTTGACGGTGGCCAGTGAGTATAAAGTAGCTCAGACTCTGGGTGCGGATTGGGTTGTCTTCGGGAGATTCAACGTGGAAGGGGTCGGCCTCACCGCCACGGCTCGCCTGCTTGACCTCCACAAGTTAAAGCTATCTCCACCCATCGCTGCCACCGGTGAACTGTCCGAATTGGTGGACCTCCAGACACGATTAGTATGGCTGCTGGAGGCAGCGCACGATCCGCATTTTACCGTCGGGACGGAAGAGGATTTCAGCCGCAAGTTTCCGGAAGTGCGACTGGATGCCTTTGAGAATTACATTCGCGGCGTCCTGGCCACCGATGATCCCGCGCGCATTCACTTCTTCGAGGAATCCGACCGGCTCAATCCATCCGATCATCGGGCGGCATTTGCCTTGGGGCGCTTCTATTTTGATCAGAAGGACTACGCCAACTCGGCCAAGTGGCTTAAGAAGCTGAATCCGGGCGACGCTCGCTACCTGGAATCGATGTTCTTCTTCGGAGTGGACGAGTACTTTCTCGGCCATTACCCTTCGTCAAAGACGGCGTTTGAAAAGATCGGGAGAGAAATTCCTCTGAACGAGGTTGCGAACAATGCGGGCGTGCTGGCGGCCAGGGCAGGAGAGGATGAGCAGTCCCTGGAGGAATTCGAGCGAGCCCATGCGGGCGATCAGACCGATCCGGACTATTGCTTCAATCGCGGTGTGGCATTCTGGAACCTTCGCCGGTACAATGCCGCGGCAAGCGCGCTGGAGGAGGCCATCCGGCTGAAGGACGATGATTCGGACGCCCACACGCTTTTGGCCGTGGTGCTCGAGAAGGAAGGCGATGCGGCGGGGGAGCGGGCTCAGGTGGAGTGGCTGAACCAGCACCAGATGGGGCTGGAAGCTCACCCCTCGCGTGACATGCTGCCCCAACCGCGCCTCAAGAAGAACTTCGACGAGCGCGCGTTTCTTTTGCTCTCTCTGGCCGTGCACAATGCCCTGGAAGCGCGCCTGGGCGGTTTGCCCGCCGACCAACACGCCGCCTTCCACAAATCCCACGGTAAGATTCTGTTCGGCCAGGGACGCCTGGCGGAAGCGGAACGTGAACTGGCGGAGGCAGCCTCACTTGCCCCCGGCGACAGCGAGGCGCACCTGGGCCTCGCCGAGATCCTGGAAGCGGAAAGCAAGCCCCAGGAGGCCGTGGTGGAATTTCAAGCGGCGCTCAAGCTTCAGGACAGCTTTGCCGGCCACCTCGGCCTGGCCCGGGCATATCTTGCCCTGAACCGCCGCGAGCAGGCTCGCCAGGAGGGCGAGGCGGCCCTGAAACTGAACCCGGATAACCGCGAGGCCCAGGAGGTTGTCGGGCACGTCATCTCGGGCATGAAGTAGCGGCGACTGAATGATGCCCTTTGCAGGGCCAGACCAGGGTCCAGCGATGTTAAACCAACACAGCACAAAGAAGAGAACGTTGAGACTGCGACGTTTCCCGTGGTTAGCTGCTCTGGTGTTGCTCTCGATGGCGGCCGGGGGCGGTTCCCCCGCGGCGAACGAGCAGGGCCGCCCTCGTGTGGTCGAAATCCGTTTGGACATGATGATTCACCACGTGAGCGCCGAATACGTGCTGCACGGCATCAAGCTCGCCAACGATACGCACGCCGATGCAATCCTTTTGGAGTTGAACACGCCCGGCGGCCTCGAGAGTTCAATGCGCGACATCGTCTCAGCCATTCTTAATTCGAGCGTGCCCGTTATCACTTATGTCGCGCCCATGGGGGCCAGTGCGGCCTCGGCGGGATTCTTCATCCTGGAGGCCGGCGACCTGGCGGTGATGGCTCCTGGGACAAATTCAGGCGCGGCCCACCCGGTGGTGTTGGGCGGCGCCGAAGTGGGCAAGACTATGGAGGCCAAGATCGAAAATGACGCGGCCGCCTACATGCGCTCCGTGGTGGTGAAGCGCGGCCGCAACGTGACCCTCGCTGAGGACGCGGTGCGCAAGAGTTCCTCGTACTCGGATAAGGAAGCCCTGGAAGGGAAGCTGATTGATGCCGTGCTCAGCACTCCCGCCGCAATTTTTGCGAAATACGACGGCCAGACCATCAAGCGGTTCAACGACACCACCACAACCTTGCACATGAAAGACGCGGAGATTGTGGCTTACGCCATGCCCGGCCTTGAGCAGTTCTTTGCTTGGGTGGCGGATCCCAACATTGCCTTTATCCTGGGCGCGCTCGGATTGGCTTGCCTTTACATTGAATTCACCCATCCGGGGCTGATTGCGCCGGGAGTGGTTGGCGCGGCCGCCATCATCCTGGCCATGTACGCCTTCAACCTGCTACCCATCAATTCCCTGGGCGTGCTGCTGATTCTGTTGGGAATCGGGCTGCTGGCCCTGGAAGTGAAAGTGATGTCGCACGGAGTCCTGGCGGGCGTCGGCGTTCTGGTCCTGGTTTTAGGGGCGCTCCTCCTGGTAAACTCTCCTTGGCCGCAGGCGCGCATTCATCTCTCAACGGCGCTCGGCGTGGCTGTACCTCTGGCCGTCATCGTTGTGGTTCTCCTGCGCTTTGCCATCGCGGCGAAAATGCGCAAGGCAGTGACGGGAGAAGCCGGCATGGTTGATGCCTTGGGCGTGGCCAAGACTGACCTCGGACCTTCGGGTAAGGTTCTTGTGCACGGCGAACTGTGGGACGCGCGAGCCCGGCAGCCGATTGCCAAAGGGGCTCGAGTGCGCGTGCGGGAAGTCGAGGGATTGACTTTGGTGGTCGAGCCGGCCCCTGAACCTCAATAGTGTTCAAAGTCCGGCAGAATCGTTGTCATTTCGAGTGGGCATCGGCTTTCGGCCCACCCAGGGAGATGAAGGTCGCTGTCATCCTGAGCGAAGCGAAGGATCTGTAGTTCCGGTCCGTGGCGAACTACAGCAGATTCTTCGCTTCGCTCAGAATGACAGGGGGTAGGGGAAGTTGCTGTGACGAGGGCCGTGGTGGCCGCCCCCTGCGAATCAAAGCGCGGAAAGGAATATTCTATGAACCCGGTAGTCATCACCGTCCTGGTCATTTTCTTGTTCTGGGTCATGAAATGTTTGAATGTGCTGCGGGAGTATGAACGGGCAGTCACTTTTCGCTTGGGCAGACTTCTGGCGGTGGACAAAGGCCCGGGGCTCATTTTCATCCTCTGGCCTATCGACACGATCATCCGCATATCTTTGCGAATTACCGCTTGGGATGTTCCTAGTCAGGACATTATCACCCGAGATAACGTTTCCGTGAAAGTGAATGCGGTGGTTTATTTTCGCGTGCTGAGCGCGCAGAAGGCCGTCGTCGAACTTGAAAACTACCGCTACGCCGTCGAGCAACTGGCGCAGACCACCTTGCGGTCGGTGCTGGGTGAGGTCGAGTTGGATGACCTTCTCTCCCAGCGCGAGAAGTTGAACGCGCGCCTCCAGACCATCCTCGATGAGCATACAGAGCCTTGGGGCATCAAGGTGGCTAAGGTGGAAGTGAAGCAAGTAGATTTGCCCCAGGACATGCAGCGGGCGATTGCGCGCCAGGCAGAAGCCGAGCGCGAGCGCCGGGCGAAGATCATCAACGCCGACGGGGAATTTCAGGCGTCCGAAAAACTCTCCGAAGCTGCCCATATTCTGGCTAAGGAGCCCATCACCATCACGCTACGCTACCTTCAGACGCTGGCCGAAATCGGGACCGAGAAGAACACTACCATCGTTTTTCCAATCCCGGTCGAACTGCTGAGCGCGTTGATGGGGAAGTTCGTGCCTCCCACTGCCCCGGGCGCCGCGCCCGGCGATGCGCCGAGGTAGCCATGGGACGCAAGGCCGTATTCGGTTTCCCTCTCCCCCTTGGGGGAGAGGGTGGCCCGCAGTAGGCGTTTTTATCAGCCGGGGCGGGCCGGGTGAGGGGGTCGGCAGGCTAACCGTTTGCATTTGAATGTTGAATTCTTCTTAATCGGTCATGGTTATGAACACGGATTCTCGTGGTGGCGGCAAGGGTCTATCAACGCGGCATCTGTTCCTGGTTTTTTTGGCGGGAGTAGCTGTTTGCGGGGTTTTCTTTTCGCTGGGTTTCCTGGTGGGCTACAACGAAAGATCGACGGGCATGTCGCCTGCGTTCGAGCGTGTCCCAACCTCCGGCGCCATTCCGCCCACGGTTAATCCTCCCCTTGAGACCGTTCCGATTGGCGGCGACAGCAGGACGCCGTCTCCATCGTCAAGCCAGCAAAAACCGCAGACGACCGCCAGAGTTGAACCGCCGGTGGCCTCCCCGCCTGCACTTTCAGCCAAATCGGCGCCGGAGCCGGATGCCGCGGCCACTACTCCTGCCGAGCCCAGGACTGCCGGAGGCGCATTCATTGTTCAAGTTACGGCGATGAGGGCGAGGCCGGATGCCGAATCCGTAGTGAAAGTCTTGAGAGGACGCGGCTATCACGCGCAGCTCGTGCCGCCCCAACACGCGCACGCCAAAGACAGTTTGTACCGCGTCCAAGTGGGGCCGTTTGCACAGCGGGAAAACGCGGAAAAGACGCTGGCCAAGCTCAAGCACGAAGGCTTCAAGCCTTTCATCCGCCGCTAACCAAGAGCCGAAAAGCCAAATTCGAAATTCGAAATTCGAAATTCGAAAATCGCCCCGGCCATGTCTGTCGTTCTCGAAAGTCTGTCATTCTGAGCGAAGCGAAGAATCTGCATTAGTTCGTTTCGGACCGGAAGTGCGGATTCTTCGCTTCGCTCAGAATGACGGACGCGAGTGAAAGCTGACCCGCGGCTCAATGACTCAATGGCCCAATGATCCAATGAAGCAATGACTCAATTCCACAGGTGGTTTGCCAGCGTTCTCAGCGGTTTCCTGCTGGTGGCCTGTTTCCCAAAGCTCAGCATACATCCCTTGGTCTGGATCGCGCTCCTCCCGCTGCTGCTCGTATTGGCGGGCGAATCAAGCCTCCGGCGCGCCTTCGGTTGGGCATATCTGAACGGAGCCATCTATTTTGGCGGGAGTTGTTACTGGTTTGTCGAAGTCATGCGACATTACGGCGGCCTCAACTTGGGCCTTGCCGTGACGGGTCTGGTGGCTTTTGTGGTGGTTTTCTCGGTCTTCTTTGGCGCGTTCGGTTTGGTCGTTGGCACGCTGGCGCGCAAGTCGCCTGCTCGAGCCTTACTGGCCAGTCCCTTCCTTTGGGTTGCCATGGAAGTGGCCCGCACCTACTTCATCACCGGCTTTCCATGGAACCTCCTGGGTTATGGTGTGTCGTCTGCCGGCTTGCGACAGGTTGCCTCGGTGACGGGCGTTTACGGCCTGTCGTTCCTGGCGGCCGCGACGAGCGCGCTGGCGGCCTGGGTAATTCTGTGTTGGAGGCCTCGCCTGTGGCGTAAGGAATCGGAGGCGTTCGGCGCTGTTGGGATATGGGTTCAAACTCGGAAGACAAGGTGGCCTAGCCTCACGCTGGTTTGTTGGGTCGTGTTACTGCTGGTTGGCAATTTGGCGTTTGCCCCTCCCGTGCCCACTCCGGGCCCGGATCTCGCGGTCCTGGTGCAACCCAACGTGCCTCTCGACGAGCAAGCCGCCAGCGCTTGGGAGCCCTGGGTGAATCCCAGCAAGCTGAACCAACTCGTGGATATGTCTTTGCAAGCGCTGGCCGGCGCGGAACGGAAAGAGGGCGTCCGGCCGGACGAGCAGGGCCGCCCGGGCCTGGGCGTGCCGCCACTGATTATCTGGGCTGAGAACCCCGCCCCTTTCTATTTCACGCGCGATCTGGTTTTCCGCAGCGCTGTGGAGAGGATGGCCAAGCAAGCCTCAGCCTACGTGGTGGTGAACACGGTCATACCGTTAGACACCGGACACCCGCGGATCACCAACAGCGCCGTCGTCCTGGACCCTGAGGGGCGCCAGATTCTGCAATATGATAAAATGCACTTGGTGCCGTTTGGGGAGTACGTTCCAGCCTGGGCCTTTCCCGACATGATCGGAAAGATTACCACCGAGGCGGGGAATTTCGTCCCCGGCGCAAACTACGGTGTGGCGCCGACGCCGCAGGGCGCGCTGGGCGTGTTCATCTGTTATGAGGACATATTCCCGCAGTTGGTCCGGCGGGTCACTTTGGCGGGCGCCAAGGTTCTGGTGAATATCTCCAACGATGCGTGGTTTGGCCGCTCCTCGGCCGCCTTGCAGGAATTGGAAATGGCGCGCTTGCGGGCCATTGAGAATCACCGCTATCTGCTGCGCGCCACGAACGACGGCATCACCGTAATGATTGATCCTTACGGGCGGGTCGAGAAACAGATCGCGCGCTATCAAACCACGGCCCTGCCTGTTAATTTCAGTTACCTTGGGGCCGAGACTTTCTATACGCGGCACGGCGACGCCTTCGCGTGGCTGTGTACGGCGCTGGCAGCGATGTTACTGTTTCTGGTCCCGTTGTTAAGCCCCAAAGGGGCGACCTAACACAGCCGAGGCCAACGGCCTGGGTCAAGATTACGCGATCCAGGAATTGCAAGCCCTGAAAGGGCGTGACCATCCCCCGGATCAGGTAGTGACGGCTGGTCAGTGGCCTCCCCAAGGGGTGTCTCGCCCCTTCGGGGCTTGTGCTGGAAGCAAAAAAACATAGAGGCGCCGCCATAAAGGCCACCGCAACGCATAAGGAGCAACCGTGAACGAGGAACTGCAAAGATCGTATGACAGCTTGAAGCAACGTGCTCACGAACTGCGGAGTTTTCTTTGACGCCCCCCAGCGCCGCAGAGAGCTTGAAACGCTCGAGAAACAAATAGCCCAGCCCGATTTTTGGCAAGACCAGAACGCTTCCCAAAAAACTCTGACCGTCCGAAAGCGCTTGACCGAGAAGATCGAAGAGGACGACAAGCTTGCCAATCGTCTGGCCGACGTCGAGGCCTATTTCGAATTGGCCCGGGAAGGGGAAGCGGTCGAGGCCGAACTGGGAGCTGAGATCGAGAAGCTTCGCCAGGAACTCGATCGCGTCGAGACGGAAATCCTCCTGGCCGGCGAGAATGACCACCTGAATGCGATCGTGGCCATTCACCCCGGCGCGGGCGGAACCGAGTCGCAGGATTGGGCAGAAATGCTGCTCCGCATGTACAAGCGATGGGCGGAGCGGCACGGTTTGAGTTTTACGTTGAACGATTACCAGTCGGGAGAGGAGGCGGGGCTCAAGTCGGCCACCTTCACGGTAACAGGCGACTATGCCTACGGCTTGCTCAACGGCGAGACGGGCGTGCACCGCCTGGTTCGGATCTCGCCTTTCGACCAGGCCGCCCGCCGCCACACCTCCTTCGCCTCGGTTTTCGTCAGCCCCGAGATCGACGATACCATCAACATTGAAATCAAGCCCGACGAACTCAGGATCGAAACCTATCGTTCCGGCGGCAAGGGCGGGCAGCACGTCAACACAACGGATTCTGCCGTGCGCATCACTCACATCCCCACAGGCACCGTGGCCCAGTGCCAGAACGAGCGCTCGCAGCACCGCAACAAGGATATGGCCATGAAGTTCCTGCGCTCCCGGCTCTATGAGTTAGAGTTGCGCAACCGGCGCGAAGCCTCGGACAGACTCGAGGCTTCCAAGGCCGACATCGACTTTGGCAGCCAGATCAGGTCTTACGTCCTACACCCCTATCGCCTCATCAAGGACCACCGCACGAAGTTTGAGGTGGGCGACACCGACCGGGTCCTCGACGGCGACATCGACCCGTTCCTGAAGTCCTACCTGCTGTCCCGCCGAAGCCAGGTGAGGGCGGTGTAGGGCGGTGTGTTAATTTGCCTTGTCACGGTCGGCTTTCGGCCAGGCTTTGCCGACCCTTCGCTGGGCTCCGGGCAGGCTCTGAAGGTCGCCGCGTGGTTCAAATTATCCGAGCCAGTGAGTGGCAAAGTTTGAAGTAAGGCGGCACTAGGCCGCCGTTCGGCGATCTAAACTCGCCACTACATCCTCAAACAATACCGCTCCCCGTTTTTCGCTTGACGACCCACGACCCCTATGGTAGCCTATAGCGGTGGTCAACGTGTGGAAAGATGGTCCTAGGGAAGGGCCGGGGAGCGACGGGGCGCGTGGGATGGCGGGAACGGTCCAGCGCCCGGGGTAACGAGGATTGGAAGAACACAAGAAATAGTACGAACGAAGCCAGTATGTTCTTGAAAACAAAATTGTGGAATTGGAACGAATCTAAGAAGTACCTGAAAACACAGCGGTTATACGAGAATGATGGGGAGCGAATCTTATAAGTAACTGAAAACAGATAACTTAGACTTTAGCGCCAGAATCAAATGTGCACGCTTAGCGACCCATTCCGCGCGAAACGCGACCTGAAAGGTGCAGAAAACAGCTCATTTTGCGAAAACGAACCGAAGCTCCGGGGTCGCAACGCGAGGCGGGGGAGCGACAGGATGTCGGCTACACAGGGTCCTCATCCAATTCGCAGCGGCGAGTTTCCCTCGCCATTTGCCTGCTAGCGCCAACCTGGTGGTCGGCGGACGCTGGCCTAAAGACGAGCGCTACGCCGAAACTGAGACACTACGCGAGGCAGAGAATCGTTGACACTTTTCTAGAGATTTATGATAGCATCAAGTGATTGTGCCAGTCTTAATTTTCCCATTAGAAACAGAAACCAAGGAGGCCATGCGTGTCTGGTCTGAAGCAACGTTATTTCTTTACCTCTGAATCGGTTACGGAAGGGCATCCCGACAAACTCTGTGATCAGATTTCGGACGCCGTGCTGGATGCGGTTCTAGCCGCAGACCCATTGGGCCGTGTCGCCTGCGAGAGTATGGCCAAAGATCAGGACGTCTATGTGGTGGGAGAACTCACCACAAAGGCCAAGCTCGATATTGATCCGCTGGTCCGGGAAACGATCCGCAAGATCGGGTACACCCAGGCAGACGCTGGGTTTACGGCGGATACGTGCCGCATAACCTCCAACCTGACTCAACAAAGCTCCGACATCGCGATGGGCGTTGACATCGGGGGCGCCGGCGATCAAGGGCTAATGTTCGGCTATGCCTGCGACGAGACTAAAGAGCTGATGCCGTTTCCCATCATGATGGCGCACAAGTTATGTCTGCAACTCGCCGAAGCCCGACGCCGGGGCGTTCTGGATTTCCTCCGTCCGGACGGCAAGTCCCAAGTCACGGTCGAATATGAGGGAGCGAAGCCCGTACGTGTTGACGCCGTTGTGGTTTCGACGCAGCATGCGGATAGCGCGAAGATCGAAACCGTGCGTGAAGGTGTACGGGAGTGCATTATCAAGACCGTTATCCCTGCCAACATGCTCGATCAGAATACCAAGTACCACATCAATCCTACCGGGCGGTTTGTGACCGGTGGCCCCGTGGGCGATTCCGGCCTGACGGGCCGCAAGATCATCGTGGATACTTACGGTGGCGCGGCTCACCACGGGGGCGGATGTTTTTCCGGAAAGGACCCCACCAAGGTGGACCGTTCCGCAGCCTACATGGCGCGTCATATTGCCAAGAACATCGTCGCTGCCGGGCTTGCGGATTGTGCCGAGGTGCAGCTCGCCTACGCGATCGGAGTCGAGGACCCGGTTTCGATTATGGTAGACACGTTCGGCACGGGCAAAATTGACAACAGCGCTCTGGAGGCGCTGATTCGCAAGCACTTTATGCTCACACCCAAAGGAATCATTGAATCCCTCGACCTGCGGCGCCCGATCTACAGGAAGACCGCCGCCTACGGACACTTCGGCCGCTCGGAGCCCGAATTCACTTGGGAACGAACCGATAAAGCGGCTCTACTGCGAAAGGAGTCTGGAATCTAAATGCCTGGAACGCAACTACTTGCTTGTGATGTGAAAGATCTCGAACTGGCTGCCAAAGGGAAGATCCGGATTGAGTGGGCAGGGCAATGGATGCCGGTTCTGAACCTCATCCGGAAGCGGTTCGCCGCCGAACGTCCCCTCGAAGGGATTAGGATTGCTGCCTGCCTTCATGTGACCACGGAAACGGGAAACCTTGCTATCGCACTCCGGGATGGCGGCGCAAAGGTCGTGGTTTGCGCCTCGAACCCGTTGAGCACCCAGGACGACGTAGCGGCATCCCTGGTGCGGGATTTCCAGATTCCCGTCTTTGCCATCAAAGGTGAGGATAAAGATACCTACTATTCTCATATTTCATCGGCTCTGGACCACAAACCCCAGATCACCATGGACGACGGCGCCGACCTTGTTACCGCCATCCTGAGCAAGCGGCAGGATTTGGTTTCGGGCGTCATCGGAGGAACCGAAGAAACCACCACGGGCGTCATCCGGTTGCGCAGCATGGCTAATAACGGCGTGCTCAAATATCCCATCGTTGCGGTGAACGA
>Ga0181535_10006550_pt1 | contig 11962 bp, 5 predicted proteins | sample PEATcosm2014_Bin_44_FD_119774 | JGI IMG/M metagenome (GOLD analysis project Ga0181535, IMG submission 119774) | Peatland microbial communities from MTU Mesocosm Facility, Houghton, MI, USA - PEATcosm2014_Bin17_30_metaG | ecosystem: Environmental > Terrestrial > Soil > Wetlands > Peat | place...
CAACAGTCGGATGTCTGGAATCAGAAGATCTCGTGAAAACCGTCGAATATATCGCCGCATTGCGAAAACCGAATCGGCCGCTGATTCTCTACGGCGACTCGATGGGCGCTGCTGCCATTCTCCGCGCTATCGCAATTGGCGGTGTGAAGTCGGACGGCATCATAATCGAAGGTGTTTTCGATCGCCTGCTTTCGGCAGTGAGAAATCGTTTTCGCTCTATGAACGTGCCAGCTTTTCCAGCCGCTGAAGCGCTCGTGTTTTGGGGCGGAATACAACTTCATTTTCCTGCCTTCAGTCTCAACCCGGCTGACTACGCATCCAAGGTCATATGTCCGGCGCTGATGCTGCATGGCGCCGACGACCCGCGCGCAACTCCGGAACAGGCGAGAGCTGTATATGACCGGCTGGCGGGAAAAAAGTCATTCGAGGATTTTCCGGGCGTGAAGCACGAATCCTGTCTTGCTGCTGACCCGGCCCGCTGGAAGTCGCTCGTTCAGGCATTCCTGCTTGAATTGAGATAGCGCCTTGACTTCATTACCGGCAGTGGCAGACTATGTTCAGTCGGCTGGGGCGAGTGGTGCCGAGAACATCCGCACCGCTGTGAATTTCCCGGCAACTGAGAGTAGCCGTTATCACAAATAGTTGGCAAAGAACGAACAAAGGGGGATGAGCACATGAAACGAGCATATTTGTTCCGAGGCGTTGCAGCGGCGGTCTTCTTAATGTCCATGCGAGTCTTCGCAGAGTCAACTCTCACGATTTACAACCAGAACTTCGCCGTGGTGCGGGACCAGCTTGCACTGGATTTGAAGCGGGGCACCAACGAGATCAGCCTTACGGACATCACGGTGCATATGGAGCCCGATTCGGTGATTCTGCGCGACCCGGAAGGAAAACGCGCTTTGCAGATTCTGGAGCAGAACTACGATGCAGATCCCATTTCGCAAGGACTGCTTCTCTCGATATACGAAGGCAAGGAAATATCGTTTCTCGATGGCTCGAACGTGATAAAGGGAAAGATCATACGTAGCGGTTATGTTCCTCACCAATTCGGAATGCAGCGATACGGCCAGCAATACAGCATGGCACAGGTTTCTTATGCCTCTCCGGAATACGGCAGCGGGCAGCCCATCATCGAAGTGAACGGGCAGCTTCGCTTCAGCCTGCCCGGTCAGCCTCTCTTCCCAACGCTAACTGATGATACGATTCTCAAACCGACGCTACGCTGGCTTCTGGAAACCGATAAGGCTGGTAAACTTGATGCAGAGCTAGCCTATGTGACAGGCGGCATGAGTTGGGAAGCAGACTACAACATGGTCTCCGCCGAGAAAGATGATGCGCTGGATGTAGTCGGATGGGTAACCATGGACAACCAAAGTGGAAAGACCTTCCATGATGCCAGGATAAAGCTCATGGCCGGGAATGTGAACAAGATTCAGGGTGAGAATTACAAAGATAGAAGCAGAACAGAATACGCTGCGAGAGCTTCTGGCGGGGCAATGCAGCCGCCAGTCTCGGAGAAAGCGTTCGATGAATACCATCTCTATGCCCTGAATCGTGCAACCACATTGCGCGACAGGGAGACGAAGCAAGTTGAATTCGTGCGCGCCGGCAACGTCAAGTCCGAGCGTGTCTACGTCTATGATGGCGCAATGATCGACTACAATCGCTACCGGGGCTGGTCACCGGAGAACATCCGGCAGGATCGCGACTACGGGACGCAGTGCAATCCGCAGGTGTGGGTGATGCGCGAATTCCAGAATTCAGAGACTAATCACCTCGGCATTCCGCTTCCCGCAGGCCGTGTCAGGTTCTATCGGCGGGACGACGACGGTCGTTTGGAATTCACCGGCGAAAATACAATTGCCCATACGCCGAAGGATGAAACGTTGCGCGTGTACACTGGCGATTCGTTTGATATCAAGGGCGAACGAAGCAGGACGGATTATAAGATGGATCATTCCCAGAGCTGGTGCGACGAGTCCTTCGAGATCAAACTGCGGAACCACAAAGACAAGGAGGCCGTGGAAGTTCGCGTTGTGGAACACCTGTACCGATGGGTGAACTGGGAGATTGTGGAGAAGTCGAGCCCGTTCACCAAAACAGACAGCCAGACGGCGGAATTTCGTGTGAAACTGGAGCCCGGCAAGGAAGAAGTCTTGACGTACAAAGTCCACTACACATGGTGACCCGCAGCCGGGCGTCATTCTTCCGACGATGAATCTGTTGAAGCGTCTGCTGGCACACTGGCTGTGGTGGGAATCGCCACTCCATTTGTTGATTGGAGAGATGGGCTCAGCGTGTTCTTAATCTGTTTGAGAAGTTCTTGAGCCCTGACATTTCCTTGTTGCGCCGATTTCCTGTACCATTCGTCAGCCGCCTTGGAATCCTTTGGGACGCCAATGCCGCGTTCGCAGCAAACTCCGATGTTGCATTGAGCAAAGGAATCGCCCTGTTCGGCGGCCTTTCGATACCACATTGCCGCATTTGTATAATCCTGCGTAACGCCGTTGCCATGCTCGTAACAAAGTCCCAGGCTGAATTGCGCTTTGACGTTGCCTCGCTCGGCGGCTTTGCGGTAGCACAATGCCGCGTTCGTGTAGTCCTGTGCGCCGCCGAGGCCGTTTTCGTAACGAAGTCCGAGCTCGAATTGGGCCTTTGCATCCAGAGTGCCTGCGCTTTCCTTTCCAGCGAGTTTCTTTTTGCATAATTCTTGCAATCTATTGCCGCCTTCGATTCCGGCTGCCAGTTCAGCGCATTGACGATAGGCCTCCGTCGCCTGATCCGGCTGTCCTAATTTCTCGCAGCATCCACCCTTTGCGTACCAGAGATAGGGGAGATGCGAATCTGCGGTACTGGAAAGCTTGAGCCCTTCCTCGATTACGCCGAGCGCTCCACTATAATCTTCCGCGCCCATCAGCTTCTGTGCTGCGAGAAGATACGGCTGCGACGTCTGTTCATCTTTCTTCTTTATCGCCGCCAGATATGCTTCGATATACTTGCGCCGCTCCGGTACGCCCATGTCGGGCTCGGCTTTGCGCGAAAAATCGTAAAGCTCCATGTAGGCATTGGGATCGTCCTGTGCCAGCGCCTTAATCAGAGGCAGCGCCCGGCTATCGCCGACATTCCGGTAGATTTTGAATAACTCGCCACGCCAGTCGCTTCGCTTCTCCAGCTCAGCCCCATGGTCCTTTTCCAAAACGGCGGCCAAGCGCAGCACATCCTGGGTGCAACCCATGGAGGAAGCCAGTCGTAAGGCATCCATTATGTCGTCGGCATTCGTAGGCGTCTCCGTTGACAGCTTAGCCCTAAGTCTGTCCTCTATTCCAAGGTTCTTGTAAATCTTGCAGCGAAGTTCAATGGGCCAGGAAGAAGTCCCATCCTTCTGATCTTCGATTTTGTCTATGAACTGCGACACGATCGCACTCTTGAGTTCCGGCGTCAGGGAAGAACCGTAAAGGCTCGTAGTCGAAAGTTGCCGCAATTTAACGATGATGGCTTGCCTCAATCGCTTTGCAGCTTTTTCATCTTCTGCATCTGCCTTGGAAACTGCGATCCATGCGGCGAGGTAGGCTGGAATCACATCACGGGCGCTATTCTCCATGACGGATTTATCTCTTGTCTTCTTGAAATCGTTGTATGTTCCCCAGTAATAGGTTTCGCTGATTAGATACAGGAGCGTAGCTTGCGATAAAGTATTCGTGGTCTTGTCGAGATCGGATTTGAAACGGAAGAGCAATTGCTCGCTTGGAACAGCTCCAGGCTCGATAAGACAACCGCATATTCTACCGTAGTTAGTTGTCGGATCTGCCAGGAGTTTGTCTGCGTCTTTTGCGTATTCTGCGAGTTTCTCCGGCGAGATGCGCCCGGTTGCGGAAGCAATCTGCACAGTCGCCACGCATAAGAATGCCAGGATTGTTGCCATCCGTCTTGTCTGAAAACAAGCGATCATAAATATCCTTCCTCCTTGCTTTTCCATTTGCCTGACTTGCCGCCTGTCTTTTCGAGAAGCCGTATCGGTCCAATCTCGAGTCCCTTGCCAGCGGATTTGCACATGTCGTAGATGGTGAGGGCAGCTACAGATACCGCCGTCAACGCTTCCATTTCCACGCCAGTCTTTCCACAGCAGCGGACCCTGCTCTCGATGCGGACTCGTCTGCCCGCGAGTTTGATATCGAGATCGATGGAATCAACAGGCAATGGATGGCACATCGGAATGAGCTCGGCTGTGCGCTTCGCTGCCATAATCCCTGCTATTCTGGCAGTCTCGATCACATTGCCTTTTGCAATCCCGCCGGACTTGCGCAGTTTGGCCGCTATCGTGCCGCCAACATCCACCCACGCCTCAGCGCAGGCAGTGCGCATGGTCATTGCTTTGCCGCCGACGTCGACCATCCTGGCGCCACCGTCGCTGGAGATGTGCGAAAGTATGTTCGTCTTCTTTCTCATTTCGTCATCCTCCTACACATGCCATTGCGCGAGTGGTTCGGAAAGAATCCCGCTCGCCTTTGTTCGCCAGCATTTCAGATACAAGTTCGAGAAGTATCTTGTCGACGCCTGATTTCGTCTGTTGCAGCAGATGTCTGATGTTGGTTCCGTCGCCGTGAGCAAGGCAAGGGATCAATTCGCCGGTGCTGGTCAAACGCAATCGGGTGCATCCTCCGCAAAATGGTTCGGACTCTGGCGATATAAAGCCGACTATTCCGCGTCTGCCTTCGTGATCCTCGATCATAAAGTCCTTGTGACTGTCCTGTGATCGCTTGGATACGGGCGTAAGAGTGAACCACTGAGGAGTTGTCCGCTGGCTATCCGCATGATTAACGCCGCGTGAGATCACGCTGCCTACAGAAAGGGCTTGTTTTGTGGTTTCGGTGACCACATCGGGCTGATTCTCGAAAGGGGGCAGCCGTTCAGTGAGAATCTTCCTGATTTCCGCAGCCGCCACAAATTCGGCGTCAAAGAATTCAGTAGCGCAGCCTATCGGCATCAGTTCGAGAAATCGTATCTGGCAATTGTGCTCAATCGCGAAACTCATCAACGCTGGCGTTTCCGCTGCATTGTAATTACGGAGAACGACGGTATTGAGCTTCACCGACAACCCTGCCCGCAGTGCGCTTTCAATCCCGCGCAAAGTCTGGTCGAGATCACCTCCGCAAGTGATAGCAGCATACGTTTTGTGATTCAAACTATCGAGGCTGACATTGACACGGTGTAGACCGGCGCGTTTGAGTTCGCAAGCCATTCCGTCGAGCGCGTGGCCGTTTGTCGTGAGCGCGAGATCGGGAATGCGTTCCTGCGCGAGCATGCCAATGAGCTTCACGATGTCGCGTCTGACAAGCGGCTCGCCGCCTGTGATATGGACTTTCGTCAGCTCAAATCCGGATTTGAGCACATGGACAAACCTCGTTATTTCTTCAAACGAGAGAATGTCGGCATGGGCTGACAAGGCAACGCCGCTTGCGGGCATGCAGTAGAAACAGCGGAGTTGGCAGCGGTCGGTGACCGACACTCTTAGCGCTATGCGGCGCTTGCAACTCATGGAATGCGTCTCCACGGCCTGAATTGGATAAACGAACCAGCCGACAGATGCGTTGCGTCGGCTGAAACCACTATTGTGCCATCGGCTTTGCCGGCGGAAACGAGGTCGGCGCTGCTCTGTGATTCCACGATGTCCACTTGCGGTCCGGTCTTTTTCCAAACGATTTTCCCCTGAACGTAGCGAATCCGGCCTCCCTTGGAATTCATATCCGACGTCAGTGGAAGCATGAATGACGGCCGACAGTCCTTTATGGCAAGACCGCTCATCCGTCGTATGCATGGAAGTGCAAATTCGTGGAAGGCTGTCAATGCGCTCAAAGGATTACCCGGCAGGCCGAAGATGTGTTTGTTCCCGGAAGCTGTGGCATAGAGCGTCGGCTTGCCGGGCTTCATCGCAACGCCGTGAAAACGCACTGCGGCTCCGGCACTTTCGATGGCGGCGCGAACGAAATCGTATTTTCCTACAGACATGCCGCCGGCAAGGATGAGCACATCGCAGCGTTTCAACGCTCGGCGGATTTCGGAGGTCAGCGATCTGAGATCGTCGGGAAGGGTTAGATAAGTGATTATTCCGCATCCCCATTCCTGGAGCGCAGCGCAAAGCGCCGGACCGTTCGAGTTGCGAATTTCATGCGAACGAACTCTTGAACCTGGTTCCCGCAATTCCTGTCCGACACAAATGACGGTTACGGCCGGTTTGTCCGTGACTCTGACTCTGGCCTTTCCGACGGACGCACAAACACCAGCCTGGGCCGAATTGATCATTGTTCCTTTCGTCAACAACAAGTCTTTTCTTCGCGCATCCTCGCCGTGCCGGAGGATATTAGAGCCGGCCTTGACGGATGTCATAACCGTTACTATGCCGCCGCTCTCCTGCGTGTCCTCGATCATTACAACGGTATCGGCGCCGGGCGGCACGTTTGCGCCGGTGAGGATTCGGACGCATGTGTCGCGGGCCACGCGCGGCTGTGCCGAGCTTCCTGCCGCCACCTCACCGACAAGACGGAGAGTGGCTGGGCAGTGTGCAATGTCGGAAGCTCGAACAGCGTAGCCATCCATCGCGGAGCGGTCAGCAGGCGGCATATCGCGGTCGGCGCAAACGGTTTCGGCAAGACACAAACCATGCGCCTTGTTCAAGGATAGATAAATGGCGGGCAACGATTTTGTATGCCTGCGGACAATGCCCCAGGCTGAATCTGGCGTTATCATGTTTTTCCTTTCCTGGGCAATTTACGCAACCAGTCTGCGCTGATGCCGTCATGGGAGGCCACGGCGTTTCCATCGTAACCCTGTCGCCCGGACGCCATGGCATTCGCCGCAGGCCCGTCCGAGTCGGAGAACAGAAGAAGGATACAGCATAAGACACATAATGGCAAGGGACGTGCTATCTTCCTATGCCCACGTTGAGGGTGCCGCTTTTGCCTTTGACACTTCGGTGAATGTCTGTGATAATTACGGGATATTTCATGTCGGTTGACTGTCTATTCTTTGATCGCGTTCAGAAGCCTGTCGAATTGGGGGTGAAATGCAGATAAATTCTATAGATATGCGTCGTGGATTTTTGCGTTTTGTTTCAGGTGTCTCCATCGCCTCGCACGGGAAAAGCAAATTTGTCCATCTTGGCTTCAAGAATTCCTGTGCATTCCGTTTCGTAGCATCGTTTCTTTTATCGCTCGCCCTTTCTGGAATCGCCGGTGCTGGCGTTACGGAGACCGATAGTTCGCAGTCCAGCGTCTACACTGTGCCTGGCACTTCGTCAAATCTGCTTTGCGGTGCGACGACAAACTGGAATCAACTCCCGCACACCGGCGATGGCGGGGTTTCCCCTAATTACTCGACACTGACCGACGGTAGCTTCGGCGCGGTTCACGCGAACGCGGCTTGCGTCAACAATAATACGACTCTTTCCTATACGCTGGACACCAGTGTCAACACCGTTGGCTACAATCTCGCTTCCATGGACATCTATAGCGGGTGGGATGACAATGGGCGCGTGAATCAGAGCTATTCGGTTTACTATTCCACGGTCGCCGACACGAACACCTTCATATTGTTGCAGGCCGTAAGCTACTCGCCTCCAAGCACCAGCCCGGATTATGCAAGGGTTCACCTGGCGGTTACAGGCGTGTCAGGTGTGAAGATAATCAAGTTCGTATTCGGAACTCAGGAGAGTAATTACGTTGGGTACCAGGAGCTTTTTGCGGGTGGCACTCCAACATCTGCCATTTCGGCACCAACGATATCCAATGATGGCGGTGCGTCGAACGTCACCACGTCAACCGCAACCTTGAACGGCTATCTGAGTTCGACAGGCGGATTGGTGACGACTGCGTACGTCTTCTGGGGCACGAATGACGCTGGAACCGCAATGGCCAATTGGATGTTCACGAACAACCTTGGAACTAATTCAGTCGGAGCCCTCTCGACCAACGTTGCTGGGTTGAATGCGAACACTCCGTACTACTACAGTTTCTTCGCCACCAACTCGGCAGGCGGCACATGGGCCTCGCCCAGTTCCGGTTTTGTCACGCTTTTCGACGCGAGCAAGTTTGCCTGCAAAATGAAGATTCAATTCTCCAGCTACAACAGGGGGGAGACTCTTACGAATTTTCCGGCACTGGTCACCTTCAGCAATGGAATGAGCGCAGGCACATTCGCATACAGCCAGTTCGTTGGGACAAACGGATTTGAATTGAGATTCGCCAATTCGAACGAGACGCCGGAATTGAATTATGAGACCGAGTTGTGGAATACCGGTGGAACATCGTATGTATGGGTCCAAGTTCCAAGCATATCGAGCAGCAACGATTACATCTGGGCATACTGGGGAAATGCGGGTGCCGCATCCGCGCCTGCGCCTTATACCATCAACGGCGCAACATGGCCAACGAACGCCTTCGCTGGCGTCTGGCACATGGCTCGCTCCAATACGCTGGACTCGACGGCCAATGGAAACAATGGAACCGCGAGCGGTTCCATAACGAATGCGACAGGCATCACAGGCGGCGCGCTGGGAGTTGCGAACGGTTATGTGACCATTCCCGATACCACAAGTCTTGGACTAACGACAACCGGCGTAACGCTGTCGGGGTGGGTGCGTTTCAATGGTTCGGTTCCGAGTTCTGAGCAGGCTATCACCCGCAAGGCCAATGCGTGGGCTCTCGAAATCAATAGCAGTTCTCAGATGCTGAACCTGCTCAAAACGAGTGGTACTGACGGATGGAACGGCGGTAATACGGCAAGCTTCAATCCGAGCTTAAGCGCAGGCGCGTGGTACTACCTGGTCTGCACGTACGACGGGTCGGCGAACACGCTGGTGAGTTTTCAGAACGGAATACAGATCGGGAGTCACACGGTCAGTGGAACAATAAATGACAGCGGCAACGCGATAGGGCTGGGCGCAACTGGCGGCGGCAGCGGAGATACCGTAGGAAATAACTCTTTTGCAAACGCGCTTCTCGACGAAATCAGGATCGAGCGCGTATTTCGCTCCACCAACTGGATATGGGCCACCTACATGACCGTGGCGTCGAACTCCAGTTTCAACGCCTCTGGAACGGTATTCAAGCCGGCGGTGGCGGCAGCACAGGTTGCGGCGCACAGTGCGCTGGCGAGTGCATATGCTGGATACTTGGAAGTCGATTATTCGTCGGCGAACTGGACGGCTTTGACAGGATACAAGACAGCTGGGGACTTGGCGATAGATGCAGCGACTGACGTGCCTGGAGTAACAGCGGCCGAGACGGCGGCGATCAATGGCATGGCGGGAGTAGCGGCAGCGACAGTGCCAGCTGTTGACAACGCCAGCGGCGCGACGAACGTGACGACAACGACAGCGTGGCTGAATGGTGATTTGACGTCGGACGGTGGAGTGCCGACGATGGCATGGGTATTGTGGGGAACGAACGCTGGTGGATCGGACCTTGTGACATGGTCGAATACAAACAATCTTGGTACGAACGCTGTTGGAGCGTTGACGACGAACATGACAGGGTTGGTTGCCGGTACTGTTTACTACTACACGTTCTACGCTACGAACAGCATTGGGCAGGTGTGGGCGACGCCTGCGACAAACTTCACTACAGTGACGTCCACCTCGCCAACAGTCGATAACGATGGTGGGGCAATGAATGTGACTGTAACGACCGCTTGGCTCAATGCGAATCTTAGTGCAACAGGAGGCGTGCCGACAACGGTCCGGCTGTACTGGGACACAACTGATAGAGGCACATCCACATCGCTGTGGACGTATGTGCATGATTTTGGAGTTGAAGATGTAGGGGGATATTCGAATCAGGCGACTGGCCTGACTCCCGCGACACTGTACTACTATCGCGCTTATGCAACAAACTCGGTTGGTGAGATGTGGGCAGATGCCACTAATTTCACCACTTTGGCCAAGATTACTCCGACGATAACGGTGCTGCCGACAGCATCGGCGATTGCGTATGGGCAGGCATTGAGCAGCTCGGTTTTGAGCGGCGGCACGGGCTCAGTGGCCGGCGCGTTCGTATTCACAACGCCAGCGACGGTTCCCGTTGCCGGGACGAATAACGAATCAGTGACATTTACGCCGGGCGACTTCACGAACTACAACACGGTAGTGACGAATGTGAGCGTGACGGTTGGGAAGGTAACGCCGACGATAACGGTGCTGCCGACGGCGTCAGCGCTTACATATGGCCAGGCATTGAGCAATTCGGTGTTGAGCGGCGGTACGGGTTCGGTGGCCGGCGTGTTTGCATTCACTACGCCCGCGACGGTTCCCGTTGCCGGGACGAATAACGAATCAGTGACATTTACGCCGGGCGACTTCACGAACTACAATACGGTAGTCACGAATGTGAGCGTGACGGTTGGGAAGGTTACACCGACGATAACGGTGCTGCCGACGGCGTCAGCGCTTACATATGGCCAGGCATTGAGCAGCTCGGTGTTGAGCGGCGGTGCTGGCTCAGTGGCCGGTGCATTTGCATTCACTACGCCCGCGACGGTTCCCGTTGCCGGGACGAATAACGAATCAGTGACATTTACGCCGGGCGACTTCACGAACTACAATACGGTAGTCACGAATGTGAGCGTGACGGTTGGCAAGGTAACGCCGACGATAACGGTGCTGCCGACAGCCTCGGCGATCACGTACGGCCAGGCATTGAGCAGTTCGGTATTAAGCGGTGGTGCTGGCTCAGTGGCCGGTGCATTTGCATTCACGACGCCAGCTACGGTTCCTGCCGCCGGTACGAATAACGAATCAGTAACATTCACGCCGACAGACACGATTAATTACAATACGGCAGTAACGAACGTCAATGTGACAGTGGGTAAGGAGAATCAGACGATCACAGGCTTTACGAATCCTGGAACGCAGGCAACGACGAACACCGTCCAGTTGTCTGCCGTGGCCAGTTCGGGGCTCCCAGTAACTAATTTTACGGTTGTAGCCGGGCCTGGTGTGATCGCGGGGCTGACGAATTTGACCTTCACAGGCACCGGGATGGTGAGCGTAGCCGCGAATCAGGCCGGGGACACGAACTGGAATGCCGCCGCGCCAGTGACGAATACATTCCGGGTTGGTCTCTCCTTCAATCTGGCAATCGTGTCGCCCTATGGTGTGGCCACGCCTGCGACGGGTGTTTACACGCGCGTGCAGGGAACTGTTTTGACGAACACCGTGTCCACGCCCGATTCGCGAGTTGGCACGCAGTATGTTGGTCGCGGTTGGACGATGACTGGGAATGCTCCGGCTTCGGGCACGGCGAACAGTGTCGTGATGACGCAGACTAACAATGCCGTGCTCACGTGGCTATGGAAAACCAATTATTGGCTGGCTACGGAAACTGTTGGAAGCGGCACGGTAAATGTCACCAACAACTGGTACGCAAACGGCTCGAATGTCACTATCAAGGCGGCTCCGGTGTCACACTATCACTTCGTAGCCTGGAGTGGAGATACGAACGGGGCGACGATCAGCGGCACGAACATCACGGTCAAGATGACTCAGGCGCGAACGATCATCGCGACATTCTCGATCGACCAAGTGACACTCAAAGTGAATTCGCAGTGGGGGATTCCAGTTCCAGCGGCGGGGACACATACGAACGATTACGCTCTAGTCATTACCAACACTGTGCTCACGAATCAGACTGTGGGAGGGACGCAGGTCACGTGTCGAGGATGGGCGATGACAGGTAATTCGCCAGTTTCGGGCGCGACAAACAGCTTCGTAATGACGCAAACAAATAACGCTACACTCAACTGGTTGTGGAACACGAACTTCCTGTTGACCGCGCATGCCAGCGGCAGCGGTACAGTCAGCGTTGCCAGCAATTGGTATGGATTCGGCGCCACTGTAACAGTCCATGCCGCGCCGATAGGAAGCTCGCGTTTCTTCGGCTGGGCCGGCAACACGAACGGGGCGACGATC
>Ga0181535_10006551_pt1 | contig 11962 bp, 10 predicted proteins | sample PEATcosm2014_Bin_44_FD_119774 | JGI IMG/M metagenome (GOLD analysis project Ga0181535, IMG submission 119774) | Peatland microbial communities from MTU Mesocosm Facility, Houghton, MI, USA - PEATcosm2014_Bin17_30_metaG | ecosystem: Environmental > Terrestrial > Soil > Wetlands > Peat | place...
CCCAGATGCGGTCGCGCATTCACGTAGTAGATGGGCGTGGTGAGATAAAAGCGGTTTGAACTCAATGCAGAAGTCGTCATAGGGTGGGGCGTTGCGCTGATTTCGGCCCGTACGGCAGGCTGGGCTCTTTGCGCAATCCATTCTTCATCTTACGGTATTCTCCAGGGAGGATGAGTCTGGACAGTCCTATCAGTGCGTACAGCAGGGATGGCCCCATCGCGCATGGCTGTTAGAATAGCCCTTGAAAATCAAGGATTTTTGAGGCATACAGACGTGGTTTTGGAATTGCAAAAAAGGCTTGGCGATCATCTTCGCGCGCTCCTGGCGGCAAAGTACAACCTCCAACTTGAGAACATTCCTCTGGAAATTCCGCCCGATCTGAAGTTCGGCGAGCTGGCTACGCCCATCGCCTTTGAACTGGCCCGCAAGCTGCGCAAGGCACCCAAGATCATCGCGCAGGAGATTGTCGCTGCGCTGGGACATGTCGATGGCTTTGCCTCGTTCGACGTGGCTGGCGCGGGCTACATTAATGCGCGCCTTGATCGCGCTGCCGGAGTGCGTCTTGTGGTTGGAGTGGCAGACTCCCCGGTCCCCAAAGGCGAGGGAGCGGGGGCACCCATACACTCTCTCGTTGAACACACCAGCATCAACCCTAACAAGGCCGCGCACGTCGGCCATCTGCGCAACGCCATTCTCGGCGACACCTTCGTGCGCCTTCTCCGCGCTGCCGGACAAAAGGTCGACGTGCAAAACTACATCGACAACACCGGCGTGCAGGTTGCTGATGTGGTCGTCGGCTTTCTGCATCTGGAAGGGAAGTCCCTCGCCGAGGTGCGCCTGCTGCTCGAGGATCTGAAACATAAGGAGCAGCGCATCGATTACTACTGCTGGGATCTCTACGCGAAAACTTCGCAGTGGTACACCAGCGGATCCGATCAGGAAAATGAAGCGCGCAAAAAGCTGCGCTACGCCACGCTGCATGAGATCGAGCACGGCGGCAATGAGACCGCAGAAGTTGCCGAACTGATCTCGACTGCTGTCCTGCGCCGTCATCTTGAAACCATGCTGCGCCTCGACATTGAATACGACTTTCTGCCTCGCGAGAGCGAGATCCTGCACCTCAAGTTCTGGGAAGCGGCATTCGATCAACTGAAACAAACCGGCGTGCTTTACTTTGAGACTGAAGGCAAAAACAAAGGCTGCTGGGTGATGACGCGACCCGGTGCCGATGTTACCGAAGGCGAGACCAATGAAGATGCCAAGGTGATTGTTCGCTCGAATGGGACAGTAACTTATGTCGGCAAAGATATTGCGTATCACTTATGGAAGTTTGGCCTGCTGGGTAAGGACTTCGGCTACAAGCAATTCTTTACCTACCCCGATCACGAGTGCTGGATCTCGGCTGAGCAGGGCCACGAGCCGCACCCGCATTTTGGCGGGGCTCAGGCGATCTATAACGTGATCGACGCGCGCCAGAGCGACCCGCAATCCAATGTGATTCAAGCTCTGCGCGGCATGGGATACACCGATCAAGCTAATCGGTACACGCACTTCAGCTATGAGATGGTCGCTCTGACGCCGCGCTGCGCGGAGGAGTTAGGCTACGCCGTGTCTCTGGAGGATAGAGCGCGGCCTTACATCGAAGTCAGCGGCCGTAAAGGTTTTGGCGTGAAAGCCGACGACCTGATCGACAAGCTCATCGCCGCTACCAGCGCAGAGGTCAACGCGCGTCAGACAGTCAGCGACGAGGCCGAGCGCCAGAAGATTGCCGAAGAGATCGCCATCGGCGCGCTGCGCTATTTCATGCTCAAGTACACGCGCAACTCAGTTATCGCCTTCGATTTTAAAGATGCGCTGAGCTTTGAGGGCGAAACCGGCCCCTACATTCAATACGCTCAGGTCCGCGCGCGCAATATCTTCCGCAAGGCGGAGACGACGCCGGAGGCAGTGTTAGCGGAGTTTGCCGGGTTAACGGAGTTAGACACCTATCTTCAAGACGAAGATATCTGGTCGCTCTGGCTGCGAGCTGCTCGGCGCACGCTGGTGCTGGAGCAGTGTATCAGCACCTCGGAGCCGGCCTATCTCGCCAAGCATGCCTTCCAGTTAGCTCAGGAGTTTACCAACTTCTACCACAAGCACCACATCCTCAGCGAAGAGGATCCCGCGCGCAAAAGCTTTCTGTTGGCGACAGCCGCTGTCGCGCTGCGAGAGTTGGTGCTGGCGCTAAGTTGGTTGGGTATCGAAAGCCCAGAGGCGATGTGAAAGCTGTTCACCGCAACTACTACGCACGGAAGGAATAATGGGTGTGATTCGGAGTGCATTCTAACGGGGGAGGACTTTCCACGCGTCCTCGTGTTGAAGCGCCAAACTCCATCCGATGCCTGTTAAAGGGTAATCATCAGATCGATTGAGACGTCTAAGCTCCTCATGTATGTGAAGATGAGTCACTTTCTGCGTCATTATAAAGAATTGGTTCTCTTCATCCGTCGGAACGAATGCCAATATGTAATAGAGATTATCTCTGACGGGTTTGCGTTTGATTATCCATGGATTTTTTTGGTAGAGACCTTTCACATCCACGAGAAACATTTCTTTCCGAATAGGGCTTACGACCATCAGGTCAGCTAGTGGTGTTCTATTTCCCATCGTGAATGAAACTTCATAACCGCGCTTACATAACTCGGATGCCACAGCGAACTGCGCTGCCCATTGCGTCCGGTGTCCGCTTCGCTTTTCCTTTTTCTGATTCTGTAGCATCTTGCGTAGACCTCAAGACATTGGTTCGCGTGGAGCGGAGTAAGACGAAAGACAACCGCAGGTCCTTCGACTCCGCTACGCTCGGGATGACAGCCTTTGTGGGTTCGTGGTCTCCCACCCTAGCCGCAAAAACAAAGACGCGGCGAGGGTGGGGCACCCGTTGTCTCGATTGTCTCAACTTCAGGAAAGCTGAAAGCTAAGAGCTAACAGCTAGTTAGTAGCTCCTCACCCACTCCAGAATCGACCGCACAGCTACGCCGCTCGGGCCTTTGGCGATGTAGGGCTTTGAGTCCTCGACCCAGGCCAGCCCGGCGATGTCCAAGTGAATCCACGGCGTGTCATCGACAAAGACTTTGAGGAACTCGGCAGCCGTGATCGCACCGCCCCAGCGTCCGCCGGTGTTCTTGATGTCGCCGATGTCGCTCTTGATTAGCTCGGCGTACTCGTCGCCAAGAGGCAAGCGCCAGAACTTTTCGCCCGAGGTGTCCAGGGCCGCATCGAACTTCGCCCAGGTAGCATCGTCATTTGAGAAGGCCCCGGCATTCACATAGCCGAGAGCGACAACACATGCGCCTGTGAGTGTGGCGGCGTCGATCAGGTGCGTCGCGCCGAGTTGCCGTGCATAGGTCAGCCCATCAGCCAGCACGAGCCGCCCCTCGGCGTCGGTGTTGATAATCTCGATGGTCTTGCCGGGCTTGTCTGCTGAGAACGGCATTGCAGTCTGCACGTCGCCGGGCTTCTGCGCCGTGCCCGAGGGCATGTTCTCAGCCGCGCAAACCACGGCGATAACACGCACCTTGGGCTTGAGCAGCGCAATCGCCCGCATCGCTCCAATCATCGCCGCGCCCCCGGCCATGTCGTACTTCATCTTTTCCATGTTGTCGCTGGGCTTGATTGAGATGCCGCCGGAGTCGAAGGTGATGCCCTTGCCGACCAGGCCGAGCACTGGACCGTCGGTTACGCCTTCCGGCTCATAACGCAGCACGATCAGAGCGGGCGGCTCAGCGGAGCCTTGCGAGACGCTCCAGAATGCGCCCATCTTCAACTCGTGCAGCTTGTCCGTGGAGTCGTTGGACCACTTCAGACCGACCTCTTGCGCCATCTCCACGGCGCGCTGGGCCAGGATCGTGGGGGTGAGCTTGTTGCCCGGCTCGTTGACCAGCGAGCGGGTGAAGTTCTGGCTCTCGCCCAGGATGACGCCCTCGGCGAAGGCAGCTTCAAGCGCCGGCTTGTCGGCATCGGCTGGCGCAACCAGGGTGAAGGACTGCACGCTCTGGTCTTTGCGATCACTGCGATAGGTATCAGGGTCGAAATCGCCCACCAGCGCGCCCTCGACGGCGGCGCGCGTGCAGCTTGCAGCTGGGAGGTCAAGTTTGGGAAGCGCAAAGACCAGCTCGCGAATACCGCGCGGCTTGATGAAGCGAACGGCGGTTCCGGCGGCGCTTCGCACGGAGTGGACCGTGACTTTGGCTTGTTTGCCTAGGCCGACCAGCAACAGGCGCTTGGCAGCGAGGCCTGCCGGCGCGTGCAGCAGCAGCGTCTCATTGGCGCCGGCCTTGAATTCGCCGCTGGCCAGCACGGTCATGGCGGCGGCCATCGCCGAAAGGTCGGCGGTCAACAGAGTTGGCTGCGGTTTGGCGTCGGGGCCCTTTGCGGTTTGGGTGTCAACGGCCAGCACGGCCAGCACTTCGGTCTCGATTCTGGCAAGGGGGGCGAAAGACAGTTGAGTCTTCATGGTTTCTATTCTGTCATCCAAGGGGCAGATTGTGGCAACTCAAGATCAGCAGACCGAGATAGTTAAACGCAGGATTTGGAAATGTCATGTTTCATATAAATGACATTGCTCTTAAGGTTGCCATATAGATAATAATATGTCACAATGATAAATAGGTGGCTACAATGGTTATGGCTGTCAAAGATGATCTTCATGCCAAAGCTCCACTCAGCGCCAATGGGCGCATTGTCATTCCAGCGGCGATCCGCGAAAAGATGGGCTTTGCGCCGGGCGATACGCTCCTGATGGACATAGAGGACGGTGTCTTGCGGGTGGAATCCTACCCGGCGCGGATTCGGCGCATTCAGCGTGAGTTTGCCAAATACGCGAAACCGGGCGTTCTCGCCTCAGATGAACTGATTGCGGATCGTCGCGAGGAAGCGCGCCGTGAGGAACAGGAATTTGAGCGCGACAAGGAGCAAGCACGGTTGAGGAACGAGGAAAAGATTGATTAGGCCCGTCGTTCTCGATTCCTCGGCAATCCTCGCGGTCATTCTGAACGAACCCGGCAGCCAGAACGTCGTCCCCATCCTTGACGGCGGTCTGCTGAGCACTGTCAATCTGGCCGAGGTGCACACGCGTCTTCTCCAGCTTGGAGCGGCGGCAGACCATGCTTGGAATCGGATTTTTAGCTTGCAATGCGAGGTTTGTTTCTTTAGCGACGAGCAGGCTCGGATTGCTGCGGAGTTGATCGGCAAGACTCGGGCCTATGGGCTCTCGCTCGGTGACCGCGCTTGCCTTGCCCTCGCAATCCAACAGAAGGCTACGGCCTATACCACGGACCGGGTTTGGAAGAGCCTCTCGCTGGGAATTGAAATTGAAGTGATTCGCTGATTCTACAGTCTATAATCGGTCGGGACGTGTGTTGCGTTGCGACCGAACTTATGGAGTCTGCGTTGAGGAACTGGATTGATAAGGTTTACCAACCGGCAGGTTTCGTTCTGCTGGGAGTCTTGATCGGAGCGGGATTCACCTTGGTCATTCAGGGGAGGGTGGCTACTTCTGACATAGTTCTTGGGGTGGTGTACCTTCTGGCCATCGCAGTAATTCTGGTGAATAAGCGGAACAACAACGCTCTGTTTTATTTCATGCTCTGTTTGTTGGGCACGGTTATGGCGATTGCAGCGTGGACGCACCACAGGAGTTCTTTTGGCGTTTGTCTCTGGGGATTCTTCTCTTTGATCTATGCCTATTCAGCACGGCAGGCCCACATCAAGCAAAAGAAAGCGCGCACTGATCAGAACCTTAGCGGCACATCGCTCGCCGCACAAGGCCTGAAAAGCAACTACTGAACTTTAAAGTTGGACCGCAAGTCTCAGATGCCAGACCAGAGCCGTGCCCTTTCAAAACAACCGTAAACAGAGAATCCTACCGTCCCCCTCGGTGCTTGCTGGCGTTAACGGCGGAGCGGGCTTCGCGGTCGGCTTCGCGGCGCTTCTCGGTCTCGCGCTTGTCCCAGTCCTGCTTGCCCTTGGCCACGGCCAATTCACACTTCACACGCCCGTTGCGGAAATAAAGCCGGGTGGGGATGAGCGTGTGGCCCTTGATCTGCGTCTTGGAGAGTAGCTTGCGAACCTCGTCCCGATGCAGCAGCAGTTTCCGTGTCCGCGTCTCGTCGTGGTTTGCCATGTTGCCGTGAGAGTAGGGACCGATATGCATATTGAGCAGGAAGGCCTCGCCGTTCTGAATGAGGCCGTAGGAGTCTCTCAGGTTGGCTTTGCCCTCGCGGATGGACTTGACTTCGGTTCCGCGCAGGGCTACCCCAGCCTCGAATTTCTCCAGCAGGAAGTAGTTATGGCCGGCCATGCGATTGTGCGCGGCATCCCGCTCGCCGCTGGCCACCGGGTCGCGTGGCCGGGCAGGCTTTTGCGGACCGGTTGTGGTCGGCTGAACGATGACGTGACTGGTTTGGCGGGCCATAGGGAAGCATCCTCGAATCTCAATCCTAGCATTCATGGGCTTTTGAGCCCGTCGCAGCATGGCTTTGCTAAAATGGGGCATTGTTAGAATGGCAAGTTTCACCCGCAGGAAGTACAAAAGGAATTGCGTCTGGGGCGGCCAAGGCAGCCCGCAAGGGTCCGATCAGCACAGCGGGCCGGTTAAGACGCCTGGGAGTTCGATGAACCGCCGCGTTGATAAACAAGCCGCCTCCAAATCCATATCTTCAAGTTCCATTTTCAGGGGAGCCGCTTTTTGGGTTGCGCTCTTTTCCGTTGCGGTGCTCTTTGGCCTGTCGAGCGTCCTGCTCCACGCCGAGTCGGCCAATACCTTATTCAAACGCGCCCAGAACGCAGAGTTACGCGAAGACTATGACGCTGCCGTCGACAACTACCTGAAGGCCATGGCCAAGGACCCCAAGGAGCCGGAGTACCGCGCCTCATACGACCGGGTGCGGATTACCGCTTCGTCGATCCACGTGACCAAGGGCTACAAGCTGCTGAAGGCGGGAAACGAGCAAGACGCGCTGGCTGAGTTTTTGCACGCCGCAGAGATCGACCCCGGCAACGAGGCCGCGCAGCAGGCTATTTCCGCAGTGCGGCAGAAGCAAGGCGAGGCTGCACCCACATCCGAAACCAGCCTTACTTCATCCGAGGGCAAGCAGCAGGATCTTGACTCGATGAGTTCGCCAGCCATGCTCAAGCCCGTCTCGAATGAGCCCGTGACTCTGCACATGACTGAAGACGCCAAGGTGATTTACCAGGCTGTCGGCAAGGCTGCCGGAGTCAATGTCATCTTCGACCCGGATTACACCTCCAAGCGCATCCAGGTGGACCTGAACAACGTGTCGCTGGTTGACGCGTTGCGCATTGTCGAAACCGTCTCCAACACCTTCTGGCGGCCAGTCACCGAAAACACGATCTTTGTTGCCGCAAATACCCGTTCAAAGCGCACCGATTTGGATGAACAGGCGGTTCAGACCTTCTATTTGTCGAACGCATGGCAGCAAAACGATCTGACCGACGTCCAGACTGCTATTCGCAATGTGATCACCACCGCCAAGATCTACGCGGTGCCCAGCCAGAACGCCATTGTGATGAGGGCTACCCCGGACGAGTTGCAGCTCGCGCAAAAGCTGATCAACGACCTCGACAAGGCGCGCCCCGAGGTGGTGGTGGACATCGCCATTCTCGAAGTAAGCAAGAACTGGGAGAGGACATTGGGTATCGCGTGGCCCACGAGTGTGGGGGTCGCGCTTCAGTCGCCCAACTCCAGCACGAGCAGCACCGGCACAACGACCGGCACAACGACGGGCACCACCAGTTCCACAGCCTCGCCCACGCTCTATGATCTGTCTCATCTGAAGGCCACGGATTTTGCGGTTACGGTCGGCGGAGCCACTGCCAACCTGCTTCTGACCGATGCGAACACCAAGATTCTGCAGAATCCCCGCATTCGGGCAACCGACGCGCAAAAGGCGACCATGAAGATCGGTTCCAAGATTCCGGTCGCCACCGGTTCCTACCAATCCGGCGCAGCCATCTCGGCGGTCAGCGGACTCGTCAACACGCAGTTTCAATATCAGGACGTAGGCGTGAATATCGAGATGACGCCCACTGTCCACTTTGACCGCGATGTGACGCTCAAGATGAAGATCGAGGTCACGACGCACAGTGGCGATCAGACAATCTCCGGCGTGACGGAACCGATCATCAGCCAGCGCGTCGTGGACCAGGTGATCCGTCTGCGCGAGGGAGAAGCCACCATCCTGGGTGGGATTCAAGAGAAAGACATCTCGGAATCGTGGAACGGAATTCCGGGGCTGAGTTCGATTCCACTCCTTAGATACCTCTTTGGCTCCAAGGACAAGACGATCACCGACGACGAGCTAGTCTTCCTCGTTGTCCCGCACGTCGTCCGGTCTCAGTCGATCGACGCGGTAAATCTGCGCACGGTTGACACAGGCGTTGGCGCTTCGATTGACATCCGCCACGTTCCGAGCGGCAGTTCACCCTCGAATTCAGCCCCGGCTCCGGCCAGACCGTCATCCAGTGTACGGCCCAACACAGGCACCGTTCCCGGCCAAACGGCTGTAGCAGCAGGCCCGGCAGCGCTGGCTCAATTGCGCCAGGCCGCGGATACAAATGGAACCCCCGCTCCGGCCCCCGCAGCTACCCCGGCCACGGGTTCGCCAGCGACTTCCGGTGTGACTCTCGCGCTCAATCCGCCGTCGGCTGCGGTGGCTGTGGGTGCAACATTCCAAGTTCCGGTTGTGCTGAGCGGTGGGAAGGATATTGCTTCGGTGCCCTTGAAGATCAAGTACGATCCGGCCAAGCTCTCGCTAGTGAATGTGGATCAGGGAGACTTCCTGGGTCGCGACGGCAAACCCCAGACGCTGCTCCACACCGACGACGGATCGGGTTTGATCACGATCAATAACTCCAGGCCGCCGGGAGCGTCAGGCATGAGCGGTGCGGGCGTCGTCTGCGTCCTTAGTTTCCAGGGCAAGGCTGCGGGGGAGAGCGCCATTGCCATCTCCGGATCCGGGGTCACTACGAGCGCAATGCAGCCAGTCCTTGCCAATAGCACGCAGATCACCGTACAAGTGCGGTAATCTGATGGGGCTTGACCTGCGTGAGGGAGCTTCGCCTGCGCTGGAGCAGCACCGATGGGGTCCATATCGATGAAAGAGGCACAGCCAATCCGGACCAGCCATCCTCATGAGCGGGGACTGACGCTGGTCGAGCTGATTGTGACCACCGCGATCCTTGCGATTCTAGCCGCGGCAGCCTTTCCCGTTGCGCGTTTTCAAGTGAAGCGGCAGAACGAACGCCAACTCCGTTACGACCTGTGGATGATGCGCGACGCAATCGACAAGTACAAGGACGCGGCAGACAAGGGCGCCATCCAAACCAAGTTGGACAGCCAGAACTATCCGCCTGACCTGGAGACGCTGGTCAAAGGGGTGGACATTCAAACCAAAAAGGTGAGGTTCTTGCGCCACATTCCAATCGACCCCATGACAGGCAAAGCCGAATGGGGACTGCGCTCCATGCAGGACGATCCGACCTCGACATCCTACGGAGGCCAGAGCGTCTTCGACGTTTATTCCAAGTCCACGGGAACAGCCTTGGACGGGACCAAGTATTCTGACTGGTAGTACGATGAGCGAGGCTAGCGCAGTAAGCGGAGTTAGTAAAGTTCGCGAAGTTAAACACCGCCAACACGCGCGAAGCGCGGCTAACACCGCGAACTCCGCAACTAGAAATCGCGAGAGGGTCCAGTGAGCAGCAGACGCAAACAAGACGCGGGCTTTACGCTGATGGAGTTGATGATCGTCATGGCGATTATCGGCGTGCTCACGGTGGTCGCCGTGCCCAGCTTCGTCGGGGCGATCAGGCAGGCCAAGGAGGCGGCGCTCAAGGAAGACCTGCACGTGATGCGTGCGGCCATCGACTCCTACACCATGGACAAGCAGAAGGCGCCTCAGGCGCTCGACGATTTGCTCACCGACGGCTACCTGCGCGCCATCCCCGTGGATCCTTTTACTCACGCCTCGGACTCATGGGTCACTGAGGCCGGCGATGCTCTGCACTCTCTGGATCAGACCGATCCCGGCATTGACGACGTGCACTCCGGCTCGCAGGAATTGGGCACGGACGGCCAGCCCTACTCCACCTGGTAGGCGAAAAGACGATCGCATCCTCGGTCGCAGGGGCAAAGATGCTTCGACGGACCTTTCTTGGAGTCAGCCTTCTCTTCTGCATGGCAGCATTTTGCGGCTCTTTACAGGCTCAAACAGAAAAGACGATGACCATCCGCGTACTGGACGGCAAGACCGGCAACCCCGTCCTGCCAACGGGATTCCTGGTTCGCGTCGATCATGACCCGGCTGTTCATGCCAACTGGGTGGTGGTCAGCGATGACGGAACCGCACGGCTGACGGTGCCCAAGGGTGTGTCTCTGCTCTCGATCCAGGGAACCTATGATGACTCGACGCAGATTTTCTTCAACTGCGACTCCAAAACAGGGAAGGCGACTCCGGTCGACCGCTGGTATGCGATCTCCGAGATTCTGACCACGGGTGTAGTAACCCCCAACGGCTGCGGGAAGCAGGCCGCCGCCAAGCTCAAGCCGGTCGCCAAGCCTGGGGAATTCGTAATCGTGGTCAGGCGGAAGACCACCGTCGAGCAATGGCGGGAATAGGTCTCCAATCGTGCCACTTGCAAAATTGCATAAAGACTGCAAAATGTCTCAGGGCACGACTTTAGTCGTGCCGCAAACGCAACAAAACAAATGATGGGCTTTAGCCCTGAGGGATGTATTTCGTCGATTTCACGCCTTACTGGATCTTTTCCGCAGCCTATGAAGTCGTCCCCTGACACAATCTATAGCTTGAAGGTAATTTTGCAAGTGGCTCAATCGTCGAAAAAATCTGCCGGCTTGCGAGTGCCCGCCTTTGCCCGAGACTCCTGCAACGATTGGCAACTCACGCCGCAAATGCTGACGGAGCCTCAAAAAATACGTCAATAACTGAAGTATTCGGTTTTGCACTTCTTAACGCATTTGAGATAGGACATAATGTTAACTTGCCTGCGCTTCCCCGCACGCACCGGACATTTCACTCGGGCTCTCACCGGATCGTTGAGGATGAGATGGTCAAATTCACTTGTCAGCTCTGAACGGGATCGACGGAGGTTCCGCGGTGACCATCGATTCAAATCTGTCACGTTCGTTTGCCGCTACGGTAGACTGGCTTTACGCTGGGCTGGTTCGAGCTGCCGTGCCGGAAGCCTCGCCGGATCGTGAGCGCGGCTTGGGGGGCAAGCTCTTCTATGCTGGGGATCTAGACGGCGTTGGGAGCGCATTGGTAGTTGCGGCCAACATTGCTGGAGCAGCCACGCTGACCGCCTCGGCAGACGTTGCAATACAGAAGCAGGCCATTCGCGACGGAGTCATCGACTTCCTTGTGACCTCGCTCGACGAGGCGCTGCGCATTCTGAAAAATGAGCTTCGAAAGGGCGAAACGGTTGCTGTTTGCGTAGGCAAGTCGCCGGAAGTGATCGAAAACGAGATGGTGGAGCGCGGTGTCCTGCCCGATCTGCTGCCGCCAGGGGCTCTCGATGCGCCAAGATTCGAGGCCTTCCTAATGGAGGGGGCGCGGCAGATCGAGCCGGTGGCTGCAAAGAATGGCCAGACCGTACTGACTTGGAGTGTGACCGGCGCACAAACGCCTTCGCTGCCCCAACTGGATTCGATAGCCGGCGAGTGCCTTGGCTGCTCCCAAGGCTTTCTGACCTGGTCGGCCCGGCGCTGGCTTCGCTTAGCCTCGCGTTATCTTGGTCGGCTGGCGCAGGGAACGCGACTGTTGCGCTGCCAGACCTGTGCGGCACAGTGTTTCGTCGAGCGGGTGCGAGAGCAGGTGGCGAGCTGCGAGATAGCTGTCCCGGTGGAGATTCGGGTGAGCGGCCAGGGCGATTCCAAAGTGCATTA
>Ga0181535_10006555_pt1 | contig 11958 bp, 9 predicted proteins | sample PEATcosm2014_Bin_44_FD_119774 | JGI IMG/M metagenome (GOLD analysis project Ga0181535, IMG submission 119774) | Peatland microbial communities from MTU Mesocosm Facility, Houghton, MI, USA - PEATcosm2014_Bin17_30_metaG | ecosystem: Environmental > Terrestrial > Soil > Wetlands > Peat | place...
GCCAGGATTTTGCTCTTGAGGGACGCGACGTCCTGCTCATCGATCAATGCGTGATCGACCGCGGGGATGGGATCCTGCCAGAGGAGTTCTTCCGATGGAACTTCGGGACCGAGGTAGCGGGCGCGCGGACCCATGTCGCGATGCGTCAACTTAAACCAGGCACGAGCAAACGCATCGGCCAGCTCGTCGGGATGCTCGTAGAAGCGCCGCGAGATCTTCTCATAAATGGGATCGACGCGCAGGGCAAGATCCGTGGTCAGCATCGACGGCCCACGGCGTTTCGATGGGTCGTTCGGATCCGGCACAGTTCCGGCGCCCCCGTCGCCCTTCGGCCTCCATTGATTCGCGCCAGCCGGGCTCTTCGTTAACTCCCACTCATATTTGAAAAGGTGCTCGAAGTATTCGTTACTCCATTGCGTCGGTTTCGTCGTCCAGATGACTTCGAGCCCGCTGGTAATCGCGTCGCCACCCTTGCCCGTCCGGAAACTGCTCTTCCAGCCAAGGCCCTGCTCCTCGATGCCGGCTGCTTCGGGCTCAGCACCCACATGCGTGGCAGGTCCGGCGCCATGCGTCTTGCCGAACGTGTGTCCACCGGCGATCAGCGCAACGGTCTCCTCGTCGTTCATTGCCATGCGAGCAAAGGTGGTGCGGATATCGTGGGCCGCGGCGACCGGATCGGGAACCCCCTCCGGCCCTTCCGGGTTTACGTAGATCAGGCCCATCTGCACCGCAGCCAGAGGATTCTCGAGGTTCCGTCCCGTACCGTTCGTGCGGTCGTGCTCGGTGCCATGTATTTCCTTATCGGCAATGATCGTGCCATCGCCCGGGAGGCTTTTGCCGTAGCGAATGTCGCCGCCCAGCCACTTTTTCTCTGTGCCCCAATAAACGTCCTCATCCGGTTCCCAGACATCGGGACGTCCGCCGGCGAAGCCAAAGGTTTTGAAGCCCATCGATTCAAGCGCGACGTTACCGGTGAGGATGATGAGGTCGGCCCATGAGATTTTGTTGCCATATTTCTGCTTGACAGGCCAGATCAACCGGCGCGCCTTGTCGAGACTGACGTTGTCGGGCCAGCTATTGAGAGGTGCAAAGCGCTGTTGGCCGGATCCGGCGCCGCCGCGACCATCGCCTGTGCGGTACGTACCCGCGCTGTGCCATGCCATGCGAATGAACAACGGCCCATAATGGCCGAAGTCCGCCGGCCACCAGTCCTGCGAGCTCGTCATCACCGCGAGCAGATCCTTCTTCACGGCCGCCAGATCGAGGCTGTTGAACGCTTCGGCATAGTTGAAGTCCTCGCCCATTGGATCCGACAGGCTGGAGTGCTGGCTGAGAATCTTCAGTCTTAACTGGTTCGGCCACCAGTCACGGTTCGATGTGCCCTCACCAGCGGCGTGATTGAACGGGCACTTTGCTTCGGATGACATCGTTTTCTCCTTCTGCTTGTTCAGCTGCTGGGCCGGTTCGGGCCCCAGGCATCGTCCACGAGCTCGATTTCCATTTTGTCCGGAAAGGATGAATTTAGCATTATGGGGATGTATAGTTCCAATACGTATTCCCCATTTCAACTATAGGCATCGCCTATGGAACTCCATCAGCTGCGTTACCTCTGCGCGATTGTGGAAACGGGCAGTTTCAGCCGCGCGGCCGAGCAGTGTCACGTGGCGCAGCCTTCGCTTTCGCAGCAGATTTCAAAGCTCGAGGACGAGCTCGGGGCCCGGCTCTTCGACCGGCTGGGTCGCAGCGTGCGGCTCACCGACGCGGGACGAACGTTCTTGCCGCATGCGCGGACCGTGCTGCACCAGACGGAACTGGCGCGCAGCGAAGTGGAGGGACGCCGGCGCGATGCACGCGGAACCGTCATCGTTGGGGTCATACCGACGATCGCCCCCTATTACCTTCCGCAACGAATAACGGCATTTGCACGGCGGTTTCCGGAAGCGACATTGCGCATTGTGGAAGAGACGACGCCGGTGCTGGTGGAGAGCCTGCGGTCCCTCGCCGTCGATATTGCGATTCTGTCCCTGCCGCTGCGTCACAACGAATTCGAGATTGTGCCGCTGCTGACCGAGCGCCTGTACGTTGCGCTTCCGCTGGATCATCCTCGCGCCGGAGCAGCCACGATTTCGCTGCGCGAACTCCGCAACGAGCGCTTTGTTTTGCTGCGCGACAGCCACTGTTTTCGTGAAATTGCGCTCGCTGCCTGCCATCGTGCACATCTGGATCCGCGGATCGCTTTCGAGAGTGGCCAGTTCAGCAGCCTTCTGGGAATGGTCGCGGCGGGAGTTGGAGTATCCCTGGTGCCGGAAATGGCGATTGATCCGCGCGCGGCCTGCCGTTATGTGCGCATCTCCGACGCGAAGGCCGTGCGCACCATTGCCGCGGCGCGCCTGCGGGGCAGATCGTTCAGCCGCGCACAACAGGCATTTGTAGAATTTCCCAACGGGCAGAACCGGGCCAGGCGCAGGAGACGAATGTGAATGGAATGCCAAAAAAGAAGGGGCCGGATTCTCTCCGGCCCTTGTCTGTTTTTGTGCATCTGTGTGAGGGCGACGAAATGGATTACTGGCGATCGCGATCGTGATCCCGGTGATCGAAGGCCATGTGGTAGCCGCGACGGAATCCTTCGCGGAAATCGTCGCGCTGATCGCGCGGCAGGTCCGGGTGACGGAACTTGTCGTGCCGATCCGGGTCCGGCGAACGGCCCGCTTCGATATCGTGGCGTGCAGCCTCGATGCCGTCGTGGAATCCGCTATGCCACGCCTGCGACCAGTTGCCTTCCGGCTCGACCGGTTGCCACGATCCCGGCGGCGGACCTTCCTGTGCATGAACGGCCACCGCCATTCCGCCTGACAAAGCCAGGCCCAATAACAGAGCGGTTGCAGTCTTGGTAACTCTCATTGTGTTCTCCTTGATCCTTCGTGGGATTTGCGAGCGTGCTTTCCCTTTCGTTGGGATGCACCGTTGCCACATCGAGGTGGGTGTTTCAGCGAAGGAAATTCAGCATAACCGGGGGCAACCAATCCCAACGGGGTCCGATTGCAAAGGCAGGAGACATGGTGCTGCGCTCAACCGAGCTACCGGGACATGGTTGTTTCGACGGACGACGATTCGCGCCTGATTTCCAGCGCGAGGGCCTGCGACCACTCTGCTGCCGCGTCGACAAGGCAGTCGCTGGGAATCGACTCCACGGTATGCGACGACAATCCAAACCGGCAGCCGATGACCCAGGCTCCAGCACGGCGCGCCGTGAGAATATCCACGCTGGAATCGCCGATCATCAGAGCCTCAGCTGGCGCAACACCAGCTTCGCGGATGACGGCGTTCAGTCCTTCAGGATCGGGTTTCTTGCTCGCGAAGCTGTTGCCGCCGTAGATGCGAAACATGTATGGACTGAGACCCAGCGCATCGCAGATCGCTACCGAAGGTGCGACGGGCTTGTTGGTCAACACCGCCATTTTCCTCGCTGTTCCGTCCGCGGTGGCGCGCATTGTGTTGAGTGAGTCGAATACTCCGGGGTAGACGTAGGTGAAATCCAGTTTGTGCTCGCGATAGTGGGCCAGGAAATGTTGCAATGCACTCTCGACGAGTGGCTCGTCTTCCGGATCGCCGAGAGCCCGCCGCACCAGCATCCCCGCACCGTCGCCGATATAAGTGGCGATGATCTCTTCAGGCAATGGCTGGCGCCCGAATTCCGCAAGCATGGCATTGATGGAGTTGGTCAGGTCCCGGCGCGAGTCGATCAGGGTTCCGTCGAGGTCGAAGACGATCAGCCGAATCTTGTCTGCCGGAATGGGGTTGAGCTGGTGCAGCATGCTTTTCAGTTTACCGGGCCTGGCGAGGAGGATGGCTGCGATATGCTTCTGTGCATGCTTCGATCTTCCGGATGCGCGCTTCTGGCTGCAGTCTGCCTTTGTTCACTTTCGCCCGCTCAGGGAACGGGCGAGGATCACTTCCCTTCCAATGAAGACCTGCGCCACGTGCGGTCGATGGCCCAACCCAAAGTTTCGCCCGATGGGCAGAGTGTGCTGATTCAGATTTCCGACGCGACTGCCGATGGCGGCAAGAGTCATCTGTGGCTCGTCGATGTGAAGACCGATTCTGCGCGGCAACTCACGTATTCACCGAGCAGTGATAAGCGCGGCGAATCTGGTGGGCAGTGGATGCCGGACGGCGGCAGCATTCTTTTCGTGGCCCATCGCGGCGAGCACACGCAGTTATTCCGGCTGCCGATGAATGGGGGCGAGGCGCATCCGTTTGAAGTGAAGATTGTGCCGCCGGTGGATGAGTCGACCGCGCCGGACGCGATTCCTCCGGCTAAGAAGCCGGCTGGCGATTCGACAAAGCCCGAGCCTGTCGAGGCCGACGTCTCGCGCTATTTCATCGCGCCGGATGGAAAGCACATTGCGATTCTGGTGCGGGACCCGGAGACGCCGGGCGAGAAGAAGGAGCACGACGACAAGGCCGACGCCGTGTGGGTGAATCACGATCCGCATGGATCGCGGCTCTATCTGCTCGATCCGGCGGATGGGAAGCTGGCGACGACAGCAGTGCCGCCCGACGTGCAGCGGGTTGCCTGGGCGCCGCAGAGCGACCGGCTTCTGGCGATCACGGAGGGTATGAACGAGGCGGGCGACCTCGCGCCCGCGGGCGCAGCGTGGGTAGTGACGGTGGCCGATCCTGCGCATCCGACGCAGATCAAATCCGCACCGGCGACGATTGGGGCGGCGGCGTGGTCGCAGGACGAAGGCCGGATCTACTTCCTCGCGCAGAGCCAGACCGATGCTCCGCCCGGCTACGACGATCTCTACGCAATGACGGTTGCGGATGGAGCGATCCACGACCTGAGCGCGGGCTTTGAGGGCAGCGTTGGGCACGATGAGCCGATTGCCGACGGGAACGGAGTGCTTGAATCGGCGGAGCTCGGCATGCACACGACGCTGCTTCGCTTCGACGAACACCGCCGCGAGCCTCTGCATTTCGATACGGCGACGGTTTCGCAATTCAATACCAACGCAAAGCGCAATGCGTGGGTTTGGCTGGGTTCGTCCAGTGATAAGCTGCCAGCTCTGTACTACGCGGAGAAGCTCGGCGATGCGCCGAAGCTTCTGAACACGCCGGCTCTGCTGCCTGCTGCGTGGACGCTGGTTTCGTCGCAGCCGATTTCGTGGAAGAGCGATGCGTTCACGATTGAAGGGCTTCTGTATTTGCCACCGCAGGCAGCGAAGGGCAAAGTTCCGCTGATTGTGGATGTTCATGGCGGGCCGACGGAGGCGTTTGAAGACAACTGGAATGCGCGGACGGAGTTTCTTCTCGGGCAGGGGTGGGCGGTGCTGCGGCCGAATCCGCGCGGCAGCACCGGCTATGGACCGGCCTTTGCCGCGGCGAACAAAAACGACCTGGGCGGCGGCGATTATCGCGACATTATGGCCGGCGTCGATGCGGTGCTCGCGAAGTATCCCATCGACGCGAGCAAGCTCGCACTGATGGGTTACAGCTATGGTGGCGAGATGGCTGGCTTCGTCGAAGGACGAACGGAGCGGTTCAAGGCCATCGTGAGCGGCGCGCCGGTGATCGATCAGGAGAGCGAATACGGGACCGAGGCCGGCTCGTATTACGACCGCTGGTTTTACGGCGGCTTTCCATGGGAGCACGCCGAGAGCGCCTGGAAGCAGAGCCCGCTTGCTGACGCAGCGAAGGCGAAGACTCCGTTCCTGCTGCTCCAGGGCGAGAGCGACAAGACCGATCCGCTGGGGCAGAGCCAGGAAATGTATCGGGCACTGCGACAGATGGGCGTTCAGGTGGAGATGGTGCAGTATCCGCGCGAGGATCACGGGCCGCTGGCGGGCGGGATCTTCGGGGCGCCGAGTCCGGAACCGTGGCATGGGTTCGACGGGCGGCAACGCATCGTTACGTTTATTAAGAAGGCCTTTGGTGAATAGCGAGGCAGAGCTTTCCCCGGTTAAATCCGCTGCCGCTTCCAGCCGCCGCGCCTGAACAGAATCAGGCCGATGACGGCGATAGAGCACTCGGCGATGACCACGGACAGGAACGCGCCCTCGGCGCCCATGCGAAGCCGTGTTGCCATCCACCAGGCGAGCGGCAGTTCGAGAATCCAGAAGCCGAAGAAGTTGATGATCGTTGGCGTGAGCGTGTCCCCGGCGCCGTTGAAGGCCTGCAGCATGACCATGACCCATGCGTAGGCGATGTTGCCGCAGGCGAAGGTGCGCAGGGCCCGCGCGCCGATGGCGATGACCTCCGGATCGTCGACGAAGAGGCGCACTACCGGCGTGGCGTAGATGACGAAAAAGATTCCAAGCACTCCGAGAAAGATCATGTTGTAGAGGCCGGTGCGCCACACAGCCTGCTCGGCGCGTTCCGGATGCCGTGCGCCGAGGTTCTGGCCCACCAGCGTGGCCGCGGCGTTGCTCAGTCCCCACGCCGGCAACAGAAAGAACAGCACCACGCGAATAGCCACGGTGTAGCCGGCAACGGCGGCCGATCCGAAAAGCGCGATGATGCGGACCAGGCCGATCCAGCTTGCGTTGGAGATGGCGAACTGCAGAATGCCGGTGAACGAAACGCGCAGCAGCCGCCACAGGACCGGGACGTTGAGGTAGATGTGTCGCGCGAGGATGTGAATGCGTTCGGTGCCACGCATCAGCCGGTAAAACTGATACAGCACGCCGATGCTGCGGCCGGTGAATGTAGCCAGCGCAGCGCCGGTCACGCCGAGATGAGGGAAGGGCCCGAGGCCAAAGATGAAGCAGGGGTCGAGGATGAGGTTGATGATGTTCGACACCCACAGCAGGCGCATCGCGATGGCCGCGTCGCCAGCGCCGCGGAAGATGGCGTTGTTGAGGAAGAGCATGATGATAGCGCCACAGCCGCCCAGCGCAATGCGCGCGTAGCCCGATCCGGTAGCGACGATGGCGGGCGAGGCCCCCATCATCGCGAGAAGGCGCGGCGCTTCGAACCAGGCGGGAATGCCGAGCGCGAGCGAAATAAGCAACCCGAGGACGATGGCCTGGACAGCGGAAATGGCGGCGTCTTCGGGATCTTTCTCGCCGATGCGGCGCGCGACCATGGCGGTCGTGGACATCGAGACGCCGAGGCCGATGGCGAAGACCAGGGCGAGGATCGACTCCGTGAGGCCGACGGTGGCGACCGCATTGGCCCCGAGACGTCCGACCCAGAAGGTATCGACCACAGCAAAGAGCGATTCCAGGACCATCTCGAGCATCATTGGAATCGCGAGCAGCAGGATGGATCGATTCAGGCTACCCGCGGTGTAGTCCTGGTGCGAGCCGCGCAGGGCTTCGCGAACCGAGGACCAGAATCCGCGCTCCGGCTCGGATTGGACAGGAATATTCATCGCGTCGGTACAGTAGCCTGAAAAGCGGTTAGCAGATACTTGCGCGAAGCGCGGTTGCCTGGACGGCCAGTCCCTTAGATCAGCAACGTTTGCGCAGTCTCTTCCAGCGGCGCATTGGCGAAGTGCAGATCGGGTAGGTCTTCCACGGCGCGCCGCAACGATTGCTCCCAGTGGCCGTGTATGGTCTGCAGCTCGGCGTCACCCTGGGTGAATTTGCGATAGCAGTCGAGGATGAGGCTGTTCCTTCTGTAGAGCACCAGCTCAATCGGCGGGCCTATCGCTCCGTTGGAGCGCATGGTGGCGTCGAAGGACAGCAGCGCATACTTCGCGGCGACCATCAGGCTGGTAGAGCTGAAGACGACGCCGCGGTCCAGCAGCGGCCGTCCGTATTTGTACTCGCCGAGCTGCAAAAAGGGCGACTCCTCTGTCGCGCATAGAGGATTGCCCTGCGGATAAATCATGTAGAGGGCGGGCTCCTCGCCACGCACCTGGCCGCCCAGCAGCAGATGCACGTTGAAGGTGTAGTTGTCGCGCTCGAGCGCCGCCCGATCCAGCTCCGCCACCTGGCGCACGCAGTCGCCCAGCTCGCGAGCCGCGTCATACATGCTGCCCACGCGGGCCAGGCCCTCGCCCGCGGCAAACCTGGCCTTCGCCAGATTGATGACCGACTGGCTGAGGGAGAGGCTTCCGCTGTTGAGCACCACGAAGGCACGCTCACCGGGCTGCGAGAACGTGTGCATCTTGCGCGCGATGTTCAGGTCGTCGAAACCCGCGTTGGTGCGCGAATCCGACGCCATCACCAGGCCTTCCTGTGTCATGATGCCGAGACAGTAGGTCATTCCGTGGTCCCGCTCCCCGTGAAGATTGTGTGGTGTGCCGTTAGGACATTGTGACAGCTTTGGGATACGATTCAAAGACATTCGACCAACGCTGGCCTCAGCCTCAACATCTACACCTGCAAGGGAGTCCATTCTGGCAGCACCGAAGCACCGTGAGGAACGATGCTCCTTCGCCTGGGTTATGACTTGCAGTTCGACATTACCGAACCGGTAGCCTGCGTGGCGCAGCTGCGCGTGCACCCCACGCGCGCCGCCGGTCTGAGCGCGCCTGACCTGGTGCAGGTGGAACCCGAGATTCCGGTTGAGGAATACACCGACTCCTTCGGCAATCTTTGCACCCGGTTCCTGGCCCCCGCGGGCACGCTCCGGCTTCACAATGATTTTCTGTTCGACGATCCCGGGCTACCCGATCCGGCCAAGCCGGACGCCGTCGCTCACCCCATCGCCGAGCTGCCTCATGACGTGGTGCGCTTCCTGCTCCCCAGCCGTTATTGCGAGGTGGACAGTCTTGCGCCGGCGGCCTTCGATCTGTTTAGCAACACGGTGCCGGGATGGGGAAGGGTGCAGGCCATCTGCAACTGGGTTCATGCCAAGGTCAGCTTTGGCTACTCGTTTGCGCGGCCGACCAAGACGGCGCTCGATGTGTTTACCGAACGCCAGGGGGTTTGCCGGGATTTCCAGCATCTGGCGATTACGTTTTGCCGGGCACTGGGGATACCGGCGCGCTATGTGGCCGGGTATTTGGGCGACATTGGGGTAGTTGTTGCGCCGTCGCCCATGGATTTCAGCGCGTGGTTCGAGGTTTATCTGGAGGGTCGCTGGTGGACCTTCGATGCTCGCCACAACATGCCGAGGATCGGGCGCGTTCTGATGGCGACCGGGCGCGACGCGGCCGACGTGGCCTTCTTCACGTCGTTCGGAGGCGCGCCGTTGAAGAGCTTTTTGGTGATTTCGGATGAGGTCACCGACGCTTCAGCGGCCCAATCCGTGACGAAGGCCTGAGCAGACGGGCGAGTCGCGCCCGGGTTATACTTGGCCCTCCCTCAAATCAAGATCCTTCGAAAGGGGGCATTCGTATGCCCAGTTACCTATTGCAAGTGGCGTATTCCGCCGAGGCGGTTGCCGCTTTGGTCGCGAAACCGCAGGATCGCACCGAGGCTATCGCCAAAGTGGTGGAGAAGCTCGGCGGCAAACCCGGAAAGTTGTATTTCTCGTTTGGCGATTACGACGTCGTCGGCATTTATGAGATGCCCGACAATGTAGCCGCAGCTGCATTCGCCCTGGCCATCTCCTCGGGCGGGGCTTGCAAGAGTGTCAAGACCACTCCGCTCCTCGACACAGAAGAAGGGATGGCGGCACTGAAGAAGGCCGGAGGCTCAGGATATAAATCTGTGGTGAAGAAGTAGCGGCTCGATCGATGGGAAGAGCCCAGGGGGCGGCCTGGCGGCCTGTCGCAGGGATTTCGTTACCGGGCCGCCGATGGCTCGATAGCCATTGGCGGTCACCGTTTCGAAAGCACACGGCTTCACAGCTTGCGGAAAAACTCGAATCTTTGAAAGGGTCTGGCTTTAGCCGGACCGTAAAGTCTGCGAAATGAATTCGGCTTTAGCCGCTGAGGGGAGGTTTCTGCAAAGTTCATCCTCCCGATCGCCTCTTTCCTGGTAATGTTTTCTCTGCGACAGACCACTAGTCCTCTGACCGGTTGATTGGGTCCCTTGCGCAAAATGGTGCCGCGTGAGCGGCACGACGGTAGAAGCCCCGGCCTTCAGGCCGGGGGAATAGAATCCGGAGATTGGGGGCCTTCAGGCCGGGAATGGACTGAATCGTCCGGTCAGGCCACTAGTGCTTCCCTGCCCCGGCGCTTTCCAGTTTTGCTTCGGCTTCGGCCATGACTTCGTTGGCGTGGGTGTACTTTTCAGGATCTTCGCCGGCCTCATTCCAGAGTTCGTGGCCGTGCTGAAGCTGCTCCTGAGCCGCGCCGGTATCGATCTCCTCGGGCTTCTGCGCCGATTCCGCAAGAATCGTCACTCGGTCGGGCAGCACTTCCACAAATCCGCGCGCGACGCTGTATCTCTGATCGCCGCCCTCGCCGCCGTGCAGGCGCACTTCGCCGGCTCCAATCTCGGAGAGCAGCGGAGCGTGCCCGTAGAGGACTTCGAAGTAGCCGTTTTTGCCGGGCACTTCGACAGCCTCGACCGTCTGATCGACGAGAATGCGGTCGGGAGTGACGAGCCGGACTTTCAGTTGATCGGCCATCTTATTTCGTTGACGCCTTCAGTTTCTCGGACTCGACCAGCACTTCTTCGATGGTGCCGCGCATATAGAACGCCTGCTCCGGCACGTCGTCGTGCTTGCCCTCGATGACTTCCTTGAAGCTGCGGACGGTGTCGGCGATTTTGCAGTACTTGCCCGGGATGCCCGTGAACTGCTCGGCCACGTGGAAGGGCTGCGAGAGGAACTTCTGCACCTTGCGCGCGCGTGCGACGGTGATCTTGTCCTCTTCGGAAAGCTCGTCGATGCCGAGGATGGCGATGATGTCCTGCAGATCTTTGTAGCGCTGCAGAATGCGTTTCACACCCTGGGCGACGTCGTAGTGCTCCTGCCCGACGATTCGCTCGGTCAAAATGCGCGAAGTCGAGGCCAGCGGATCGACGGCGGGATAGATGCCGAGTTCCGACAAGGGACGTGAAAGCACCGTAGTGGCGTCGAGGTGGGCAAAAGTCGTTGCCGGCGCTGGATCGGTGAGATCGTCCGCCGGGACGTAGACGGCCTGGACCGAGGTGACGGAACCCCGCTTGGTCGACGTGATGCGCTCCTGCAGCTCGCCCATTTCCGTGGCGAGGTTCGGCTGGTAGCCGACGGCGGAGGGCATACGGCCCAGCAGCGTCGAAACTTCGGAGCCGGCCTGCGTGAAGCGGAAGATGTTGTCGATGAAGAGCAGCGTGTCGGCGCCTTCTTCGTCGCGGAAGAACTCGGCGACGGTGAGGCCGGTGAGGGCCACGCGCAGACGCGCTCCGGGCGGCTCGGTCATCTGGCCGTAAATGAGCGCGGCCTTCGATTTTGACGGGTCCTTGAGGTTGATGACGCCGGACTCCTGCATTTCGAGCCAGAGGTCGTTGCCCTCGCGGGTGCGCTCGCCAACGCCGGCGAAGACCGAGTAGCCGCCGTGCTGGGAGGCAACGTTGTTGATGAGCTCCTGAATGATGACGGTTTTGCCGACGCCGGCGCCGCCGAAGAGGCCGGTCTTGCCGCCCTTGAGGAAGGGCTGGATGAGGTCGATGACCTTGATGCCGGTCTCGAACATCTCCTCGTGCGTGGACTGCTCGTCGAAGGCGGGAGCGGGATGGTGAATGGGATTGCGCTGCTTCGCGTTCACCGGGCCCAGCGCGTCGACAGGCTCGCCGATGACGTTGAGCACGCGGCCGAGCGTGGCGCGACCCACAGGCACCGTGATAGGACCGCCCTGGTCGATGGCCTTCATGCCGCGAACCATGCCTTCGGTTGCTTCCATGGCAACGCAGCGCACGCGGCCTTCTCCGAGATGCTGCTCAACCTCGAGAATGACATTGATGGGCGTCGGGACGGTGAATCCGTCGCTGACGACGCGCAACGCCTCGTAGATGGGAGGCATGGTGGCTTCTTCGAACTGCACGTCCACTGCGGGACCCGAAATCTGAACGACTCTTCCGATGTTTTCTGCCATATTCTTCTGTTCTCGCCTTATAGAGCGGCTGCGCCGCTCAC
>Ga0181535_10006557_pt1 | contig 11954 bp, 11 predicted proteins | sample PEATcosm2014_Bin_44_FD_119774 | JGI IMG/M metagenome (GOLD analysis project Ga0181535, IMG submission 119774) | Peatland microbial communities from MTU Mesocosm Facility, Houghton, MI, USA - PEATcosm2014_Bin17_30_metaG | ecosystem: Environmental > Terrestrial > Soil > Wetlands > Peat | place...
GGCGCTGGAGATCGTCGAGGTGCTGGTCCGCAGCGGCGCCGTCGATGTGGTCGTCATCGACTCGGTGGCGGCCCTCGTGCCCAAGGCGGAGATCGACGGCGAGATGGGGGACAACCACGTCGGTCTTCAAGCGCGACTCATGTCCCAGGCGATGCGCAAGCTGACCGCCGCGATCAGCCGGTCGAACACGTCGGTCATCTTCATCAACCAGCTCCGCGAGAAGATCGGGGTCATGTTCGGCAACCCGGAGACGACCACCGGCGGGCGGGCGCTCAAGTTCTACGCCTCGGTGCGGCTCGACATCCGCAAGATCGACACCATCAAGGAGGGGCTGGAGGTGGTGGGCAACCGGACCCGGGTCAAGGTGGTGAAGAACAAGGTGGCGCGACCTTTCCAGTCGGCGGAGTTCGACATCCTCTACAACCACGGGATCAGCTGGGAGGGCAGCGTGCTCGACCAGGCCGTCATCAGCCGGGTGATCGAGAAGAGCGGCGCCTGGTACAGCTTCGGCGATCTGCGCCTGGGCAACGGTCGCAGCAACGCGGTCGAGGCACTGGCTGCCGACCCCGAACTCACCCAGCGGGTGGTCGAGGCCGTGTGGGCCGCGCTCAAGGCGGTGCGGCTGGCCGAGGAGGCGGAGGACGAGATCGCCCCTGCCCCGGTCGCGGCCAGCGGAGCGGGGCTGTGAGCCAGGACTGGTACCCGGGGTGGCTCAGTTTCGAGACGCCCCCGCCGGCCGGGCCGGCGCCGGCGCGGCCGAAGCCCCCATCACTGCGCTGGCGGCCGTTGCGCGACGGCCGGGCCCTCTCCACCCGGGCCAGCGCCATCTGGATCCTCATCGACGTGGTCCTGCTCTTTGCCGATGGCGCCTGCTACGTCTTCGGGTGGCCGCTCTGGACCCGGATCCTCGGCTTCTCCCTCATCGTCGCCTGCCTCTTGGGTCTGCTGCTCCATGCCTACGTGATCGCGCGCTGGCAGGCCCGCCGCCGGGCCGATCGCCCGTCCGCATAGCCCGGGCGGGCGGCGACGGGGGTGACGAAGCTGTGGCGGGCTCGGCCGGTTTGCCGCCTCTCGCTATATTGAAATCCTCACCGGTGAGGAGATCCGGGTTGCACGGGGGTGGAGCGATGGGTGGCATGCACAGTTCGATGCGGTCAGGCGGTCGGTGGGCGAGCCTCGCGGGGCTGGCCGCGGCCCTCGCCCTGGCGGGCTGCGGAAGTCTCAGCTCGCCCGCCGCCACCCAGAACCCGGCCGGTGGGGCCGCCCTCACCCCGGCATCCACGCCCATCCCCACCCCGCTCCCGACCGCCGTCCCCACCGCCCTGCCAACCCCCGCCCCGACGCCCACCCCGACCCCGGTGCCGAGTGTGGTCAGCTTCTCGGTGACCGGCAGCGCGCCCGCCGATTCGTACGGCCTCACCATCGACATCAGCTACGGGTCGGACACGGTGAACGACGCGGGCGGGACCAGCGTGCCCTGGAGCGCCAGCCTGCCCTACGTCGACCCCAGCGCGGACAGCAACCTCTACTACGACCTCACTGCCTCGCTCTCCGATGCGGGCGGGAGCATCACCTGCACCATCACCGTGCAGGGCCAGGCGTTCAGCTCCACGGCGAGCGGCGCCGACGAGAGCTGCGACGAGGAGGTGAGCCCCAACCTGTTCGGGACCGGGTGGGGAGCTCTCTGAGCCTCCGGCGGGGCGATCAGAACCCGGGCAGCCCGTGGTCTCGCGGGGGGCGCTCCAGGAGGTCGAGCGCGCGGATCCGGGTGGGCGTCGCGTAGGCCTCTCTCACCCTCTGGTCCAGAGCCTGGGTCGGCCCCTCGCCCAGGTGGGCGATGCGAACCCCGTCGACGTCGCGGAGCGGGGTGTAGCCCGTGATCACCCGGCAGAGGGGCGGCTCCAGGCGGCGCACGACGGCCGTCCGGATGACCACGTCCGCGCTCATACCGGTGGCCGGAGCGTTGACCTGGAGGTGCGGGGTGGCCCAGGCGATCTCGGTCCAGCCGCCCTCCTGGGCCCGGTAGGCGGCGCGCAGCAGGGGGGGCGCGGGGGCGTACCAGAGGAGCCCGAGGCTCAGGTGGTCGATCTCTCCCGGGAGCTCATCGACGCCCGCCATCAGGCGCCGCAGGAGGTCGGCGTTGGCGCGTGGACGGATGCCCGCAGCCTGGGCCAGCGAGGCCATCGCCCTCGCCGCGTCGGCCCGGGCGATGGGATGACCGAGACCCTCGAAGCGGTGGTCGAGGCTGTAGCGGAAGAGCTGGGGCGGGGTCGCGGCGATGGCGCGGTGGAGGGTCGAGGAGACGTCGGCCAGGAAGCTGTGCACCCTTCCGGGGGGCAGGCCATGGAGCATCTGGCGCAGGGCATCGCCGCCCGGGTGGCCCAGGGCCAGCGCCAGCCAGCGCTGGGCGCTGGCGGGGCGGAGGGGGAGGGCGTGATGGTCGAGAATGTCCTGGAGATCGTCGAGGGCGCCGGCCAGAAAGGCCTCGATTTGCCAGGGGCTGAGCGGCCAGCCGGGCTCGCGCCAGCCGGGCTCGTCGCGGTCCAGGATGTCGGCGGTCTCGTGGAGGGCGTCCCAGCCGCTCTCGGGGCTCGGTAGAGGCATCCTGGTCATTGTGCCGCTCGGACGAGGGCTTCCCCCGACGATCAGCGACGGGTTCGGCGCTCGGCCTGCCGGCGGAGCCGGACGGCGGCCATGACCTGCTCTCGGCGGGGGTGGCGGGCCACTTCCAGGGCCTCCAGATAGGGGTCGATGAGCACCCCCTCCACCTCGCCGGCCATCTCCAGGAGGGCGGCCACGAAACCGGGGTCGCGGGCCGCGGCGAGGCTCATGGCCAGGGCCCGGAAGCGATCCGGGTCCTGGGTCGAAGCGAGCATCACCTCGACCATGGCGGAGCCGAGATCAAGGCGGGTGGCGGCAACCGCCCCGTCGAAGGCAGCCATGGTCTCGAGCGGCCGGTCGTCGCCCAGGCGATCGCTCACCCAGTCGGCCCAGAGCGAGGCGGGCATGCGCTGGGCCAGCGCCGCTTCGGCCAGGGCGGCGGCCTCCACCGGCCGGGAGAGCCGCTCATCGCTCAGCCAGCGCTGGAGCAGGGGGAGATCATCGTGGGCGACCAGCACCCGGACGGCGCTCAACTGGGGCTCCTGGTTGGGACCCTCGGGGTCGAAGAGCCGCTCTCCGGCCGGCCAGCGGGCGAGGTCGCCGTCCAGGCGGTCCATGCCGAGCCGGGCCAGGCCGCGCAACTCGGCGGAGACATCCACCTCGGCCGAGGTCTCCTGGAGCCGGCAGGCCCGGAGCAGAACCCCCGGTCGGCGGCCGTCGGCTCGCGGCTCAGCAGGCGGACCGCCCCGGTCCGCCTGACGCAGGTGCGGTCGAAACTCGGCTCGGGGGCCACCGGGGTGCAGCGGAGGATGGCCCCGCGGAGCAGCTCACGCTCAGGTTCCGAGGGCACGGCGACGTGGCGGAGCATGGCGTCCATGCCGAGCGAGAGGTTGGCCCAGGAGGCTCCGGGAGGGAGGAGATCGTGGATGAGCTGACGCCGTCGTCCGGGGTCGAGCTCGGCGTCGACCGCGCGGGCGGCGCTCCTGAACGCGGTCGGCGGTGGAGTGGGTGCGGGCTCTCATCGGCGGGCCCCGGCTCTCATCACGCCCGGATCGCAGGGGCGCGGCTGGGGCGTTTGCGCGGTCGCGACCGCCCCGTGACCCCACCCCCTCCTTTGTCCATCGGTTGGCGATCTGCCATGCTCGGAGGGCGGGCCGCCCGGCCCCATCATGGAGAAGCTCGTGTCGGTCGCCCCGGTGATTCCTTCGGTCGCCGATCTCGGCCTGGACGGGCTCAACCCGGCCCAGCGCGAGGCGGTGCTGGCCCCCGACGGGCCACTCCTCATCCTGGCCGGCGCGGGCACCGGCAAGACCCGGGTGCTCACCCACCGGATCGCCCACCTGGTGGCGAGCGGCCGGGCCCGGCCCAACGAGATCTGCGCGGTCACCTTCACCAACAAGGCGACCCGGGAGATGCGCGACCGGCTGGACCACCTCCTGCTCGGCAACACCCGGGGGATGTTCGTCGGCACCTACCACCGGCTCGGGCTCTACATGCTCCGCCAGGGCGACCACGCCCAACGGGTCGGTCGCAAGCCGGGGTTCACCATCCTGGACCCCGCCGACACCAAGCCGATCGTCGTCCGGATCTGCGCCAACATCGAGTTCGAGCCCTCGCCCAAGACCAAGACCATCGGCGACATCATCGACACCATCGGCTGGGCCAAGGACAGCCTGATCTCACCCGACGACCTCGCCCTCCAGGCTCAGACCGACGCCGAAGCGTCGGTCGCCACCATCTACGCGGCCTACGAGGAGAGGCTGCTCCAGGCCAACGCGGTCGACCTGGACGACCTGATCCGGCTCCCCTGCCTGATCCTGGAGGACCACCCCGACGTCCTGGACCGCTACCAGGATCGCTACCGCCACTACCTGGTCGACGAGTACCAGGACACCTCGATAGCCCAGTACCGACTGATGGCCCTGCTGGCCGGGCGGGAGCGAAACCTGAGCGTTGTGGGCGACGACGATCAGGCCATCTACGGGTGGCGTCATGCCGACATCCGCAACATCCTCTCCTTCCAGGCCGAGTACCCGGACGCCCGCTCGGTCAAGCTGGAGCGCAACTACCGCTCTCACCAGGGCATCCTGGACGTGGCCCACGCCGTGGTCGTCCACAACGAGGGGCGGATGGAGAAGCGGCTCTGGAGCGAGCGCAAGGAGGGGGCCCCCACCTACCTCATCCACGCCAGCGACGAGACCCAGGAGGCGAACGCCGTGTGCGGCGAGATCCAGCGCCTGCACACTCTGCTCGACGAGCAGGGGCAGAGCCGGCATCCCTACTCGGAGATGGCCCTGCTGTTCCGGATCAACGCCCAGGCCCGGGCCCTGGAGGAGGCCTGCATCCGCTGGCGCATCCCCTACCGGATCGCCCGAGGGATCCGCTTCTACGGTCGGGCCGAGATCAAGGACGCGCTCAGCTACCTGCAGCTGCTCGCCAACCCGAGCGACACCATCGCCTTCGAGCGGGCCATCAAGTCGCCCCGGAGAGGGGTCGGCGAGAAGACGGTCGCCCAGCTGGCCGAGGACGCGGCCCAGCTCGGGGTGCCCATCCTGGACGCGGTGCGCACCTGCGCCACCGGGCCGGGCCGGGCCGCCCAGGAGCTGCGCAATTTCGGCCAGATGATGGAGGGGTACCGGGAGCTCGCCGGTCACCTCGGGGTCCACGAGCTGCTGGCCAAGATCCTGGACGAGACCGGCTACCTGGCCAGCATGCGAGCGGAGGGCGACAAGCCCCGGCTGGAGAACCTCGACGAGCTGGTCGGGCTGTGCGGGGAGTACGCCGCCATGCCCGGCTGGGACGGGCTCACCACCTTCTTGGAGAACGCCGCGCTGATGAGCGCGGTGGACGAGGTGGACGCCGTCAAGGGCGACGCGGTCACCCTCATCACCGCCCACATGGCCAAGGGGCTGGAGTTCTCGGTGGTGTTCCTCACCGGCATGGAGGAGAGCGTCTTCCCCTACCGACGCAGCGTGGGCTCGGACGAGGCGACCAACGAGGAGCGCCGGCTCGCCTACGTCGGGATCACCCGGGCCAAGGACCGCTTCTACGTCTCCCACGCCGACCGCCGCCACCTCTTCGGGCGCAGCGAGGACCTGATCCGGTCGCGGTTCATCGGCGAGATGCCCGAGCACCTGCTCCGCCCCTTCCCGATGAGCGACGAGGTCCAGCGCTCCAGCTGGGCCCCCACCCCCCGGGTGGCCCGGCCGCTGCCTCGACTGGGCGGCTCCGCGCTCGGCTTCTGATCAGACCTCGACGCGACCCCCCGGGGAACCGCTCGGGGCTCTGCTAGGCTCCCGGCGTGGACGCGAGCGCGGAGGGTGACCCCGGGCGGCCGGCGGAGCAGCTGCTCCGGCTGGCCGAGGCGGTCAGGGTCCCGCGGCTCGGCTGGTGGCCAGCCCATCGGCGGGGGCGCGCGGTCGCCGCGGACACCGAGGTGGGCGCGCTCTGCCGGCAGATCCTGCGCACCGCCGCTCAACTGCACGACCCCCTGGTCGCGCTGCCCGCGCTCCGCTGCCTGCAGGAGCGGGTCTGCGCTCTCGACCGTCTCTCCCCCGCGGGGCTCAGCCGGGCCGAGGCCCGGGGGGCGGTCGCCTTCCGGCGGGCGGTCTTCGCGGCCACCCAGGCCCACGCCACCACCCAGCCCTTCCGCTCCCTCGAGCCCGGCTCAGCGGTCCCGGCCCCCGGGGCCGGCGGGCTCTGGCGGCAGGTCGGGGTCGGTCCCCACCGCTACCTGATGGCGTGCTGGAGGGGTTTCCGGTACGTTCGACTGGATGACGGCAGCCTGGCCAGTGCCCCGGAGCCCGCGGCGCGCAGGTTTCTGCGCTGGGAGCAGGCGGCCCCGGTCAGCCCGCCCGCCGCCGAGCTCTGCCCGGATTAGGACCGGCACTCATCTCACCGCCCACATCGGGCCCTTTGTCCGGGGCCTGTCCGGATGGCGGTGCTAGCCTCAAACCAGTAGCCAATCAGCGGGAGCAGACCAAAATGGACACCACGACCTCGATGGGAACACCGGACCTCGGCGACCTGCAGAGACTCTCCGGTCGCCTTGACCGGGTCGCTGGCGAGGTCGAGGACCTGCGCGAGATGAACGGCCGGCTGCTCACCCCCGAGGCCCTCCAGCACCTCGAGGAGGCTCGCGAGGAGTTCAAGCGGGTCATCGCCCCCACCTCGGTGGCGGCGTCGCCCGTCTTCCAGCGGGTGGTCGCCGAGCACTGCCCGATGCGGCTCGCCCGGGTCCGGGACATGGTCTTCGACATGCAGGACCTGGTGCTCGGAACCCTCAGGCCGGAGCGCAAGGAGTTCGCCGCCGTCGATCGCCAGATCAACCGCGAGGTGGACCAGGAATTCGCCGCCGAGCGCCGCGCCGCCCGGGAAGCCCGCCCCCGCCAGGTCGACTTCGACCTCGGGATGTGATCCTCGCCTCCCTGCTGGGGTGCCCCTCGCCACGCGGTGAGGGGCACTTCGCTGTCTGGGGGCTCCGGCCACTGCAGTGGGGAGAACGGGCGTGGGCTCCGTTGCGATCCCCGTTGCGATGCTGTGACAGGACGCGCTCGGGGGCGTCACCGGTCGCGACTTCATTGTCCGCACAGCGTCCGCGATTGCGCCCTATGGTCATGGCATTGACCCGGGAGCACCGGGAACAGTCAGAGGAGACACTCCGATGGAACAGTGGCAGCCGATGCGGGCGACCAACCAGGCGATCCGCGCCACGGCCGCGGTTCCGGATCCTCTGCAGTGCCGCAAGACCGCACTCCGCGACTTCATGGAGCGGGTCGACGAGACCCAGGAGCGCTGCGAGGAGATCAACTTGGGGCAGCTCCAGGACAGCCAGGGCCGGGTGGTCGGCGCCCCGGCCATGCTCACCCCCTACGTGCGCCGGTTCGTGGAGCGGACCTTCCGGGAGGCGCGCGAGCTGCTCGGCTCGAGCTCGCCCTGGAATGGCAGCGACGAGCGGGCGGGTGGCACTCAGGTGCAGCTCCTGCTCGGGCGCCCGGTCTGCCGGGTGCGCGCCGTGCTCCGTCACCTGGAGGCCCTCCAGGGCGCCGTGACCGAGGCCCGGGCCGCCCTCCTCATCGAGAGCCCGTCCGGCGCCGCCAGCGAGGACGCCCGCCAGCTGGTCGTCCGGGTCTCCTGATTCGAGGCCAAGCCGAGAGATGACACGCTACGTCTTCGTCACCGGGGGCGTCGTGTCGTCCCTCGGCAAGGGCATCACCGCAGCGTCGCTGGGCGCCATCCTGCGGGCCCGGGGGCTGCGGGTCGCCATGCTCAAGCTGGACCCCTACCTCAACATCGACCCGGGCACCATGTCGCCCCACCAGCACGGCGAGGTCTTCGTCACCGACGACGGCGCCGAGACCGACCTCGATCTGGGCCACTACGAGCGGTTCGTGGACATCGCCTGCAGCCAGGCGAGCAACGCCACCTCCGGCTCGGTGTACGCCCAGGTGCTCGCCAACGAGCGCCGCGGCGACTACCTGGGGGCGACCGTCCAGGTCATCCCCCACGTCACCAACGAGATCAAGCGGCGGGTGCTCCTGGTCGGCGCCGCCGAGCCCAGCCCGGACGTCGTCATCGTCGAGGTGGGCGGCACGGTGGGGGACATCGAGTCGCTTCCCTTCCTGGAGGCGGTGCGCCAGATGAAGGCCGAGGTGGGCCGGCGCAACGTGGCCTACGTCCACTGCACCCTGGTCCCCTACCTCGAGTGCAGCGGCGAGTTCAAGAGCAAGCCCACCCAGCACTCGGTCAACGAGCTGCGTTCGGTGGGCATCCAGCCGGACGTCATCGTCGCCCGCTCCTCGCAACCGGTCGACCAGGACACCCTGGAGAAGATCTCCGCCTTCGGCGACGTCCCGGAGCGGGGGGTCATCTCACTCCCCAACGCCCCCCGGAGCATCTACCAGGTGCCGCTCATGCTGGAGGCGGCCGGGCTCGGCGACTTCATCAGCGACCACCTAGGGCTCGCCGTCGGGACCCCCGACCTGCGCCCCTGGCGGCGGCTCCAGACCGCCATGGAGGGGGAGAAGCCGACCGTCCGGGTGGGACTGGTCGGCAAGTACATCTCGACCCCCGACGCCTACCTGTCGGTGGTCGAGGCCCTCCACCACGCCGGGGTCGGCGCGGGCGTCGAGATCGACCTCCGCTGGGTCGACTCCGAGGCGGTCGAGGCCCACGGGGCGGAGACCGAGCTCTCCGGGCTGGACGGGATCCTGGTCCCGGGCGGCTTCGGGGATCGGGGCATCGAGGGCAAGATCTCGGCCTCCACCTATGCCCGGCACCAGCCGCTCCCCTACCTCGGGCTCTGCCTCGGGATGCAGGTGGCGGTGATCGGGCTGGCCCGCGAGGTGCTCGAGGACGCGCGGGCCAACTCCACCGAGTTCGACAAGGAGACCCCCCACCCGGTGATCGACCTGATGGCCGACCAGCGCGACGTCCGGGAGATGGGCGGGACCATGCGGCTGGGCGCCTACCCCTGCGACCTGCGGAGCGGCTCGGTGGCCCAGGAGGCCTACGGCTCACTGCACATCTCGGAGCGCCATCGCCACCGCTACGAGTTCAGCAATGCCTACCGCGAGCGGCTGGAGGCGGCCGGGCTGGTGCTCAGCGGCCTTTCCCCAGACGGCCACCTGGTCGAGGTCATCGAGATGCGCGACCATCCCTTCTTCGTCGCCTCCCAGTTCCATCCCGAGTTCACCTCGCGCCCCCACCGCCCCCATCCCCTCTTCTTCGCCTTCATGCGGGCGGTCAAGCGGCAGGCCGGGCTGGTCACCGGAGAGGTCGGCAACCTGGCGCTCAGCGCCTGACCACCCCCTGCTCGCCTCGCTGGACCTGGCCATGCGCCGGACCCGGCAGATCGCCTCGGATCGGGAGGCCGGCCAGGGATCTCTCTTCGAGGACCCGATGATGCCCGGGGGCGGTCTCCGAAACCATCGAGATCAAGGTCTCGGTGCCCCCCACCAGCCCGGAGCAGCGCCTCGCCGGGCGCCTCGAGCGCTGATTGCCGTGGGCGACCACTCGGCGCGCCCTCGCGAGCTGAGCATCGACGTGGTCACCGAGGACGGACGAGTGGTGTTCAGCGGTCACGCCGTCGACCGGGTGAGCGCCTGCCGGCTTCTGGAGGTGGCGCAGTCGCGAGCTCGGGAGGTCGAGCCATCGCGGTCACTGGTCTGAGCCGGCCTTTGGATGGGCCACTCGGGTCGGAGCTTCAGATGACGCTCCGATAGGTGTGCCGCCACAGGATCTGGGCGATGGACATGGTCGTCACTCCATGCTGGCGTGCCAGGGCTGCCATGGTAACGCCTCCCGCAGCGTAGGCCGCACGAATGTCACGGACCTCGTCGTCCGGGAAGCGATGCACCACGGCGCATCCGGCCGCTCGCCGCTCGGCGGCCTTCTTGTCACGCTGGCACTGGCGGCACCTGCGCTGATGGGGCCGTGAGGGTATCCAGCTGGTTTCGTCATAGGGGTGTCCGCGCGGGCAATGGGTGATCCGTGCCGCCCTGGCCCTCGCGGTTGCCACCATCTTCTCTCGCGATTCGGGGCTCAATAGGCGATGCGCGGGGCCGAGCATCGGTTGCCGCTGCAGCCTGCGGCGCTGCAGTTCCGCGTAGCACTCGTCGCCGCAGACGATGTCATGGCTGGTTCGGCGGCGCCGGGCCACCGCCCGCAGCAGGACGAAGCTCTCTGCGCAGACCGAGCACCGCAGTTCCTCCGCCGATGTGGGCATGGCCCCGATCACGCCCGGCGGCAGCGGAGGCGCTGGTCCGTGGAATGCCTCCTTGCGCCGCTGGAGTCGCGAGGGGAGGGCGCCGATCTGTTGCAGCCGTTCGCGGCTGGGCAGGCGTATCCTGCCTCGCAGCGAGGCGAAGGAATCCCGCTCGAGGTTCGCCACGCTCAGTCGACCACGGTAGTCCCAGGCGGCCAATGCCTGGGAACGATTCAACCCGAAGATGGCGCGGTAGTCGCTGGTCGAGAGGCCGTGTGCACGGGCCAGGTGCGCACAGAGGGTCCGATACCGGCGCCCGCAGCAGTGGCAGCGCACGGAATGGCCATCATCGTCGAACACTCCGAGTTCGCCGAACATCGGCCCCTGCCAGTTGCCGAGGGCCGGCTCTTCGGGTTGAGGGCCGGGGTCAGCCGGAGACGGCGGCATCTTCGGGGGCGTCACTGGCACCGAGCAACCCGGCCTCCCGCAGCCGGAGCGGGGTGTGGTGGGCCGACAGGGCCTCACAGAGCAGGAGCGGGTGGCGGGTCATCCGGGAGGCGAAGGTCTCATGCTCGAGCAATGAGCTCTGCGCGGGCAGCTGAGCGAGGGCCTGTTCCAGGTGGCGGCGCACCAGGGCCAGGGTGCGGCGGGTGTGCACGCTGCCGAAATCCCGTAGCGCGACGCTCTCCATGGCGCCTTCATCTTATGTCCGGATGGGTGCCATCGCCAAACCAACGTCGCATCCGCCGCACAGGTCTCCGGGTGGGTCTGGGCTCGGTAGCTGGTGCAGCCGGGCTCAGGAGACCACTGAGTCGGCGGGCGGCTGGGTACCCCGGAGGGCGACGACGACGTCCTGGCGCCGATCCCTTTCAGAGGGCGGTCACCTCGATCGCTTCGACGTCGGGCAGGGTCCGGCGGTCGGCGCCGGGGGCGGCCAGCAGCAGCACCGAGCCACCGACCCCAAGGAAGAGCGGCGCGTAGACGTAGAGGTTGACCACCGGGGCGGTGAGCGGGAAGTGGGGTACGAGGTCCAGGAGACACCAGGCGGCCACGAAGACCAGCGAGTAGGCGGCGGAGGTGGCGACGAGAAGCGCCGGTGAGCTCAGGCGGCAGGCGAGGCGGATCAGCACCGGAAGGGCGTAGACGGCGGTGTAGAGGCCGCCCAGCTGCACTGGGAGAAGCGACAGGGCGCAGAGGATGGCCGCCATGTCCAGCGAGGCTAGCCGCCCGCGCCCCAGCCGGACGACCGTCCATTCGATGACGGCGCAGAGGCCCAGCAGGGCGACCACCCCAGGGACTCCGAAGCGGAGCCGGACGAAGCTCGCCAGGCCGGTGAGCGGCCGCCCGGCGGTGGCATGGATGGTGTCCTGGACGAACCGGCCGTCCCAGCGCCAGGTGATGACGGCCAGGCCGATGAGAAGGAGTGCGCCCATGCCGAGCAGGCCGAACAGCCGGCGCCGGTCGAGAAAGAGACGGCCGAGGGCGGGCAGCAGTGGAATGGCGTTGAAAGGGCGGGTCACCAGGGTCAGGACGCCGAGCAGGGCGGCCACCGGGCCGGCCCGGTGGCGGGCGAGCAGCACGGTGAGCAGGCTGAGGCTGAGCAGCCCGACCACGGCATTGAACTGGTCGATGAAGATGGTCTCCAGCA
>Ga0181535_10006560_pt1 | contig 11951 bp, 8 predicted proteins | sample PEATcosm2014_Bin_44_FD_119774 | JGI IMG/M metagenome (GOLD analysis project Ga0181535, IMG submission 119774) | Peatland microbial communities from MTU Mesocosm Facility, Houghton, MI, USA - PEATcosm2014_Bin17_30_metaG | ecosystem: Environmental > Terrestrial > Soil > Wetlands > Peat | place...
CCGCGTCGTTGCCGCCACCATCGACCCCAACCCCGCCGTCGCCGGGCACGGGATGGCGACCCTCCAAGCCGCCGGCATCCAAACCGCGATCGGCGTCTGCGAGACAGAAGCCCGCCGCCTCAACGAGAGCTTCGCGCGCTGGAGTCAAGACCAACGCCCGTTCGTCCTCATGAAGGTCGCAATGACCCTCGACGGCCGCATTGCTCCACCTGCCGGCCACCACCAAATCCGCGAGCCCTATTGGATCACCTGCGAAGAGGCCCGCGCCGCCGTCCAACCCCTCCGCTGGCAGGCCGACGCCGTGATGGTCGGCGTCGACACAGTCCTCGCCGACGACCCCATGCTCACCGACCGCAGCGGCCTCCTCCGCCGCCGCCCCCTCCAGCGCCTCATCCTCGACTCCGCTCTGCGCATGCCCCTCGACTGCAAGCTCGTCAACACCGCCCAGGCCGACGTCGTCGTCTTCACCGTCTCCAACAACCAGGCCCGCGTCGCCGAACTCCGCGCCCGCGGCGTCCGCGTTGAGATCTTGCCCGCCGAGATGGGTCGAGTCCCCATCGCTGCCGTCCTCACCCAACTCGGCCACGAAGACATCCTCACCCTGCTCACCGAGTCAGGCACTCGCCTCAACACCGCCTTGCTTGCCGGCGGCCACGTCGACCGCGTCCACTTCTTCGTCTCCCCCCAGATCATGGGCTCCGACGCCGTCCCCGCCTTCAAAGGAATGGCCACCCCCATCCACATGGCCCAGGTCGAAGTCGAGCGCTACGGCAACGATCTCGGCCTCTGCTCCCTCCTCAATGATCCCTGGCCCGCTGCCTCTGCCGCCCCCGCCATCGATTGACCCTCACCATCCGCCGAGCTATACTCCACCTCTAGCGCCGAAAGCGTGCCCTCCGGCCCACCCGCTTTCCCTTTCGACAATCCCCCCAGGAGGTATCTCATGCGTACGTTTCAGACATTGACTGTGCTCTCATGTGTTCTGGCCATCCCCACAGCCCTTTTCGCCGACTTCAGTTACCAGCAAACCACCCAGATCACCGGCGGCTCCATGCTGAGCATGATCAAAATGGCAGGCGCCCTTAGCTCTCAGGCTCGCAAGGCGGGAGAACCGGTCGTCACCTCCGTCTACCTCAAAGGCAACCGTCTTGCGAATGTTTCCCCAGACAGCATCGAGATCATCGACCTCGACCAGGAAACAATCACCCGCATCGACACCGCCAAGCGGACTTACACCGTCATGACTTTTCAGCAGATGAGGGATCAGATGGCGAGAGCCCAGCAGCAGATGGAAAAGCAGCAGGCAGAGCATCCCGCCGCCGCTCCCGCCCCCAATCCCAATGCAGACAACGTCACAATGAGCTTTGACGTCCACGTGCGCAAAACCGGCACCGTGCGGCAGGTCAGCGGACTCACAACCAGCGAAGCCATCCTGACCATGATGATGAATGCCACCGACCAGACTTCGAAGCAGACCGGGGCAATGGCCATCACCAACGACATGTGGGTCGTGCCGGAGATTCCCGGCTACGGACAGATGCGCGATTTCTACATGCGCATGGCCGCGAATATGGGCACTCTGCCCGCTCAAATCGGAATGGACTTCAGCAGGATGCTTGCCCAGAACCCCGGCGCCTCGCAGGGCCTCGCCGATATGGCCAAAGAGATGCAGAAGGTTCAGGGAGTGCCCGTGATGCAGGTGATGCGCATGGGGACTACCACCGATGGAAAACCATTGCCCGCTGCCTCTGAGGCCCCTCTGCCTCCCGACTCCTCACCCGCCATGCCCAGCGGAGGCGATATCGCCAAGCAGAGCGCGGCGTCCGTGTTCACCAGCCACCTTCCCTTCGGAGGCTTCGGCAAAAAGAAACAGGACGACCCACCGCCCGCCAATCAAAACTCGAATACGCCTCCGCCCACCAGCGCGGTGCTCATGGAGTCCCAGACCACCACATCGAATTTCTCTTCCGACCCCATCGACCCATCGCACTTCGAGGTGCCGGCCGGTTACAAACTCGTCCAGACTCCCATGAACAAGCAGTAGTTTGCACAATAAGACTTTGGACATCTCTTGACCTGATCCGCCGCGGCGAGCCAGGTCAAGAGACAAGTGAATGCCTTTGAGGCGCTGCAGACAGGGCTGTGCACCCTCCAGCTTTTGCCAGAGAATGCAACCGCAGGAGCATCCTTCAGCCCCGATAAATTCTTCTACGTCTGCCATGCCCTCAAATGGTACGGTGAAAGCGAAGGTCTTAGGAGACCGGCTTGATCCCTTCACTGCGCCGTTCGTTTCTTCCTCTCTTCCGGATTGCCGCCTGCTTGGTTTTGGCGCTTGCCGCGCCGCGCCTGGGCGCGCAAACCTTTGACGCCACTTCCCTCCGCCAGCCCGTCGACCTCGCCACGACCTGGCTCGTCCATGCCGGCGACGATCCCTCCTATGCCCGTCCCGACTTCGACGATTCGCAATGGACCAGATTTGACTCCACCACCTCGATTCACTCCGCCATACCAGGCAGTGACCCCTCCGTCGTCTGGTACAGGCTCCATGTCAAAGTACTGCCTTCGCAACTCGGCCTTGCTCTTCGAGAGTGGAACATCTCCAGTGCCTTCGAGATCTATGTCAACGGCCAGCGGATCATGCAAACCGGGAGCGTGTCGCCTTTTGCCGCATACACGTTTTCCGCCAGGCTTCTGGAACGGATTTCCGACGCGCAGATCAAGACCGGAACCCTCGTCATCGCTTTGCGCGTGCACATCTCCCGCCTTGAATGGGGCGATCAATATGCCGGCTTTTACGCTGTCAATCTGAGCTTGGGACAGGAACAGGCACTGCGCGACCGCATGTGGTTGTCCTGGATCGGCGAGAACTTGATCGGCTGGATCATTCAACTGGCCGGAATGGGACTCGGCTTTGTTGCCTTGGCGCTCTTTACCGCCCAGCGTCAGCACAAGGAATATCTGTGGATCTTTCTCCAGTTTTTCCTCCCAGTCTGCATCCTGCCGATTAGCTTCGTTGAGCTCTTTCACAATCTTCCGGCAAGTCTGAGCCTTCTCACGTTGCCCTTCCAGATAGCCGCCTTCTACTTCATTGTCCTCATGTATCTTGCGCTGCTGCGCGTGCGCTTCGGCTGGTGGACACGCTCGCTTGCAGCCGTTGCCATTCTCGGCTCGATTGTCTACGCGGTCGGCACCGCCCATGGAGCCATTTCCAGAATTGCGTCTCTGGTCGCCCTGGTTCCGCTTCTCATCCTCATTGCCGGCGTGGTTCCAGTCCTGCTCATCGTGCACATGCGCCGCGGTAACCGCGAGGCGGGGATTCTGCTGATACCGGCGCTGCTGCAGAGTCTCTCATACTACACAAGCGTCGCCCTCGGCCTGATGGCGTTATTTCCGGCCTTTATGCCCTTATCCACGCGCCTCGGTTTCTTCCTCTTCCGCTTTCCCCTCGGCCCCTTCTCCCTAAGCATCGAACAACCCGGCTCCCTGCTCTACGTTCTCTCCCTGACCATCATCATCGTTCTTCGTTCCACCCGCATCAGCCGCCAGCAAGCCATGCTTGAGGGCGAAATGGCCGCCGCCCGCGAAGTGCAGCAAGTCATCCTGCCCGACGAAATCGAAACCGTCCCTGGATTCAAAGTGGAAAGCGTCTACGAACCCGCAAGTGAAGTCGGCGGAGACTTCTTCCAGGTGCTCCCCGCGGGCGAAGGCGGCCTGTTGCTGGTCATGGGCGACGTCGCCGGCAAAGGTCTCCCGGCCGCCATGCTGGTCTCCTTGCTCGTCGGCGCCATCCGCGCAGTAGCCGAGTTCACCTGCGATCCCGCCGCGATGCTCGCCAACCTCAACGAGCGCCTCGTCGGCCGCGCCGGAGAGGGCTTTGCGACCGCTCTGGCCGCGCACATCGCCGCCGACGGCCTCGTGACCATCTCCAATGCCGGGCACCTCGCTCCCTATCTCGACGGCCTGGAAGTGGAACTCACCGGCGCACTTCCCCTCGGCATCAAAGCCAGAGGCCGCTACGAGACCCGGGAGATTCTGCTCCCCGCAGGCGGCCGGCTCACCTTTTACTCTGATGGCGTGGTTGAAGCTCAGAATCAACGCGGCGAACTCTTAGGCTTCGAGCGGGGCCGCGAGCTTTCTATGCAACCGGCGGCGACCATCGCCGAGGAAGCCAGGCGCTTCGGCCAGCACGACGACATTACCGTCGTCGCCATCACGCGCGTCGCCGCCATCGCCAACGCCGCCTGAGGGGTTCACTCGCCGCGCTGAATTCGATCCTCGTATCCGCGCCGCGCGCAAGCGAGGTGCATCGCCCCGCCCCAACCTGCCATCCAATATACTGGTGACAAGGCGTACCCGGCCCGTCCCACCCTTTTGCGCAGGACTGAAAGGCTGCTTTATGCTGTCCAAAACCGCATTCACGGCTATCGTCTCTCTTATCGGACTCTGCGGCGTCCTCCTGTGGCGCATCCGCGAAGGCCGTACCGCCGTGACTGCGCGCAAGCTCCTTATTCCGCCCATGGGCATGGCCACGGGATTCTGCATGTTCTTCGTTCCCGCCTTCCGCTTTCCCCTCACCTGGGCTATCGGCGCATTTCTTACCGGCGCGATCCTCCTCGCCTGGCCGCTGCTGGCCACCTCCAGCCTTCGCCGCGAGGGCGACGCCATCATGATGAAGCGCTCGGGCGCCTTCTTTGCCGTCATCATCGTGCTTGCCGCCGTCCGCTACTTCGCCCGCGGGTACTTCGACTCCATGCTTACGCTCGAACAGACAGGCGGGCTCTTCTTCGTTCTCGCCTTCGGCATGATCCTGCGCTGGCGTTTGAGCCTCTACCTCTCTTACAGAGCCCTTAGCGCCGCGGAGCCGCCACTCAACCCTAGCCTCGAAGAAGCCGGCTCCTAGGGCCTAGAGCTCTCTCGACGCACCCTCGCAAATGAGATCGCGTTCTTCAGATTGCTCGGGGGCTTGAGCGGTTCACAGCCGGCTGCCGGATTTTGACCGATGACTCTCAGGCGTTGGACGGGTGGGTCAGGCCTGGTAAATCTCCAGTTCGAAAGAGGGGTTAAAGGCGAGGCGACGCCAGAAGTTGTCGAGGAGGGCGGTGGTTTCTGGGGCGGTGCGGGTGGTGGTGCGGAGGAGGATTTGGCGGGTTGCGGCGCCGGTGAGGGCTGAGGCCTCGGCGGCGATGGCGATGCACTTTTCAGGGCGGTAGGTGCAGTTGGCCAGGTCGGCGATGGAGAGACGGGTGGTGGGGGTGGCGAAGACGGTGTGGGGCGGGGCCATGCGGTCGAGGAGCCAGAGGATTTCAAGCTTGGACTCGAGCTCGTCGGGGACACAGTCGATGACCAGATCGGCGTGGCGGACGGCGTCCTCGATGGTGGAGACGAAGCGGACGTTGGGGAGCGCTTCAGGCCCGAGGGCAGAGCGCAGTGCCTCCTGGGCGTGATGGAGGTTGGAGGGCATTACGTCTTCGAGGAGGACGGAGAAGCCGGCGCGGGCGGCTTCAAGGGCGAGCCAGCGGCCTAGCGGGCCGGCTCCGATGATGGCTACGGTGGGCATGGATGGTTTTATTGTAGGGGGTTGGGCATCCGGCGGGGCTTGCGCCCCGCCGGATGCCCTTTGATTTTTTGGGGGCTGGTTTTCGGCACGAATAAATTCGTGCCCTGATACAAAGCTCTGGTGCGGAGTTTGTCGAGACCCACCAGGGGTTTGTGCGAAGGGGACGAGACCGAAAAACAACCGCAGATCCCTCGGCTTCGCTCGGGATGACAGGGCTTAATTTGGGTTGGGCGAAGGGGGCTATTTCATGTAGCCCATTTCGCGGTAATACTTGGCGGCGCCGGGATGGAGGGGGACGTCGCAGGCTTTGGTTACGTGGTGGATGTCGTAGAAGAAGTTCTGATTGGTCCACTCGAGAGTGTCCTGGTGCTGGTCCATGGACTTGGCTACGTCGTAGGCGAAGCTGTCGGGGACATCGGCGCGGGTATAGACGACAGTTCCGTTGCGGACGAGGGTGGGGATTTGGCGCTCGACGCCGTGGAGAAGGCCGTAGGGGATGGTGCCGAGGGCGGTTTCAGGCTGCTGGGCGAGCTTGGCGAGCAAGGGGGCGGCGAGCTCGATGTAGTTGAGGTCGAACTTCTGACTGACTTCGTACCAGACATTCCACTCGGGGGCGGAGGAGAGGTCGCCGCCGTGAATGATGATGTCGAAGTTGGAGCGATCGGCGAAGGTTGCGCCGATGTAGCCGCCGGCGGCGGTGATGGCCTCAGGCGAGAGATCGTAGTAGGCGAGGATGGCCTTGACCATGGGATCGCCGGCTGGGGCGAAGATGCGGACTGGCCACTTCTTTTGGCGAACCTGGGAGAGATCGGTGATGCCGGTGTCTGCGCGGGCGGCGACGATGAGAAACCAGCGCGAGTCGACGTTGGCGATGAGGCGCAGGTTGGTCATGGGCTTGTGACTGGCGTAGGGGCCGGTTCCGTCGTAGGCCTGGCAGAGAAACTGAATGGCGGTTGCGCCGAAGTCGACGGGGCCGAGGCCGGGATCGTTGGGCGGGGCCATGACGACGGAGACGGCGGGATCGACTTTGTAGGGAGGCGGAACTCTGGCCTCAGAGACGATGACGGGAGCGGCGGCGGCGTTGCAGTTGTGGCAGATTTTAACGTCGTAGCCGTTGAACTGCATGGCGTCTTTGACGGCCTGGGCCATGGCGCCCCAGGGACAGAGTCGACAGGCTCCGCCGAAGACGGGTTTCTTGAGGGCGATGCCGGTGGTGGGGGCGTCGGGCGACTGAGGGGCGGACTGCGCGCCGGCGGGAGCGATGAGTGTGATTGCGAGGAGAAGCGTAATCAGATTCAGGAGTTTTGACATGGGAGCGCCTCATTGCTTACTCGGGCCGGGTGGCCTTCGGCTTGGCTGAACAAGTTGCGAAAAAGACCTAAGTTAGAGAAGCCAGCACAACGAAGAATACCGCAGGGGCTAAACAGGCTGCGGAAAAAGGCCTATTCCCGAAGGAAAAGTGTGAGAAGCATGCCTCAGGGCCTGAAGGCCACATTCATTTCATGCCACTTATACCGGGGATAAATCCCCGGCCTACCGCCCGAAGGAGTTTTTCCGCAGCCTTTAAAGCCCAGGTCTCTTTCGTTGCATTTGCGGCACGACTGAAGTCGTGCCCTGACACGTATTCCGGCTCCGATGGAGTCTTCCCACAAGCTGCAAAGCCGTGCCTTGATATGACGGTTCTGGGTTTCGTTTTTGCCGGATCCCAGGTCTACTGCCGCGGCGGAAGACCCAGGATCCGGATTGCTTGTGATTATGCGATTTCGAATTCGTAGAGGCTGATGCTGAAGGGCGGAGCCTCGATGGTTTCCGGAATCCCATTCTGCGCGGTCTCGACGATTGTGACTTGTGGCTCCTTGCCCACTTCGTTGGTGGAGTTAAAGCTGGGCGGGGCGATCTGATAGAGCTTGCAATGCTCGCTCAGTTTGACGCCGCTGATTTTTGGCGTGAAGCTGTGCGGTTCTTCAGTGGGGTTGACGAAGGAGATGAGGAACTTCTTGCGATCGGCGGAAAGCGCCCCGAGGACATCGAGCGGATAGGTCGGGCTGCCGGTGGGCTTGATTCCCCTGTCGACGAAGGCGGTGCCGGGCATGAGCGGCTGGGGCGAATCGCCGTCGACCGCGATGGGAAACGCGTTGAGGAAGTGAGTCTGCAGGAGCTTCATCGCCACTCCATCCGACGCCATACCCGCGGCCTCGCCGGTGCTGTCGATCAAAACGCGCAGTCCTCCGGTGGCACAGCTTGCGCCGACCATATCGGAATGACGGAACATTTCGTGCAGGCAGAGCGCGTAGGAGAGTGGCGTCAACATGCCGGTGTTGCGGAAGAAGCCGCCGCCGGCTGAGGGCGACATGCCGCGATTACGGTTGCCCCACTCATCGAAGACGAACTTGATGCCCTTGTCTTTGAGACCGGGAATGCGCTCGCAGTATTTGTCCCACGCGTCAAACGCGCCACCGATGCGGTTGGCGAGGCGGCGGGCTCTGAACGGGAGTGGATCTTTTACATCGACGAAGGACTGCTTATCTGCGTCGTAGATGAGGTCGGGATAGGCGTAGGTGTGTTCGGAGAGAAGGTTGGTATTGTCGGCGCACTTGGCGAGCAGCCAGCCATCCCAGTCGGAGGTGCTGCCGAACTCGAAGGGAAGCTTGTCGGGAATGGGCGGCTCCCAGATGCTGGGGAAGAAGTCGCCTTTCTTTTCGGCTGCGCCGATGCCTTTCTCGCAGACGCTGGCGCCGGAGAGAGTGACCTTGACGTTGGGGTCAACGGCCTTCATCGCATCGACGATGAGGTTGTGCTTGACCCAGTACTGGTCGAGCGACATGTGGCCGTATTGCCAGGGGCCGTACATCTCGTTGCCGATGCACCACCAGCGGACATTGAAGGGCTCGGGGCTGCCGTTTTCGGTGCGCATTTTGCCCATGCGGGTGTTGACGGAGCCGTTGCAGTATTCGACTTGCTCGGCGGCTTCGCGGGCTGAACCAAATCCGCTGTCGATGGCGAGATCGGGCTCGGCGCCGACGAGACGGCAGAGGGCGATGAAGTCGTGGAGGCCGACGTCGTTGGACTCGATGCCGTCGGACCACATGGCCTGGAGGCGGGGCGGACGCTTGTCACGATCGCCAAGGCCGTCGCGCCAGTCGTAGGCCGAGACAAAGTTGCCGCCGGGCCACTTGAGCATTTTGAAGCCTTCCTCTTTGAAGAGGCGGATCTGGCCGGGGTGGAATCCCTGGAGGTTGTCGGCGGGCATGAGCGAGGCGGTGCCGATGCGGAATGTGCCGGAGCCGGTGCCGAGAATTTCAAGGCGGGCGTCCTGCGAGTCGGCCGCGGGGGTGAACTTGAGCGGGAATTTCTTGAACTCGTGGGTGAGTGCGGGGATAGTGACGGATTGCGCGTCGCCAGAGCCGGGGCCCCAGACGAGGCGAACGACGACCTTGGCGCCGGGGTCACCGGCGAGATAAACGCGGCCATCCAGGGCCTTGCCTTTGGCGACGCGCAACTTGGACTGCTGAATGCCGTGGGGCTCGGAGGCGTCGAGTTTGACGCGCGGGCTGTGCTTGCCGACGAAGGGCTTGACGGTGTCCATTTCGACGGGGCCGACGGGGCGGAAGGGCTCGCCGCGTCCGCGGAAGAAGCTCATCGCCGCGTTTTCTGGCGCGGGGGTTGCGGCCACGACAGGTTTGGCGAATTTTCTGTCGGAGAGCATTTCGGCCCACACTCCTGTGGTGGCCGGTTCCATGTAGCCGCCGAAGATCATGGGATTGACTGGCGCGCCGACTTTGGAAGCGTCAATCGAGACCTGGATGTTTGAGGCAGGAGCAGCAAACGCTCTCACCCCTTGGTTCAACATGGCCGCACTTGCAGCCGAAGCCGCCAGAAATTCGCGCCGGTTCATTGGCATCTTTCTCTCCTCGTGTTGTGAATGGTTTCGAAGTCCGTTTAAAAGGAAGGAGAATTCTACACCTGATCCATCGGGCCGGGCATGTTCGGAAACCGTTTTCTGCGGCGGCACGGCCTGGATGCGGTGTGGTTGGCTCGCTTCCAGTCCTATGGACGCGACAAGGCGCTACGAAGACGAAGCTATTTGCACGGGATTTGCGGAGGGGTATCGGCCGGAGCGGGATGCCAGGCGGGGGACGCGGCTGGGGAGCGCCGGGAAAGACTCAAATCCACGAAGGGACGTGGTGAACGCGAAGTGGCCGGGAAGCCTTACTTGGCGGAAAGGGCCTGGGCTACATCTTCGGCGTTGGGGCGGGCCTGGATGAGGTGCTCGGCGACGCGGGCGCGCTCATCGGCGGTGAGGGTGGGAATGGTGGCGAGGACGCGGCGCAGGGTGACGGCGACGTCGTCGATGTAGTTCATGAGGCGGATGGCTTCACCGGAAAGGGGCATTTGCAACGATCCTCGATCTAAGAAGGTAGAAATTTCAGGTTCGGCCTTACTTGGCAGGTGTGGCGGGGGTGCTGATGGGAGCCGGCTTTGCGCCTTCAAGGACGGAGTGCGACCCACTGGCGCGGTTATAAAGGACGACGAGGCCAATTGAGGTGCACATGAAGATGATAGCCGACCAGGTGGTGAGACGGGTGAGCACGTTGGCGGCAGCGCGAGGTCCGAAGGCGGTTTGCGAGCCCTGTCCACCGAAAGCGCCGGCGAGATCGGCCGAGCGGCCCTGCTGGATGAGGACGACACCGATCAGGAAGAAACACACGATCAAGTGCAGGACGACGAGGGTATAGAAGAGAATCTGCATTGCGAAGCTGCTTTCCAATCTGGTCCGGACGGGCCGGACTTGAGCTGCCCGGATGCGCCGGACTGAAGGTCATTTGGTGCGGAGGAGGGGACTTGAACCCCTATGCCTTGTGGGCGCTAGCACCTCAAGCTAGTGCGTCTGCCAATTTCGCCACCTCCGCGTGAGGTGAACCTTACAAGTATAGCAAAACAGGGGTCAGAGATCAGGAGTCAGAGATCAGAGATCAGGGCTGCGGGGAGGTTGGGGGTGGATAGGTAGAAACAAGAGCAGCAAGTTAGCCCCCGCTTGCGCGGGGATAGCGAGTTAGCAAGTCAGCGGGGCGGCGGCTGGAGGGAGGGTTTACACTCACAGGCAAGCTTATGCGTGGAGATGACTCGAAACTACTGATTTGGATGGCGGCGCGGACGCTGATTGTGGCAGGCGGGGCGGCGATGATTTTGACGGTTGCGGGGGCGGCGCAGACGATGACTTCAAAGACCAAGGCGGCAGGCGGGAAAGCAACGGCGGCGGCGGTGCATCAGTCGGCGATTGTGATCGATACCCATGCGGACACGCCGCAACGGTTTCTGGATGAACACTACGATTTGGACGACGCGCTGAAAGGCGGGGAGTTCAACCTGGAGTCGGGGCGGAAGGGCGGGCTGGGCGCGGAGTTCTTCGCGATTTTGGCAGAGCCGGACCTATACAAAGGGCACTATGCGCGACGGACGCTGGAGCTGATTGACGCAGTGAAGCAGCAGGCGGCCAAGCATCCGCGGGAGATGGAACTGGTGACGAGTCCGGAAGGGATTGAGCGGGCTCATCGGGAGCACAAGCTGGCGGCGCTGATGGGGATTGAGGGCGGACACTCGATTGAGGACTCACTGGGGCTGTTGCGGCAGTACTACTCGCTGGGCGTGCGGTATATGACGCTGACGTGGGCCAACTCAAATGGATGGGCGGACAGCTCAGGCGATGCGGACGACGCGACGGTGCCGCATACCAAAGAGGGGCTGAGCGAGTTTGGCAAGGATGTGGTTTACGAGATGAACCGGCTGGGAATGATGGTGGACGTTTCGCACGTCTCAGACAAAACGTTTTTCAGGACGCTGATTATTACACGGGCTCCGGTGATTGCATCGCACTCGGGCGCGCGGGCGCTGTGCGACGCGCCGCGGAATATGACAGACGACATGCTGCGGGCGGTTGCCAACTCCGGCGGGCCGGACTCCAAGGGTGGCGTGGTGCAGGTGAACTTCTACTCTGGCTTTGTATCGCAGGAGTACCGCAATGCGACCGAGAAGATTTTGCCGGAGATGGACACGGCGGTGCAGGCGCTGAAGGACAAGGCGAAGGCGGAGGGGAAAGAGGCCAGCCAGGCAGAGATCGACAAGGTGCAGAGGGAATATGCGGACAGGATTCCGCGGCCGCCGTTTAAGGAACTGATCGACCAGATTGACCACATTGCGAAGGTGGCGGGCGTGGATCACGTGGGGCTGGGATCGGACTTTGACGGGATCGGCGGGCAACTGCCGCAGGGGATTGACTCGATTGCGGACCTGCCGAAGATCACGGCGGCGCTGATGGAGCGCGGCTACTCCGCCGGGGACTGCAGGAAGATTCTCGGGGGGAATTTGCTGCGGGTGTTTCGCGAGGTGGAACAAG
>Ga0181535_10006561_pt1 | contig 11950 bp, 7 predicted proteins | sample PEATcosm2014_Bin_44_FD_119774 | JGI IMG/M metagenome (GOLD analysis project Ga0181535, IMG submission 119774) | Peatland microbial communities from MTU Mesocosm Facility, Houghton, MI, USA - PEATcosm2014_Bin17_30_metaG | ecosystem: Environmental > Terrestrial > Soil > Wetlands > Peat | place...
GAAGCCCTGGATACGGCGGAAAAGGGCGCAACCGCCAATCCCCATAGTGCTGTGGCCCTGACGGCGCTGGCCGCCGCCCAGTATCGAGCCGGGCTGCCCTGGAAGGCGTGGGACACGAGCACCACCGCCCTCGCCGCCGATCCCTGCTATCCGCTCATCCACCTGTGGCTGGCGCGCGAGGCGCAAATTCGCTCCCTCTACGCCACGGCTGCGCTCCAGGCTCGCACCGCCCACATGCTCGATCCCGCGAATCCGGAGATTCGGAGCCAATGGATCCAATCCCTGCCGATGGCCGACCGCATCCGCGAGCTCGAGGCGTATCTCGCTTCGCCCACCGGCGACGATCCCGAGGACATCCGCCATATGCGGATGTTTCTCGAGTTCATGAAGAACTCCGCTACCCAGCCCCGCAGACCCTGCCGCCTGGTCTCGACGACCACGTCCACCCAGCTGCCCTTTACCTATTTGATGGAGGATGCTTACCGCATCCGCGCCTTCGGCCTCGACGTCCGGCTCAATGGCGAGAAAGCAAAGCTACAGATCGATACAGGGGCAGGCGGCATTCTTGTTAGCCGCTCCGTGGCGGAACGGGCCGGTCTAAAAGCCGTATCGCAGACGGAGATGGGCGGCATCGGCTCCCAGGGATATAAAGCGGGCTACACCGCCTACGCCGATTCCATCCGCATCGGCGATCTGGAATTTCATGATTGTGCGGTTCGCGTTCTGGACACTCGCAACGTTGTCGACGAGGATGGCCTCATCGGAATGGACGTGTTCGCCAATTTTCTGGTCACGCTCGACTACCCGATGCGCAAGATGGGCCTCGATCCCCTGCCGCCGCGGCCCGGCGAAGAAGCTGCCCCGGCGAGTCTCGAATCGAACCAACCCGCCGGCGCCACAGCCACAGACCAGGAAGCGTCAGACGAAACCTCGGCCAACCCACCCGCCGCGAAACCAAAACCGCACGGCCCCTGGGACCGCTACATCGCCCCGGAGATGAAGGACTGGACTCCCGTCTTTCGCGTCGGTCATGCGCTGATGCTGCCCGTTTCCCTTAACCGCAAAGTGACGAAGCTCTTCATCCTCGATACCGGCGCCTTTTCGACCTCCGTAACCCCCGATGCCGCCCGCGAGGTCACGAAGGTTCATCCGGCGGGCGATCAGCTGACCGTCAAAGGAATTAGCGGAGCGGTGAAGGAGACTTATCTGGCCGATAATCTCACCTTCTATTTCGCGAACCTCGGGCAGCCCGCGGTGGAAACGCCCGCCTTCGATCTGTCCAGCATCAGCCGCGGCAGCGGCATGGAGATCTCTGGCCTGATCGGGGCCAATACCATTGCACTCACCACGCTGCGTATCGACTACCGCGACGGCCTCATCCATTTCGACTACAACGCGAACCGGGGCTACGTGCACCAATAACGGCGATCATCAGGAAGGCCCTGCGTTCTACGTAATGCTGTGCAGATACTGATAGCTCTTTCGCAGGCTGTCGATCGGGTCGCCGGGTGTCTCGTCCTGCTCCACGAAATAGTGCTCGACGCCGAGCCGCTCCGCCTCGGCCAGCAGCGGCTTCCAGTCGAGGTTGCCGCTGCCCACTTCCGCGAAATGCCGCGACTCCGCATTCATATCAGTCGATGTTACAAATCCAGGCTTGCGGTCCTTGAGGTGGAGCAGCCTCACCCGGCGGCCCAGCCGCCGCAGCAGTTCGAGCGGGTCGAGTCCCGCCTCCGCGACCCAGTAGACGTCGGGCTCGAAGAACACCAGCTCGGGATCGGTCTCGGCGATCAGCACGTCGTAGCCTGTCTTCGAACCCAGCGCGGGGGCCCCGGAAAGCCCCGAATTGGCTTGCCGGGGCGGCAGGGACCGAAACTCATAGTCGTGGTTGTGAAATGCAAAGCGCATGCCCAGATCCTTCGCGCGCCGCCCCCACAGGTCGAATTGCTTCGCCGCCGTCGTGAATCCCTCCACCGTGCCCCACAGCGGCCGATCGATAACGGAGCAGACGATCCACTCCAGCCCCAGCGCTTTCGCATAATCGAATCGGCCGTCGAGTTCGCCATAACCGAAGTGCCCACTCGGCGCGCGCAATCCCGCATCCGCAATGATTTGCCGCAATTCTGCCGCGGGACGCTTATAAAGTCCTGAGTAGGTTTCGACCTCTGCGTATCCAATCGCGCGAATCTGACGCAGAACCCCAGGCAGATCCTCCTCTGCCTGATGGCGCGCGGTGTAGAGTTGTGCGCCCAGCGGAATGTGCTCCGCGCCCCACGCAACGGGCCCGGCCAATGCCGCGCCCGTCGCCAAAGCTGCCGAATTCAGAAGAAAGTCCCGCCGCGTTCGCATTGCAGCCAACATCATATTCAATCGTTGAACTCGGCGACCTTCAACGGCAGCCAGAATGTGAATCGTGTTCCCTTCCCCGCCTCGCTCTTCAACTCGATGCCTCCCCCGTGCGCCTCCAGAATGGCCTTCGCAATCGCCAGGCCCATGCCTGTCCCCGCAACCCGGCTCCGCTGCTTTTTGCCGCGAAAGAACTTGTCGAAGACGAACGGCTGTTCGCCTGGGTCGATGCCCGGCCCGCGATCCGCGACCGTCACCAGCAATCGGTATTCGTCCTTCATGGCGCGAACTTCAATGGGCAATCCCGCCGGCGAATACCGCGCCGCGTTTTCCAGCAAATGCCGCAGCACCCGATGCACCAGCGCCCGATCCATCGGCGCCGTCGACACATCGGCGGCCACTTCCACCTCGACGGGACGATCCCGCAACAGCGGCCGCATCTCTTCCACCGTGGTCTCGATCAGTTCGCGCACATCCTGAGGCCGCGCATTGATCTGCACCGCCGCGGCATCCAACTGCGCCATCTCTACTGCCTGGCCAATCAGCCGATCCAGCCGCGCGCTCTCCTCATCCACCACCGCAGCCAGATCCGCGCGCTCCGTCTCCGGCAAATCCGGCTGGCTCACCATCGTCGTCGCCGCCGCGCGGATCGCCGTCAACGGCGTGCGCAAATCGTGCGTCACCGAATCCAGCAGCGCGGTCCGCAGACGCTCGCCTTCCCGCGAAGCCTCCAGCCGGCTGCTCCGCTCCACCGTCGCCGCACGCTCCAGCGCAATCGCCACCAGGCTCCCCATCGCTTCATAAACCTGCGGCGAGTACCCGCCGTCCGTCACGGCCAGCACGCCCAGTGACCGCATCCCCAGCGTCAGCGGAATCACCTGGCATCCATCATGCGACGTCACCCCCGCCTCGCTCTGGTTCGCCGCCAGCTTAAGATCCACCAGCGGCAGAAGCTCGCTCTGCGGATCGGAGTACCACGCCGCGTCTTCATCCCGCACATACAGCGCCACCGCCCGCAATCCAAACACCGCCGCCACCACCGATGGCGTCGTCCTGCCCACGCCGTGCAGGTCCTCCTGCAACAGGAGCTGCTGGCTGAATTCGTACAGCCGTTCTACCTCCCGCCGTCGTCCCTCGGCCGTCTCCCCGTGCAGGTGTTCCCGCTCCGCCAGATGGCTCACCGTCACCGCGCAACACAGGAAAGCTCCCATCGCCACCCAGTTTCTGGGATCCGCGATCACCAGCTTTCCCACCGGTGGCAGAAAGAAAATGTCGTACAACAGCGCGCACACGACCGATAAAAACACCGAGTACGACAGCCGCCATCGCGAAGCCGTCAGCAGGATCAGCATCACGAAGCTCAGCGCCACCGTGGTCTGGTTTGCAAAGACCACTCTGCGGAAAAACAGCACGAGGAGCACGGCCGCCGCGGTGAGCGCAGCGTATCGCAATAAAATCTTTATTCCCCTCGGCGTATGCTTCTCCATGTCAGGCGATCATAAACCGGGGCTCGATTCGTGGCGGAACGTATCCTCGTCGTGGACGACGAAATTCAGATCACGCGCGTACTGCGCGCCTCCCTCTCTGCACAGCGCTATGACGTCCGCACCGCCAACGATCCGGAAGAGGCTCTGCGCCTCTTCGAAGAGTGGAACCCCGACCTCGTCATCTCCGACCTGATGATGCCCGGCATGAGCGGCGTGGAGTTCTGCCGCGCCATTCGCCGCAAGAATCGCACCCCGATTCTCATCCTTTCGGTGCGCGATCAGGAACACGCCAAGGTCGAGGCCCTCGACGCCGGTGCCGACGACTACGTCACCAAGCCCTTCAGCATCCAGGAGCTTCTCGCCCGCGTCCGCGCCCATCTGCGCCGCGCGCCCGAGCGATCCGGCGACGAGCCCGTTCAGGTCGGCGACTTCCTCGTCGATCCTGCTGCGCACACTGTCGCCGTCTCCGGCCGCGCCGTACATCTTACCCCCAAGGAATTCGATCTTCTGCTCCTCTTCGCGCGCAACGCCGGCAAGGTCCTGACCCATCGCGTGCTGCTGACCTCGGTCTGGGGCGCCCAATCCGCGCAGCAGCCCGAATATCTCCGCGTCTTCGTCGGCCAGCTCCGCAAGAAACTGCAGGGCGACGCGTCGAAGGAATACATACAGACCGAGCCCTGGGTTGGCTATCGTTTCCTGCCCGAGGGCGGCGCCGCCGCATAGTCTCCACTCGGCTCAATCCAAATGCGGCCTTTATGAATCCCTGACAACTTCCTTCGCCTTCCTTTCCTGTTGACGCCCTAATCTTTGAAGTTGGCCGCAGGCTGCCGCGAGCCAATGCTCCACTCACAGCATCTATAGTGCAGCCGAGAGGATTACCCATGTTGCTAATCCGTCCATTCTTCGTGTGTCGGCAGATGGCCGCACGCCGCGCCGTCGCGCTGTCGCTCCTTGCGCTGTCGCTCCTTGTTCTGATTCCTCGCGTCTCCGCGGCCCAGGCCCAGGATCCGGCTTCCCCCGGCACTGCGCGGGTCAGTTCCGACACGAGCTCCGGAGGCCCCATCGCCTCGCCGGCCGGCGACAACGCAGCGATCCTGCGGGAACTCGCTGCCATGAAGCAGCGTATCGCCGAGCTGGAAGCACAGCTCAAAGCGCGCGGCGACGCACCACCGGATGCCATGGCAGCCGCAACTGCCGCCGAGCTGACGACGGCAAAGGACCACCTTCTGCCTGCCGCTGCCAGCGCCCAAACGGCCGCATCCAGTGCATCCTCCCTTGTTCCCACAGCCACGCTTGCAGCCGCGGACACCCCCGGCAAGACTCCTCCCGTCGATAAGATGACGCCGTTTGCGGACGCGTGGTGGGGTTGGCTGAACGGCAATCCCCGCACCATCGATTGCCCGCTGTGCACGAAGTACTTCACGCCGGAAATCCGTGTCGATTCGAATTACAACCTGGACCTGAACCACCCGGCCGACGACACCATCAACGGTTCGAGCGAGGTGTTTCGCGCCCAGGAGGTTCAGCTCGAGCAACTGGGTATCGGCGGCGACCTGTTGATCGACCATGTGCATGCCCGCCTCATGACCCAGTTCGGCGAATACTCCGTGACTACCCCGCGCAATGACGCCAGCGTAAGCCGCGGCCAGTGGGACCTCGATAATGCATACCGTTATCTGGCCGAAGCCTATGGCGGTTATCACTGGGACCGTATGCACGGTATTAATCTCGATGCCGGCATTTTCCTGTCCTACATCGGCCTGTTTAGTTACTATAACTTCGATAACTGGTCCTATCAGCCATCTTTCGTCTCCTCCAACACCCCGTGGTTCTTCAACGGCGTGCGCGCTCAGTTTTTTCCCACGCAGCACCTCAAGATCGAGCCCTGGTTCATCAATGGCTGGCAATCTTACGCACGGTTCGGCACCAAGCCGGGCCTGGGCGGACAGATCAAGTGGACTCCGACCAGCAGCATCAATATCATCTCCAACAACTACGGCTATGGCGAGGATGACTTCGGGATTCGCGGCCGCACACGGTTACACACCGACAACAGCTTCGAGCTGAAGTACTACGACAGGCCGGATAACAAACTCAACCGGATGGCTTTCTCGCTCACTGCCGACGCCGGCTGCGAAAGCGGGAGTGGAGTAGCCTGCACGGGATCGGCCGATCGTAAGATCTTCACGCCGGCCACCTCCACGACGCCGGCTGTCTACTACCAGAAGCAGAGTTTTCTGGGCTGGATGCTCTACAACCGGCTCTGGTTCGACAAGGACAAGTATGGGTTGACTGTTGGCGGCGGCCAGATCGACAATCCCGGCCGCTATCTTGTCCTGCTCCCTCCCATCAATGGAGCTACAGCTGTGACCGGCAGCGCCTACTTCCCGGAGGATCCGGGCCAGCCTTTCCACGGCACCGATGGAACCATCACCTGGGACTACATGCCCACCCAATACGTCACCTTTCGCAGTGAGTACGGATTTCGTCACTCGGATGTGCCTTACTGGGCCGGCCGCGGCGGCTCAACGCCTCCCGGAGGCACCACCCTCACCGCGATCGGCAGCCCGGCGGACTTTACCTGCACGAACGGATCAACGTCAGCCGACTCCGGCGTTGGGTATTCAGCGATGCCCGGCCTGAAATACAGCCAGGAGTACGCCGCCAATATTGCCGCTGCCAAGGCCGTGTGCGCCGCAAATGCGAACTACCCAAGCCTGTGGCAGGCCGATCTGCGTCGCGACCAACAAATCCTCACTTTCGCCATTTTGGTCAAGTTCTGAGGGCCACTGTGAGCGAGTTGAACGCAGCCTCGCATTTCTCTCAAGCAGGACCGCAAGCTCCGGACGGTCCGGAGCCCGCGGTCATCTTTACGAAATCCTTACGACTTCCTTATGTAGGCTTAAGGCGCGGCGAACCTCTACTGGGGGAGGGAACGTACGGGCCTATGACACCTCGAATTTTGCTGGTAGTTCGATACACTCTCCTTCCCGTTGCGCTTCTTTGGATCGGCCAGCACAGCTCAGCGCAAACCTCATCCAACGCGGCCGAGGTCGAACAATTGAAGCAGCTGGTCTTCGATCTGGAGCGCCGCGTTGCTCTCCTGGAACAGCAGAACCAGCAGTTGCGTTCGTCACTGGCTCCGCCGGATAGTGCGGGCCCGCAATCCGCAGCCTCCCTGGTTCGCGCAGCCGCAGAGCTCAGTGTTCCAGCTACGCGATCGATGCTGGCGGATCAGGCCACGCCGCCTCCTGCGCCGGCGCTGTTGCTCCCCGGCACGCTTCCCGGGGGCGCCACGCTAAATTACACCTTCGACGGATACTACGAGTACAACTTCAACGACCCGACCGGCCGCGTGAATGACCTGCGCGCCTACGATGTCCTTAGCAACGTCTTCAGCATCAACCAGGCCGACTTCATTTTTGACCTGGACCCCGACCTAACGGCTAATCGTCGCTATGGCTTCCGCATCGACCTCCAGTTTGGGCAGGCGACCGAAACCCTGCAGGGCAATCCTGCCAACGAGACCCGCCCCGAGATTTACCGCAACATCTTCCAGGCCTATGGCTCTTACATCGCGCCTGTCGGACATGGTATCGACATCGACGTAGGCAAGTGGGCCAGCTCTCTCGGCATCGAGAACAACTACACCAAAGACCAGCCGAACTATACGCGTTCTTACTACTTCTACTTCCTGCCGTTCTATCACGCAGGCGCGCGCGTCGCCTATAAATTCAACGATAAGCTGACCGCCAACTACTGGATCGTTAACGGCACCAACCAATCCGAGCCCACCAACGGGTTCAAGGACGAGCTCTTTGGCTTTGCCCTGCAGCCCGTCAAGTCTGTCAACTGGACCGCCAACTACTACCTGGGCCAGGAACATCCTGACACCGTCCCCGCCTTGAACTGCACTGTCCCCGTTCAGCCCGGACTCTGCCTCGCCCCGCTCACCCCCGCGCCCAACGGCAAGCTTCACATCTTCGACAGCTACGTCACGTGGCAAGCCAGCCCAAAACTTGCCATGTCCCTCGAAGGCGACTACGTTATCCAGCGCGAATGGGTCAACTCTGCTCCAGGCGAATCCTCGACGCCATCCCACGTCGATGGCGGTGCGGCCTATGCCCAGTACCAGATCATCCCACGCGGCGCCCTGGCGGCTCGCGTCGAGTATCTCTCTGACCGCGGCGGGATGTTCAGCAATACGACGCAGGCCCTAAAAGAAGTGACTGGCACCTGGAAATACAGCCTCAGCGACAACTTTGACGCTTTTCTGGAGTTTCGCCGCGACTGGAGCAATCGCCCCTACTTCGTCACGAATAACCCCGCCTCACCTTCCAGCCATCAGGACACGGCCGCGCTCGGTCTTGTGTGGTGGTACGGCGGCAAACAGGGTTCCTGGTAGAAAGGTTCACCCATGTCCGACCTTCTCATGATCGTTTTCTCGATCGCCTTTTTCGCAGTCGCGCTCCTCTACATCACCGCCTGCGAGAAGCTGAGGTAAACCAATGAGCATAACGACTCTAACTATTCTTTTCATCACTGTATTCCTGCTGGGTTATCTCATCGTAGCCCTGTTGTATCCGGAGAAGTTCTGACATGACTGCCAATGGATGGCTTCAGTTTGTCGTCTATTTCATCTTGCTTCTGGCGTGTATGCGCCCGCTGGGTATTTACATGACCGGCGTGTTTTCCGGAAAGTACCACTTCTTTGGTCTGGTCGAGAAGCTGATCTACCGGCTTTGCGGTGTGCGCGCTGACGAGGAGATGGACTGGCGCGAATACGCCGCCGCGATGCTCCTTTTCAGCTTCGTCTCGCTGCTCCTGATGTACTTCATCGAGCGGCTGCAGCTCCATCTTCCCTGGAACCCACAGCATGTGCCTGGCCTGGCCACCTTGCTGGCCTGGAGCACCGCCGCGTCCTTCACGACCAACACCAACTGGCAGGCCTACACCACCGACCTGACCATGAGCTACTTCACGCAGATGGCAGCGCTGGCCTACCATAACTTCCTCAGCGCCGCCGTTGGCATCGCAGTCGCCATCGCCCTGGTTCGCGGCATCGCCCGGCGCGAGGCGAAGACCATCGGGAACTTCTGGGTCGATACCACCCGCTCCTGCCTCTATGTCCTGGTTCCGATCTGTATCGTGTACGCGCTCGTCCTCGTCAGTCAGGGAGTTATCCAGAATCTGCATCCCTACACCGTAGCTCATACTCTCGAGCAGCAAACGCAGACCATCGCTCAGGGCCCTGTCGCCTCGCAGGAAGCCATCAAAATGCTGGGCACCAACGGTGGGGGATTCTTCGTTGCCAACAGTTCTCATCCCTTCGAGAACCCGACGCCCTTCAGCAATTTCCTTCAGATGTTCTCGATCTTCCTCATTGGCGCCGCCCTCACTGTCACGCTGGGGCGCATGACGGGCTCTCCCGGCCACGGTTGGGCTGTCTTCGCCTGTATGTCGGTCCTTTTTCTGGCAGGCTTCACCACCGCCTACTGGGCCGAATCGCAACCCAATCCGGCTGTCCACAACGTCGCTCAGCTTCGCAGCCCGCACCAGGCAGGCGGCAACATGGAGGGCAAGGAGACCCGCTTCGGCATTGCCGATTCCGCGCTCTTTGCCACCATCACCACCGACGCGAGCTGCGGCGCGGTCAACTCCCTGCACGATTCCTTCACGCCGCTGGGCGGCATGATTCCTTTGGTTAACATCATGCTTGGCGAAATCATCATCGGCGGCGTCGGAGCCGGCCTTTACGGCATGATCATCTATGTCGTCCTGTCCGTATTTATTGCCGGGCTGATGGTAGGCCGCACACCCGAGTATCTTGGCAAGAAGATCGAATCCTATGACGTGAAGATGACGATGCTCTACGTACTCATCTTTCCGCTCGTCATTCTCTCGCTCTCCGCCCTGTCTGTGCTTCATCCAGCTGGCCTCGCCGGGATCACCAACCCCGGCCCCCACGGGCTCAGCCAGATTCTCTACGCCTTCACATCTGCCGCCGGCAATAACGGCTCCGCGTTTGCCGGCCTCAATGCGAATACCACCTGGTACAACACCGCTCTCGGATTCACGATGCTCGGCGGCCGCTTTCTTATGATGATCCCGATGCTCGCCCTTGCCGGGAACCTCGCTCGAAAGAAGAGCATCCCGCCCTCGCCCGGGACCTTTCCGGTGAATACCGCGCTCTTCACCGTACTACTCACCGGCGTGATTCTTATCGTAGGCGCGCTGACATTTTTCCCGGCACTTAGCCTTGGTCCTGTCCTGGAGCACTTACTGCTCCAGCACGGAACACTGTTTTCCTAACTGCGAGATAAGTTCATGGCCAAAAAACAAAATCTCTGGAACTCCCAAATTCTGCGTCAGGCGATCATCGACTCCTTCCGCAAACTCGATCCGCGCGTGATGATGAAGAACCCCGTCATGTTCGTGGTCGAAGTGGGCAGCGTTGTCACCTCCGCTCTGCTGATCGAAGAAGCCATCCGCCATCAGCCCATCCGTTTCGATCTCCAGATCACGCTCTGGCTCTGGTTCACGGTGCTGTTCGCGAATTTCGCCGAGGCCATTGCCGAAGGCCGCGGCAAAGCCCAGGCCGACACGCTCCGCAAGGCCAAGGGCGAAACCATGGCCTACCGTTTCCGGCCCGACGGCAGTCTTGAAGCCGTTTCGAGTTCGCAACTGCGCAGCGACGACATCATTAGAGTCGAGGCCGGCCAGTTCATCGCAGGCGATGGCGAGGTCATCGAGGGCGTCGCTTCGGTCGACGAGTCCGCCATCACCGGCGAATCCGCGCCCGTCATCCGCGAGGCCGGCGGCGATCGCTCCGCCGTCACCGGTGGCACGCGCGTGCTGTCGGACTGGATCAAGATCCGCATCACCTCGAATCCCGGCGAGACCTTCCTCGACCGCATGATCGCCCTGGTCGAAGGAGCCACGCGGCAGAAAACACCGAACGAAATCGCCTTGAGTATCCTGCTCGCCGGGCTCACCGTTATCTTCCTTCTCGCGGTCGCCACGCTGCAGCCCTACGCCATCTATTCGCACGCGCCGCAGACCATCTTCGTGCTCGTCTCGCTGCTGGTCTGTCTTATCCCCACCACCATCGGCGCGCTGCTCTCTGCTATCGGCATTTCGGGCATGGATCGGCTCGTGCAGTACAACGTGCTGGCCATGTCGGGCCGCGCCGTCGAAGCCGCGGGCGACGTCAACACGCTGCTCCTCGATAAAACCGGCACCATCACCCTCGGCAATCGCCAGGCCACCGAGTTCTTCCCTGCACCGGATATCAGCACCGAGCGTCTGGCCGACGTCGCGCAACTCGCATCCTTGTCCGATGAGACTCCCGAGGGCCGCTCCATCGTCGTGCTCGCCAAGGAGAAGTACAACCTCCGCGGCCGGGATCTGAGCGGCATGCGCGCCGAGTTCGTTCCCTTCAGCGCGCAGACGCGCATGTCCGGCGTCGACCTGCCCGGCAGTAAGATTCGCAAAGGCTCCGCCGACGCGATCGCGCGCTATCTCGAGACGCAGGGCTCGAGTCTTCCCCGTCAGGTCACCGATCGCGTCGAAGAGATCGCCCGTCAGGGCGGTACGCCGCTCGTGGTCGCCGAAAATTCCACCGCGCTCGGCGTCGTCTACCTCAAGGACATCGTCAAAGGTGGCCTCAAGGATCGCCTCGCGCGCCTGCGCGCCATGGGCATCCGCAGCATCATGATCACTGGCGATAATCCGCTTACCGCCGCGGTCATCGCCCGTGAAGCCGGCGTCGACGACTTCCTCGCCGAAGCTAAGCCAAAAGACAAAATGGACCTCATCAAGCGCGAGCAGGGTAAAGGCAAGCTGGTCGCGATGACCGGGGACGGCACCAACGACGCGCCCGCGCTGGCGCAGGCCGACGTCGGCGTTGCCATGAACACGGGCACGCAGGCCGCGAAAGAAGCCGGCAACATGGTCGACCTCGACTCCAACCCGACCAAACTCATCGAGATCGTCGAGATCGGCAAGCAACTCCTGATGACGCGCGGCGCGCTCACCACGTTCTCCATCGCCAACGACGTTGCGAAATACTTCGCGATCATTCCCGCAATGTTCGCCGGCGTTTTCCCAGTGCTGAACGC
>Ga0181535_10006566_pt1 | contig 11943 bp, 11 predicted proteins | sample PEATcosm2014_Bin_44_FD_119774 | JGI IMG/M metagenome (GOLD analysis project Ga0181535, IMG submission 119774) | Peatland microbial communities from MTU Mesocosm Facility, Houghton, MI, USA - PEATcosm2014_Bin17_30_metaG | ecosystem: Environmental > Terrestrial > Soil > Wetlands > Peat | place...
GAATCAGATGAGTAGCGGCGTCGGACAGAACTATGTGCCGATCATCGGCATGGAATTCAAGGTCTCGGGGACGCCGTCCGCCGGATCTACCGGCGGATATGTGCCCCCAGGCGGGGGCACCGGGAACCCCGAGCCCGGAGGCGGATACAACTGCCAGAATCCGAGCGCCGGTTATCCGCAGAACTCGGATACGAAGATGAGCATGGATTGCTCAGCCTCGGGTTGCCAGGTCTTGATCGACGGCGTGTGGTATGAGTGGCCGGTCGAGATCTACGACATCGATCCCGGCGGAAGCTGCGGGTTTGGGCTCTCGAGTGGAGCGCCGGCGTCGGCTACGACGGGGGCCTGCAATTGCACGATGATGGCGGAAAGCAATGTGCAATTATCCTATCTCGGTCGCGTCACGGATACAACGCAGCTATGTTACGATCAATGCTATCCGTCTCATCCGCTCGTCCACCCTTACGCCGACCGCTACGAGCAGTGGGAAGAGACCGAGGTGCAATTGTTCAGCCTGCGGCTAGTTCCAAACCTACCAAAGGCGATCAAGCGGCTTGGGACGGCCTACTCTGAATGGTGGCATTTCCTTGGGTTGCCGAGCGTGCAAGGAAGCTACTCGCGCACATGCGGGGTGGGAGTCGCACCAATCATCACCACCTATAGCCTGACGCCGGACGTTTATACACAGGTTTTGCCCGATGACGTGATTGTCACGAACGCGGTCAGCGTCCTCGATGACCCGTTCAGCAAACCTACCTACGCGCCGATGCTCTTCAAGCACAGCAAGACGCTCAGCATCTCATATACGCAGGTCGGTCCGAGCTTCGTCTGCGAGGGCGGAGGCGGAGGAGGCGGCAATTAGTGCCATTCAATTTCCCGACCATGCCGGCGGACGTCTATCAGTCCGAGACGGTTGAGTCCATATTTCCCGTTTCAACGGGGCCATGGAACAGCTATGAAGCGCATCAGAACCCCGAGGCCAATTACCTGGCAAGCTGGGGAAACCCGCATTGGGCGTACTTCTCAGGGATAGACGACTGGCTCATCGACGGGAACAAGGTGGCTTACGCGAGCTACTTCGGGCTCGTCGAGTCGCAGAGGCAGTTAGACCCGTCGCTGCCCGGCGGAGGCCCTGGCACGATGACGGATCAGATCCTGAGCCCCATCGTCAAGGACAACGGGCAGCAGGCCTTCTTGGGCTCGTATTGCGGTGGTCGACCATGGATAGGGGTGTCGCGATTCCAGGTTGCTAGCGTTCAAGTGCCGGCCTCCGTGCAGCTCTCGTCGACCGTGCCCGGTGTCTGGGCGGCGACAGAATGCACAATGACGCCGGGCACGGACATCGTGGTCAGCGGGTTCGGGAGCGCACCCCAGCTCGAGCTGACGCTGTGCGATTTCGCGACGCCGCCGTACTTGCAACTTGCGCTCGCGGCGAGCGTCAGCGTCACGTGGGACGCAGCGAACGTCTCGGCGATGCAAATAGAAGCGGTCGGCCAGGACGGAGCCGTAACGGTCCTAGGGACCTCGCAAACGACGTATGAGTTCGGAGCCGGCAATGAGACGGATTACGCCGGAAGCTGGGCGATCGACAACGGCTGTGGCGTGGTGACCGACCTCGGGATCGACACAGGCACGAAGGGCATCAGCACCGGCGAGATGGGTTCACCCCTCACGTCGTTCAATTTCGAGCTCGCAGCTGGATATGCGTATCGATCCCTCCGCTTCCTCGTCACTCCGGAGGATCCGTCGCAGCCGGTGACGCTGCATTGGCCGTCGTTCGCCTTGCACTCAGAGCACCCAACGCTCGTTTGGGAGAGCAGCAAGGCCTGCGTGTTCCTTTACGCGAACGGGCCGGGCCTGCGTTTCGGGCAGTGGCAGTTCGTCGTTCCAAACACGGGATTCCAGTGTCCTCCGCAGGTCGTCGGCCTTGGGACGCCGACGACGATTATCGATGCGTTGGCGTTCCGCCATCTGGTCCTTGCGGCCGACGCCGGGTCCGCCAACATGGCGTCGACCCTTACCGCCGAGGTCGCTGGATATTTCGACAGCTTCGAGGGCCAGGCGATCAATGTGGTCGACAAGTTCTCCAAGGGCGTCCCGATGCCTCAGGGCGCCGACAACACGATCAGGTTCGCGCTGGTCAACTCGATGAGCGAGATACCGCCCATGCGGGGCTTCCCGAGACGGCAACGCGGAGCAGATTGGAGCGAAAGCGGCGACTGGGGCCTCGTGGCCTATGACTGGACGCAGGGACCGCGGTATATCGTCTCGGCCGGATCGCAAATCGACCTGTTCGTTGAGGGTGAGCAGTGGACGACGCCGGCCGTCGAAAGCGTGCCGGGATGGACGATCACCCAGCACGATCACGCGGTCGACGGGACCGAGAGCGATGCGAGGCTCAAGGCGGGGTCGGTCGAGATCGCCCATGCCATCAGGCCCTGGCATGGTTGGTTCGTCGATTATCTCGAGGGCGCCCTACCTGGCGTCGACATGTGCCGCGACCATGGCGGCGTCCGCTATGCGATCTATACCGACCCGACAGGGGTGAACGTATGGCGCTTCAGCTTCCCCGACTCGATGGGGAATCCGGGAATCAGCGACGTTCTGAACGTCTCCGCGGATACGACGATCGCGACCGCGAAGATCGCCTATCACCCAGGCGGATATCTCGTGGCAGTCTATGAAAAGTCGAGCACGCTTTACCGCATCGAGAATTGGGCCCAGGGCGAAGCGGGCGTATGGAGCACGCCTGTGAGCATCGGCAGCGGAACACTGGGCGCCCACGAGATCGACGATCATTCGGGCATCGAATATGACGTCTACCACAACGGCACGGCGTTCGTTTGCCAGCGCTCGGTTGACAGCGGAGTGACGTGGACGACCGGAGGCACGATCGTGAGTGCAGATCCGGGATCGGTAGGCCTGCGAGTCGGAGAGGACGTGTCGCACATGCTCGTCGCGGTCATCAGCGTCGCCGGCGTGAGGCGCCGCTACGTCAGCTTGGACCAGGGCGACAACTGGACGGAGGATTAGCTTGTCAGGATTCAACAGGATCGCAGTCAACGGATTCGGCTCGACGATGTTCGACGCCAACGTGTCGGCGCTCGAGGCGATGGGAGTCAACGTGCTTGGGTTGGGCATCGTCTCGGGCCTGGCGCTCTCCGCCGGCGCGAGTCTAACGCTGAACATCTCGGCCGGCATGATATGCGGCCGCAAAGTGCAGAGCTTCGCCGCGACGACGTGGACGGTTCCGGCGAATCAGACGAGCTACATCTGGATGGACGACAGCGGAAACTTCACCGCGTCGACGACCGCGGCGCACCCTGGCGGAAACGTCGTGTGCCTCGGACAGGTCGTGGCCACGACGTCGATCACGGCCGTATCGACGGTCAACCGCATGGACGGCTGGAGTTGGGTGACGCCCTTCGTGCTGAGTCTGGGCGCCGGTCTATTCGAGGTCGACGTGCAGAACCGGTTCGTGCGGCTGCAGGAACTGCGCGGCAACGGCGCGCCAATTGCGTGCGGCTTCGCTGATCTCACGGGGTCGAAGACGAACGCCGACTACACGCTTGCGACCACTGAGGCGGAATGCCAATGGGTGCGGCTCAACTGGAGCGGCTGGACGGCCGGCCATAACGTCGTCGTTCCCACGATCGCCGGAGCAATATGGGACATCACCAACCTGACGGGGCAAATCGCCACCATCAAGACCGCATCGGGAACGGGCATCGCGATCGGCGCCGGCAAGTCGGCGCGGGTCGCATGCGACGGCGTAAACATCATCCGCCTGACGGCGGACTGCTAGGAGGACATTGTGAGCACAGCTACGAGAGGAAATAGAGTTGACGGGGGAAACCCCGTCGCCGTCGAGACGGATCCCAACTACCCGCTGGATATCGCTGTCGGAGGGTCGCCGATCGCCGCTGCAAACCCACTCCCGATAACAACCGTTGGAGACGACAGCACAAAGGCCGCTCTGCGTTCCGAACCGCTCCCGTGGATACCCTACAACATCGCGGCTGCGGGGACGTATGCCGCGATCAAGTCTGGCGTCGGCACGCTCCACGCGATCGCGATCAACACGCCGACCGCGGGCACGATCACCGTATATGACAGCCTGACGGCCACCGGAACGAAAATCGCGACTATCACTATCGCCGCATCCGACGTCCCCAAGACCCTCCTATTCGACGCAGCGTTTGCCATCGGCCTCACGATCGTGACGAGCGCCGGAACCGACATCACGGCCCTCTATCAGTAGGAGCACCATGAGCTACAACATCCCCCTGCTCCCAACGTTTCGGCGTCAGCGGAACCTGATGCACGCCCTCGACAACTCGACGGGTGTGACGACGATCGCTGCCGGATACGGCACGGTGGCACTCGACGCCACGAAGTCATTTCAGGGGAAAGCCCAGTGCACCAAATGCGTAAGCGCGACGGCCTCCGCGTCCGGCTTCACGATCGCGCTATCCTCGCCGCTGAATCTGACCAACTACACGAGCGTGTCCCTGTCCGGGTGGCTCACCCAAGGTGGAAACTACACGATCTACTTCAGCGACATCGCGCCGAACGGATCCGGTGTATTCACACAGAACGTGCGGAGAGCTATCACGCCCGCGGCGGGAGATATCGGCCACTGGTTCACTCACGACCTAATGAAGGGCGACATGAGCACGACTGGGGCGGTCAACCTGGCCAACATCAACTACGTGCAGGTTCAATGCGCAGGGGTAAGCGGCCAGGTTCAAACCTCATGGTGGCAGGATATCGTGTTCATGGACGCTCAAAACCGAACGTGCTCGCTGCTCTCGGGGGCAGGCGTCATTCAAGACAGCCTCGCCAACTCGGGCGAGTTGCTCTCGATCACTGGGCAGGCCTCCTACGCCTTCGAGACCCTCTCGGGCGTGCCGTGCCTCTACATGCTATCGAACGCGGACACAAACGTCGTGGCCACCTACGACATGGGCTCATATAAGGACTTCGAGGCAGCGGGGTTCTCTATGTGGGTCTGGAGGGATCCGACGACCCCCCCGACGCAGGATTTGTACGTAGAGTGGAAGGTCAGCGACCGCGCTGACGTAGCCTCGTGGAACATCGCTGGACCCAGCTCAGCGAAGGAGGTCTTCAATCCGGGCTGGAATGAGGTCAAATGGCACCCCTCCGAGTTTACGGCCTCGCGCTACATGCACGATGTCCGTTATCTGCAGGTCAGCATCATGGCCGACCCGGGGTCACAGCAGACCAGCTCGGCGATCGCAAACTTCACGACCGACGTCGCCACAATCCCAGTGATCATCAATTGCTTTGACGACGTGTGGGCAGGCGTCGCAACCGACGCGTACAATGCCTTGTCCGCGGTGGGATTCCACGGAACCTGCTTTGCCGCGAACAGTCTCATCGGGACGGCCGGCTATATCGCCTGGTCTGGTTGTCAGAACCTCCATGCCGCGGGATGGGACATCAGCAACCACGGCGTCATCCACGAAGACATGAGCGGGCTCACCCAAGCGCAAGCAGAGGCCAACATCGGGGGCATGCGAACGATCCTCCAGGGCTATGGATTCAACCGGCGCAACGAGGATGCCAATTTCGCCTTCCCCTACGGGTCATCGAGCGCAGCCTGCTACGCGGCGTGCCTGACTCAGGGGATCCGGGTCGCCCGACTCGCGAGTGACCCAAACGGCCAGGCTTACCTCAGCCACGGTTCACTGCGGATGACTCCCTTTGGAGCCTATTGTTGCAGCCCAGGAGTTTCAGGCGTGCCCGCCACGGACTGGGCAACGCTCAAGGCCAAACTCGTCAGCATGACGATGCGCGGCGACGTCGCCATGATCATGTGGCACAACGAGGCTACCACGTGGGGTTCTGTGTTCGTCCAGGCCATGCAGTGGATGGCCCAGATGCAGCGATGCGGGCTCTTTAAGGTCATGTCGCTGACCGAATATCTCGCGGCCGCCTAGCTTCTCTCCTTCGGCGCCTGGCGCCTCACCGGCGTATCCCTGCGCTCACCAGCACACGCTAGACAACGGCGAACTCGGCGCCGCCCGTTGTGCTGCGCGCCCTTTTCGGATTCAGGAGATTCAAAACATGAAGCGATTTGCGCTTACAATTCTCGCAGTCTTCGCGGCTGTCGCGGCCGTGGCGAACACCGGGGGCGGAACAGTGAGCTGGGGACAGCAATCTGATCCGTCTGATACCAATGATTTCCTTGTTGCCGTGTTCACGGATTCGCACACAGCCCCGGGCGTCAGCCAGCCTCTATCCGGCAACGCCGGAACCTACTCGGAGACGTTGCCAGGGAGCTCTACGACTACCACTGTGCTAACAAGCAAGAACGGCACCACTTGGACCTGTCCCAGCGGAACGACCATTTATGCGGCACAGACGAACGTTATTATCGGCTCTGTGGGCTGGAACGGCGGCTCGCCTGCGTGGATTCCAAGCACCTCTGTTGAGCTATCGGGTGCGTCATTTACCCCCAAATTCTATGTGTGGGTGCCGGTTGCCTGTTCGGGGGTAACTGGCTTCCAATTCATTGCGAATGAGGACACTGAGGATGGTCAAAGCTATACGTTCCCAACCGGGGCACCACATTGGAAGACAGACTATCCAAGCGCCACCTACGATTGGGACCAATTCATGATTTCCGATTCATATCAGACCTACAGCCGCACTTCGCCCTTTTATATGGTCGATGACCCGGCCGCGTCCTCGGAGTTTGGGTCGGGGGTGAATTGGATTTACGAATACGGCACCGGTAGTCTCCAATGTGGCGCTCCGGGCACCCAAAACGATCCCTATGATGGGGCATCGATCACATATGCTGGAAGCCTGGGGAGCGCCGTGTATACGAGCACAAAGGGTTCGTGGTATGAAATCACGAATCAGAGTGCCTTCAGTCCAATTAGCCTGCTTAACGAGATCACGGCTCAGACTAACTCCAATGTCTTGGGCCCGCTGGTGCAAGCCTATCATGTGTCCAACAATTGCGCGGACTTCCTTGCACCCTTCTCTTGCACGGTCCAATAGGGACTCCAGTTAACACTGTGGCCGCGTCCTTCTCCATTTTCCGAGTTGCGCGCGGCCCTTCTTGTCGTATAATCCGGGCATGAGGGGCATTCTAGTTTTCGCCTTGTGCATCTTCTTGGTTGGCGGTTGCGTGAGATCAAATGATCCTCTCGCATCGGACGCATATTGCTTTTCTTCGGGCGGTCGCCCAAGCATATACGCTGGAGATATCCGAGCAGGTCGCGATCTCGAAGAGAAGATCTTCACATTTGAACTTCGTTTGAGGACGGCGCGTCGTGCTTTCGACGCAGCCTATGCCGGCGGCGACACCGGGAAGATCAACGGCACAGCGAGCATTGTTTCATCGAACCTAGCATATCTCTGGGAGTGCCATACGAGGTTAAGCGTCATCGAGGCTCGCATCAAGCAGCACGGCTGCCCAGAGCAGCAATGAAGCTCGACGCGCAGGAAGTTGAAGGAATCATCGTCCGGATCTGGCTCGACATGGGCATGGGCATTGCGCCGCCCCAGGGGTCGATCCAGCTGCGAGAGATCAAGGGCATCGGGACCGCCGAGCTCGGCTACGCCAGGCTCAAGGATGAGGAGTTCCTAAGGCACGCCCTCCTGGGCGTCGACCATCGCGAGGTCGGCCGCTTCTACGACGAGATCCGGCATAAGCTCGAACACCCCGCGTATCGCAACGCCCCGGCCGAGATGGTCCAGGGCGTGTTCGGATGAGACCGAAGTAGCTCACGCCCCGCTTTCACAGCCCCCCTCCGCATCGGAGGGGGGCTGTTCTTGCGTTTGTGGGCTGCTCCGGGTATCTTCGGGGAATGAAGACTTTCAAGCCGGGGGACGTGGTGCAGTTGAAGTCGGGCGGTCCTTCAATGACCGTCATCCTCGAGAGCACGAGTGCGGATTCTGTCGTGTGTCAGTGGTTCAAAGAGGCCGACCCTGTCACGGCCACTTTTCTGGAGGATTCTCTGGTGCTGAAACCGGTCCGCGCTTCAAGGCCGCGGATCAGAACCATCGAACTCACGTAAACGATGTCTTTTGGGGCGCGTCCTGCTGGCCGCCTTCGCAAGGCGGGAGGGGGAAGAGCGCTGCAACCGAGGCCGTCGCCCTACCTCGCCAATTTCTTCCAGTCATCCTTAGATTCAAGCTGCGCCCAAACGTCCATCCATTCCGGGTCTTGTTCTATGATTCGCTGCTTGAGGTAGGTTCCTCCATCGCTCTTGTTGAGCAGGAGGGCCGCCCTTTTCAGGCTTAGGACTGCCGCAATGTGCGCGCGGAATGTTGTCGCGTCTTCAAAACGGAACTCTCTGTGCCTCCCTTTGGAGAACACGAATGAGGTTGTGCCATCGCTGGTTATCACAGCGGTCCCGTCGAGGAATATGTCGTGATGACGCACCTTCCACGTCGGGCTTAATGGCCGATCTGCACATGTTGCGCAATGCTCAAGATAGCATCGGCATGCCTCTTCCTGGTCGGATAGCTCGTAGACAGATGGTGAGAGATCTATTCCTCCCTGGGGCCGTTGAAATTCGGTCTGAACAATCTCGGTTGGATCTCTGTTGGCCCATGCCACTAAGCGCCTTGTGAACCGGAGGTGCATGAGTTTAGGACAGGACGGTCGACGCGGCTTCTCGGACGGCAGAGTGCTCGTCATGCTCGGCCCTAAAATACAGGGCGTTGCAGGCTCGTGCGTCGCCTAGGAAATGAGCCAAACCATAGATTGCCCCTTCGCGAACGAGAGGGTTGCGATTCGCTGCAAAAGCTATGAGATCACCAATGAACTCAGGCTTGCCGCTCGCACCGAGTTCTTCAAGGGCGAAGGTAAGGAAGTGAGGCTGCAACTCTCCGCTATATATCCATTCCAGAAGGCATTTAGGGGCGCTTGATGCGAGTTCTCTGAATGCATCTTGGCATGGCCTTCGCTCCACTGTCGACTTGGCGGTGTTTAGCGAAATACCAATGCTGCTTTGTCGCGGCTCGGGGTACACGGATGCAAAATAACCAGGCGTTGGACCAATTACCATCGCGCAAATGAGGGTGCTAACGGCGCCGCTCGCGACAGAACTCGCGTACCAGGCACGCTCGGTACACGGTGCGTTCCTGGCGAGCGCCAGGTCCTTCACGTCCGTGTCTGTTAGGAGCTTCCGTGGTTCGGGTTCGCCGTGCTTCAATTCAAGCATTCCTTATCCCCCAACAGCTTTGTGCATGCACCGTCGTAAGTTCACGGAAGATGTTCAACTGGACGCGTCGCACTTGGTCCACCGCGGCGTCCAATTGCGAGAATTCGGCAATGCGACCTGTCCCAGTGAGATTCAGAACGACAATCTCCCTGTCGTCGCGGACCCTGCGTGCAGTGTTTGCCTGAACGGAGATCGCGGCGTCCTCGCCTAGCTTCATTTGGTAAGACCCTTGTATTGATGTAATCTCATTGTCGGTTCGCGGCGGCGCAAACCACGCTCGAAAGACTGACGGAGTGTCCCCAAAGCCGTTCATGATCTCGCCTGAAATGAAGTGGTTGATATAGGTCATTTCGAACGCAGTGGGCCGGAGCGCCTCGTGGCGCTCGTCGGCAAACTGCGTTAGGCCTTTCAAAACCGCGTCGAAGAGCGTCTTGAGTTTGACGAACCGTGGGTAGGTGTCCTCATCACCCGACTTGCGCCAATTGGCGTGGAGCCTGTTATTCTGGATCTGCACCAATTGAGAGCCATCCGGCGTGACATACCACGTTCGCGGGGCAATGTCCCCCTGGCCGATGGCTATCTGGAACCCCTCGGCACCAAAAACGAGCGGAGCGAGGGGCATTTGAATCTGGATCTGCGGATTTTCAAGGGGAACGCGAGGCAAAAAGGCGCTCGGTGCGGCCGAATCCCAGCACTGTAAAGCCTCAAAGCCTATACCGACCGTCACTTCCACGACGGGCGCGTTGTCAAAACACACGGCATCCTTGGAGTGGTTCATTGGCTTTTCGCTGTCCCTAAGCGATTGTACACGAACTGACCTGCGATGGTTCCAAATTCTTCGCTCCGATTGGGCGGAGGAGGGAAGAACCTAGCCCCGTGGGTCTTCGCGTGGGGCTTCACTTTCGGCGCGTTCCCTCCCTGTCCTGTCGCGATTCGCGCCGTTTTAGGTTCAAATCTGGTGGGCGGTACTGGACTTGAACCAGTGACCCCTACAGTGTCATTGTAGTTTCAGACCAAGTTCACCGTGAACCTAGGCGTTTTTCTCGCGTGGGGCTTCGCGTGGGGCTTCAGGACGTGGGTTCAACATCTCCAACGCCTGCGCCTTCTGGGCCTTGTTGGTGCGCGCGTACGTCTTGGCGAGCACGGCCGGAGAATGTCCGGAGATCTCGGCCGCGGTGCGCACGCCGACGCCGGCGTCGAGCATCCACGTGTCGAAGGTGGCACGCAGCGCGTGCGGACTGCTCTTCTCCCACTTGGACCCCTCGAGGGCCTTTCGCATGTCGCGCCACAGGTTGTGCGGCCGGTAGGCCTTCTCCGTCTTCGTAGGCAGCAGCCATCCGGAGCCCTTTCCTATCAGCGCCCGCGCATCCTCGTCGAGTGGCACCCAGCGGGACTCGCCTGTCTTGGTGAGGTCCTTGACGTAATAGTGGCCATTCGGTTCTTGGATCTGGCGGCGCACCCATATGCCGTCGCCGTCGACGTCGTCGTATCGACACCCGCAGGCCTCGCCGCGGCGCATGCCGTGGAGCATGAGACGAGCCGCGAGCAGGAGGCGCCCGGGGGGCATCAGCGCCAGGAACGCCTTGCGCTCGTCGATCGCGACGAGCTGCCGAACGGTCTCCTTAACCGGCAGCGGCTTTATGCCTCGCGCGGGGTTCGGGATCTTCAGGCGCAATTCATCGATCGCCCGTGCGAGCAGCCCCGAGACGAGACCTGCGGCGCGGTTCCTGTAGGCGTTTCCGGCGCGGATTCCGTTACGCCACGCGATGACGTCTTCCGGCTCGATTGCGTGGATCTTCTTATCGCCGAGCTCACTGCCGAACAGCCACGTGCGCGCGACGACGTCGCACAGCTGCCACGTGGAGACCGCCCACGCCTCCGCGAGCTCGTAGTCGCGGCGATCGTCGAAGTACTTCCAAAGCGTGGGGATCTTGCTGGGGTTAGGAGCGGTCGGCAGGAGCTTCTTCGCCGCGAGTATGGCCGCTTGACGCGACGCGCAGGCTTGGGTGGAGATTCGCCTGCCGTTCACGCGGATGCGCACGCGCCACAGCCCGCTTGGGAGTTGTTCCGGTGTCCCCTCGCCGCGTCCGCGCCTCATCGAGCCCATCGTACCACCGCTTAAGGGCGTCTGTGGTGGTATATCGGCGATCGCCGTTCCTGCGGCCATCGAGGCGCCCCGCGTCCATCTCGATCCGCAGCGTCGACTCCGCGATGCCCGTCATGGCCGACGCCATCGGGATGGTGAGCGGCAGGTCGACGTAGAAAGACAGCCGCGGAGCGGTCTTCACTTGCGTCCCCCTCCGCCATACAAGCGTTGCGACCAAAAGCGAAAGTAGGCGCAACGAAGCAGCTTGCAGACCTCCGCGTCGTTCGCCTTGCGGGACCAGGCCAGCGCCTCGGCCTCGCGGAGGATTCGAACGCCCGTCGTCTGGCGACTGCCTGCCCAAACGGCGATGAGGCCGGCCCACCGCGGGACGAGCTCCTCGGCGACGTCCTTGAGGCCCTCCGGAAAGGCGACCCAATAGCGGTGGACGAGGTGCTTCTCTCGGCCGGTGATCGTCCAGCACGCGCGGCTGTCTAGGACGGCGGATCCGCACGTCAGCTCCTCGCGCTTGATCGCCTTCGGCGTGTGCGGCGGGTTGTCCCATGGCCAGGTCGTTCCGATCGGGCGTTCCTCGATCGGCGGCGTGGCGAACTCGGCGCGCAGGTCGGCACGGCTCACCTTGATCTCGACCTC
>Ga0181535_10006567_pt1 | contig 11940 bp, 9 predicted proteins | sample PEATcosm2014_Bin_44_FD_119774 | JGI IMG/M metagenome (GOLD analysis project Ga0181535, IMG submission 119774) | Peatland microbial communities from MTU Mesocosm Facility, Houghton, MI, USA - PEATcosm2014_Bin17_30_metaG | ecosystem: Environmental > Terrestrial > Soil > Wetlands > Peat | place...
AGAAGGAGAATTCCCGTGAAGACACAGAAAGCAGTTTTTTCGATTGCACTTTTGCTGGTTGCCTTGACTGCCGTTTCCGGTTGCAATAAAAAGACCAAGCCCTTGCCGGGCGCGGAACAAGCGCCGACAACGTCCGCGCCCCCTCCCACGGCGCAGTTGAGTGCAACGCCGACGGTGATTTCGGCGGGAGACCAGGTGCAGTTGAGCTGGAAGACGACGAATGCGAGCACGGTCTCAATTGACGGCATTGGCGATGTTCCAACGGTTGGCGTAAAGACCGTGACGCCAACGGAATCGACAACGTATCACCTGGTAGCGCACGGGGACGGAGGCTCGGCCGACGCCTCGGCATCCGTGACGGTGAATGCGCCGCCGGCGATCAGCGTGCCGAGCACAAGCATGAACGAGCAGCAGGAATTTGACGCGCACGTGCAGCCGATCTTCTTCGCCTACGACAACTACGGTATCCAGGGCGATGCGCAGGCGATTCTGGCGAAAAACGCCGATTACCTGAATGCTCACCCCAATATCAAGGTTGTGATTGGCGGCTATTGCGATGAGCGAGGATCGGACGAATACAACCTGGTTCTGGGCCAGAACCGGGCACAGGCTGCCAAGACCGCGCTGGTGACGGCGGGCATCGCGGCGGATCGCATCCGCGTAATCAGCTACGGCAAGGAGAAGCCGTTCTGCTCCGATTCGACCGAGGAGTGCTGGCAACTGAACCGCAGAGACGGATTCACGATCGACAAATAGAACAGCCTGTCGCTGCCGGCTCTCGGGTCGCAAATGGAAATCCGTTTCGCATCGACATGCGGCAGCCTCGCTCCAAAGAGCCCGGCTGCCGTATGTTGTATGCAGGAAGCTTTTACTGAGGAAGGGTTTCAGACATGCACAAATCAAGTCTTCTTCGCCACGGTCTGCTCGCAATTGCAGCACTGGTTCTTCTCTTTGGTCCCGCGGCCAAACCGGCGCACGCGGTGTCAAAAGAAATGGTCGAGCTGCAAACTCAGGTACAACAGTTGCTGGATGCGGTGCAGCGGCTGCAATCGACAATGGATGCGCGTCTGGGAGTGCTGGAGCACCTGGCGCAGCAGACTGCCGACCAGTCGAATCAGGTGAGCACGGCGGTGACTGCCCTGCAGCAGAAGATCAGCGCGCAGAACGATGCGGTGAGCGGCAAAGTGGACGGCGTCTCCGGACAAGTGCAGTCGCTGAACGATTCGGTGGACGAGCTGAAGGCGCGTATTGCCAAGCTGGATAAATCGGTCTCGGACTTGCAAACGCAACTGCAGGCCATGCAGGCCGCGCAGGCGCCGCAGCAACCGGGTGCGGCAGGGCCGGGCGGGACGGCAGCGCCGGGAAGCCCCGATCAGGGATCCGGAGCGCCGAGCGGAGCAGCGCCCAACGGAGCAGGCAGCCAACAGGCACCGCCGCTGCAAGAGACATTGCAGGCTGGGGTGCGCGATTACACTGCCGGACGATACCAGGTGGCCCAGGGTGAGTTCCAGGACGTGGTGCATTACTACCCGCTGGACGACGCGGCGGGAACGGCACAGTTCTACCTGGGCGAAATTGCCTACCAGCAAAAGGACTATCCCACAGCGATCAACGACTACAACGCAGTGCTGGAAGGATTCAGCGGCAACGCCAAGGCTTCGGCGGCGCAACTACACAAAGGATTCGCCCTGATTGCATCGGATAAGCGCGAAGAAGGCATTCACGAGTTGCATTCACTCATCCAGCGGCACCCGCAGACGCCGGAAGCGAGGGCGGCGCGCGCCAAGTTGACGGCAATGGGCGTGAAGGCGGAGGCGACGAAGTAGAGACAGCATCCAGCCGTCAGCCCTCAGGTCAATCCTTGCAATGCTGAGGGCTGAGGTGACCGGAAAGATCTCAATTCGAGCGACGAAAAAGCCCCGCGACGAGCGGGGCTTTTTCATGACGGATTACTGGGTTCGCGCTGTCCCACCCTTCCGGCAAGAAACGCCGGAAGGATGGGGCAACGTCATCGTTCCAACGTCATCATTCCAACGTCATCGTTGCGAAAATCCGCACCTAGCTTTTCGCTGGGGCCGAGTCGATCGGCACGGTTCCATCAGGGCTGGCGACGGGAGAGACGGGCACAGCTGCCGGCGCAGCGGCAGCGCCGGCAAGGGCGGCCGCTTTCGCCACGCTCTTATAGTGGCGGACATCGGCGCCCTGCACCCAGAAGATGACGTCTTCGGCAATGTTCGTGGCATGATCGCCGACGCGTTCGAGGCTGCGGCAGATCATGAGTGCATTCAGGGCCTGAGGCGCTAGATGGCTTTGCTCTTCCATGACTTTTGTGAGGGCGCGGAAAGCGGCGCGGTTCATCTGGTCCACCGCATCGTCCATGGTGAGCACGCCGCGGGCCAGCTCGGCATCGCCCTCAATGAAGGCTTGCAGACTTTTGCGCACCATGTCAGCGGCCATCGAGGCCATGCGGGGAATGTCGACGGGAAGATCGACTGCAGCCATGCGCTCCATGATGCGGACGCGGTCGCTGATGCTCTTGGCGGCATCGCCCACGCGCTCAAGATCGGCGTTGATTTTGATCACGCTGAGAATGAAGCGCAGGTCGATGGCCATGGGCTGCTCCATGGCGAGAAGGTCAAGCGCGGCCTGGTCGATGTCGCGCTCCATGCGGTTGATGGCGATCTCACTGCGGCTGACAAGGTCGCAGATGGAAAGATCGCGGACCCGGTAAGCCTCAATGGCGCGCTGGATCGCCTGCTCGGCAAGTCCCGCCATGACCAGTAGATTTTCCTTCAGGTCTTCCAGGCTCTGTTGAAAGCGTATGCGTGTCATCCGAACCTGCCCGTGATGTAATCCTCCGTCCGCTTGTCAGAAGGATTGGTGAAGATTTTGTGGGTCGAATCGAACTCGACCATGCGGCCGTTGAGGAAGAAACCAGTCTTCTCTGCCACGCGGGCTGCCTGCTGCATATTATGCGTCACAATGACGATTGTGTATTGCGACTTCAGTTGAAAAATTAGATCTTCGATCTTGGATGTGGAAACGGGATCGAGGGCCGAGGCAGGCTCGTCCATGAGCAGGACTTCGGGGTCGACGGCGAGAGCGCGGGCAATGCAGAGGCGTTGCTGCTGGCCGCCGGAGAGGCTGGCGCCGGATTTCTTCTTCAGGTCGTCCTTGACTTCGTCCCATAGCGCCGAGTTCTTCAGGGATTTCTCGACGACTTCGTCGAGCGAATGGCGATTGGAGTAGCCATTGAGCTTGAGACCGGCGGAGACGTTGTCGTAAATCGACATGGTGGGAAAGGGATTCGGGCGTTGGAAGACCATGCCCACGCGGCGGCGGACTTCGACCGGCGACGCATCGTGATAGATGTCGAGGTCGCCCATGCGGACGCTGCCGGTGACGCGGGCGATGGGGTTGGTCTCATGCATACGGTTGAGGCAACGCACAAAGGTGCTCTTGCCGCAGCCGGAAGGCCCAATCAGCGCCGTGGCGTGGTTGGCCGGAATATTCAGATTGATGTCCTGCAGCGTGTGATTGGCGCCGTACCACGCGTTCAGGTTGGTTACCTCGATGCCGACACCCACTTAGCTTGCCCCTTTCAAGACGCCCCGGCTGGTAACGAAACGCACCAGCGAAACGGCGAGCACGATGAGAATAATCAAAACCAGCGATCCCGCCCACGCCAGCCGGTGCCAATCGTCGTAGGGAGATTGAGCATAAATCCAGATCTGCAGCGGAAGCGCAGCGATCGGCTGATTCAGGCTGGTGCTCCAGAAATCGTTGCCCAGCGCGGTGAAGATGAGCGGCGCGGTTTCCCCAGCGACACGTGCGAAGGCAAGCATGCAGCCAGTGATGATGCCGGGGGAAGCGGTCTTTACGGTAATGGAGAGGACCGAGCGCCAGTTGGGCACGCCAAGGCCGAGCGCGGCTTCGCGCACCGAATGCGGAACCATAAGCAGCATTTCTTCGGTGGTGCGGCAGATGGTGGGGATCATCATGATGCCGAGGGCCACGCCGCCGGCGAATGCCGAGAAATGATGCTGCGGGACAACGATAAGCGCGTAGGCGGCAAGGCCCATGACGATGGACGGAACGCCGTTGAGCACGTCGGCGGTGAAGCGGACGGCATAGGCCAGCTTGGTGCCGCGGCCGAACTCGGCCAGAAAAACACCGCCGCCAATTCCCACGGGAACGCCGATGAGGCTGGCAAGGCCAAGCAGGGTGATCGACCCGACAATGGCGTTGGCCATTCCGCCGCCGGTCTCGCCCACGGGCGCGGGGGTTTTGGTGAAGAAGTCCATATTGAGCGAGCTGGCGCCCTTGAAGATGAGATAAATGAAGATCGCCGCCAGCGGCACAATAACCAAGACCGTCGACAACACTGCAAGCGAAGTTGCACTCTTGTCAACCAGCCAGCGGAGGCGTGTCCGAAATTGATATTCTTGCGGCACTTTCTCTGCGATCCCCTCTTCGGCGGCTGCCGATCATCTTTCCCGCTCTCAACGTTGCGTCGCCGGAGCTCCGCGCGTGACCGCCCAGACGAGCAGGCGAGCGGTTGCGTTCACAATGATGGTGACAATAAACAGCGCCAAACCGATTTCCATGAGCGCGCTCAAATGCATCTCGCTGACGGCCTCGGTAAATTCGTTGGCGATCACTGAGGCCATCGAGCTCCCTGTAGCCAGCAATGACCGGCTAATCTGCGGGGTGTTGCCGATAACCATGGTGACGGCCATGGTTTCGCCGAGCGCGCGGCCCAGGCCGAGAATGATGGCGCCGACGATTCCGATGCGCGCATTGCGCAGCACGCCCATGCGGATCATCTCCCAGCGCGTGGCGCCTAAAGCCAGCACAGCTTCGCGCTGCGAGTGAGGCACGGCCGTCATCACCTCGCGTGTAAGCGAGGAGATGATAGGAAGAATCATGACCGCCAGGATGACGCCCGACGCGAAATAACCGAGTCCAGTCGGATTGTCACCGGCGAAGAATCCGCTCCAGCCGAACATTTTGATCAGCACTGGATTCACGTGTTCGCGAAGCAGCGGCACGAGAACAAAAACCGCCCACAAGCCGTAAATGATGCTGGGAATTGCGGCCAAAAGCTCGGTAAGAAATGCGAGTGGACCGCGCAGAAATCCAGGGCACATTTCGGTGAGGAAAACGGCCACGCCAATAGCCAGCGGAACCGCAAACAGCAGCGAGAGAAACGACGAAACCAGCGTGCCGTAGACGAATGGCAGGGCGCTGAAGTAGTTGTTTACCGGGTCCCAATAGGAAGGGAGGCCGGTTGTCTCGTCAATGTAGGTCTTATAAAAGAACTTGAACCCGAATGCGTGCCATGAGAGTTGCGAACGTTGAACGAGCTCCCAGGCAATGAGGGCCACAATGGCGAAGATGCTGAGGGCGCACAACACCATAAGCGCCTTGAAGATCCCATCGGCAATGGCGGAGTTGCCCCGGCCAAGCAGGTGGCGGCGAATGGCCGATTGCTCTTGCACCAACGCGCCGGCGGGCGGTTGCGGCGGAATCGAATCGGCTTCCGGTTGCGTCTGGGGTCGGGAGATACGAATCTCGGGCACAGTGGCGTCCACAAGGGTCAGGCTACCGAGGAATTATGAACGCGAGGTTACAAGGAAGCAAAATCAAGCGCATACGGGTGGAAAACGCGTGCGGCGCCCCTGGGGCTGCCGCGCGCGGAGGACCCGCAGGGGTGGCAAAATGCAAAATTGACGGTGAAATGAAGTGTTCCGGGCTGAAACGGACCACATCGTGATCAGAAAATCGATGTAGTGGCCGAGCGACCGTCTATTCGCGCGGCGGTCAAGCGTGGTACAACTCCAACATGACAAAGGGCAAGACGACGCCAGCGCCCGGCCATGTGAACCTGCGCATGCTAGCCGAGCATCTGGGCCTGTCTCAAACGACGGTTTCCCTTGTCCTGAATAACTCGCCGAGCGCCAAGTCTATCCCGCAGGAGACGCGCAACCGGGTGGTTGAGGCGGCGAAACGGCTCGACTACCGGCCCAATTATTTCGCCCGGTCGCTGCGGCAAAGCCGCTCCATGAGCGTGGGAGTATTGGCGCCGGACCTGAGCGAGGGCTACTTCACCCGGGTCATGAGCGGTGTGGTGCAGGAGCTGAACCGCTCACACTACTTCTTCTTCACCGCGTGCCACAACTGGAACGAAGAGTTGATGGAGCGCTACCCGCGCATGCTGGTTGAGCGTGCGGTGGATGGCTTTCTGCTTCTGAACACGACTATGGGCGAGTTGTCGGTACCGGTCCCGATCGTAGCCATCTCGGCGCATTGCGCAACCAAGGGGGCGACCAATATCGTCCTCGATCACACCATCGCCGCCAAGCTGGCACTGACGCACCTTTACGATCTGGGACATCGGCGCATCGCTTTCATGCGTGGGCCAAAGGTGGTTCTTGACTCAGAATACCGATGGGAGGGGATACAGAAGGTCGCGAAAGAACTGGGCCTGAAAACTGACCCCTCGCTGGTGGTACGGCTCGATTCGTCAGGCTGGCCGATGAAGACGGGACACCACCCGATGGACCCGCAGATCGCCTATAACCCGACGCGTGCCCTTCTGAATAAGGCCCCTGACGTTACGGCACTGTTCTGTTTCAATGACACAGCGGCGATGGGTGCTATCCGGGCAATTCGAGACGCCGGTCTCGACGTGCCGGGCGACATTTCGGTGGTCGGCTTCGACGATATCACTTCGGCGGCCTTCTCTACGCCTTCACTCACCACCGTGCACCAGCCGCTCTTCGAGATGGGCCAGAAAGGGGCGCAGCTTCTGCTGGAACAGATTGCCAGCAAGGAGCCACCCACGTCGAACGAGGTCTTGATGGCGCCAACACTGGTCGTTCGCGAGTCGACCGGGCCCGCAAAAAACCGGACTTGAACATTCAACTGCAGGCGGCTGCAAGCCAGCGGCTGATGTACACCTGCGCGTGAGCTTCGCCGCAGTAGTGCCGCGCGCCTTTCGAATCCGCGGCTTCCTTGGTCCATTTGTAGACCGTCAATTGCGCGTCGTTGCAATGGACGACGATCCAATGCTGCGGGTTGTCACTCTCTTCGCCGCAAATTTCACATCGATAGATGGTGTCGATCACGGGCGGACCTCACAAAAGACAGGGAACAGGGAATAGGGAACAGGGAATAGAAAGGCAGAGACAGGCGTCCGATCCAGATCCCTGCCCGCCCCAAAAGCAATTTTACTCGAGCATTTGCAGGTCGAGCGGCTCAATCAGCATGCAATCCATGGAACGGATCGTGGCCAAGGCGCGCTGCAGCGCGGAAGATTTGCACGGCTCGACGGTAACGACGAAGGGCAGCGCGTCGGCAGGATAGCCCGCCTTCTGCACGATGGCGCGAATATTGATCTGCTCGTGGGCCAGCGCGGCGGTGATGGAGGCCACGATGCCGGGACGATCTTTCACCAGGAATCGAATGTAGTGGGGAACCTCGAACTCGGCGTCGAGCCGCGCCGGAGCTGAAGGAATCTCGACCCGCCGCGAACCATGAGCGAGGGCAAGCAGATCGCTGACCACGGCGACCGCAGTGGGATGTCCGCCCGCGCCGTGACCGGAGAAAACCACGTCGCCGCCATAGTGGCCGCTGGCAATGACCATGTTCTCGGTCCCTCTGGACCAGGCAAGCGGCGAACGCAGCGCTACCAACATGGGACCGACAGTGGCCGCAATCCGGCCCTCCACTTGCTGCGCGCGCGACACCTGGCGAATGGTGCAGCCGAGATCGCGGGCATAGCTGAAGTCGACGGGGGTGATGGTGGTGATGGAGCGCGGAACGATCTCCTCGGGATCAACCTGCACGCGGAGGGCGAGACGCATGAGAATGGCGAGCTTGGCGCGCGCGTCGAATCCGCCGACATCTTCGGTGGGATCGGCTTCCGCATAGCCTTTGGCCTGCGCTTCCGCCAGAACCGCAGTGTAGTCCGCGCCTTCTTCCATTTTGCTCAGGATGAAGTTGCAAGTGCCGTTAAGAATGCCCTCCATGCGCTCGATGCGATCACCGGCCATGCCTTGTTCGAGGCCGGGAATGACGGGGATGCCACCGGCTACTGCAGCACCGTATTTGAGATGACCGCCTTTGGCGGCGGCGAGACGCTCCAGATCGATGCCGTGATAGGCAATGAGTTTTTTGTTGGCAGTGACGACGCTCTTGCCGGCATCGAGCGCGCGGCGCACCCAGCTTCCGGCTGGATCGAGGCCGCCGGCGAGCTCGACAATCACGTCCACATCGGAGGCGAGGACTGCGTCGGCGTTCTCACTCCAGACGACGCTCGCGGGAACCCAGGCGGCGCGCTTGCGCGCGACGCCGCGATTGAAGATGTGCGTCAGCTCAAGGCCGTGCGGCTTGGACTCGACGAGGATGCGCGCAACTGAGCTGCCCACGGTGCCAAAGCCGAAGATGGCGATGCGGAGATGGCGCGTGGGGCCGGACTTGCGCACATGTGCTGCAGGGGCGTCGGACGGCTGAGCTGAACTGTGCGCTTGAGGCACGGAAATCTTCCTTTGCTGAATGCCGGAAAAGCAAAATCGAGTAACAACTTGATGATAGAGGAACAGGGACCCGGGGACCAAGGAACCAAGGAAACAAGGGAACAAGGAGTGAGGCAACGAAACCAGATGGAAAAGGCGGTACCTAAAGATATCCGGCGGTTGAGGTAAGAGACGGTGTCATTTTCTAGTTGCTCCCGGCATTCGGCGTTCGCGGTCTGCTAGCATGATGTGCAGATGCGGCGCGGCTTCTCCATTTTCCTGATCCTGTTCTTCGGGCTGGGCCCGGTGTCGGCCTTTGTCGACAGCAGCCAGGACGCGGGTCTGCCGGCCTGTTGCCGGCGGCACGGGGCGCACCATTGCGCGATGTACGCGCAACTCATGGCCATGAGGGCCGGCCGCGGCATCGATCCGACTCCGAGCTTCTCCGCTCCGCCGACCTGCCCGCTCTATCACGGACCTGCGTTTTCAATGTGGACGCCAACTCATGCGCTGGCGACAACGGCGTCGGAGGTCTGCGCTGTCTTCACGCGTACTTCCGCGCCCGCGTTCGGGCCGATGGCAGTGTCTTCTCGCCCCAGCCGGGCGCACGCCGGCCGCGGCCCTCCTGCGATAGACCCCAGCTAACCATTGCGCTGAAAAGAATGCCTTGATCGAGAGGGCGACGATCCGTGTCCGTTTGAATGACGCGGGCAGATCGTTGCGTCGTGCCTCAAATCTCGTCGCAAGGTTGTGGTCTTCCCCTGTACCGGGTGTTCTTCGGCGCTTCCCCAAAATCCGCCGATGATTCTGGCGCTCCTTCGCCGCCCGCGAGGGCTGCCTCTTTTAGCACGAGAACGAATGCGAGGTCATTTTTTATGCGAAATCTTCTTCATACTCTAACGACAGCGCTTCTTGCGGCCGCTTCCCTTCCTGCCTTTGCCACTGTTTTTGCGAACGTACACGGGGTGGTTCACGACCCGCAGCACCGGCCGATTGCGGGAGCGACTGTGGCGCTCCAGGCCGCGGATTCCGATTTTGCCCTGCACGCCACGACCAATGCCGATGGAGAATTCGACTTGCCGCAGGCGCCAATCGGCGTGTACCGGCTGACGGTGACTTCCAACGGATTTGCCAACGCAACCGAGACATTGACGGTCGCCTCGGGAACCAACCCGATCCTGCATATCCCGCTCGAGGTGGCGGGCAGTACGCAATCTGTGATCGTGAACGGCGAGACAAGCTCGGCCGACACGGTGACGCCAACAACTTTGATTACGCGGCAAACGATCGACGAGACCCCCGGCGCGGACCGCACCACAGGCACGGAGATGATTACCGACTACGTGCCCGGCGCTTACATGACGCACGACATGCTGCACATGCGCGGCGGCCACCAGACAAGCTGGCTGATCGACGGCGTTTCAATTCCGAATACCAAGATCGCGTCGAATGTGGGACCTCAGATCGATCCCAAGGATATCGACTCCATGGAAGGCCTGCGTGGCAGCTATGACGCCGGCCTGGGCGATCGCACCTATGGAATGTTCAACGTGCTGCCGCGAAACGGATTTGAGTTTAACCGCGACGGCGAGCTGTTTCTTTACGCCGGCAATCTTTATACCGGCGAAGCGCAGGTCGCGCTGGGCGATCACTCGGAGAAAAGCGCATGGTATGCAAGCGCGACCGGGTCGCGATCGAACTACGGCCTGGCGACGCCGGTGGCCACGATTTATCACGATGCCACCAACTCGGAGAGCGGCTTCGTGTCGGTGATTCGGAACCAGACGCCGAAGGATCAACTGCGCGTGGATGGGCAGTACCGGCAGGATTTCTTTCAGGTTCCGTACGATCCTGATGTGAATGACTATGAGTGCAATTCGGATTACTACTGCAGCACGGGGTTAAGGGATGGGCAGACGGAGCGCGATTCGTTCGTGATTGCAAATTGGGTCCATACAATTTCGCCCAAAACGCTGGTTTCCCTAGCGCCGTTCTACCACTTCAACCAATCGGACTACGATTCGCTCGCGACGGATCAGCCGGTAGCGACGACCTGGCACCAGAAGTCGAACTACGGCGGGGCGCAAGGGGATTGGCGCTCCGATGTCGGGTGGAATAGCTTTTCCGGCGGATTCTATTCATTCATCCAGGGCGAAAATGATCTCTTCGGAGTGCAGGTGAACGACGGCAGCGGTCCATCGCAGCCCAATACAACGGCACACGCCACAGCGGAGCTCGTGGAGTTCTACATCGACGATCATTTGCAACTGGGACGGTATGTCACGCTGCTTGGAGGCGAAAGATTTACGTACTACCGGTCGGACCAGAATGCGGGCGCAGTCTATCCTCGCATCGGGGCAACGGTAAGGATTCCGAAACTGAACTGGGTGCTGCGCGGTTTCTATGGACATTTTTTCCAGCCGGCGCCGATCCTCACGGTCTCGAGTTCGGTGCTCAACTACGCAAGCAGCCTTGGAGGCGGCGAAAATACTTTCACGCCTATTCCCTCCGAGCGCGACGAGGAGCACCAGTTCGGCATCGAGATACCCTATCGGGGCTGGATGCTGGATGTGGACACGTTCAAGAGTCGCGTGAATAACTTCCTCGACCACTCAAACCTGGGCGAATCGAATATGTATTTCCCCATTGCGGTGGATGGCGCGCTGGTTCGCGCGTGGGAGATGACGCTGCACTCGCCGTCGCTCTGGCGCTATGGGCAGTTTTATGTGACGTACTCCAACCAGATTGCCGAACAGCGCGGAAACATCATCGGCGGATTTACGTGCAGTATTTCCACCGACCCTGCGTGCGATCTCGGGCCTGAGTACGGGCCCGTTGACCACGACCAGCGCGACACGCTCAACACAGGGTTCACGGCGAACTTGCCGGCGCATACTTGGTTCGCGACGAATGTGTATTACGGATCCGGCTTTCACAATGGCTTGGCGGGCGCCGCTGAAGGCCCGTACAACTCACCATACCTGCCAGTACACACGACTTTCGACTCCTCGATCGGCCACTCGCTGGGCGAGAACTGGAAGTTGTCCGCGACGGTCGTCAATGTGACCAATCACCGCGTACTGCTGGATAATTCGATCACGATCGGAGGCTTCCACTATAACGATCCGCGGATGTTCGCGGTGGAGGCGAGGTACAGGTTCAAGTTTTAGCGAGTTGGCGAGTTGGCCCCCTCCCACCCTAGCGGCAAAGACAAAGGCGCCGCGAGGGTGGGGCACCCAAGGGTTCAGGCTTCGACATGAAAGAGTCCAGGGAGAACTTTCCCGGCCTTTCCTTCGACGATGTGCGTGAAGGCCGAAGCGTTGAGCGGCGGCTCGGGGCCGATGTAGACGGTTCGCGCGCCGCTCTGCCGCGCCCAATGAACGAATCCCGCAGCCGGATAGACATTGCCGGATGTGCCGAT
>Ga0181535_10006569_pt1 | contig 11938 bp, 5 predicted proteins | sample PEATcosm2014_Bin_44_FD_119774 | JGI IMG/M metagenome (GOLD analysis project Ga0181535, IMG submission 119774) | Peatland microbial communities from MTU Mesocosm Facility, Houghton, MI, USA - PEATcosm2014_Bin17_30_metaG | ecosystem: Environmental > Terrestrial > Soil > Wetlands > Peat | place...
ATTTGCAGGGCGTGGGCCAGGTGCGCGTGATTACCGTGACGTATGTGGCGGCGAACCTGGTGAACTGGTTCCTGAACTGGGTGCTGATCTACGGCAAGCTGGGAATGCCGGCGATGGGTGTGAACGGGTCGGCGCTGTCGACAGTATTTGCGCGCGTGACCATGGCGGCGGCGTTGCTGGGGTTTGCGTGGAGGTACGAGCGCAAGCGCGGGCATCCGCTGTTTAAGCACTGGGCGGCGCCGCAGGCAGCGCGGCTGAAGCAACTGATGAAGCTGGGCGCTCCGGCGGGGGGGCAGATTCTTTTGGAGGTAGGCGCGTGGAATCTGGCGACGTTTTCCGCCGGGTACCTGACGCCGGTTGCGCTGGCGACGCACCAGATTGTGTTGAACTATGCGAGCGTGACGTACATGGTGCCGCTGGGGATTTCAGCAGCGGCGGCGGTGAGTGTGGGGCACGCGGTGGGCGCGGGAGACGCGGCGCGCGCGCGGAGGGCCGGTTGGCTGGCGCTGGGATTGGGCACGAGCTTTATGCTGCTGGCGGCGGGAGCGCTGCTGGTGTGGCCACGGCCGCTGATTGAGTTGTATACCAGCGACGCGCGTGTGCTGGCGGTGGGGCCGGGGTTGCTGGCGATTGTGGCGGCGTTTGAGGTTTTCGACGGGATTCAAACTGTGAGTACGGGCGCGCTGCGCGGGTTGGGCGAGACGCGCGCTCCGATGTGGGCGAACCTGGTGGGGTATTGGGTGCTGGGTTTGCCGCTGGGATTTTTTCTGTGCTTCGGATTGAAGTGGGGAATCTACGGACTGTGGATCGGGCTGACGCTTGCGCTCGTGGTGATTGCGCTGGCGCTGATGGCGCGATGGAAGAGGGATGCGGAGAGGCAGCTCCTGGGGATTAGCCATTAGCTTTTAGCTGCGTCAGCGGGAGTGTGCGCATTCAGACACTTAGCCGGGCGGACATGGTGGCAGGGCCGACCGAAGATTGGGGTCGACGCTGTTGCGCTGGATCGCTGAAAATAAAGCAGTTGTGGGATGGTTTTCCCAAAACAGGCGTCCGTTTCGGACGGTGTTCAAGGGGGTTACCTTTGTGGCGCTGTGTGGGACGGTGTTAACAAGAAAGTGACTATAATCACATATTGGGGCGAACGGAGCAGGCACCCTAGAGAAGCAGATCTGCGCCCTTAAAACGGCAAGAATTTATTGGAAGGGAATCCCGCCAAATGGCGACAGGAAACCTTGCTCTGGGTCAAGAACAGAGCGAAAGCATCGCGCATGCGCGCATCGTCAACGACTTCAGCATCATCGTAGCCACCGTGAACGGATCCGGTTCGCAGTCCGCCAACAGCGTGCTGCTGAAGAGCATTTTTGGAATGGGCATTCCCGTGAGCGGGAAGAACCTGTTCCCATCGAACATTGCCGGGCTGCCGACGTGGTATACGATCCGTGCCAGCAAAGACGGCTACGTGGCGCGCAAGCGCGAGATCGACGTGCTGGTGGCGCTGAATCCGGAGACGGCGCGCGAAGACATGCTGTCGGTCCAGCCGGACGGCGCGGCCATCTACGAAGAAAGCCTGAACCTGAAGCAGTACCGCGACGACGTGGTCTGCTACCCGGTGCCGTTCGACAAGATCACAGTGAGCATTTGCCCCGAAGCCAAGCTGCGCAAGCTGGTAAAGAACATGGTGTACGTGGGCGCGGTGGCGCAACTGCTGGGGATCGACCTGGGAGTTGTGGAGAGCGGGCTGCGCAAACAGTTTGCGAAGAAGCCGAAGGTTTTCGAGCTGAATTTCGGAGCGGTGCAGGCGGGCTTTGAATACGCGAAGGCGACGTTCACCAAGCAGGATCCGTACTTCCTGGAGCGGATGAACGAGACCAAGGGCAAGATCATCATCGACGGCAACGCGGCGTGCGGCATGGGCGCGGTGTTTGCGGGCGTCACGGTGGTAGCGTGGTATCCCATTACGCCGTCGACTTCGCTGGTTGAGGCGGCGACGGATTTGCTGAAGAAGTTTCGCGTGACGCCGGAGGGCAAGGCGACGTTTGCCGTGGTGCAGGCCGAGGATGAGCTGGCGGCGATCGGCATGGTTCTGGGCGCGGGCTGGGCCGGCGCGCGGGCGATGACGTCAACGTCCGGACCGGGCATCTCGCTGATGGGCGAGTTTGCGGGGCTGGGCTACTATGCCGAGATTCCGGGAGTGATTTTTGACGTGCAGCGCAGCGGCCCGTCGACGGGCATGCCGACGCGCACGCAACAGGCCGACCTGCTTTCGACAGCGTTCCTTTCGCACGGCGACACCAAGCACGTGGTTCTGCTGCCGGGCTCGGTGAAGGAATGCTTTGAGTTTGGCTATGCGGCTTTCGATCTGGCGGAGCGGCTGCAGACCCCGGTGTTTGTGCTTTCGGATCTTGACCTGGGCATGAACAACTGGATGTCGGAGCCGTTTGCGTACCCGGACAAGCCGCTGGACCGCGGCAAGGTGCTGACCGCCGAGGATCTGAAAAAGATGGGCAGCTTTGCGCGCTACCGCGATGTGGATGGAGACGCGATCGGCTGGCGCACGCTGCCGGGAACACCGCATCCGAAGGCTGCGTACTTTACGCGCGGGTCGGGGCACAACGATGCGGCGGGATACACCGAGCGGCCTGACGAGTACCAGCAAGTGATGGACCGGTTGGCGCGCAAGTTTGAGAATGCGCGCAAGCTGGTTCCTGCGCCGGTGGTCGTGAAGAACGGAACATCGAAGATCGGTTTCCTGGCGTACGGTTCGACGGACTTCGCGCTGCGCGAGAGCCTGGATCAGATCAAGAAGGAACACGGCGTGAGCGTGGACTATATGCGCATACGCGCGTACCCGTTTGCGCACGAGATTCACGACTTTGTTGCCAGCCATGAGCGCGTCTACGTGGTGGAACAGGATCGCGACGGACAACTGGCGAGCCTGCTGAAGCTGGATCTTCCCGGCGAGCAGGTGGTGAAGCTGCGCAGCATCCTCGAATACAACGGACTGCCGGCCGACGCGCGCACAATTACGGATGAATTCGCAACCAAGGAGGGCCTCTAAATGGCGACCACAACAGCGAGTGGGGCTACGGGCCCGAAACTGAATCACATCGGCCTGCCGGTGCTGGAGTACCGCGGCGGCAAGTCGACCTTGTGCGCGGGCTGCGGTCATAACGCGATTTCAGAGCGCATTATCGATGCGATGTTCGAGATGGGCGTGGAGCCGGAGCGGGTGATGAAGATGAGCGGCATCGGCTGCTCGTCAAAGAGCCCGGCCTACTTCATGAGCCGCTCGTTCAGCTTCAACAGCGTTCACGGGCGCATGCCGAGCGTGACCACAGGCGCGATGCTGGCCAATCAGACGATGATGGCGCTGGGCGTTTCCGGCGACGGCGATACAGCGTCGATCGGCATAGGCCAGTTTGTCCACCTGATGCGGCGCAACCTGCCGATGATCTACATCATCGAGGACAACGGCGTGTACGGATTGACCAAGGGACAGTTTTCGGCCACGGCCGACATCGGTTCCAAGCTGAAGACGGGTGTGATCAACGATCTGCCGCCGATCGATACCTGCGCTTTGGCAATCCAGTTGGGCGCGACGTTCGTGGGGCGCTCGTTCAGTGGCGACAAGAAGCAGTTGCTGGCGATGCTGAAAACGGCAATCGCGCACAAAGGCACGGTGATGCTCGATGTGATCAGCCCCTGCGTGACGTTTAACGACCACGAAGGATCGACGAAGAGCTACAAGTTCCTTCAGGAAAACGATGAGCCGATCAACGAGATCGGATTTGTGGCCAGTTTCGACGACATCGAAGTGGATTACGATTCAGGCGAAGTCTACGACGTGGAGATGCACGATGGATCGCAGCTGCGCCTGCGCAAGCTGCTGGAGGACTACGACCCCACGGACAAGGCGAACGCGGTGCGCACGTTGATGGAGGCGCAGGAGAAGGACGAGGTTCTCACTGGCGTCTTCTATATCGATACGCAGAAGCCAACGTTCCTCGATCAGTTGAACATGGTCGACGAGCCGTTGGGCACATTGCCCGAGTCGCTCACTCGGCCGCCGAAATCGGCGCTCGAAAGCCTGATGGCGAATTTGCAATAGCGCGGAAAATCAATTTGGATTTCAGCTGGAAGCGACGCATCCGCGAGGGTGCGTCGCTTTGTTGTTGAGCGAAGAAAGCGAACGGGTCAGGAGGCTCTGGAGCGCAGCGCCTGCTCGGCGCGGAACCAATCCTCTTCGTGATGACCATGCACACGCCCGCGCTCGTTCCAAAATCGATGGGCAAGCAGTGCGACCTGATCGTGGGAGATCGAGGTCCCGTTTCCGTTTGTGGAGGCAACGGTCTTTTTCACTGCAGGTTTGTTTTCCGCGGGTTTGCGTGCCTTCGCTGCAGCTTTCGGCGCGGCGCCTGATTTCTTGACGGACTTAGCCATGGGGAAACTCCTCTTATGCAAGTTCGACAAATTGACAAGCGTTCGTCTACAGAATACCGAAAAAACAATTTGCTGTGTGCGAATCGCCTGTGAAGAACCTTCGCAATAAACCCGCTGCGCGGGTCTCGGAGATTTAGATGCGAGCGGAAGGCGAAGCGTTTAGCGCCCACCAGTCGAAGAGAGCCATGCGCGGATAATAGAGGCCACCGCAGATGCGGATATTGGCGCCACGGAGGTTGCGGAGGACGGCTGCATAGGCCTCGATCTGCGGCGCGAATTGGCGGCGCAACTCAGGGAGTAAAGCCGCGGGATCGAGGACGTCCTCGTGTGCCGTTTTGTAATCAATGATCCACCAAACATCTTCGTCAGGTGATGTGGCGATGATCTGCGGCTCAGGGCCGGCGCGGAAGACGCGATCCACCTGCACGGTGCGTATGCTGCCGGCCACAATGCCGGTCCAGCGAATTTCATTGGCCGCGTCGTCGTGTGGAGCGAGAATCCACTGAGCGATGGGATCGTTGGCGGTTTGACGCACGACTTCGATTGCTTGCGCGGCAATGCGAGTGGCCGTGGCGGAATCGATGCCGGCGGTGCGGATGGTCGCGGCAATTCGTGGCTGCTGTTGAGCGAGTGTTGCAAGAGCGGCCTCGCGCGTTTCATTGGCGAGCCGTTGCGCCAACTTCTGAAGCAGCACGTGAACGGCGTTGCCGAGAGCGCGGGAGAGCAAGCCTCCTTCATGGCGCTCGTAGAGCCGGCCGGCGCCGACGAGAGCTTCGTCGGCCGCACGGATGGCGGGCATGGGCGCTGTCGCGGCGAAGTCGGTCGGGAGTCGGCGAAGCGGAGTTGGCTTGTCCGCGACGGGCTGGATTTCGAAGAGATCGCCGGGCGTAGAGTCGGAGCCGGAGGCGGCGATGGAATCGAGCGTGGCGGGCTCTGCGAATGAATCGGAGACGCGCCAATCGTCGAACCGGCGCTGGATTTCGGCTTGCCATGCGGGCCAAGCGGTGCGGAGCAGACTCTCGCGCGGTTCGACGAGTTCAGGCGGCGCGCCGTTGACGGATTTATAAGATGGCCGCGCAAAAAAGTGAAGCTCCTCGCGGGCGCGCGTGGCGGCGACATAGAGGAGGCGGCAGGCTTCGCGCAACTCGCGTTCGTGACTTTGGCGATCGACCCACTTCTTGGCCCTACCGCTGTCAGCGCCTTTCTGAGCGAATGGCGCGATGAGGAATTCGGTAACAGACTCGGATGGGTCGGAATCATCGGTGATTGAATCTGACGGCAAGCCGCGTTCGAGCCAGGAGAGCATGACTGGGGTGTGGCGACCCGGAGAAGCCTGAAGATCGGGGACGATGACGACTTCAAACTCCAGCCCCTTGGCGCCGTGAATCGTCATGAGCTGAACGCCGCAATCGCTTCCGGCTGCGGGATCGGGCTGCGCTTTGAGATCGTCGAGTGCCGAAGCGAGCGCGGGGCCGAGGAAATCGGGCTCGCCCTGCGGGAGCGAGTCGAGGCTCGCCCAGAGAAGGTCAAGATTCGCACGGGCTTCCGTGTCAATACATTGTGCGCCGCCGAGCTGGAGCCAGACCTGCTCAAGCCAGGAGCCCGACGGCGACGCAGGCTGCGAGGCACGCAGGCGCTCGGCAGCCGCTGTTGCGCGCAGAACGCGATCGACAGCGATCTGGCCCTCGGGGCTGATGAGGTGCGCACGCTCGAGAGCGAGTTCGGGCACCGGACGGGCGAGGAGCTCGTGTGAGTCGGCGCTGGTGAGCGTGTGGAGATCGGCGAGCGATAGACCGCACCATGGAGCGCGAAGGACACCCAGCCACGCGACGCGATCGTGCGGATTGAGGAGCGCGCGAGCGAGAGAAAGCGCGTCGATGATCTCCGGGCGATCCTTGAGTGCTTCGAGGTCGACAGCACGGAAGGAGATGGAGGCCTGGCGCAAAGCCGCAGCGATGGGCACAAGCGATTTGCGCGCGCGGGCCAGCACGGCCACGCGGTACTTTCGCTGGGCCGCGTTCGCCGCCTCGATGTGCGGCACGTGCGCACGGACAATCTCGACGATTTCATCGATTTGTTTTTGTTGTGCAGCCTCGCGCTGTTCGGCAATTTCTTCTTTGAGATCGGCGTTCGCGTTGCGGGGCGACACCGGGATGAATGCGCAGTGAATCTGCATGCGCGGAGCGGACGCGGCGACCAGTTGAGGGCCGGATAGTTCGAGGGTTGCGCGAGCTGGTTGCGACGCGGCAAAGGCGACGCCACCGTCGCTGGAGGCGGCGAAGACCTGCGCGAAGGTCTCGTTGATGCTTGCGACAAGCGAAGGTTCGCTGCGGAAATTGGCGGAGAGATGGACGGAATCGAAGCGGAGAGGAAGGTCGCCGGGAATCTCGATGCCGAGTTCCTCGACGCGCGGAAACAGTTCGGCATCGGCTTCGCGGAAGCCATAAATGGATTGCATGGGGTCGCCGACGACGAAGCAGGTGCGCCCCTCGCGATCGGACCATGCGCCGATAAGGCGACGGAGCAATTCGTGCTGGCGGCGGCTGGTGTCCTGAAATTCGTCGACCAGCAGATGGCGGATTCCATCGGCGACAGCCTGGGCGGCGTCGATGGGAAATTCGTCTTCTCCTTTGAGGACGTTGAGCGCGATTTGCGCGACCTCAGTAAAGTCGGCCGCGCCGGCCTCGGCAAACACAACACGAAGTTCGGCCGCGGCGCGGCGCAGGAGAGTGAAACAGGCGCGAACAATCTTCCATTCCGCGTCGGTATATCGGATTGGCGTTGATTCGCCCTCGGCGCGGAAAAAAGGAGTTTCGAGGCGCAAACGCAGGCGGTCGAAGTCCTGCTCGCCCTCCAGCACGAACTCCTGCATCCAGCGGTCGCGGTCGCCGAGCACCTTCACGGTCAGATCTTCGATCTCGCGCCAGTTGTTGTCACGCCAATCAAGGAGGGTCTCAATGGCAGTGCTCAGCGTGGCGTTGGCCTGCCCGATCTCTTGCAGTGTGCGGCGAGCGGCGCGGCGGTAAAGCTCGTTCGGCTGCTCGCGGATATCGAGACTGCCACCGAGGCCGGAGAGCACTGGTTGTTGCATGGCGAGATCGCGACAAAACGAATCGATCGTCTGGATGCGCAGTTGCGCGGGGAGATTGAGGAGATCCCAGCCGTGCGACTGCGAGCGCTCAAGGGCTCGGGCCGCGATAGGGCCGGGCTGAGCCTGCCGGAGATCGTCGAGAATGCGGTTGCGCATTTCGGCGGCGGCGGCATTGGTGAAGGTGATGGCGACGACCTGGCCGGGCTCTTCGACCCCTGCGAGCAAAGTGAGAAAACGTTGCGAGAGAAGCGTGGTTTTGCCCGAGCCGGCCGGCGCGCGCACCAGGATGGAGCGCCGCGGATCAAGAGACCGATCGCGCTCGGCCTGATCGGGAGGCGGATTCCTGCGAGTTGAATCAGGCATCGGGAGCCTCTTCGCTGTTGTTATCCGGCAGCGGCGGGTTCTCGCTGATGCGGCAAAGAGCTTGCAGACGGCAGTTCTCGCAGGTGTCAGGGTAGGCGCGCGGATCGACCACGGCGCGCCCAGCCAGAAACGCCAGGGCGAGACCTTCGATGGACTGCTTCCACGCGAAAAGCTGCTCTGAAGTGAGGGGTTTCTTGACTAGATTCGAATTCCCGCTGATCTTACCGCGCAGAGTCGCCTTGGCGTCACGAACTTTTCCTGCGAATTCAGGTTCGCCGGCGCGGACCTTGGCGAAGACGAGGCCGCCGATGTTGTTCGGATCGCTCCCGAGCGCAAAGTTCGAGTAAAGCGGCAACTGCACATCGTCGGGACGAGGGAGATCCCAGGAACTGGGAGTTGGGTTGCCGGATTTGTAGTCGATGACGAGAAGAGAATTGTCGATGAGGCGATCGATTCGATCGAGGCGTACGCGAAGCGGCAGGCCGGCAACGGAGAGGCCGGTTTTTTGTTCCGTCTCGAGAACCGTGAAGGGAACACGCGTCCGCTCAAAGTCCAGCCATTCAGTGACGAGGTTAAAGAGGCGGGCCTCTTCGAGATCGAGGTAGCGCTGAGGCATGGATTCGCGCGCGCGAAGGGGCATCGCGGTTTGGATAGCGCCGCGAACGTGAATCGCGACGAATGCGCGGAGATCGGGGAGCGCGGCGAGGTCCGCGTGGGAGCAAATGCCGCGCGGCGGGCCGGCCCAGACAGAATGCAGAACTTCATGCAGAAGCTGCCCGCGTTCCTTCGCGGTGAGCCCCGCTTCAGCAGGGTTCCAAAGGTCGGCATCGAGACGCGCCGTGGCGAATGCTTTGAAGGCGCATTGCGATTGCGACGTGAGAGTGGATGCGCCTCCGTGAGCATTGCCGGGAGGAAACGGAACGCGGGTCGAGTCAGGGAAAGGTGCGGCGAGGGGCGCCAACGGGAGCGGCGCGGCGAGTTCAGGCGGCAAAGGGCGCGGCGCGCAGGCGAGCTGCTCAACGACGCGGGAGGGTCGTGCTTCAACGCCTTCACTTTGACGCGCAAAGCTGAAGTGAATTTCAGGAGCAGAGCCAAGCAGGCGGCGTGTAACGGCGTCGGCCAGATCCCAATCGAGGCGCGGCGAGGCGTGTGGCATCCCGGTTGCGCGTTGCGCAGAGATGGGAATGAAAGGATGCGTGGCTCCGCTTGCGGGCCACGCTTGCTCGGTGGCGCCGAGGAACCAGACGGCATCGGCGGTGAGGCCTGCGGACTCCGCGGGGCCGGCAATCAGAATCGGCGGGTCCTGGGATTCAGGCGCGAAGAGAGTTTCGCTGACAGCTCCATCGAGAAGAGCAAGAAATTCCTTCCACTCGATCGCACGGCCATCGAAACCGAGCGAGGCGCAATCGTCAACGGTTTGCTGCCATCGGCGGTGAGCCTGGAATTCCGTACTCGAAAGCGGACGGCCGCCGGGCCAACCGGCGAGTTCCAGAAGTCGCGGAGTGAGCTCGGCCCAGGGCAGCGGGGATTGCGGGCGACGAGCGAATTCCTGCAAGCGGCGCTGGGCCTGCGTGGCCCGCGCGACCCACGAGGCGGGCAATTCCGGCCCGGGCGTCTGGCGAAGAAACTCCGCGAGCGTCCAGTGTGCGCGCTCCAGACCCCTGCGGCGTATCGCACGCATGAAGGCGGTGAGAGCCTGCGACTCGGCGGGCGACGCGGCCATCTGGCCTGTGGAGAGAAGCCAGTCGAGTTCGTGCTCCTCGATGGACTCGCCGAGCCAGCGCAGGAGCAAGCCCGCGCCGCGCGCGAGCGCGATTTGGCCAAGCGGAACGCCGAGCGAGAATTCGAAGACGTTGGACTGCGCGCACGAGATTCCGCCTTCACAAACAAAACGAAGAAACGCGCGCTCGATCTCGCCGCGGCGTCGGGGCACATCCTGTGTGACAACGATCAGTCGTGCTTGCGGATTTGCGGCAAGCAGCTGCTTGCACCAAAGCGCGCAGGCGGCGAGCTCGGAGATCGGATCTGTGGCCTGATGGAATTCGATTCGCGCGGCGGATTCTGCGAGCAAAACCTGCTTGCAATTGCCCCAGGCGGCGAAGAGGTCCTGTTGCGCAGGCAAGATCCGATCGAAACCGGCGAGAAGAAGCGGAGCGCGCTCGGCGGAGTCCTGTTTGAGCGATCGAATCAACTCGAGAGGCAGGCGCGCTGAACTGATGAAGCCGCGCGACAGGCAAATCGCATCGAATTGCGCGAGCCAAACGCTGAAGGCGCCGGCGTCCTGATCCCAGGCGGTTCGCGATTTTGGATTCAGAAGGTGCGGTGCGTAAGCGCAGATAAGGCCGTGCGCGTCCATCGCCAGAGATGCCAGGCGATCGCGCGTGCCTGCGATTCGCGCCGCTTCCGGCGCGGCGGTGGTCACAATTCCGGCCCAAAGCGATTGCTCCTGCAAAGAATTCAGGACGATGCGAGCGTCGAGGTTGCGCTCATTCCAGGCGTTGCGGATGAAGGTTTGCCAGTCCTGAACGTTGGGAGATTGCCAGGCGGTGAGACCCTCGCTGCGGCGCTCGCGATTGAAGGCGACCGTGAGCGACCGAGCGGCACGCTCGCTGGCCGTGACCACGAGCCCGCCGCCGCGCAACCATGCATCGATGTTCTCTTCCGGCCTAGCCTCCATTACTGCTTTATACGCCGCAAGGCCCGATGGGTGCTAAACGGAGCAGACATTTACGGGAGACCAAAATCTGTTCATCAGCTTATACTTGGGCGTGCAATTCGGAATCCCGAAAGGGTGAGGCCATGATTCGGACTCAAAGATCCGCTAGCTGGGCGATCGGCGTGGCGTGGATGGCGGGAGCTGCCGCCTGCCTGACGATTTCCGCGCAACCGTCGGCGACGAGAATCAGCCCCGGCACAATGGTCCGCGTTGGAACCGTGGACGAGCGGTTTCAGTCGTACAACATCGAAGCGGTCGAGGTGACGGGCGGACGATTCTGGAAGCCTTATGCCTCGGCTGGCGCACCAAATGCGGGCGCGCAGCCGGCGGCGAATGCTCCGCCGGGGATGGATCCATCGCTCTTTGAATACCGGGCGCCCATTGATTTGAGCAATCCGCGGCTTCGCAAGCTGGCTGCCGCGCTGGGGCCAGCCTATGTTCGCGTGAGCGGCACATGGATGAACTCGATCTACTTTCAGGACTCAGACGATCCGGCTCCGCCGAAACCGCCGGCGGGTTTCAATAGCGTGTTGACGCGCAAAGAGTGGAAGGGCGTGATTGACTTTGCCCGCGCCGCGAATGCCCGCATCGTGACTTCGTTTGCGATGAGCACAGGAACGCGCGATGCCGAGGGAGTCTGGACGCCGAAGGTGGCACAGGCATTCCTGGACTACACGAAATCTGCGGGTGGGGATATTGCCGCTGCGGAGTTTATGAATGAGCCGACGTTCGCTGAAATTGGCGGCGCGCCTAAGGGATATGACGCGCAGACGTTTGCGCGCGATTTTGCGGTATTTCAAGCCTGGGCCAAGGCGAATGCTCCGGAGATGCGGATTATGGGACCGGGCGGCGTGGGCGAAGGAACGCCGCTTGCACCGCCGTTCATGCATTTGCTTACAACCGAGGGCATTCTGAAGGCAGCGGGACCGGTGTTTGAGATTTTCAGTTACCACTCATACGGTGCAGCCTCAAGCCGGTGCGCCGTGCTGGGTTCTGCGGCGGGCACTACGAAGGAAGCGGCACTATCTGTGGATTGGCTCTCGCGCGGAGCAAGCGCCGGGGCCTTCTACGCCGCGCTGCGCGACCGCTACGAGCCGGGGCATCCTATGTGGAACAGCGAAACCGGTCAAGCTGCTTGCGGAGGTGACCGTTGGGCCGCAACGTTTCTTGACACGTTTCGCTACCTGAACCAGTTGGGCAGCTTGGCGCGGCTCGGGGTGCAGGTGCAAATGCACAACACGCTCAACGCAAGCGACTACGGTCTGCTGGACGAGAAGACGTTGGAGCCGCGGCCCGACTATTGGGCTGCATTGCTCTGGCGAAAACTG
>Ga0181535_10006570_pt1 | contig 11936 bp, 10 predicted proteins | sample PEATcosm2014_Bin_44_FD_119774 | JGI IMG/M metagenome (GOLD analysis project Ga0181535, IMG submission 119774) | Peatland microbial communities from MTU Mesocosm Facility, Houghton, MI, USA - PEATcosm2014_Bin17_30_metaG | ecosystem: Environmental > Terrestrial > Soil > Wetlands > Peat | place...
TCAAAGCCATCTTCTGTCAGGTCTTCACGCGCGAGATGGAGAACGTCGTCTCCCGCTCGCCCCACGCCATCGACACCGAGAATATTCCCATGGGTCTCCACGAACTCGGCGTCGAAATGCGTTCCCACATTCAGGAACGCATCGACGCGGCCGACACCTGTGGCTACGACGCCATCCTGCTCGGCTACGCGCTCTGCGGCCGTGGTACCGAAGGCCTCCGCGCCGGCAAAACGCAACTCGTTCTTCCCCGCGTCCACGATTGCATCGGCATGCTGATGGGCGGCCACCAACCCTATCTGGCCTACTTTGAAAATCACCCCGGCGTCTACTACCGATCGTCGGGTTGGACCGAGTTTCAGACCGAGGGAATGGCGCTCCAGCCGGCTTTTCCCACGCAAAAAAGCACCCTCGGCGAACGTCGCACCTTGGCGGAACTCGTCGCTCAATACGGCGAAGAGAACGGCCAATTCCTCTTCGAACAGTTCAACTCTTTTCGCCAGCATTACTCGGGCCTCACCTACATCTCCACCGGCGTAGCCTCTGACGAAGCTAGCCGCGCCAAAGCCCGCGCCGAGGCGGAGAAAAACCACTGGGCCTTCGACGAAGTCAAAGGCTCCCTCACGCTCCTCGAGCGCCTCGTCAACGGCGATTGGGGCGCGGCCTCCTTCCTCGTCGTGCCTCCCGGCGCAACCATCCGCGCCACCATGGGCGACGGCATTGTGGAAGCCGCCGAATGAGCGCCAACCAAGTGCGGATTCGCCTCGAGCCCCTCGCCGTCGAAGTCGACGTGCCCGTTGGCGCGCCTCTGGTCTCCTCGCTCTCCGATCACGGCTTCGAGTTTCCCTGTGGCGGAACCGGCCTTTGCGGTGGATGCGGCGTCCGTGTCCTGTCCGGCTCGCTCCCAATCACTGAAGCCGACCGCGCCGCCTTTCCGCCAGAACAACTCAGCCTTGGCTGGCGTCTTGCCTGCCAGGCGCGCGCACCAGAGCGGGCAACGCAGCCCCTGGTCCTCGAGTGCGGCCAATGGGAAATGGATGTCCTCACCGACAACGCCGGCCTGGCCGCATCAGGCAAGCACGGCCTCGGCATCGCCATCGATCTCGGCACCACCACCATCGCCGCGCAAATCATCGACCTTGCCACCGGCTCCGTTCTCGGCGTCGAAACCGAACTCAATCCCCAGGCCCCCTTCGGCTCCGACGTCATGAACCGCATCCACGCCGCGCTCGACGGCAACGATCTCACCACGCCCATTCGCGCCGCTCTCGGGCAGATCGTCGCTCGACTTGCCCACGGCCGTGAAAGTGAAATCAACGAAGTCGTGCTGGTCGGCAACACCGTCATGCACCACCTGTTCTCCGCGCGCAGTGTCGAGCCGCTTTCCCACGCACCCTTCGTCTCCCCTCATCTCGGCGAGCAAATCTTCAGCCCGCACGATCTCGGCTGGCCTCTGCCCTCAACCTGCACCATCCGCTTCGCGCCCTGTCTCGGCGGCTTTGTCGGCGCGGACATTCTCGCCGGCATCCTCTCGACCGGCATCGCCCGCAGCGACGATCTCATGGCCCTTGTCGATCTCGGCACCAACGGCGAAATCGCCATCGGTAACCGTCAAGGCATCGTCTGCGCATCCACCGCCGCCGGCCCTGCCTTTGAGGCTGGCTCCATCCGCATGGGCATGCGCGCCGTCACCGGTGCCATCTCCTACGTCTCGCTCGTTGGCGATGAACAGCACAAGGGCCAGTTTGAAGGTGACAGCCATCAGTCCGCACAGCAGCGAACCAGTTTGGAAGGTCTGGCCCTGGAAAGTGCGGGTTTGAAGGGTACGGGCTTCAGCCCGTACATCCACTCCGCAAAAACAACGCGGGCTTTAGCCCCCGAGGGCCAGCCTCAATCATCCGGTCAAATGCACGCCACCGTCATCGGCGGTGGAGAGCCGCGTGGACTTTGCGGCAGCGGCCTTGTCGATGCGGTTGCCGCGGGCCTTACCATCGGAGCCATTCTCCCCTCGGGCCGCATCGCCAACGGTACAAAGCTCTTCCCCGTCGCCGCCCCCGTCGTTCTCTATCAATCCGACATTCGCGAACTGCAACTGGCCAAAGGCGCCATCGCCGCGGGATTCAATCTACTCCTCGACTACATCAGCGCCCGGCCCGGCAGCCTCAAGAGCGTTCACCTCGCCGGCGCATTCGGCAACTACGTGCAGATCGAAAGCGCCCTCCGCATCGGCCTCATCGACACACAGCGCGAACTCATCCACGCCGCCGGCAACACAGCCCTTCGCGGCGCAAAAATGCTTCTTCTCGCGGCCTCGCCCCTGACCCTGCCCCGCATTCACCACGTCAGCCTCGCCGCCGACCCTAACTTCCAGCACGAGTTCGCCCATTGCATGACCTTCCCAGGCCGCGGAGATTCATAGAGTCCGTCCATAAACTCGAATTTCCTTGAAGGGTACGGGCTTCACAGGCTGCGGAAAAACTCCTCCCGGTGAAGGGTACGGGCTTCAGCCCGTACATAAACCCTGCATAATAAGTTGGGCTTTAGCCCCCGAGGGACGTCTTCCCATGGTTTCTTGGCAGATTTCCAAGAGGCCCTGCACCCTCATCCCCGCCGCAATTATTTACACTCAATGAGCAGGAGAACGGGAACCCTATCATGTCTCATCCTCAAATCAAGTTCGGTACCGACGGTTGGCGCGCCATTATCGCCGACGACTTCACCTTCGCCAATGTGCGCATCGCCGCCGAGGCCATCGCCGCCTACGTCCACGCCAAAGAAGATCCCGCCAAGGGCCTCTGCATCGGCTACGACACCCGCTTCGGCTCCAAGGCCTTCGCCCGTACCTGCGCCGAGGTCGTCGCAGCCACCGGCATCCCCGTCCAATTCGCCAACGCCGTCACGCCCACCCCTGCGCTCAGTTTCGGCGTCCGCGAGCGCGGCGCCGCAGGCGGCATCATGATCACCTCCTCGCACAATCCCCCGCAGTGGAACGGCGTCAAGTACAAGGCCTGGTACGGCGGCTCGGGCAAGCCCTCCATCATCTCTGAAATCGAGTCCTACCTCGGCCAGCCCGTCGCCCGCCCCGCCACCCCCGCGTCCATCACGGAAGTCGACTTCCTGCCCACCTTCCTCAACGCCATCGAGAGCTTCGCCGACCTCAATCTCATTTCGAAATCTGGTATGAAGTTCTGCACCGACTCCATGTACGGCGCGGGCGGAACCATCATCTCTGACATCTTCACCCGCATCGGCGTCGCCAACGTCGCCATCCGTACCAACCCCGACCCGCTCTTTCCCGGCATCAACCCCGAGCCCATCGAGCCGCACATCCGCGCCCTCGGCGAAGCCACCGTCGCCAACGGCTGCCAGGCCGGCCTCTGTACAGACGGCGACGCAGACCGCATCGGCGCAACCGACGAGAACGGAAACTTCGTCGACCCCCACAAAATATATTCAGTGCTGCTCAGTTGGGTGCTCAAGTACAAAGGCTGGCCCGGCGCCGTTACCCGCGCCTTCAACACCACCAAGATGCTCGACCGCATCTGCTTGAAGCACGGCCGCGAGCTCATCGAACACGGCATCGGCTTCAAGTTTGTCTGCGACTACATGCTTGAGCGCGAAATCCTCATGGGCGGAGAGGAGTCCGGCGGCATCGGCTTCCAGCGCCATCTGCCCGAGCGCGACGGCCTGCTCAACGCCCTGCTGCTCGCCAACGTCATGGCCCAGGAAGGCAAGACCCTCGGCCAACTTGTCGCCGACCTGCAAGCCGAGTACGGCGAGCACCAGTATGGCCGCATCGACCTCACCATTCCCGACGACGTAAAGAACGGCGCCATCGCCCGCGCCCGTGCGCTCCCGACCGGCGACGCGTCTTTCGCCGGCATGCCCATCCTCCGCCAGGAGAACCTCGACGGCGTCAAATTCTACCTCGACAACCCCGAAGCCAAGACGAAAACGAACGCCGCCGAAACCTGGCTCCTTCTCCGCGCCAGCGGCACCGAGCCGCTCCTCCGCATCTACACCGAGTCCTGCTCCAAAGAGTCAGTCGCCAAGCTGCTCGAGTCAGCGCGGAAGTTCGCTCTCGCAAAGTAGCTCATAAACAAGGAGAGCCAAATGTTTATTCACATCTTTGGATTTCGCTGGAAGCCGGAAGCGACCGACGCCGACAAAGCCCGCGCCGAAAAGGAAACCCTGGCCTTTCGCGGCCTCATCCCCGGACTGATCGAAGCGCATGTGGGCGCCAACCTCTCGCCGCGCAGCCAGGGCTTTGCCTTTGCCGGAATGATGAAGTTCACCAGCAAGGCCGCATGCGACGCCTACTCCATTCATCCCGCGCACCTTGCCCTGCTCCAGTGGCTGGTGCCTCTCATCGATCCGGTCGAGCTGGATTTCGAAGCATAGTCTGCCGGGTGCCCCAGGTCCCGCTTTTGAGACCTGGGATTCCACAAATGCCTACCTCCGCCTCACCGAAACATCCGCGCATCGAACCGAAACGCCTGCGGTTTCTCCACCCGGATCGCCCCGACCGCCGGATGCAGCGGATTCACCAGCACATTCCACTCCATCCGCAGCGCCGCCGAAGGAACCTCCATGGCCAGCGAGCTTTTCTCGCCAATCCACCTGTCCCCAATCGTTCGCAGCGGCTCAAAGTCGTCCGTCCACCACTCCGCGGGCAACTCGTCCGGCCCCAGCCGACGCGACGGTTCGCCCTCAGGCAGCCGCGCCTCAATCGACACCAGGTCGTCCGGCTGTAGATTCGGTTCCAGATGCACAAATAACTCCATCGCGGCCAGCGCCAGCGAACTCGACGCATAGACCATCGGCACCCCTGGCGAATTCCACCGGCCGCCGAACCGCCGCGCACCCAGCCCGCTGAACGCCTCGTCCGCGAACCGCGCCCGGCAAATTCTCCAGATCTGCATCAGCAATCCCAGAACAAAGTGCGTGAGTCGATGTTTTGAAAGGGCACGGCTTTAGCCCCTGAGGAAATGCTCGATAGGAAATCGAACCCCAATGGTCCCTCAGCTATAAACGCCGTAGGCGATCCGCCCCAGAACGTCCTCCACCTCGCGAACCCCCGGATCGGTGTCCAACTGGTCCAGCGGCCGGCCCCCGCGCAGCGCGCGATTCGGCGTCTTCAGCCACGCCGCGGCCTTCTCGTCGCTGCCCAGCGTCTCGGCCGCGTTGGAGTAGACCTGCGCCAGCCGCACGGCCCTGTCGCTCTCTGCCGCCGTAAGCCGCGAGTGCTGCGTCAGCCGCCGCGTAAGCGTGCGTTTCGGGATGCCAATTTTATCGGAGATTTCCGCCTGCCGCATATCCAGCCGCTCAGCCAGCAGCAGCAGCGCCTTCACCGGCAGCCCTTCGCGCACCAGCTCCGCCAGCACGCCACCCCGGTTCGCCGGTCTCCCGAGAACCACTTCGCCGCCAAGCAAGTCCGTCACAGAATGGGTCGCCATGGTTGGCCTCCATTCCCAGTATACGCCATTTGGCTAATTAGAAAACGCCAAATCTACGCAATCACCGCAACCTTGGCGCGCTTGCCCAGCCGCACAACGATCCGCGCCGCCAGCGGAATCAGTACGCCCTCCGCCGTTTCACCATCCAGCTTCACAGCCTTCTCGGCGATCTTGCGGTTCGCCTCTGCTCCACTGGCAGCCAGTCCCATCTGCACCAGCAGCTTCGGCAGCCGAATCTGCTGCGCGCCATTGGTGTCGGTCGGCCCGGCCACATCGGCAAACGCCACCGCCACCTCTTCCAGATCTTCCGCGGTCTCTTTCTGCTGGAACATCCGCGCCCAGTTCTCATCGGCGCTCATCGCCGCCGCCTCGCCGTGGAACCCCGCCGTAATCGTCCGCGCCAGCCGCTTCTTCACTTCCATCGGATGCACGTTCCCGGCGGTCGTCTCAGCCCTGAGCGCATCCACTTCGCTCTGCCGCAGGTCCGTCAAAAACACCCAGTACTTCCACATCAACTCATCGTTGATACTCATCAGCTTGCCGTACATCTCCTGCGGCGGCTCGTTGATCCCGATGGCGTTGTTTAGCGACTTCGACATCTTCTGCACGCCGTCCAGACCCTCCAGAATCGGCGTCATCAGCACAATCTGCGGCTTCTGCCCGTAGTGCCGTTGCAACTCCCGTCCGCACAGCAAATTGAATTTCTGGTCCGTCCCGCCCAGTTCCACATCGCATTCCAGGGCGACGGAGTCGTACCCCTGCATCACCGGATACAGCAGCTCGTGCAAGCTGATCGGCTGCTCGGCCTGGAAGCGCTTGCTGAAGTCGTCCCGCTCCAGCATTTGGCTCACCGTAAAGTGCGCCGTCAGCCGAATCGTCCCTTCGTACCCCAGCTTTCCCAGCCACTCGGAGTTGTACCGAACCTCGGTCGCGTTCTTGTCTAGAATCTTGAAGACCTGCGCCAGGTAGGTTTCGGCGTTCTGGCCAATCTGCTCCACGGTCAGCGGCTTGCGCGTTACGTTGCGCCCCGTCGGGTCGCCAATCAGCGCCGTAAAATCCCCCACCAGAAAAATCACCTGGTGCCCCAGTTGCTGAAAGTGCCTGAGCTTCCGCATCAGCACCGTGTGGCCCAGGTGCAGGTCCGGCGCCGTCGGATCAAAGCCCGCCTTCACCCGCAGCGGCCGTCCGGTTTTGCGGCTCTCTTCCAGGCGCTCGCGCAGGTCGGGGACGCGGATAATCTCCGCCGCGCCCTTCTCCAGCAGGTCCATCTGTTCGTCTACAGGGTTGAATTCTTGCATGTCCTAATAAGTATAAATTTCCCGACGCCGACGCCCGCGCAGGAATCGCCAAACTCCCTCGCAATCAAAGTTGAAGCCAGCCTCCGCCTGCCCCACAAACCTACCGGGCCTGTTCCTCCGTTGCGGTGGCCAGGCCCGCTTTCATCTCGGCCTGCAACGCAGCATCCATCGCCTTCACCATCTTCTGCGTCATCACCTGGAAGTGATACCCCATCACCGCCAGTGTCATCGCCGGGCCCACGCAATGGCGATACCGTGTAGCCACCGTGAGCACAAATTTCCAATAGCTCCACCGATGCCGCCCAAACACCCCTTGCCGCACAATCGAAGTCACAAACGCGCGTGCATTGGCGCGGGTAAGCCACTGCTGCCTGGAACTTCGTTCTCCAGACCTCGGCCCAGACTTCGGCTGTGTCCTGCTCAGATAGAGCTTCACCCGCTCGTAGTAGGCCTCGCAGCTATAAATTCTCTTCAACACCGAGCGGTAGCCCTCCACCAGTTTCGCCGCGTCCATGTTGGGCAGAAAATTCAGCTTGTCCCCCGTGTTGTCGCCCCCGCCCGCGTCCAAAATCCGGCCCTCGCGCCGCAGCCTCCGAAACAACTGCGTCCCCGGCATCGCCTGCAGCAGCCCCACCATCGCAATCGGAATCCCGCTCTTCTCAATAAACTCCACCATGCGGTCGAAAATGTCCTCGCGATCGGTGTCGAACCCCAGAATGAATCCGCCCATCACCTGCATTCCGTAGCTCTGGATCGTCGCCACGCTCTCCAGCAAACTGCGCCGCGTGTTCTGCAATTTATTGGCGGCAATCAATCCCGACTCATCCGGCGTCTCAATCCCCAGAAACACCGAGTTGAATCCCGCGTCTTTCATCAACTGCATCAGCTCCGGATCGTCGGCCAAATTCAGCGAAGCCTCCGTATTGAAGTCGAAGCTGATTTTGTACTGGCCTCTCCACTCAGCCAGAGCCACGCATAGCTCCTTGGCCCGCGCCTTGTTGCCAATGAAGTTGTCGTCCACAATGAACACTGCCTCGCGCCAACCCGCCGCGCGCAACTGGTCCAACTCCGCCAGCACCTGCGCCACAGCCTTGGTCCGCGGCCGCCTCCCATAGATCTCAATAATGTCGCAGAACTCGCAATTGAACGGGCACCCGCGCGAGTACTGCACCGCCATCGTCGAGTAGCGATTCATCTTGATCAAGCTCAAGTCCGGCAGCGGGCTCGTCGACATCTCCGGCCGTTCCGCCGCCTGGTAGCTGGCCTTCGCCACGCCCTGTTCCAGATCCAGCGCCAACTGGCGAATCAGGCTCTCCGTCTCGCCAATCACCACGTGATCCGCCTTCAGCTCCGCCGCCGGCAAGCTGCTGGCAATCGGGCCGCCCACCACCGTCCGCAGCCCGCGCGCCTGGCATCGCTCCACAATCTCCAAAAGCGACTCGCGCTGAATATGCATTCCGCTCAGCAGCACCACGTCAGCCCACGCCAGGTCGCCGTCCCGCAGCCGCTCCACATTCGTGTCTACCAGCCGCTTCTTCCAACTGCCCGGCAACAGCGCCGCCACCGTCATCAGCCCCAGCGGAGGCTGTGCCGCCCGCTTGCCAACAAACTTCAGCGCATGTTTGAAGCTCCAAAATGTCTCAGGGAATTCCGGATAGACAAGCAACGCATTCATGGGCCACCTGTTGTCAGGAGGAGTCGCTGCTATGCGAGCACAATCGGGAAGTTTAGGCCGCGTCTCCCCAATGGAGACACCTACGGCCCCGCTCGGTGCGGCAAACTGATCCGGTGCCCATTCTCCCACCGTCCGGCGGCCAATTCCGTATAAAACCGAACACTTCCCCGCGAATGCCACGATAAACAGCGGGTGCCCAGAGCCTGCCCTGAGCGAAGTCGAAGGGTTCCGATTTTGGGACATGGGAATCGATGCACTTCTCCTCGCCCACCCTCGCGACGTTTTTGTTTTTGTCGCCAGGGTGGGTTCGCATGCAACCCACCACCTCGCAGGAACCGCCAGCGCCCCCCACCCCGCTATAATCGATCCATGCACTCCACCCGCCAACGCGCCCTGACCACTCTGCGTCTCATCGCGGCCCGTGCAGCGGCTCCGGCCGCCTAGACCCGTTCCATCTCATCCCCCCAAATCTCAAATCACTGTTTCCGCTTCAGGGACCCCGTGCCTCTGCATCCTCGCCGCCGCACCCTCAACACCTTTACACTGGAGTCATCATGGAAGAGTTCAGCCGCATTCAGCGCCTACCTGCTTATGTCTTCAACATCACCGGCGACATGAAGATGGCCGCCCGCCGTCGCGGAGAAGACATCATCGACTTCGGCATGGGCAACCCCGACGGAGCCACGCCCAAACACATCGTCGACAAGCTGGTTGAGGCGGCGCTCAAGCCGCCTACGCATCGCTACTCGGTCTCCAAGGGAATCCCGCGCCTGCGCAAGGCCATCTGCAACTGGTACAAAACCCGCTACGACGTCGATCTCGACCCCGACACCGAAGCCATTGTCACCATCGGCTCCAAAGAGGGCATCGCCCACCTCTGCCTTGCCATTCTCGACTCGCGCGACACGGTGCTCGTGCCCAACCCCAGCTACCCCATCCACATCTACGGCCCCGTCATCGCCGGAGCGCATGTCGTCAGCGTCCCCGTCCACGACCAGGAACAATTTCTCGCCCAGCTTGAAGACCTCATCCCGCGCATGACCCCGCGTCCCAAGGCCCTCATCGTCAACTTCCCCTCCAACCCCACCACGGAGTGCGTCGAGCTGCCCTTCCTCGCCCGCCTCGTCGAGCTGGCCCGCGAATACGGCTTCCATCTCATCCACGACCTCGCCTACGCCGACATCGCCTTTGACGGCTACAAGCCTCCCAGCGTTCTCCAGGTCCCCGGCGCCAAAGACGTAGCTGTCGAGTTCTTCACCCTGTCGAAGAGCTACAACATGCCCGGCTGGCGTGTCGGCTTCATGGTCGGCAACCCGGTCCTGGTCTCGGCCCTCGCCCGTCTCAAGAGCTACTTTGACTACGGCACCTTCACGCCCATCCAGGTGGCATCGATCGCCGCTCTTGAGGGCCCGCAGGAGTGCGTCCACGAAATCTGCGAAATCTACCGCAAGCGCCGCGACGTACTCGTCGAAGGCCTCAACAAACTAGGCTGGCCCGTCGCAAGCCCCAAGGCCACCATGTTCGTTTGGGCGCAGATTCCGGAGCAGTACCGCAAGCTCGGCTCTTTGGAGTTCTCAAAGCTGCTGCTAACGGAAGCCAAAACCGCCGTCTCCCCCGGCATAGGCTTCGGCGATTACGGCGACGGCCACGTGCGTTTCTCGCTCATCGAAAACGAAGAGCGCACACGGCAGGCGTTACGGGGAATCAAAGCGATGTTTGCGAAGGGGTGACGAGAGGGCCGGGGGATTGCGAACATTACTTTAATGGGGGTTAATGCCCTAGATGTGTAATGGACAAGGCGTCGCTCTGCCGATAAGGTTCATAGTTGGGTTCTGGTAAATCGGAATTGAGGCTATGGGTACTGAGTAGGATGTGTTACTTTTGTTAGCAACCTACGGGGCCGGTACATTTATGTGACCAAGAGTGCTGCGAAAACGTCTAAAGGGAAGGACAGCGATAGGCTTCCGGCGTGGCGTTTCATTTTTACCGAGATTGTAGCGCTGATCAGGCAGTTTGGCAGCACGGTCGTATGGGCATGTGTTGTTTTGTACTTGATCCACGAGACCGCGGAAACTGTTAAGGCATTTGCGGGACGAACGTCGGTTGCAAATATCATCGTGGATCTGGCTGCTCACTTGAACGCTACCGTGACGATTAGCGTCACTGTAGCAGGCGTAACGAGTCTGCTATTGGCCTTGGAGCACAAACGCCATAGAAAGACACGTAAGAGATTGACGGGCCGCATCACTCAGCTTGAGCTCATCATCGACCCCAACCGCTCTTCAAGCCAGCTGACAACCGAAGGAACGACACCTATCGGAGACCTCTAAATGACCGAATTACAGATCGCAAATGTTCTCCAGCTCGTAGTCGTTACGGCTCTGTCCCTATTTGTTTTATTTAGGGCGTTGCCCACATATCGCGTTGATTCTTTCCGTCAGAAGATGTTCTGCGTGCGTGATGAGTTGTTCGATTTCGCAGTTCAAGGAAACGTGTCGTTCAATGACCCTGCATATGTTTTGCTTCGGCAGCAAATGAACGCGCTGATCCGCTACGGACACCAGTTGACCGTCTTCCGCATGCTCATGACCAATGTAATCAACACTGTCTCCCAAAAAGGTCCGAAGACCACTTGGAGCGCTGTTTGGGAACCGTCGTTGGAGAAGATCAATGACGAAGAGGTCAGGGTTCAGTTGAAGCGATACCATGAGCGGGCTGTGATGATCGCGGTAAAGCATTTACTTTGGGGATCCCCTGTGCTGTGGATACTGATGCTTTTAACCGCGATTTATCTCACGCTACAGGGTGCTGCGACAGGATTACGCCAGATATTGAAGACAGCGGCCAAAATGGTTCTGGTGGGCCCCCTCGATAAAAGACACATCGAAGAGGAAGCCTTCGCGGCGGCGGCCTAAGATTTGGAACCATTGGCCTAGTCGTCGAGCGCCGGCTGCCCCGGGTCTCGCTTTCAAGACCTGGGGCAGCACACTCAACCTAAGAAAACATCCCGATCAAACTGCTGTTCCTCGGGGATCTGCACCGCGGCTTTTCTCTCTCGCCCGCCCTTGCGCCAAGTCTTATAGTCCGCGAGCACTTCCTCTTCCGAAATTCCTTCCGCGGCCAACATCGTTTGCATCCGCGCGGCAACTTCCCGCAGGGCATCCCGCTCGCTGTCGCTGCGCGTTGGCCGCGCCGGAATGTAATAGCCCACCGTGTCCCCATGCCGCGTAATAGCAACCGGCGCGTCCGACTCCAGCAGATAGCTGGCAAGCTTGTCGCGAAACTCACGAATTCCAACCCGGCTAGTCCCCATAGGCGCCTCCGTTTTTGTGTACACAAGTGTACCATAAGGTGCGCAAATCTTCCGTGCCAAACAGTCCCCCCCCGCAGGGCCGACGCATATAAATGTCCATAGCTTGCTATATGCAGGGAGCGGGAAATAGGTAAGAAGGGGAGATGGACAATCCCCTGAAGTATTTTTCCGAGTTGCGCGATCCGCGGGTGGAGCGA
>Ga0181535_10006571_pt1 | contig 11935 bp, 6 predicted proteins | sample PEATcosm2014_Bin_44_FD_119774 | JGI IMG/M metagenome (GOLD analysis project Ga0181535, IMG submission 119774) | Peatland microbial communities from MTU Mesocosm Facility, Houghton, MI, USA - PEATcosm2014_Bin17_30_metaG | ecosystem: Environmental > Terrestrial > Soil > Wetlands > Peat | place...
CATGGTTGCTGGTACGGCTGCAGAGCCAATTCTTGCGCAGACGCCATCGGTCACCAGCCCCCAGAGCCCTGCGGACCCGGTCACGCTCGATCTGGCTATTCGCGACCGGCATAACAAGCCGGTTCTCGATCTGCATCCCGGCGAGATCTCGATTACCGACAATGGCGCGCCCGCAAAGCTGGCTGATCTCCGGCTCGTGAATGGTAAGCAGCAGGATGAGCCACTGATTACTCTTCTCTTCAATCGCCCGGGTATGCAGGACAACCGAAAAGGGTCGGAAGACTCCATGTTTGGCGAGTCTGCATCGGCTGCGCGGGAGTCCAGCAGGAAGTTGCGCGATGCTGCCGCGAAATTCCTCAAGGGGTTTTCGGGCACGGGGTTCCAGTTTGCGGTGGTGGACGTTTGGGGGCGGCTGCAAATTCAGCAGGAATATACTACCGATCGCAAGACTCTCGCCCGCGCGGTTGCAGATGCCGTCCAACCCGTCGTTTACGGAAGTACGGTGGCGGCGAATGCAGAGGAAAGACGCCTGATTCAGGTTGCGAAAACGGGGCAGGATTCTTCGGGCTCCGCCGCAGACAAGCGGGAACGTGCGCTCGCCCGGTCAATGTATACCGCTTTACAATCATCGACCCGCGTTGCCAAGGACCAGCATTTGTCCTCGTCGTGGGCAAGCCTGCTCGCCCTTTTGGAAGCGCAAGAATCGTTGCCAGGACGCAAGGCGGTTGTTTATTTCACCTCAACCGGCCAAAATAGCAGCGATTCAAAAGACTGGTTAAGTCAGGATAGCCATGCCAAGGACGCGATTCACTCCATCATCGGAGCGGCGAACCGGGCGGGTGCGAGTATCTATGTCGTTCTCCCGGACGAAGTCGAAGATACCGACCAACTGGCTGCCTTATTCAGTACAGCGGGCATGTCGATGAGTAGCGCGCCCAGCGGCGTGGATATCACCGGCGCAGCCAACCCAATGATGCAAGGAGACGCCAATACCTTTGCGATGGCCACGGTAGCCACAAGGGAGCCAAGCGCCCTTGCCTCTCAGGACAACCTCAATATGCTCGCCAGGCAGACCGGAGGCGATGTACTTAACTCAAGCGGCAGCATGACGGGGCCAGTCAAGGATCTTATCCAGGGACTCACGTCGTATTACGAAGCATCCTTCGTTCCTCCTTCCACCGTTGAGGATGGAAGTTTCCATGCAACGGCCTTCAAAACGTCGCGACACGGTCTTAGAATGCGTGCGCGGACGGGGTACCTCGCGTTGCCCCCCAGCGTCGGAATCACCGAACCGCCGCAGCCTTTTGAACTGCCGTTGATGGCCCTGCTGAAGCGTCCCGAGCTTCCTGGCGATGTTGACTATCGGGCTGCAGTGTTGCGCATGGGGCATCAGGACGAAGGAAATGTTGGCCTTCTCGCGCTGGAAGTGCCAGTCACCGGACTTGAGGTTCGCGAAGATGCCGGCACGAATCTCAACTCGGTTCATGTCTCCGTTTTGGCGACCATCCATGACAGCTCCGGCGCGGTGATTGAGCGATTTAGTGAGGATATTGCACGCCGTTGGGCGGCGGGAAGTGGCGTCGCGACCACGCCAGAAGTCATTTCATTTGAGCGGAGCTTTTCGGCCCCGCCAGGCAAATATGTTCTTCAAACCGCCATCCTTGACAACCATGCCGGCAAAGCTGCCGCCAAACGGCAAGCCTTTGAGATTTCTCCCTCTCAAACTGTGCCGGAACTGAGCGACCTTATGGTGGTGCGAGGCATAGAGCCCACCGATGGCGGGGGTAGCGAACCCGATCTCTTATGGCGCGGTGATCAGCGCGTGCTGCCGAATCTCTATGCGCACTTCCCCGCGGGCGTGCACAAACTCTCGGTTTTCTTCTTTGCGCACACAGATCCTAAGTCTCAGGTGCCGGCCAACGTTCAACTGGATGTTCTGCGCGATGGGGTTCCCCTGAAGGGCAAGCCGCTGACCTCAACGATAAAAGCGGGCGCCGAAATTGAGCCGGTCATGGAGAGCTTCGCCATCAGCTCAGCCGCCGACGGTGACTACGAGGTACGGGCAACGTTGACGCAGGGCGGTAAATCCGCGCAGGCGAGCGGCGAATTCGCCTTGACGGGCGCAGAGCACCAGGTTGCAAGCACAGGAACCGTAGATGCTCCTTTGGGCGTCGATCCTCCGGGGCTCTCTGCCACCGAGCAGACTGCCAACCATCCTGCACCGGAAGAATTGGAGCAGATTCTGCAGGATGCCCGCAAGAATGCGCTCGGCTATGGAGACGTGCTCCCCAACCTGATCTGCCAGCAGATGACTAGCCGATCGATTGATCCCCGCGGAAACGGGGACTGGCAACTGAAAGACAAAATAGTTGAAATGCTGACCTACGTTAATCGTAGAGAGACCCGAACCGTGGTTAGCAGCGAAGAGAACAACTTGAAAAAAGACGTCAAAACCGTGTCGGAAATCGGAATGATTTCGACCGGCGAGTTTGGCGTGGCGCTCAGCAATATCTTTATGCCGTCTTCCAAGGCCGTGTTCACATGGAAAGAGACAACCGTGCTGCGCGGCGAACCGGCAGAGGTCTTCGACTATCGCATTGAAAAGGAAAACTCACTCTTTTGGCTAACGGCTCCGGAAAGCTCCGTCAAGTTGGGCTACCATGGCCAGGTCTATATCGACCGCACCACGCACGGCGTCCTGAGCGCTACAACGATCACAGACAACGCACCCAAAAGATTCCCCATTCGCAAGGCCGCTGTCCGGGTGGACTACGACTACGTTGCGATCAACGAGCATGACTATCTTCTGCCGGTGAGCGCTCAGGTCATTGCCGAGCAGGGCGGGAATTTGCTCGAGCGCAACGATTTAGAATTCAGCAATTTTCGCAAATTTGGATCGGTAGCCCGCATTCTGTCTTCCGCTGCCCCGAGTGAGCCGCAATAATCGAGAAGACCAGCCACCAGCCAGTGAGGCTGCGGGTAATTTGTTAGCTTGGGCAGTCACAAGAGAGAGCAGCCACTGGAATAGCAGACAAACGGTAAACATCACCGCAGGAATCTGACCCCTCGCGTAGGCTATTCATCACGGAGAACAGATTCTTTAACTTATTGATTCTAATAATGGTCGGGACGGGGAGATTTGAACTCCCGACCCCTCGCACCCCAAGCGAGTGCTCTACCAGGCTGAGCCACGTCCCGACACAATCGAGCCGGTCCGCCGCGGCGGACCGGCTACAGGGTCTTGTTCAGTCTACACCAGCATGGCCCGGCACGCAGGACGCCCGAAAACACATCCTCAGTGCGACACGCGGCTAGCCCCGCTGCTATTGCGAGGGAGGCACAAACTCCGACGGCAATGCCGAGCCCGCACCGAAGAAAAACTCCTCCATTTGCTCAACCAGAAACGTCTGTGCCTGCGGGGTCCAGGGTTGAAGACGGTACTCGTTCAGCAGCATCTTCTGCCGGTCTACCCACTCCCCCCATGCCGCTTTGGAGACGTTCTTGAAGATTTTTTGACCGAATTCAGAATCGAAGGGAGGTTCGTCCAGCCCCTCCATCTCCTTCTTGTTGCGAACGCAAAATACCATGTGTGCCATTCGTCATGCTCCCATTGCCATTGTATTGGATCGAGTGCCACAGAGCTTGCGGCCAACGAATTCAACCCCCCAGCTAAACAGTCCTCAGCAGGTCCGGCGCCGCAAACTGAAATTATTCTTGACAAATCAGCGCTTGGTAAATTCTCTTATGTCATTCGGAATTTGCGGTTTGGAAGGTATTTGTCCCCGGAGTGCGCTCCGCGTTCAATCGCATCGTTCCGAGTGTGGGGTAGCGGACCCACCTTCCCCTCTGACCGGTCTTTTCCCGGCCAGACAGCGTTACGGCCGCTTGAATGCTCTTCGATCTGGTTCCTCTTCTTTATTCCACGTCTTCTTCATGCGAATCAATGTGCGGTACCCCTAAAGTATGGAGCAAGGATTCTCAACCTGGAAAGGAGCGATCATGTCCGAATCAAATCCAACGGGTCTCACCGATAATGCTGCCGGGGCCCTCGCGTATATCACCATCGTCCCGGCAATTGTGTTCCTGGTTCTTCCGCCCTATAACGCGAGCCCTTATGTGCGCTTTCACGCGTGGCAGTCGATCTTCCTGAACATCGCGGCGATTATCTTCGGCGTAGCCTTAAGCTTTTTCACAGTTTTTGGCTGGATGTTTGGGTTCTATTTCTTCTATATGCTCACGAGGCTGATCTGGCTCGCGTGGTTCGTAATCTGGCTGATTTGTGTTCTAAAGGCAGTAAACGGGCAGCGCTTCAAGCTCCCAATCATCGGCGACCTGGCCGAGAAGCAGGCTGGAAGCTAGAACGCAGCAGCTACCGGCTCTAGCGCCGCTTGCCTTTCCGGGCAAATTTCTTTCTGCCTTTGGCGGAAGGAGTGCGGACGCCCTTTTGCCGGTCTTTCTTCGCTTTCGTCGAAGGCTTTGGAACGCGCTTGCCTGTGAGAGGGATACCCTCTTCGACAATCGAAAACTGAAGCCGGCGCTCCTGGGCAAGAATGCGGTCCAGAATCACCTGCACCCGATCGCCTGCGCGAAAACGGCGTCCGTTGCGTTCGCCGATAATCTCGTGCGTGTTCTCGCGCCAGGTATAGCGGTCGTCGCGCAGTGAATCAATGGGCACCAGCCCCTCGACGAACAGGTCGGTCAGCTCCACAAACAGGCCAAATTTGGCCGGGTTCAGCACCAGCGCAGCAAACTCCTCGCCCACACGGTCCTGCATGAAACGGACCTTCTTCCACTCCACAAGTTCACGCTCGGCTTCGGCGGCGCGGCGTTCAGTCTGGCTGGTCTCTTCTGCAATCTGCGCCAGTTCTGCCTCCGGCATGGGAGGCTCGCCCTCGAATACCACTTTTGTCTTGCTAAGATGCGGCACGCGCGGAGCCAATAAACCTTCGTTCGGATGCGTCCACGGGGAACCGTGGCGTCCCTCTTCAATCGCTCCTTCACCCGGCACGCCCTCGCGAAGCAACGTCTTCGCAATGCGATGAACGATCAGGTCCGGATAGCGCCGGATCGGCGAGGTGAAGTGCGTGTAAGTTGGCGCTGCCAGCGCAAAGTGGCCCTCGTTGATCTCGGAGTAGCGGGCTTGTCTAAGCGAGCGCAGCATCAGGTAGCTCAGGATCCGTTCCTCCGGCTTGCCCTCGATACGAGCAGCCAATTTCTGATACATGCGCGGCGTCACAGGAATATCTTCCGGAACCTCGTGCATGCGTGGATTGCGCCCGCGGCCGTGGGAGTCGCGCCTTTCTCCGCGAGTCTGAACGCGTTTGACCGGCAGGGCGCCCAGGCCGAGCGAGTAACCGAACCCCGCGGCAAGCTCTTCGAATTGAACCACGCGACGGGGCTCGGGCTTCTCGTGAATTCGATAGATCGAGGGCACGCCCAGGTCTTCGAGCCATGTGGCCACGCACTCGTTCGCGGCCAGCATGAACTCCTCAATCAGGCGATTGGCCCAGGTGCGCTCTGACTTCGTCACGCCGCGCATCTGGCCTTGCTCGTCGAACTCGATCACCGGCTCCGGTAAATCAAAATCGATGCTGCCGCGCTCCTCGCGCCGCTTGTTCATCAGGCCTGCCAAGTGCCGCATCCGTTCGAACCCAGGGACAAGCGCAGCGTAGCGGGCGCGGACCTCGGCATCGCCTTCCAAAATTGCGTGCACTTCCGTGTAGGTCATGCGCGCAGCCGAACGAATCACCCCTTCCACAATCTCGTAGCTCTCAATGCGGCCGGTTGAGTCCAGTTGCATGATGCAGCTCAGAACCAGGCGATCTTCGCCGGGGCGCAGGCTGCAAATGTTGGTCGAGAGTTCCTGCGGCAGCATGGGAATGGCGCGATCAGGAAAGTAGACGCTGGTCCCGCGCAGGCGCGCCTCAAGGTCCAGATCCGTTCCCGCTCGCACGTATTCAGCGACGTCCGCGATGTGGACCTGCAACTCAAAGCCACTGTCCGCACGCTCGGTCACCAGGACAGCGTCGTCGAAGTCGCGGGCTGTCTCGCCGTCGATGGTAACGATGGGCAGCGAGCGGAAGTCGCGGCGGCTGTGGGCTTCTTCCATATCAAGATGGGCCACGCTCCGCGCTTCGGCCAGCACCTTGTCAGGGAAGATGCGTGGAAGCTGATGCTTGCGGATCATCATCTCCACATCGACGCCGAAGTCGTCCGGATCGCCGAGCACTTCGATTACGCGGCCAACTGGAGGACGTGTGGGCGTGGGCCAACCGGTGATTTCGACATCCACCACCAGGCCCTCAAGACTGTCGTGCGCGCCGGCGCCGGTTGCTTCGCGGCCAAGAACGCGATGAGGTGTCGAGGCTTCAGACGCGGCTGGCAGTTCCTGCCCCTCAGGAATCAGGATCGGCTGGGTCATGCGCTCGTCAAAGGGGACTACGTTGTGACCCATGGAACGATCGGAGCGTCCATAGTGGAAAACGCCGACTACTGTAGGGTTCCGCCGCTCAAGTACGCGCACAATGCGTCCCTGTCTCCGCCCATCTGCCTTGGGCGGTTCCACTTCAACCAGCACCTGATCGCCCTGCATGGCGCCGTTAATCTCGTTGGGAGGAATGAAGATATCTTCCACCACCCCGCGAGCCAGGTCTCGGTCTGAGGCCTGGCGCGCATTCGGCCGTACAAATCCAAACCCGTCGCGGTGCAGGTCCAATCGTCCAGCCGCCAGGTTGTCACGGGTCCCGCCGGCTCCAAGTGGTTTGGGGATGGTCCAATGCTCGCGATCCAGCTTGGCCAGCGCGCCGCGCACGGTCAGCCGGGCCAGTTGCTCCAGCAGCAGGCGACGCTCTCGCCCTCCGGCCAACCCCAATTCGCGGACCAACTGCTTGTATCCAGCCTTGCCGCCGGCCGAGCGGGCAATCCGCGCTACCAGTTCACGATCGGTCATACGATTAGAGTAGGCTATTGGAAGGTCGAGATGCAGCAAGCGTGGCCGGCCGGGCGTCAAAGCATTGAACAGTGATTGCGCGCCCGCTCTGTTACTAAAGTGTTGCCATTGTGGCTACCGCAGCGCATTGACAATCCCCGCACTCGCCGAGTTGCCGGGTATCGTCTTAAAATAGCGGCAACGAATTGTTCGGGCGGACCACGTTGCACAGCATTTTCCCGAGTGGCCGTTTTTTGCAGTCATAACTGGATTATCCGGCTGTTCGCATTCTTCACATTTTTGGGGCACACCAACGGCCCTGCCTTGGAATCCCCCCGTCCTTTCAGGACAGAAAAGGAACTACCTTGAGCGCTATGTGGAAACCCAGCCAAACTCCAACAGTTCACCCCACGCCCACCCCGGAACCTCCACGCCCCGCTGCGCCCCCCCCGGCGTTTGAGGCTTCCAGCCGTCCTTCTGCCGCCGCTTCAGGCGACCAGGCGACCATCGGCAAGGGCCTCTTCATCAAAGGAGAAATCAACGGTTCGGAGTCGCTGTTCATTGATGGCAAGGTCGAGGGCAGCATCAACCTACCCGGCAATCGCGTAACTGTGGGCCGCAACGGCCAGGTTTCGGCCAGCATCACCGCACGGGAAATTGTTGTGCTGGGCAAGGTTCGCGGCAACATGACAGCCACGGACCGCGTTGATATCCGCGCTGAAGGTTCGCTCAGCGGAGACGTGTCCGCGGCTCGTATCAGCATTGAGGATGGCGCGTTCTTCAAGGGCGGTATCGACATCCGCAAGCCCGACAGCAAGCCGCCAGTCATTCCCGCCACCCCAGCGGTCACTGAAGCAGCCAGACCGATTCAGTAACCTGCGCGCAAGAGAAACTTCGTCTCGCCATAAGCGTCTCTGCCTCAGCAGAGGCGTTTGTGTTTTATGCCGTCGAATCCGGAAGCAGAACCGGCAGTAATTTGAGTTTTCTTAAGCCAGTCCCAGCCGTTTCATGGCGACTCTGGGTAGCGCCGATCCTGATTTTTCCAGGACAATCTTGGTCGTCGCCAGCCAGACCGCAGACCCGGCTACAAGCACCACCAGATCCGTCCAGCGGGAGTGACGAAGCAAGGGCGTGCCGGATAAATGCCCCAGCAGGCTCGTAATCCCCCATACGGTGATCCATACCCCGGCGCCGCTGGCAAGTGCGGCTCCCAGGCAGCGGCCCATCTCCGCGTAATCCAGGCTGGCCAGGGAAACCATGTGCCGTCGATGCAGCAATACAGCAATGGTGACGGTTTGCAGCGCAATGCCGACATCGGACGCGATGGCCAATCCAGTTGCTCCTCTCCAATGGAAGAACGCGACATAAATGGGCCACGAAGCCACGGTGATGATTGTTCCCGCAATTGCAGGCGTAATCGTGTTGCCCGCGGCGTAAAAGGCGCGCGCATAGATCGCCTGCGCCGACCACAGAAACATGGAGAGCGAGAAGACCGCAAAGTAAACGGCGCACAGGCTCGCATCGGCATGAGAGAAGCGCCCGCCGCTGAATACCAGATCGATCATTGGCCGGCCCAGCACCACCATACCCGAGGCGGCAAGCAGCCCCAGAGCGGCCACACGCGACACAGAATCTGCCACGCCGACAGCAAATTCGTAGCGCCGTTCCTGCGACCACATGGTTGCGAAGAACGGCATGGAGGCAGCTCCTGCCGCCTGCGCCAGCATAGCCATGGGCGCCGTGAAGAGCTGCTTGGCATAGCTCATCAGCGAGACCGCGCCGCCAATCTTCGAGGCAAAGTGGCCGATGAACCAGCCATCGACGGTGACAAGCGAAACGCCGATCATCAGCGGCAACGACAGGCTCACCCACTCGCGCAATCCCTTGTCCTGCCAATCCAGAATCATGCGGTAGCGTGTGCCCGCACGCCGGGCAAAGACCGCATTCAGCAGGAATGGGCCCAAAAACGCGCCTGCCACGGTTCCTATAGCCAGCGAGGAGACGCCGATCCGCTTTTCCAGCAGCAGTCCGCCCACGATGGTGCCGAGCCCGTAGATCAACGGCACTACCGCTTGTATGCTGAACTGTCGGCGCACCAGCAGCACCGCGCCAAACACTCCGCCCGCCAAAAAACACAACTGGGCCGGCAGCAGAATGCGCGTGAGCTTGACGCAAAGCGCCGCTTTGTCAGCGTCGAATCCGTTGAACCACCAGTGGATGTACCAGGGAGCAAAAACTTCGGCCAGCACGATGGCCACGCCCAGCACCAGGTACATCGTGGTCAGAATTACGGAAAGCGACCGCTCGCCCTCCGCCTCGCGTCCTGTCTCCCGATACCGCGTGAGGATAGTGACAAAGGTGATGGATGCGGCGCCGCCCACCAGAAAATAGGAGATCAAATCGGGAAGAACGAATGCCGCGTTAAAGGCGTCGGCCTCCACGCCCCGACCGAAGAGCCAGACGATGTACTTGACCCGCACTAACCCGATGATGCGCGACAGAAAAGTGGATGCCATCAGCACAACGGTGGCGGAAAAAACAGAATGCGCGTGCGTCGGCCGCAGAAGCGCCAGACCACGCGCCCACCGCGAACGTGGAGAGGGCTGGGTTGGAATCGCTTCTGTCACTGGTGTTGATTCTACCGGCACTCGTTACGTTGCCGTACGGAGGGAACCTCGATGGGCAATCCACCCGAGTATCCTGTCTTTTGGAGGCCCGGCATGAAGCGTACATTTCAACTGGGGGTTATTAACCTTACATTCGCGGGGGCGAGCTTGATTGGCCAGACAATACACGGGCGCGATGGAATTTCGCTTCCCCAGCCGCCCGCGGTCGACGCCGCTCCTGTTACCGACAACTATTTCGGCACCAGGATTGAGGATAGTTATCGCTGGCTTGAGGACTCCAAAAGCGATGAGACGCGCGCGTTTATCGATGCCGAAAATGCCTACACGGGCCGCTACATGAAGCAGGCCCGCATCCGGCCGCAGGTGGTGGACGATCTGACCGATCTTGAAGATGTTTCCGCCGCCGGCACGCCCTGGCAACGCGGCGAAAGCTACTTCTTCCGGAAGCGGCTGGCCGGCGAACAGCAGTTCTCGATTTATGTGCGTCAGGGCTGGACTGGAAAAGACAAACGTCTGCTCGATCCGGCTGTCCTGAGCACAGACCCCAATACATCCGTTCGTATCGACGATGTGTCCCGGGACGGGAAGTTGCTCGCCTATGCGATTCAGCTTGGCGGTGCGGACGAGACCAGCGAGCATATTCTGAACACTGTCACCGGCAAGTCGATGGAAGATGAGCTACCCGCCGCGCGCTACACCAGCATCGCCTTTGCCCCCAATGGAGCCAGCCTCTACTACTCGCGCAATAACAGGGAAGGCACGCTCCTCTACCAGCACGTATTCGGTACGCGGACTTCGCGCGATACGCTCATTTTCGGTCACGAGTTTCGCGGCGAGCCGCTATCCGGCGACGACCTGTTCGGCGCCTATATCACCGATGACGGCCGCTACCTGGTGGTTCAAATTGACCGCGGCGTACCTGCGAAACGCGTAGACATCGTCTACCGTGACTTGACCAAGCCGGGGTCGCCTTTCGACGTGCTGATATGGGGGCTGGATTCGCGGTTCTCCGCCATCTATGCCAAGGGCGCATGGTATGTAAAGACCGACTACCACGCGCCTAACGGATGCATCATGAAGGCGGACCCGGGGATCATGCCCGACGCGTGGAAATCAATTGTCGCCGAAGGCCCCGATGCCATCAATGACTGGTCGATCGTGGGCGGCAAAATCTACGTGAACCGGCTGAAAGACGTTAAGACGGAGACATCGGTCTACTCGATGGAAGGCAAGCCTGAGGGCACAGTCGAATACGACGGCATCGGTTCCGCCTCAAACCTCGATGGCCGCACCACGGACCGCTACGGTTACTTTCAATTCCAATCCTTCATCATGCCTCCCACTCTTTACCGGCTCGATACACTTACCGGCAAGCGCGATATCTTTTTCCAGCCCAAGGTTCCATTCGACTCCAGCCAGTACGAAATCCGGCAAGTCTTTTTCAAGTCGAAGGACGGCACCAGCGTTCCAATGTTCATCGCCGGCAAAAAGGGCCTGAAGCAGGACGGGACCGAGCGGCTGCTCATGACCGGCTATGGCGGGTTCAACGTCAGTGAGCTCCCCGGCTGGAACCCGCAATACGCATGGTGGATGGAGCAAGGCGGCTGGTTTGCGCTGCCCAACCTGCGTGGCGGCGGCGAGTATGGCGAGCAGTGGCACGAGCACGGCATGTTTGAAAAAAAACAGAATGTCTTCGACGACTTCTTCGCCGCCGCGGAATACCTCATCGCCAACAAGTACACTTCGCCGCAGCACTTCGCCATTACCGGCCGCTCGAATGGCGGGCTGCTGATGGGAGCCGCAATCACGCAAAGGCCTGATCTGTTTTCAGCCGTGCTGTGCGGCTATCCGCTGCTCGACATGCTCCGTTTCCAGAAGTTTCTGGTTGGCTCCTACTGGATTACGGAGTACGGCTCCTCCGACAACGAAAAGCAATTTCCGTATCTTCTCAAATATTCGCCCTACCAAAACGTCAAGCCGGGCAATTTGTATCCGGCCGTGTTTTTCTTTACCGGCGACAGCGATACGCGCGTGGCGCCGTTGCACGCGCGCAAGATGACTGCGCTGTTGCAGGCAGGCTCTACCGGCGGTCGTCCCGTGCTGTTGCACTATAGCCTGGCTGGCGGACACTCGGCTGGGGTCAGCGTCGACCAGCAAATCCAGGACGACGCGGATCAGCTCACCTTCCTTTGGACTGAAGCAGGCCAACCAGGTCCTAAGTAGCAGGAGGCCGGGTCCTGGCGTAAGGTACCCATCCCTGCTTCTCATGCGTAACCTCATGCACCGCGTCATCTCTTCCGATAAGGGAGTCAAAGAACCTGTGCATCAGGTTAGATGGATGTCCTTTCGCTGACCGCGAACGCGATCACTTATCGTGGGG
>Ga0181535_10006572_pt1 | contig 11935 bp, 10 predicted proteins | sample PEATcosm2014_Bin_44_FD_119774 | JGI IMG/M metagenome (GOLD analysis project Ga0181535, IMG submission 119774) | Peatland microbial communities from MTU Mesocosm Facility, Houghton, MI, USA - PEATcosm2014_Bin17_30_metaG | ecosystem: Environmental > Terrestrial > Soil > Wetlands > Peat | place...
GCGCAATTGGCGGTTGTATCGGCATCGGCGGCGGCGTTGGTTTTTCAAAAATTGTCGCCTACATAAAAGACATGCCCACCGTCACACCCATGAGTTGGATCGCCATTGCCTTCATTTCCAGCGCCATTATTGGCATCATCTCCGGTTTTTATCCCGCGTGGAAGGCTTCCAAACTCGACCCCATTGACGCGTTGCATTATGAATAACGTGTGACCGCTGAAATCCTGCCCACGCACACGCCCGCATTATTTGATGCCGCCGTACAACGGGCGGCTGAATTGTTGCGGCGCGGCGGGGTCGTTGCGCTGCCGACGGAGACCGTTTATGGGCTGGCCGCCAATGCGCTGGACGAAAAGGCCGTCGCCAGAATTTTCCAAATCAAAGGCCGGCCGGCAACCAATCCCGTCATCGTCCACGTGGCTGGCATGGAAATGGCGAAGCGTTGTGTGAACGGTTGGACCCCGAACGCGGAAAAACTGGCGAAGGCGTTCTGGCCCGGACCGCTGACCCTGGTGCTGCCGCGGGCGAAAGAAATTCCCGACCCGGTCACCGCCGGCGGGGCGACGGTGGGCGTTCGCTGGCCGGGCCATCCGTTCATTCAGGCGGTCATCCGCGCATGCGGCTTTCCGCTGGCCGCCCCGAGTGCAAATTTATCCCGCCGGGTTTCGCCGACCAGTGCCGGGCATGTATACAAACAGCTCGGCGACAATATTTCCATGATCGTTGACGGCGGCCAATCACAGGTGGGCATTGAATCCACCGTCCTGGATTTGACGGTGTCGCCGCCGGAAATTTTGCGGCCGGGCATGATTCACGCCCAAGCGTTGGCCGCCGTTTGTGGTGAAGTCCAAAGTCCAACGTCCAACATCCAAGGCCTGGATTCCGTGCTTCGCAGCCCGGGATTGTTAAAGAAACATTATTCGCCAAAGGCAAGATTGGTGGTTTTGAACTGGCGGAACGATGCGGATTTAAACTCTCAACTTTCCGCGTTCAACCTGCCACGTTCAACCTGCCACATCATCGCACACACCACGATTCCTTCGGGCGAAAACCTCGCGCGGGTGAGCGTGATCCCGCACGATGCGGAAGCCTTCGCGCGGGCCCTTTACGCGGAATTACATCGCTGCGACGAGGCGGGCGCGGAATGGATTGTGGTGGAAGCGCCGCCGGAAACGCCGGCATGGTCGGCCATTGCCGACCGGCTGCAGCGGGCCGCCGCGTAAGTTCCGGGACGAGGCAGGGGAATTATTTTTGCAGTTTCCAGCGTTCCGCATCCGTCAGGAACATCCGCTCGGGAAAAAAGCCCGTCGGCGCGTGGTTTAATGGAAAACTGGTCGGAATTTTACCCTGCGCCACTGCTTGAAGAATGAAGTTGCCCCAACTGTGTTCATCGGCCCGTATCCAGTCGGACGCAAATTTGGTGTCCATCGTCTTGGGCGTGAGGTAAAGTGCCTGCACCGGCTTCAGATAATCATTGATGGCAAAGAAATCGTCCTGGGCGTTCAAGGTCAACCAGGTGCATTGGCGCTGACCATACCACGCCACCGCCCAGGGAACATCGCTCATCATCAGCTCGTTGGGCTTCATCCAACCGGTGACCAGCTGGATGTCCGGCGGATAATATGGCGGATAAACCACCGGTATGGCCCGGGGGGGGAGCAGGGCAAAAATCATCGGGGTACAACACAATACGACAAAGATGATTTTGACCACATACCGCAATTCCCGGAGCGGCAACGCCATTTGCTCCAGCAAGATGAGAAACAAACTGACGCCGTAAATGAACACCAGCGGCACCAGGAGCACCAAAAGATTTTCAGAATTGATCTCGGGTGACTCTTCCGAAAGTTGCGTCCGTCCCAAGGCCTGCACCACGACCCAAACAGCCAGACACATCAGCAAAAAATAGCGCATCCGCCGCACGGCGGGGCTGCGAAAATTCAACAGCAGGCCCGCCAGAAACAACATGCTCACCCAACTGCCGCCCAGTTTGGGCAGTGCGTCCTGCAGGATCGGGCGCAGGTTGTCCAAAAACTTGTGCAGATACAACGCCAGCCCCAGCGCAGAGGAGAGATCGGGGTGAATCGAACGTTCCAGTTGAAATCCCGGAAACGCACTGGTTCCCTCAACCACCGCAAAACCGGCCGTGCCAAAGGGCGTGCCGCTGACGGCGAAATTGCGAATGATCCAGGGGGTAAGCACCAGCGCGAATGCGCCCACTGCCGCCAGCGCATGCAACACCCCCCGTTGTCCGCCAAGAAGAATGAGGTACAACGCCACCGGAATGATGACCCAGCCAAAAGCATAGCGTGTGAGCGCACCCGCACCCACCACCACGCCGGCCGCAATGGCAAGTCCCAACAGCCGGCTGAACTTTGGCTGCGGATCGCGCACCGCTTCTTCAATCCACAAGACGCACCAGATCAGACCAATAAAAATGATCATTAATAACATCGTGGACAGTCCGGACACGCTGAATCGCCACAGCGATTCACATCCCAGCACTAAAAATGCGGAAAGCCAGGCCACGCTGGTATCGAACAATGTTCGCGCCAAAAAGAACGTCAAGACGACCACCGCCAGCAAAAGCACTTCGTTGAACGACGCAATCAGAAAATCCGGTTCATAACGCCAGAAATTTCCGTTGTCGCTCCAGAAGGCGCTGCGCAGATTCGGCACATATTGAAACGGCAGCACTTTCATCAAGCCGGCCAGTGCGAGCGGATACACCGGTGGATTGGCAAGGTCCGGGTGCGCGGTTTTGATTTCTGCGAAGTCCGTGCCGGCGCTCGCCAGCGCATCGGCCGCCTGGGCCTGATTATGGCTTTGCACCAGATACAGGCTGAAGGGACGGATGAACAGCGTGGTATAGCCCCGGCCTTCCGCAAGATTGCGCGCCAATTGCGCCGAATCCATCGCTTCCGGGGTCGCAAAATTGCGATACGCGCGGAAATCATAGGTAAGCACCAGGAACAGAATTGCGACGCAAAAGGCGGCAATTTTGACGTAACGCGCCCAGGCGCCTTCTTCGAGCTTGTGAATCCAGTCTTGCAGGAACGGCATATTAGAATCCCTCCAGATGATACGTGTGCAATTTGCGGTGAAATGTCCGCCGGCTCATGCCGACTTTTTTGGCGGCCGATGTGCGATTGCCATTTGTCTCTTTCAAGGCGTGAACAATCAATTGTTTCTCGGCCTCCTTTACTGTCAAATCATTTCGCGCAAATAATGGCGCCTCGCCGGTGCGTTCACCGGCGCAAATCTGCCTGGGCAGATCACGTGCCGAAATCTTTTCACCCCGGCACAACACCACCGCGTGCTCAATGGCCGCGCGCAACTCGCGCACATTGCCCGGCCATGCGTAATGCATCAGCCGTTCGAGGGCGTCCGCCGTAAACTCGTTCACAGCCTTGCCATTCTCGCGCGCGAATTCCCGCAAAAACCGCTGCGCCAGCAACGGAATGTCACCCGGCCGGGCGCGTAGTGGCGGCAAATGGATTTCCACCACCCGTAGCCGGAAAAACAAGTCCTCGCGGAAATTGCCGGCCTTGACCAGCTCCTCCAGATTTTTGTTGGTCGCGGCAATGAGCCGGACATCCGCCGTCAACGTTTTGTTCGACCCGACCCGTTCAAACGTCCGCTCCCCCAAAAAACGCAGCAGCTTCACCTGGAGGGTCGCATCGATCTCGCCGATTTCGTCGAGGAACAGGGTGCCGCCCTGGGCCTGTTCGAAACGGCCGATGCGCCGTTCATGCGCACCGGTGAACGCGCCCTTTTCGTGGCCGAACAATTCGCTTTCCAGCAACGTTGGCGCCAGCGCCGCGCAATGGACAATCACCAGCGGCTGCCGGGCGCGGGGACTGAGTTGGTGAATCGCCCGGGCAATGAGTTCCTTGCCCGTGCCGCTCTCGCCGGTCAGCAGGACCGAGGCGCGTGCGGGCGCGACCTGTTGGACAATTTCGAAAATCTCCTTCATCGCCGGCGATTCACCGACGATATTTTCCAATCCGAACTTGTTGTCGAGCTGCCGGCGCAATGAAACATTTTCCGTCTCCAGGCCCTGCCGGCGCACGGCCCGCGCAATGCGCATTTCCAGCTCATCGATTTGCAGGCGGCCCTTGGAAACGTAATCGTCCGCGCCGCGCTTCATGGCGTCCACCGCCAGTTCCTCCGAGCCGTACGCGGTCATCAAAATACAGATCGGCGGCCGGGCGAGCGATTTGGCGCGTGAAATCAAATTCATGCCGTCCTCGCCCGGCAGCCGGAAATCCGTGAGCAACACGTCAAAACTGTCACGTTCAAGCAATTCCGTCGCTGCCTTCGCATCCTCCGCCACATAGACATCGTAACGATCCTCGAGGGCGGCACGCAAACCATCCCGTGTCGGTTTTTCATCGTCGACAATCAATAATGTCGGTTTTTCAGTCATCGTGGTTCAACCGCCGATTCGGTTTTTTCCTCGAGCAATCGCGGCCCGGGCTCGTGCAGCGGCAGCCAGATGCGGAAGGTGGTGCCGCGACCGGCGTGGCTCTCCAGCTCGATTTTGCCGCCGTGCGCGCGCACGATCCGTTGCACAATCATCAGTCCAAGTCCCGTGCCCCGCTTCTTGGTCGTAAAAAACGGCTCAAAAATGCGGTTGATCTGTTCCTGGGGAATGCCGTTGCCGGTGTCGGCCACGCTGACCCACACCCCCTCCGCACCCTCGCCGGTCTGCAACGTCAGCGTGCCACCCCGGGACATCGCCTGCATCGCGTTCTTGACCAGATTCACCAGAGCCTGCTGCATCTGCGTCGCGTCCGCCGGCGCTGCCGGCAACCGATGCGCCAGTTTTGTCCGGACGTTCAATCCCCGGTTGTCCAGTTCCGGTTTGAGCAGATCCAGGGTTTTTTCAACCACCTCGTTCAAGGAAACCAGTTTTAATTGTGGCGACACGGGGCGGATCGCCTGCAAAAACTGGGTGACGATGTAATCCAGGCGGTTGATTTCCCCTTTGGCCACTTCAAGGTATTGCGACAGTTTGCGCAAACCGTCTGGTGGCGGCAGGGAACGGGAAACGGAGGTGGTGATTTTCCGCCCGCTCGCCACCCGGCCCCCATCATTCTCCAGCTTTCTCAATTCACGTTCCATCAGCTGCATATGAATGTGCAGCGCGTTGAGCGGATTCCCGATTTCGTGCGCGACACTGGCAGCCAGCAGCGTGAGCGCCTGAACCCGTTCGCTTTCGATGGCCTCGAAGGTTTTCTGACGTGTTTCGGTGGCATCGTGCAAAATGAGCGCAACCCCGGAACTGCCGGCCGCCTGGCCATCGAGCGGCGCGGCATAGAGGCGCAAAAAGCGCGGGCGCGGATAAGTGACTTCAAATTCGTGCCGCGCGACGCGCGCGCCGCCTTCACTGTCAAAGCGCAGAACGTCCTCCCATTCGAGCCCCGGCAGGCAGCGCGTGACGTGCTGGCCTTCAATGCCCGGCTGCAAACCCAGCAGGCGCGTGACCGCCTGGTTGAAATAAATAATCCGGCCCTGCTCATCCACCACGAGGACACCGTCCTCAATGGTGTTGAACAGGGTTTCAAGAAAACTGCGCTCCCGCGCCAGGCGCTTGACAACCGTTTGCAAACCTTCCGTGTCCAGTCGCCCGATGCGGCCCAAGACCTTGTCTAGAAAACTGGATTTGGGCATAGACATTGTATGAATGCCAACAATTCACCATTCAAGATGGCGTGTCAACTTGGCACATTTTAAAAATTTCCAGCAGAAGGGCAACGGTTTTAATGGCGCATTACTTCGCTTCTGCGGTCAGGGCCAAAAAGACCTCTTCGAGTGGGCCGGATGTGCCGCTCAATTTGCGGAGTTCATCGCGGGTGCCGACGGCAATCAATTTTCCATGGTTGATGATGCCGATGCGGTCGGCCATTTCCTCGGCCACACTGAGTTCGTGTGTGGACATCAACACGGTCATTCCCGCGCGCGACCGTTCCTTGAACACGTCTTTCACGACGCGGGCATGTTGCGGATCGAGACCCACCATGGGTTCATCGATCACAAAGACTTCCGGCTGGTGCAACAGGGCGGACACAATGGCCACGCGCTGGCGGGTGCCGTGCGAGAGGCTTTCCAGCGGGAGATTGGCGAAATCGACCAGATGAAAACGCGCGATCAATTCCTTCGCGCCGGTTTCAATTTGCGCGTCGGTCATGGCAAACAACTGTCCGATAAAGCGGAAGAATTCCCAGGCCGTGAGTTTGTCATAAAGAAAGGGAAAATCCGGCACATAGGCCAGACGACGGCGCGCTTCCATCGGCTCGGCCTGCGTGTCAAAACCGCAAACGCGCGCGCACCCGGCACTTGGCTTCATCAAGCCGGCGAGAATCTTCAGCGTCGTCGTCTTGCCGGCGGCGTTGGGTCCGAGCACCGCAAAAAATTCCCCCCGCGGTATGGTCAGCGTCACATCGTTGACCGCGACCAGGTCACCGAATTTTTTGACGAGATGGATGAGTTCGATCACGGCGTGCGTTCAAGAGTTGCCAAATTGATCAAACGCTGCGGTGACGCCGCCGGGCAGTTCAATGCGTAGAATTTCACCGACCATGCTGACATAGACGACAATGGGACGGTCCAGCACGCGCGTTTCCAATCGATACACGGGCACGGCCTCCCCGCCCAGCGCCAGGCGATCAAGATGCGCCTCCCAATGAATGTCTTGCGCGAGCGTGTCGGGCGTCTGGGGTACGACCGGCCAATCCAGTCCGGCGGCCCATTCCCCACCCAAATCCCCGGTGAACGCGCGCCATAATACATTCGGATTTTTCAAATCGTCAAAGGCGAACACGTTTTCGGCGCTGACACCGTCCGTGATGATTTTCAGATGGACATTTTGTTCGTCGGCCAGGGAGTGAATTTCGACCGTGGCATAATGTGAAGACACTTTCAGTTCCAATTGACGCCATTCGCGCTTGCGTGAAAATTCGAGTTGGCCGTTAAAAGTCAACCGGTTGGTAAAATCACCAAGCCCCATGTTCCCGTTAAATCGAATTTGATACCCGGCGCGGGTGTTAATGCTCGAGGGTACCGGTTTGACTTCGTCCAGCGCGGCCATTTCCTGTTCCACGCTGGTGGAGAATTCACAGAAACCGGTTCGTTGACCCTCCAGAAAGACATTCAACGAGGAAATATCGGGCGCGGTCAAAATTTTCTGCCAGACCAGCGCCACGGGCACGCGAACACCGACCCCGTGCGAGTCGTATTCCGCACGCCACAAAAGCACGTTCATCGCCACCCAAAAGGCGGCGATCAACAGAAAAGTGAGGCGCGGGATCATGCGGCCGTTTACGGGGAAGGTATGTTCAGGATCTGGCCGACGCGCATCCGCCGGGGTTCCAAACCCGGATTGGCCGCCAGCAAGGCGTCCAGGCTGATGCCGTACCGGCGGGCGATACGGACGGCGGTTTCGCCGGCGACGACCGTATGGGTGCCCAGGATTGATTTGGCCGGGGCCGAATGCACCGGGTGGTCCTGGCTCGAACCGTCCGACACGGGGGAGGCATTATGGTCCGGTGGCGGCGAACCTGAATTGGCGGAGGACTGCGCCGCCATCGGATTGGGGACCGTGGAAGGTTGATTTTTCGCGGCCGACTGGCTCGCAAAATACGCGCGCCATTTGTTGACCTCGTCCTGCAATTGCTGGTTTTGTTCGATCAACTGGGTGATTTGCTTTTGCGCGGCGGGCGTGCTCGGCAACGGCAGCACATCGGCAGCCAATTCCTGTTTGCAACTTTCTATGCGCTGCTTGATGACCTCCGTGTTGCCGGCGCTGGGATTCAACTTCAAGTATTGTTGATAGTGATAGATCGCCGCGGCCGGGTCGGATTCCTTTTCGTCATAGAGCCAGCCGAGCTCAAAATGGGCCGCCGCCGAATGGGGATTCACTTCCAATGATTCTTCAAAGGCCTCGACCGCGCCCTGATAGTCCATCGCGTTGATGCGGCTCTTGCCCAGGACAAAGTGCGGCTCCTTTTCCTCGTCCGACTGATCCTGATCCGACGGCAGGCAACCGCCCAGCGCGATCCCGAGCCAAAGGGCGAACACGCCGAACCAGAAGCGATTTCCAAATGACATGATGCGAACCTAAACGAACCCTTGGACGGACGCAATCGTACGTTGGTTTAATGCCTGTCCGGCCAGTCCATCCGGCAAAAGCGGGCTTGAGATTCCGTGGCGCGAGGCGCAACCTGTAGCGGTTGCGCGCGTGGCGGAATTGGCAGACGCGCCAGACTTAGGATCTGGTCCCGCAAGGGTTGGAGGTTCAAGTCCTCTCGCGCGCACCATTTTTGGCGGAGCGAAAAATGCCGCGCCGAAGCGCAAAGGGCGCAGGCGGGCCAGCCGCTGCGGAACCTCTCAGGTTCCCCATCTCATCGGGCTGCCCGCCGCACCTGTTCCTTTTTCTCTTCCAACTCGGCTTGAAGTTTCCGGCGTTCGACGACCAGTTGCCCTTGCAGTTTCTCGAGCTTTTCGGACTCGCCGGCGGCGGCGGCCCGGGCGATTTCGTCCTTCAATCCAATTTCACGCTCGGCGATTTTCGCGGCGTATTTCGAACCCAGTTCCGCCAGTTCCTGTTTCTGCGCCGGGCTCAATTTTTTTGCCGGGGTGTCCTTGTTCAAACGCTCCATCGCGAGTTCGTAGGCAGTCTTCATATTTTAATTTGAGTGTCAGCGACCCAGATTTTGCTTTTGGGACGGCGACACGCCGTCCCTCCCATTTATTTTTTCTTCTTCCATGGCTGGCTCGGAAATTTAATCGGTGGCGGCCTGGGTCGGGCAATTTGCAATTCGGCATCGTTCCCGGTTTTCGTGTCCGGTTCGCCAGTTTTGGCGGCATCGGCGCGCCACGATTCAATTTTCGCCTGCAAGCCGTGATGCTCGGCCTTTGGCTTGTCGCCGGCTTTCATGTAAAACAACGAAAGATTCGTGTGCACGAGCTGTTCACGCGGCCGGAGTTGCTCGGCTTTGTGACCTTCGGCGATGGCGGCGGCGTAATCGCCCTGGCGATAATGCGCCATGCCCAGCGCCAGTTGGGCGTCGAAGTGCGCGGGGTCGGCGGCCAATACCGCCCTGAGTCTGGCGATGGCACCGTCAAAGTCGCCGCGGCTGAAGGCGAACATCGCGTCGTCGTATTGTTCCTGGAGCGTCATGCGGTCAGGTGAACGCTAGCGCACCCGATGGTTCCCCCGCAAGCAACCGGTGGCGGCAATAGAAACTTTCCGCAGCCCGGCCATTGATATAATGATAACTAATTTACATTCTTTGTTATCCCCAAGGCAGTCTCAAAAATTGGCACAACTCATTTATTAAAAAGAACATATACACACGATTAGAATTTGACACGCTCGCTTCGCGTAGCTTAATGTGTCATGGCAATGGTGGAGTGCCGATTCACCTTCAGGTAGTGCACCTCACCTTGCGCGGTTAAATTTTGAATTTGAGGTTTCATGAGTGACACAATGGCAACCGCGTCGTCCCCGGGCGGCGCACCGAAGGTATCCAGCATCAACGAAGCGGTGATTCGCATCGCCGGCAATTCGCAGGATGGCATCCAGGCAATCGGCGGATTTCTGGCGCGACTGGCTGGCCGCAGCGAACAGGAGGTCATGACGTTCATGACCATTCCGTCCACGATTTCCGGCGGGCCTTCGATTTTCCAGGTTCGGATCGGCTCCGGCGAGGTCCTGACCGCGGGTGATGACGCCGACGTGCTGCTTGCCTTCTATCAACATTCGTACGAGGACCACATCGGTTCGCTCAAGAAGAACGGGATCGTGCTTTACGACACCGATCACGTCGAGCCCAAGCCGGAGTGGCAGAAGGATTACCATCACGTGGGCATTCCGATTTCGTCGCTGACCATTGAAGCCATCGGCGGCACGGCCAAGGACAAGGGTAAAAATATTTACGCCCTGGGGCTCATCGCGCGGATGTTCGACCTGAATGTGACGCGGCTCGAAAAACTCATTGCCGAGCGTTTTGGCGGCAAGGACGAGAGCATTGTCAAAAACGCGCTCGCGGCGTTTCATGGCGGTTATTCCCACAACGTCAGCAATCTGCTCGAGACGTTCCGGTTTTCCGAAAGTCAAAAGCGCGAAGGACATCAGGTGGTGATGAACGGCAATGAGGCGCTGGGCCACGGCCTCATCGCCGCGGGCATCCGTTTCGGCGCCGGCTATCCCATCACGCCCTGGTCCGACATCATGGAACTGCTGCGGCGCGAATTGCCGAAATACGGCGGCATGTTTGTCCAATGCGAGGATGAAATCGCCTCCATCTCCATGGCCCTGGGCGCCAGTTATGCGGGCCGCCTGGCAGTGACCGGTTCGAGCGGTCCGGGAATTTCTTTGAAAAGCGAAGGCATCAGTTGGGCGGTGATGGCCGAGATGCCGTTGATTATTGTGGATGTGCAACGCGGCGGGCCGTCCACCGGCATGCCGACGAGTGTGGAACAATCCGACCTTTACATTGCCTGCTTCGGCGGACACGGCGACGCGCCGCGGGTGGTGATCGCGCCGTCGAACGTCGAAGACTGTTTCTATACGGCCATTGAAGCCGTCAACATTGCGCGCAAATACAACGTCCCCGTCTTGATCCTGAGCGATCAGGCCATCGCCACGCGCATCGAGGCGTTTCTGGAGCCGGACCTGGAAAAAATTTGCCAGAACATTTCCCCTGACCTTTCGCCCGTACCGGATTTCAAGCCGTACGATTTGTCCACGCCGGACGGCATCGTGCCGCGCGTCGTGCCCGGCACGCGCGTCAACAGCGGCAAATATCCCATCGCCACCGGCTTGGAACACGATGAGATGGGACATCCGACCGCCTCGCCGAAATTGCACATGCAAATGACCGCCAAGCGCCGCAAGAAGCTTCAGGCGCTGGCCGCCACGCTGCCGACGCCGAAACTTTACGGCCCGCCCGAAGGCAACGTGCTGCTGGTCGGCTGGGGCTCGACCCGGGGGCCGATTTGCGAAGCCGTGGACCGCGCCCGGGCGGAAGGCGACAGCATTTCATCGCTGCACCTGCGTCACCTCAATCCGCTGCCCAACGGGTTGGGCGACATTTTCTCCGGTTTTCATCACGTCTTTGTCGTGGAGATGAACGACGAAGGCCTTTATGGCCAGGGCCAGTTGGCGACATTGTTGCGCGGGCGTTATGCGGATGCGCGCATCCGCAGCATCAGCAAGACCGACGGCCTGACGTGGAAGGTGAAGGAGATTCTGGCTGCCGTAAAAACGAAGTTATCCTCGAACGGTGAGGCCGTAAAGGCGGTCTAACTTCCGCTTTGGTAAAGGATTTGAATTTATGAGTGAAGTTGTTGCTGAAATACCCGAGCGCGTCCCGCCAAGCGGGATTGCCACGGCGCCATCGGCGCCCAGCGTCGAGCGCAAGGGTCTGACGAAAAAAGAGATCGCCGCCGATCACCCGACATGGTGCCCCGGTTGTGGCGATTTCTCGGTGCTCGCGCTTTACTTCAAGCTCATCGAGAAGCGCAAGATGTGGCACGAGAACATCACGACCGTCGCGGGCATCGGCTGCTCCAGCCGGTTCCCGTATTTCGTGCAGGCGCACGGGGTGCATTACATTCACGGGCGCGCGCTGCCGTTTGCCACGGGGGTTTCCCTCTCCCGGCCGGACCTGCACGTGTTTGTTTTCGGCGGTGATGGCGACGCGTTTTCCATCGGCGGCAACCATTTCAACCATACCGCGCGCAAGAACATCAAGATGACCTACGTGGTCATGGACAACTGGGTTTATGGCCTGACGAAGAAGCAGACTTCACCGACCTCGCCACTCGGGTTCAAGAGCAAGACCGACCAGTGGGGCGCGGTGGATTATCCCATCAACCCGATGAAACAGGCGATTTCCGCTGGCGCCACGTTTGTTGCGCGCACCAC
>Ga0181535_10006573_pt1 | contig 11933 bp, 10 predicted proteins | sample PEATcosm2014_Bin_44_FD_119774 | JGI IMG/M metagenome (GOLD analysis project Ga0181535, IMG submission 119774) | Peatland microbial communities from MTU Mesocosm Facility, Houghton, MI, USA - PEATcosm2014_Bin17_30_metaG | ecosystem: Environmental > Terrestrial > Soil > Wetlands > Peat | place...
ATTTTCCAGGCCGGCTTCGGCGGCTTTCAGTTTAGCGCCGGCAAGAAAGTCGTCGAAGATGTCCTCGGCGATCACGTGACCGTCGGGCCCAACCCGCTTGCTGAGGAAAGGCAGCATGAACCCGACCCCGGTTCCGATGTCGGCCACCGTCATCCCGGGTTGCAGGCCCATCTCGCGGATCAACAGCCCCGGCTTCAGAGTCTGCTCGCGATGCGGATCGCCGAGGGTGGCAGCCATCTGCTTGCGCTGCTCCTCGGTTTGATAGCCGCTGTTGGCCTGGCGCGCGACCTGGGCCGGCAAACTGGCAGCGAGAGTCAGGCACAGAACGAAGAGCGTGTTCTTTTTCATAGCGGCGGTACCATGGGCAGCGCGAGCGGCGCCTCTTTCAGGAAGTCGAGCGGCGTCATCTCGGCCAGCGCCTCGCGGATCGACTGCTCCGAGGTGCGCTCGACGGTGATCACGAACGGCAGGTCGTGCTTGGTCTCGCACGGCTCCTGCAGGACCGCGTCCAGGCTGATTTTTTTGCTGGCCAGAATTCCGGCCAGCCGGGCCAGGATGCCGGGCCGGTCGTCGACGCGGAAGCGGAGGTAATAGGCGCTGCGCTGGAGCGTGACGTCGACCGGCCGATTCTCGCCCAGCCGTTCATGGGCGAAGGGCGAAACGCGCTCCGGGCTGCCGGAGCGAATCTCGCGCGCCACGCGCATCAGGTCGCTGGTGACGGCGACGCCGGTGGGGAGCGAGCCCGCGCCCCAGCCATAGTAAAAAGTGTCCTCGCCGTACTTACCTTTGACCCAAACGGCGTTGTAAGCGCCTTGCACGCTGGCGAGAATGGTGGTCGTAGGAATCAGCACGGGACGGACGAAGAGGATCAGCCCGTCCTGCGTCTTGCGCGCCCCGCACACCAGCCGGATGGCGTGGCCCAATTGCCGCGCGTAACGGAAATCGATGGGAGAGATGCGGCGGATCCCCTCCATAAAAATATCCGAGGGAGTGATTTTCTCGCCGAAGGCGAGCGCCGCCAGCAGCACCAGCTTGGAACGTGCATCGTAGCCGTCAATATCCGCGCTGGGGTCAGCCTCCGCGTAACCCTTGGCCTGGGCTTCGCGCAGCACATCGTCGAGCGGCACGTCGCGCCGCTCCATCTCGGTCAGCATGTAATTGCAGGTGCCGTTGAGAATGCCGTAGAGCGCCACGATGCCATCGCCCGAGATTCCCTCGCGCAGGACGGCATGAATCGGGATGCCGCCGCACACGCTGGCTTCCATCGCGAGGTTGATGCCGGCATGAATCGCCCGGTCCCAGATTTCAGGCCCGCAGGCCGCCATCAGCTCCTTGTTCGCGGTAACTACGGATTTGCGATTGGCGATGGCCGCGTCCACAATCTGCGCCGCCACATCCGTGCCGCCTACCAACTCGACGACAATCTCCACATCCGGATGTTCCACCAGCTGGCGCCAGTCCGTGGTCTTGAACACGTCTCCGAGACCGGGAGGGAGCGTCTTCGCATGCACCGACCGGCTGCAAACGGCAGTGACCTTAAGCCGGTATCCGAGCTTGCCGGAGATCTCATCCGCGTTCCCGGCCAGGATGGCCAGGGTGCCCGAGCCAACGTTGCCCAGGCCCACAATGCCGACCTTCACTTCCTCCATATAGTGGTTATGATAACAGGGCACTCACACCGGACTATCATAATAGGCAGGTTCTCGCTATGAAGCATCGCTTCCGCCGCTCGATTCTGCCTGTGGCTTTCGCCGCCGTCTGCCTTGCCCAAATTCCGCCAACGGAACCACAGCCGCCGGAGGTGAAGCTGCCTAGCGGCAAATCACAGCGCGACGAGATTCTCAAGGCAGAGCTGGCGGAGAACCTCAAGGACGCGGCGCAACTGGTGGAGCTGGCGCAGCAATTGCGCGGCGACCTGGAGAAGAACGACCGCTACGTGTTTTCCATTGCGGACCGCAAAAAGGCCGAAGACATTGAGAAACTGGCACGCAAGATCCGCACTCGCATGCTGCACAATTAGCCTGCTGGCTTGCGGCCTGGTCCGGGCTCAGGCCGCCGCCCGGCCGGCGCTGGCCGTGATGGACGGCAAAGATGCCGAGCACTGGCAGACGGTGGCGCAAGAGGCAGGCTGGCAGACCATTGTTCCCGGCGGGGCAGCTTCGGATCCGATCGACACGCGCGTGATGGCGGTGGCTGCCGCCGTGCGCGATGCCGTCAAGAACGGCGGCACGGACCCGGCGCGCGTCTATCTGGCGGGCCGCGGTGATGCCGCGGCGTCCGTCTTCTACGCCATTTCGCGGCTGCCGGACGTATTCGCCGCCGGGGTGGCGATCGGGGGCTCGCCGCATTCCGCTCTCGCCACGGGACGCATCTACACCGTCAATTTCAGCAACTCTCCGGTGCTCTGGGTCACCAGGAACGACGCGGACGAGGCGGTGGCGCTGAAGTTGAAAGCTGCCGGGATGTGGATGGAATGGCGCTCCGCCGAAGGCATGAGGAATTCCGATGTGTTCGCCTGGCTGGCGTCGCGCGTGCGCGAGCCTTTTCCAGTGGACGTCGATTGCGAAACGGATTCCCCTACCTTCGCGAGCTGCTTCTGGCTCACTCCCGGCAGGTTTGACGTCAATGAAAGCAACGATGTGCTGCCGCGCACACTGGTCGCCACCGCTGTGCCGGCCGCGCTGGATCTGGGCGCGTTCGGCTACCAGCTGGACGATCCGGGGCCGGGCGTCCTCATTTCCCACCTGCCCCCGAAATACGTGGGACCGCTGAAGCTGGGCGACCGGCTCACGGCCCTCGACGGCCACCCCATCGCGGACGCGCACGAGTTTCAGGAACTGATGAGTAAAATCAATGAGGAGCGGCGCGCGGTGGTCATGGTGCAGCGCGGCAAGGAGCGCACGCGGGTGGAGACGCGGGTCATCGTGCCGCATCATGATTTCGTGCCGACGTCGCGCGTGCAGGGCAAATACGATCCGACGCTAAACCAGATCCTGATCATCAGCCGCAGTGTTACAGAAATGCGCGTCACCATCCCAGCAGCCTGGGCCGGCGCCAGCCTGATCTGGAACGGCCTGACGATCGAAAAAATCGACAAGGCAGGGTGTGCTCGATTGACGATCGACAAGGAACTACTGCACGCCGCCGCGTGCCAGTGAGGCGCGATTTCGTGGTGCTGGAGGTGGGGGTCGAACCCACATGCTCAGTGAAGAGCGCGGGATTTTGAGTCCCGTGCGTCTGCCAGTTCCGCCACTCCAGCAAGTGTATGACTCATTTGAGTTTACCCCAGATTTACGCGAGGCGCACTGTAATGGTTCTTGTAATGGTTCGCGGCGATCATTTGACCCTCCGCAGCCGCGCGGCCCGCTGGCGCTTGCATTGCTCCGCGTATTCTTCGAGCCGTTCGCCGGCACCGCGAACGTCTGCCTCGTCGACGATGTTATACCGGTCAAGAACGCTCCTAGTGCGGTGACCCGTGATCTCCGCTCGTGAGCGGACGTCCCTCGGAGAAGTGGACGGCTGAACCAGCGCCAAGACGCGCTCCAGGTCCTGCATACAGCGTTCCTGTCTCACCAGTTCCTGCTTCAACTGTTTGCGCGTCTTGTCGCTAATATCGGGCATCTCGATCAGCTGTGTGAGCCGTGAGCACACTTCTGCGCCCGCGCTCAGAAGGGACTGTCTAGTCCGCGTCAATTGGTGTAGTGGCAATTGGTCCGGCGTCATGCGTTCCGAGATGCTTCTGAGCGGTGGTTCCACTTTGCAAGCTCGCGATACATGTGGACGGTTGTTCGGAGTTGCTTCACTTCTTCGACCAACTCCGCATTATCTTTGGTGAGCTGCTCGAGCGTTGGCGTCGCTATGTTTGGTGAGTATTTAGGCCCACAAGGGCCATCACTAACGAGCATGATATCTCCCTACCTTCTCATAGTGCATAAATGAGGGCTCGTCTATCTGACAATGATGTGGGGAGTACTATACCCACTTCGCTTAGCATTCCTGGCAGATGCCGGCTGTCGAGCCGGATAAGGATCCGCCTAAGCCGAGAGGCATCTGGCAATGGCGCGTGTAAGGATGTGGTACGCTTAAATTGGCCTATTAAACCAGACGAACCGAGCGGCCTAGTTATTCGGCCCATTCTCAACGCTCCGTCCGCAGATGGCTTTGCGCCAAGTAAGGACGGATGAGATGGTTCCTTCAGGGGTTTCGGGCGAATCCGAACAAGGACCGCTAAGTGCCGCTGGCCAGAACGCTCTCCAGGACATGGTTGAGTTGGACATGTACCTTGTGGGGCAATCGCAGCAGGCGCCTTGGTTGCTACTCACGCGCTGTGCCAAGGCACCGGTTGGAACGAGGAGGCCGCACAGTAATCCTACCGAGTCGAGTGCAGTTAAGGAACTGTTGGGCCGGAGTTTTGTCGAGGCCACTTCGAGCCGCACCTTGGTGGTAAGCAAGTGCGGGTGTCAGTTCTATCACCGATCGATCAAGCCCACGATTAGCGTGAGCGACCAAGGCGGCGCCGAACTAGGTGGAATGCCGGAGCCGATGCTAAGTACGCCGAACTGGGAATCTCCGGCAGAGGAACGAGTGCCGAAACCCAAGGAATCCGTTGGTCCACCAAGCCCCCAGGCGCCAGCCGTAGAGAACCCAGGTAGGGCTCGGGAGTCAATTGCACCTGTGCCACCTCCGGAAGTTCGTCCGGACAACCGGTTGGCGAGACACCGGCAACCCTTTGACCTAAGAGGACGCACACCTTCGGCAGAACAAAGCCGAAAGAGGGATCGGGGGCTGACTCCATATACGCTGGCGCAGAACGGTCTTCTGGAAGACTGGTTGAGGAAGCACCCGGGACCCGTTGAGTCACGAAGTCGAACACTCCTAGCCGGAAGAGATATAGCTGACACTCAGGAACCGATGCTACTCGCTCCTACACCGGAAATGCATAGAGACAGCTCGTTGACGAAGCGGAAGAGGCCCGCAAATCTCCCTGGGCGCTAACTTCCGTCGGATGCGACAAGCGCTCCTATGAATGTGCGGCTTCTAGGTGAAGGACCATCGGTAAATCGCCTGGGTATCGAGCTGCTCAACCAAATAGGCCCATTTTGAGCAATATTGAACAGACAACCCATTCATACCGGATTTATCTTAAAGTTATATCCGAGGAGTATGAGGGGAGTGGTCCAATGGATATTCTGAAGATAATTGCGGAACTTCGCGAGGAGCGTGCGCGCATTGACGAGGCCCTCCAGGGTCTCGAAAACTTATCGCTGAATCGAACGCCCCGAAGAGGTCGGCCACCAGCTTGGAGTAGAGTGGGTAAGCTCGCAGCGCAGCAAGAAGGGAATGGCTCGAACGGCTCGATGAACGGGTCGCGCCATTTAGCAGCCGGCGCGTAAACGACCGGTTGCCACCTCTACGCCCCCAGCGCCACCGACTTGGTGGTCCACTCAGAATGGTGCGATAGAAGCATGAAGTGCGAGCGACTGTGCCCGGAACTGCGGGGGATGATCGTATTTCGCACCCTGCGGGGCAAGTCAGCGCATTCAGCGCTATGCCAGCGCCAAGCCGGGCACGATGGCCCCCACCGATCCGGCACAAGGGAATGGAACACCGGAGACGTACTGGCACATCCGAGAGACCACATTACAGAGCGCTTGAACCGCGTCCGTCTCAGGCCAATTCTGCCTGCTACAAGACCCCAGGCTTGACGTGCGCCGTCATGTGTACTCATCCTGCAGTCGTTAGCTTCTATTACGGTCGGTTCGTCAGCCGTGGTGTCTGTGGCACCGTGTGCACCGTCCGGCATGGGCGTGGCGTTCCCTCTACTCCGAAGAGGGACCGGAAGTCACGCCCATGTGACGGGATGTCGGCACAACGCACCAGGCTGAGTCCGGAGAATCCCGGTCGATTCAGGGGACGGCAAGAAGAGGCGGACCGTCTCCGTTCGTTCCCGGTGATCGGGGAAAGTTTATTCTGTCCCGGAGCGCGTGAGAACGAGTGATGGAAGATGAAACCAGAAATTCCGGCAGCCAGGACGGCGACGCCACGAATACGCCCGTCGGTACTCCGGACCTCCGATGTTGCGGGCCGCACCAATCCGTCATCCTGGTCGCTGACGACGAGGTGCTCATCCGCAATCTGGTCACTTTGCTCTTACAACAGGACGGGCATATGGTTCTTTCCGCGGCCAATGGTCGCGAAGGGCTGGAAATAGCCCGCGAGTACCCAGGGCCAATCGAGTTGGTAATTACGGACGCGCAAATGCCCCAGGTGAAGGGCGCCGAGCTGTGTGCCCACCTGCTCAAAGTGAGACCGGGAATCAAGGTCTTGGTGATGTCGGGCGCAGACACGTTCGAAATCGTCGGCCGAAATATCCATCTGCCGTTTCTGCCAAAGCCATTCGACGGAAAGACTCTCCTGGCGCGAGTTCGCGCGATTCTGGCCGCTCCGGTTCAGGCGCCGATGCATTTGACAGGAGTCCTTGCGGACCTCCGCTCGGAGCGGGAGGACATCGAACACGCGATCCTCAGCCTGGAGCGACTGGATCGGCCGAGTGCTCAAACAACTGATGCCGCGGCACAATCCGCGACCGGGATCAGGGTGGTGAAGGCACCGAACGAATCGTGAGGAGGCGGCAAAGAGCTGGAGCGTCTCGACGACCTCCATGAACTGCATCCTGAAGTGTCAACGGTTGGCCCCCGAGCTGCGTGGAATGGTAGTTTTCCGGACACTACGGGGAAGGTCTGCGCGTGACGCTCAATGTGAGCGCAGGCAGGACACGATGGCCCGCACCGTTCAGGAACTAGGGACTGGACCACCGGGGACATATGGGCTCATGCGAGAGATCGCGAAGCTGAGCGTTTGAATCGACTAGTCCGATCTGCCAACGAAAAGACCAACGCCTTTATGAAGTGATATCACCTCATCATGGATCGGGCGGGAAAGAGGGTTGCCCCTGGTTGCCGAGGGCGGGAATCGCCTATACCCTGTCGCGGTTTACCGCTGCGTACCGGGCGGCTTGGTTCTTGAGTCCCGTGCGTCTGCCAGTTCCGCCACTCCAGCAAGTGTTGAATCTACTGCGTGAAGCTGCTAATCGCGTCGCGACGATGGTGACACTTCTCGTGGCGATCCGGCCACGTAGGTCACCTTCATCGCCAATATTATAGCGGTCCCACACGGAGCGTGTCTTGCGGCCGCTGAAACAGTATTCCGCCTCGACATCCCTCAGGAGAGAACCGTGCGGGATGCCGAATGGTCTGTCTACTCGCAGCGAAGGGCAGTCACCGGCTCCACTCGAGTGGCTCGCCAAGCCGGCAGGAAGGTGGCTGCCAGGGCGACGACGGCCAGCAAACCAGTCACCCCGGCGAACGTCAGCGGATCGGTTGCGTTCACTCTGTCGAGCAGCCGGGAGAGCAGGCGCGTCAGGGCGAGGGCGCCTGCCAGCCCGATCGCGATGCCGGCTCCCGCAAGCACCAGCCCCTGGCGGACTACCAGGCGCATCACGTCCAGCCGCTGCGCGCCGAGCGACATGCGAATGCCGAACTCGCGCGTGCGCTGCCCGACGTTGTAGGCGATTACCCCGTAGATTCCGATCGTCGCCAACAGCAGGGCGACCGCTGCGAAGCTACCCAGCAGCGACGTGGCGAGCCGCTGGTAGGCCCGGCCGGCTGCGCGGATCGACTCCAGGGTCTGCACCTGGAAGACCGGTTGATCGATGTCGACATTGCGCACCAGCTTGCGCATGGCGGGAATTAGCGCCGCCGGATCCATGATGGTTCGCAGGAGCAAGGTCATGGCCGGCATAGGCGCCTGCGGCGCCGGCAGATAGACCTGTCCGACCTGCCCTTTGAGCAGCTTCACGAGAATACCCTGATCGACGCTGCCCACTACGCCGACGATCTGGCGCGGCGGCAGCTTCACTCCCAGCTTCAGGCTCTTGCCCACAACGTCCTGTCCTGGCCAGTTCTGTTTCGCTGTCCACTCATCGATCACCGCCACTGGCACAGCACTCTGCACATCCCTTTCGTTCAGGTATCGGCCGCGAAGCAGAGGAATGCGCATGGTGGCGAAGTAATCGCCCGTCACCGAGTTGCGCAGCACCATCCGCAAGTCTTCGGTGTGCGGTTCCGGCCGGTCGGGGAACCGGAGTGCCGATCCGTGCAAGTTGTCGCTTCCCGGCAGATCATCGACGGCCGAAACGTTCAGCACTCCCGGCAGAGAGCGTGCCTCTCGCACCACCCGCTCGAAGAAGGCAGTCTGCGTTTCCGGCGCCGCGTACTGCTGGTCGGAGAGAGCTACGCGCACCGTAAGGACGTTGTGAGGGTCGTAGCCGGGGTTTGCGGAGCGCAGCCGCGCGAAACTGCGCAACATCAAACCGGCGCCCACCAGAAGGATCAATGTCAGCGCCACCTCGCTGATCACGAACAGGCCCCGCAGACGCTGATGTCTTCCGCCAGTGTTCGACCGAGACGCCTCCTTCATGGCGCCGCTCACGTCGATCTTCCATGCCTGCCAGGCCGGCACCAGTCCGAACAGTATCCCGGTGGCGAAGGAAAGGGCCAGATTGAAAACCAACACACCGGGGCTCAGTGCGATGAGGTCGCTGTTCCGAAGTTCATCCAGATGAAATGAGGTGATGAAGCGGATCGCGGCAAGTGACGGCGCAATGGCCACCAGGCCCCCCAGCAGTGCCAGCAGCACGCTCTCCGTGAGCAGCTGGCGGCACAGCCTCCAGCGGCCCACGCCGAGGGCCACGCGGAGCGCCATCTCTTTCCTCCGCGCGGTCCCGCGCGCCAGTAACAGGTTGGCGATGTTCGCGCAGGCGATCAGCAGCACAAAACCAACCGCGCCGAAGAGAATCCCCAGCAGCGCTCGCTCATCCTCTACCGAAGCTTCCTCCACGGGCTGCAGGGCGACGCTGTGCCCGGCATCGTCGGTGTATTGCATACTGAGCCGACGTTCCAGGGCCGCCATACGCTGCTGCGCGGAGGCGAGCGGGATGCCAGGGCGAAGCCGTCCCACCACCTGGAAGAAGCGGCTACCACGATTTTCCGCCATGTCCGCGGGGAACAGCAGCGGAGCGTAAATCTCCTCTTGCGCGAAGACGGGGAACGTCTTCGGCAGCACGCCGACGACTGTGTGCGGGACGCCATCCAGCACGATGCTCGACCCCACCACGGATGGATCGGCATGGAAGCGGGAATGCCAGAGCCCGTCGGTAAGAATCGCCACCTGGCTGCGCCCGGGCTGCCCGTCTTCGGCCCGGAAGACTCTGCCGAGGTGCGGCTGAACCGCGATCGCTGCGAAAAACTCGGGGGTGACGTTGAGTCCGCTGATCCGGTCGGTGCGGTCGGCCATCCGCAGGTTGAAGCCGCCGTCAGACAACGCGCCCAGGCTGGAAAAGACGCCACTCGCTTTCCAGTCGACATAGTCGGGCACAGAAGCAGGGAACTGGTGCCAGTCGCGTTTGGCGTTCTCGGTCCAGACCATCACCACCCGGCCAGCTTCGGGAATGGCGAGCGGCGCCAGCGCCGCCTGCATGACGCTGTAGATGGCCGTGTTGGCTCCAATGCCGAGCGCCAGCGTCAGCACCACCACGGTGGTAAAGCCGAGGTTCTTGCGCAGCATGCGCGCACCGTAACGGCAATCCTGCAGCAGACGCTCGAGCGTTGCCCATCCCCACATATCGCGCGTGACCTCCCTCACCAGGAGCCGGTTCCCGAACTCCGCCAAAGCCGCGGAGGTGGCTGCCGCTTGCGACTGCCCCCGCTCCATGCGATCCCGGATGGCCATGCGCAGATGGGCGTCCATTTCTTCCTGCAGATCACGATCCCGCCGGTTGCGTGTCATGATGCCTCTCCTTCCGGACTCATGATGCTGGCAATGGCGCTGGAGAGTTGCGTCCAGCGCGCCTGCTCAGAGGCAAGCTGCTTTTTTCCGGCCGAAGTCAGCCGGTAATACTTGGCGCGCTGGTTACTGTCGGACTGCTTCCACTCGGAGGAGAGCCAGCCTTGCCTCTCCAAACGGTGCAGAGCCGGGTAAAGCGAGCCGGTTTCCACCTGCAGCACGTCGCTGGAGGTTACTCGGATCGCCTGGATGATGCCGTAGCCGTGTTGCGGGCCCCATTGCAATGTCTTGAGGATCAGCATGTCGAGCGTGCCTTGCAGAAGCTCGATTCGATTCAAGTAGCGGTCTTTCGTGGCCATAGATAAGGATGTAGGTATTCTACAGCAATTGATGTAGGTTGTCTACTGCCCAAAGGAGGCAAAGGCCGAGCCTGGTTTGGGCCCCCCGTGCCGCCGGGCACCCTCACGCACCCGGCCGGCTCCGCACGCACGACACGCCACCGTGATTTAACATAGGAACTCATAGTGATACGCAACCGAGTGAGACTCAGCCTGCTGCTGGTTTGGACGCCAGGGTTTGCATTCGCGGGCGGCCAGGCTCTGCCCGCCGAGCAGAAGCAGAAAGTCGACGACGCCAATCCCGCCAGGGCTCCGGCCAGACCAAAGCGGCCGCGGCGTCTGCTGGTGACGAACCTGGAAATGCGCGACGGCCATCCATGGCGCGGCAGTTCCTACACCACGATTCCTGCCGCTAACTACGCGATCGAAGAAATGGGCAAACGTACAGGCGCCTATGAAGTCGTATTCAGCGACGATGTCGAGATGTTCCGTCCGGATCGGATCAAACAGTTTGACGCCCTGTGCTTTCTGAATACGGTCGGTGTGTTGTTTGAAGACCCGGAGTTGAAGAAATCGCTCCTGGCCTTCATCGCGGGAGGCAAGGGCTTCGTGGGGATTCACGATGCCATCGCAACCTTCGTGCAGTATCCAAAGTACGACCAGTGGCCGCCTTTCGGACTCATGCTGGGGGCCACCGAGAATGGCGGCATCCTTGGGACGGGGAGACCATGACAGTAAGGGTGGAGGACCCGAAGAGTCCGCTGAATGCTGTGTTTCATGGCGAGGAATTCCAGATTGCCGATCAGGCGTTCCAGTTTCAGGAGCCGGTCCTGCGCGACCATCTTCACGTGCTCCTCAGCATTGACGTGGAGAAGACCGGCTTCTCTCCGAGGCACCACATCCTGCCGGTGCGCATGGCTGACAAGGATTTTCCCGTGACGTGGATCCGCGCGTATGGGAAGGGCCGCGTGTTCTACAGTTCGCTGGGCCACGGCGCGCCTGCATTCTGGAACGCGCCGCTGCTGGCGCACTTCCTGGCCGGCATCCAGTTCGCCCTCGGCGATTTGAAGGCGGATAGCACTCCCAGCGCGAAATTGCCTGCAGCGAAGCCAGATCGTAACCTTAGCGCTCCGGTAAAGCCAGCGAAGTAGGCGAGCCTAGGGCGGATGTCGGATAGTCACTGTCGCGGGGCTCCTCTTAATGCGCCATAAAAACGCGATAAGTTCCTCGGGTGAGCGGTGTCTCGAATGCGGTGGTGTTGCCTTGCGGTCGTCCCACCAACTCCTCGCCTGTTTCAATGTCGCGGAGCTTCGAAATACGCTTGTCGGTGATGATCTTCGTCTCTACGGGCCCTTCGGCGAACGACTCTACGATGAACGTATCGTTGTCGTAGACGAATAAGCTGACCATGCTCGGGGAGTCCAATCGAACGTACATTTCTCTTGCGACAACATCGCGGATCGCCCCTAATACATTCTGCGGATATCTGTAAAGCTCGCCCTGCGCCTGCGGAATCGTCAATACATAGATGCGGCCTTTCGAGTACTTGCCTGAAAGCAGAATCGGCGTGCCGGACGTTCTGTTGGGTGAGGTAAAGGCACTGATGGTTTCCCAGGAATCGTTGGTAAAGTAGCGAATCTCAGGGATCAGCATTTCCGTATCCAACTTCGGCCCCGGGCCGCCCCAACCTACTGCAAACTCGCGGGTAGCGACAGTCTTGCCGGTGTATTCGAGTTCGATGATGTCCTCGAG
>Ga0181535_10006574_pt1 | contig 11931 bp, 11 predicted proteins | sample PEATcosm2014_Bin_44_FD_119774 | JGI IMG/M metagenome (GOLD analysis project Ga0181535, IMG submission 119774) | Peatland microbial communities from MTU Mesocosm Facility, Houghton, MI, USA - PEATcosm2014_Bin17_30_metaG | ecosystem: Environmental > Terrestrial > Soil > Wetlands > Peat | place...
CGAGACAAAGTCCCCGGGATGGCCATGGGTGACGGGCAGCGCGGCCTGGGTGAGCCCCACGTCAATGGCGATCCTCGCCCTCGAGCGCGAGAACCGGCTGCATCCAGCGCCGGGCCTGGAATCGCGCATCGAGGCGGGCCGGCAGTTCCTGATCAATCGTATGTGCAAGGGCGGGGGCTGGAACCACGGTTCGGTGCGAGCGTTGGGATACGAATCCGATGCCTATCCGGAAACAACCGGGATGGCGCTGGCCGCCCTGCGGGGCTGCCAAGGACGAGAGATGAACCAGTCTCTGGATCTGGCTCTTCGGTTCCTCAATCAGTGCCATTCGGCAGACGCTTTGAACTGGCTGCGGCTGGGATTGACGGCCCATGGCCGCCTACCCGGCGGTTATGCGGCGCCGGACAGGATCACGTATCGTACCGTGCCGGAGGTTGCCACTTGTGTTCTGGCGGATCGGGCGGTTCAGGGTCAGAGTGCGTTCTGGATTTAACCATGGGCGAAGGCATGACAAGGCGCGATTGGATAGCCGGTTCGGCGGTGGCCCTGGCTGCGGCCGGCTGTGGCAGGCCGGTCCGCACAACCCCCTCGGAAACGACAATCGTTCGCGCCGCTTATGACCAGCGCCTCTATGACACTGTGCGACACGTGATCGCCGCCCACCGTCTGGCGGTTCGCGGCCGCACGGTGGTGATCAAGCCCAACCTGGTAGAGTTCGAGCCGCAGAGCGCCATCAACACTCATCCGATGCTGGTTCATGCGGCTTGCGAAGCCTTCCTCGCCATGGGCGCTTCCCGGGTCACGATTGCCGAAGGGCCGGGCCATCGTCGCGATACGCTGGACCTGGCGGAGGCCGCTGGATATTTTCAAACCATTCCCGGCTTCGAGGATCGCTTTGTTGACCTGAACGTGGATGAAGTCACGCTGGTCGATTTGCCGCAGCGCTTCTCCCGGCTCAACCGTGTATACCTGCCCAACACGATGCTGGGCGCCGCGCTGGTGGTGTCAATGCCCAAGATGAAGACCCACCACTGGACCGGCGCCACCCTCTCGATGAAAAATCTGTTCGGCGTCGTGCCTGGGGGCGTCTACGGATGGCCGAAGAATGTGCTCCACTGGGCGGGCATCCACGAGTCGATCGCCGATTTACATAGCGTCTTTCCGCGGAAGTTTGCGCTGGTGGACGGCATCGTCGGGATGGAAGGCAATGGCCCGATTCAAGGCGTTCCCAAGGCCATGGGCGTGCTGGTCGCCGGCACGGACCCGGTAGCGGTGGATGCGACCTGCTGCCGTCTGATGCGGATCGACCCGATGCGCATCGGTTATCTGCGACTGGCCTCCGGCGCGCCGGCGGATTTCGCCGAGAGCAACGTACGTCAGGCAGGAGAACCGATCTCGGCGGTGGCGCAGCCGTTTGCGCTGATCCCGCAATTCCGCGGCCTGCGCCTGGAGAGCGGCGCATGATCTGCGCGGGGCAGGTTTGGGTAATGGCGGCCGCGCCCGGCCACTCGGAGCGAGCGGCTCGGGAACGGCCGTGTCAGACGACAGGTGGGGTGTCGAGAAAGGTGGTTTTTGGCGTATGCGGACTGCACTAAAGGTCGCCTGGCCGGCCGCGATTGCGGCGGCGGGATCCAAAGGCTGGCGGTTGCTGATCGAAGCGGGAATCCTGCTTGGCCTGATGATGGGGGGCACCTGGCTCACCTGGCGCTGAAGGCGCGCCGCAGGACCAAACGCAGCCTTATCGCGAGCAGCAGATCTGGCTCGACACCAGATTTGCGGGCGTCAGCGGAAACCCGTTAGCGAAATAGTTCGCCTCACCCAGCAGCTTGTACACATCGCCGGCGATTCCAGCCGCGAGCGGCCCAATCGCCGGGCGGCCTCCAGTGAGGAGCACGACAACCACCAGTTTCTTCCCGCCTATCTCATTGAACGAGCCAAACCAGCCCAGGTGTGTGTGGGTCTCGCTGCAGGTGCCCGTTTTGCCGGCGATCGGGCCGTCTTCCCTGGCCCGGTGCGCGGTCCCGAACTCCACCGCTCCCCGCATCCCCGGCTTGACCATGGGAATCAGGGCGGCAATGTCCAACCGCCGCTTCACGCGGGGGACGAAGCTGCGCACCTCGGCGGCGGACTGCGGGTACTGCAAATAATAAAGGGTGCCGCCATTGGAGACCGCTGCCATCAGGGCGGCCAGTTGCAGCGGCGTCTGCCGGATTTCCTCGCCGAAGCTGGTCAGCATTCCCACGCCGCCATTCTTGGGAGGTGCAGCCGGAAAAGATCCTGGCCGTTCTCCCGGGATGTTCAAGCCGGCCCTCTCGCCGTAACCGAACTGATGCGCGTAGTACGTCACCTTTTCAAAGCCCAGCTTCTGGCCCAAGGTGGCGAAATAATAATTATTGGAATGGGCCAGAGCGTAGGTCAGATCCATTCGCATGCCGCCCAGGCGGTACTTGGCGGCGGGCTGTATGATCTTCTCGCTCAGTCCGGCCAGGGCCACTGCAACCTTGATGGTGGAGCATGGCTGGAAGCCCTCGCCGAGCGCGGTCCGCTGGTTCACCATGGTGAGGATCCGGCCCGTGTTGGGGTCCACCGCCACCACGGAGCCGTTGTACGAGCCGAGGGCCTCCACCGCCGCGCGGCGCACGGTCAGGTCTTCCCCATCCACCCGGTCACCTTCGGTGGAATCGGCAAAAGTCGGCTTATCCCACGGCCCACCGGCTATCACAGGCGCCCCCGCCGCACTTGCCGGCCGGCGCGCGATCATACGGCGTGCGCTGGCCGACTGCGAAGTGGCCGAGACATGATGTACCGCCGCCCGTCGCCGGCTAGTGGTCGTGGTAGTGGTGGTCGTGGCCGTGGCGAAACTCAGGCTGGAAATCAAGCAAAATAGAACTGCGGCCTCCATCACCCGGATGTATGAACACAAATAGGCCACTTTCATATCAGAACCGCGCGCGAAAGGACGATGAGAAAGTGCGCCAGAGCAGAACAGCAAGCGATCCGGCCGGAGCAACCGGACACATTGATTGTCCGCTGTCGTCCCGGGGTTCGTCAAGCATTTTTGCCAACGCTCGGGCATGGGTTAAGAAACCTCAATTCAATTCTCGACGCCCCTACTTCCTTTCTTTAGACGCGGCGCAGAGATTTCGCGTTATATATGCTTGACGTCTTGCAGAATGAGATCGTCCACTGCCAGCGCTGCCCGCGGCTGCTGGCGTACTGCGCCCGCGTTTCGGAAGTCAAGCGCCGCGCTTATCGCGATCAGACTTACTGGGGCAAGCCTGTGCCCGCGTTCGGCGACCCGGCAGCCCGTATCCTCATCCTGGGGCTGGCTCCAGCCGTTCACGGCGCCAATCGCACCGGCCGCATGTTCACGGGAGACCGTTCGGGCGACTGGCTCTACCGCGCTCTGTACCAGACCGGTTTTGCGTCCCTGCCAACCAGCGTTTCCCGCGGCGATGGCCAGCGCCTCACCGGGGTCTATATCACCGCCTCGGCGCGCTGCGCCCCGCCTGACAACAAACCAACCCCGGAGGAGATTCGGAACTGCAGGCCGTATCTGGAGCGGGAACTGAACCTGCTCACAAAACTGAAGGTGGTGGTGGCGCTGGGCAAGATCGCTTTCGATAATTACCTCGACCTGCTCAAGGCGCGCGGCGTGATCGCCAGCCGGTCGGCTTTCGGGTTCGGGCATAACCGCCAATTCCGGATCCCCGGGAACCCCATCCTGTTGAGCTCTTACCACCCCAGCCAGCAGAACACCTCGACCGGCAAACTGACGGAAGAAATGCTGCTCGATGTCTTCCGAACCGCGAAGCAGATTGCTGGGAAGTAAACGCGCCGGATCCCGAGCCGCCGTGTTGCGCGGTGCCGCGCCAGATGTCACCTCAACGGCCGCCGGTAGCCGGCAATCCTGCTAATGTGGAACGTTCGGACATTCAATGCCGGGTTGGGGGACAGCGTGAGCATCGTTGCGGGAATCGATCTCGGTGGAACCGCGATCAACTATACGTTGGTGAATGGGAAGGAACAGTTCCTGATTCAGGGGTTGTGCGAGCATCCCGCCCTGGCGAGGCAGGGGCCGGAAATCTGCCTCCAGCAGATTGAGGACGGGCTCAGGATCGCAGCCGACAAAGCGGGCGTGCCGCTCGCCGACATCGTCGCCGCCGGTCTGGACACTCCCGGGCCTGCCAATGCCGACGGGGTGCTCAGCGCGCGCGGTTCGACGAACTTTGTGCATGCGAGCTGGGCCGGATTCGATATTCGCGCCGGCCTGGAGAAGAAGCTCGGCATGCCGGTGACGTATCTCAACGACGGGAATGCCGGAGCGCTGTGGGGACACTTCAACATCTTCGGCGCCAACAGCCGCGAGACCACGCTAACGGTCGTGATCGGGACCGGCCTGGGCGGCGGCATCATCATCGAAGGCAATGTCGTGAAGGGGAAAGTGGGATTTGGCGGAGAACTGGGCCACGTCCTGATTCCGTACCAGAGCATCGAGGCCATCGCCGGCCTGAAGCCCGGATGCAACTGCGGGCGCACCGGGTGCCTGGAGTCCGTGTGCTCGCTCTCGGCCATCGAGAGGTCTTTTCTCCCGTTTTTCCTGCCGCGTTATCCCGGCCACCCGCTCGGCGCCACAGGCAACCTGCACCACGCGGCCAAACTGGTGCGCGGCCTTGCTGAGAACGGCGACCCGATGTGCAAAGAGATCTTCCGCGTGCAAGCCCACGCCTTGGGACTGTTTTTCGACGAGATGGTGAATACGTTTGATCCGGACGCCTTCATCGTGGGTGGAGGTGCGCTTGAAACCAGGGAGGAATTCCAGCACTGGTTCCTGGACGAGATCCACGCGGGCATGCCGCCCCAGCGCGAAGAGCAGGCGGGTATCCCGGTTTACGTCATGCCGAACGGCGATACCGCCGGGGCGCGCGGCGTAGCCATTGAGACCCTGAAAGACGCCCGGCAGCGCGGCCTGGTGTAGTCGCCCTCTATCCCTCCGCCCGTGAGGTAGGACAGACCACGCTTTTCGTGGTCTGTCGTCTTATAGGGTCTGACCTCATCCACCGCCGGCCGCTAATTTAGTGCTTATTGCGCCAGCAGAGACTGGCAGCGGGCGAGTCCTGCGTTCAGGTCGGCGACGGCAGCGAGCACTTGTGAAGGCAGATCGCCAGCCGCGTTCTGGCCGGGCGTGATTCCCAGCAGCACGGAAAGCAGAACCTCCAGCCGGCGGGAAGCACGGAAGGTATCTTCGGCTGCCTGCTGCCAGGCCGCATCGGTTCCGGCAGCGGAAGGAGCCGCAGCCGCTTTGCCGCCCAGGCCGGCGAGCACCGGCGCAAACGCGCCCTGCATCACCCGCACCTGAGTTTCGAGCGCGGCTACGTGCTCGCGCGCGAGCTGGTGGAGCTGGGCGCGATCCTCAGCGGCCATCGAGTCTTCGTTTCTTGCCGGGAATCGTTCCGCAACGCTGCGCAGCGCGTAAGCGTGGGCCATCGCCGCTTCATTGCCATCGAGAACGCGTGCGCTGAAGCGCTCGAACGCGGCGCGGCCGCCGAGCTGCCGTTCGAGACGCGTCTGAATCCCCACGTTAGCCGTATCGCCCGCCGTGGCCGGTGCGCTTTCGCGAGGCGTCACCAGGGCCGCTTGGGGCTGCGAGAAACGCACCTCCACATTGGCGGTTCCATCCAGCAGGTCGTGGATCTGCCGCTGGCGGTCGGGCGCAACCCCGGCACCGGACACCAGCACTTTACCGTCTGTCAAATTCACTTCTACAGGATCGCCCAGGTCGGCCCCGATCCGGTGCAGGACGGTAAGGACCTGCAGTTCATCCGAAATCGAGGCCGATGGCCTGGGCGCGAGTGCAGCCGGCCGGCTTGGTACGACTGGCCGCAAGGGAGCCTCGAGTGGAGTCGCAACGGGAGAACCGTCGGGTTGGAATGGAGGCTCCATAACCTGGGTGAATTCAATCCAATTCTGATTCCGAAATTCGAACTTACTTTCCACCGGTTCCAGATCCGCGACGCGCAGCAGCAGCGTGGCGGACGCCAACTCGCCTTCCGCCGCCTGGGTGCGAATCCGGTAGCACGGCTCGTGAGGAACTTCCGGAGCGGGCTCGGCCGCCACAACGTCCGTTTTGTTCGGCAGGCTGTCCCGCCATGTCTGAAACGCGCGCGCGCTCAACGGGTCCGCGTCATCGTAGTGTGCAGCCTGGAACGCCATGCGGATTTCGGGAGGCAGCGGCAGCAGGTTTCCTGCGGCGCCACCCACGGTATGCAAAGTCGGCGCGCCCGAACGCATGTGAATGCTGATATGGCGAACCGGGGCCGGGCGGCTTGCGGCAGCGGCTACCGCCTTCTGCAGCAGGGTTGCGGCCTGCACGCTGGAAGTGTGGCCGAATTGCACGACGGCCACGATTGCCAGCGCAGCCGCGGCCACCGCCGCCACTCCCCATTGCCAGGCCGGAACCAGACGGGGCAGACGCTTCCACAGAGGCGCCGCTGCCAACTCGGCGTCGATCCGATCGAAACCGCGATCCAGAGGCTGCCAGGCATGCGGCGCTTCCGGCAGCAAGGCCGCCAACACCTGCTTGCGGTAGCGGACGCATTCCGCCACGGTGGCCTGCAGCGATTCCATTTCGGCGCGGCACTGCCAGCAGGCTTCCAGGTGCTTGCGAACCTGCCGCGCCTGGCGAGCCGCCAGCTCCCCATCGAGAGCGCGGAGCAGCAGGTCTTCGCCGGGATGTCCGGACGGCCAGTTACTCATCCCGCACCTTCTTCAGCCGCGTCATGGCACGGCGCAGGAATTCGCAGACTGCCGATGCGCTGATTCCCATCGCGGCCGCGATTTCCGGATACCGCAACCCTTCCATGCGGAGGAACAGGCACCGTTTCTGCTGGTCCGACAAAGATTCCACCGCGCGGTGAAAGCTCGCCATGCGCTCGCGTTCCAGCAGGTCGTGTTCCGCATCGTGCGCGGGCGCGGCCAACCTGGATTCCAGGTCCGGATCGAACGGGCTTTCCGAGGCGTGCAGGGCGCGCACCTTCAGGCCCCAGTTGTGCGCCACGCGAAACACCCAGCCCCGCGGGTTGTCGATCTCTTCCCCGCCCTTGAGTGCGGCATAGAGCCGGAGGAAGACTTCCTGTGTGGCGTCCTGCGCCCGGGCGGGCGTCAATCCGAGCGTCATCAGGTACCGGAAAACGTCCTCACGGCACTCTTCAAACAATTGAGCCACTTGAGCTTGCAGTGCTGACCCGGCGCCTTCCTGACGCAAAATACCCACCAATTCCTCACTCATGTAGAACGCGGCCATACACGTAGCTCAACACTAAGACCCGAAGGGGCGCATTTCCCCTACACCCCAGGCTGCTTTTTTTAAATATATTTTGATACGGCAGTTTAGTGTAGGGGAAAAGTCCCGTTCCGGGTCTTAGTAACAGACCCTTCATACCATGCCCGACGCAAACGTCTGTGCAGCCATTGTCACCTATAACAGCGAGCGGTACATCCGGCGCTGTCTGGAGGCAGTGCTCCGCCAAAAGGGAGTATCCCTCGAGATCCTGGTGGTGGACAACGGGTCCACCGACGGTACGGCGGACGCACTGCGCGAGTTTCGCGGCCAGGTGCGGGTGATCCGATTGGGCCGCAACCTGGGTTTCGCCGAGGCGCAGAACCGCGCCATCCGCGCTACCTCGACCGAATGGGTGCTGACGCTGAACCCAGATGTGCTGTTGCGCCCCGGCTTCGTTCGTGCCCTGGTGGATGCCGGCCAGGCCGATTCCGAGGCGGGAGCTGTTTGTGGCAAGCTGCTGTCCATCGGGCCCGATTTTGAGCCCCTGCACGACCCCCGCATCGATTCGACGGGAATCTATTTCACGCCTGCCTTAAGGCACTTCGACCGCGGCTGGAGCCGGCCCGACCGCGGCCAGTACGAGAACCTGGAATACGTCTTCGGCGCCTGCGCCGCCGCGGCCCTATACCGGCGCAGCATGATCGACGATGTGGCGATAGACGGTGACTTCTTCGACCCGGACTTCTTTGCCTACCGCGAAGACGCCGACGTCGCCTGGCGGGCACAACTGCTGGGCTGGCGAACCCTCTATACGCCGTCGGCGGAGGCTTTCCACGTTCGCACGGTCACGCCCAACAACCGGCGGTCCCTCCCGGCTCCCATCAGGATGCATTCGGTAAAGAACCGTTTCCTGATGCGCGTCAAGAACGCCACGGCCGGTGTCTACCGCCGCTGCTGGCTCCCCATGACGCTGCGCGATCTGCTCGTGGCCGGCGGCTCGGTTCTGTGGGAGCCCAGCTCGGCTGCTGCGTTTTGGCACCTGGCACGCTGCCTGCCCCGCGCCGTGGCGCGCCGCCGCACCATTATGGCGCGCCGCCGCACAAGCGACCAGGAGATGGCACAGTGGTTCAACTACGAACCCACCGCGCTGCCGGCGGAGCCGTTGGAAACAGCAGTACCGGTGGCGGCGTTCGCGGCGCCTCCCAGGCCGATCCTGCTGCCGGCCGATCCCCGCCCGTAGACCCGAAAAGCCTGTGCCGGCCCGATGGCAAACTATGCGAGCGCCGGCCCAGCCGGAAAAACCGATTTAGGGAACACTAACTTCCCACAACTTTGGTCAACAAAACCGTATTTGCCATCGGGAACTTGTCTGACGGCTCATAACTTATTGTAATTAAAGGTGATGGCATCAGCGGGCCGGAAACCTGCGGATACGCGGAAACGGGGGCTGATGGCAATCAAACACCAGAGACCTGAGGGAACCAGCAATATGACGGATGTGGAGACGGAGACGGCAGTGGGGACGCTCGAGGATCGCTTGTCTGGGGGCGGGATACCGCTGCCGGAAACGCTGCAGCACGCTTTGCAGTTGGCCGACTGGTTAAGGCTGGCCCATGAAGCGGGGCGCCCGCACGGCGCGATCTCGCCATCCACAGTGGCGCTGAACGGCACCGCGAAACTACTGGCCGCGCCCGATGAGATGGGGCTCACCGAGTACTCGGCGCCGGAAGTGCAGGCGGGAGAGCCGCCAAGCCCGCAGAGCGACATTTTTTCGATGGGCGCGCTGCTGTACCATCTGGCCACAGGCCGCACGCCGCCGGCGAATGCGGCGGAAGCCGCAGCCAATTCCTGCGGCCATCCGGCGCTGGATCGGATTATCCTCAAGTGTCTTGCACCGGATCCGGGCCTCCGTTATCAGAGTGCGCAGAAACTGGCACTCGAACTCCGCCTGCTGGGTGTCTCCGGCCGCGGCTCGCGCTCGGAAGGCCCGACTCGCTGGGAACGGGCCGTCGAGCACCTGCGCACCGAGACGGCATCCTGCCTGCGAGAGCAGGAGAATCACAACGAAGAGCTGAAGCGAACCATCAGCGAAATCATCGTCACCCTGCGCCAGGAACTCGCGGCCGCCGAACAGCGCAGCCTGCACACCGAAGATGGCTTGCGGCAGAGCGGCGAGCGGCTGGACCAGACCGCCCGCCAGGTGGCGGAAGTGAGTGAGCGCTTCGGCCAGGTCAACAGCATCATCGATACTCTGGCGCGGCAGCATGCCGACGCGCAGGAGGCCGCCGCAGCGAGCCACCTCGCCCTGGAAGCCGGCATGGCCAAGCAGACGGCGAAAATCGAGTCGGCGCTCACCGGAATCAAGCAAACCGACGACTTGGTCGCCTGGGTGGTCGAAATCCTCGAGACGCTGCAAAACACAATGATGGAGAGGTAGTCCGCCGGCTGCATGCCGCGCGGCACGCGGGGCAAACCGCCGCCACCGGCTCGCTGAGGAAGAAAAGCAGCTACTTCCCGGCGGCTTTCGCCTGGATAGCGAAGTCCCAGATCTGAATATTCAGCGCGTTTGGCGTGTACTCGATCACCGCGTACTCGCCTTCCAGCAGCGGATCCTTGGGCCAGATCTTATAGAGCCCGGCTGGGTCCAGCTCCCGCTGCAACGTATCCACCAGCGTGGCTGTTTCCTCGACATCCTTGTCGACCGGCAGGTAGACCAGGTTTTCGACAATCCGCACATTGCCCTTGACCGTCAGTCTGGCTACGCCAAAGCGTTCCGGCTCGGAGAGCTGTATGTAGAACTCCTGCTCCGGGTCGCTGAAGACACTTGCCGAATGCGCACCATCGATTTCGAGCGTCCCCTTGCCGCTCAGCGCCTGGCCGATAGGTGTCAGCACTTTCAGCAGCTGGCGCTTCTTGTTGATGTGCACCGCAGACTCGGCCACTTTCAGCGTCTTGGTCTGGTCGCCCTCCAGCCAGTAGACACCTGGAGCTTGCGGGATTCGTGACGTTTCCTTTGCGATGGCGCGCTCCGCCGCCGCCTCCTCGGCCAGCACCTTGGCGTCTTTGGCCAGCTCGGTCTGGCGCTCCGAGGCCTCTGCCTGGGTGCGCTTGAGATCCACCAGATCGAGCGGAATCTCTTCCCAATCGCCGCGCTCCACGCTGTAGTAGCGCACGCGGTCCTGCTGCACTTGATATTCGCGCACCAGGTGGTAGCCGCCGTCCTTCAGATAGAGCCTGACGTTGGCGGCCCACGCCACCATCACGAGCAAGCAGACGATTGCGCTCCGACGCATGTTCTCTAACCACTACTTTAGCCGCAAAACCGTCGTGGCGCGGGCAGTCAAGCCTGCTGAGCCGGGATTCGTCCCGGCTTTTCTTTCAGGCCCTGGATCGAGAGAAGAAGGGGTCGTGCGAATTCTCTCGCCTCATCTAGAATTAAAGTATGCGCATCCTTCTGTTCAGCGGCAAAGGAGGCGTGGGAAAGACCAGCCTGGCAGCGGCCACCGGGCTGGAGCTTTCGCGTCTTGGCTATCGCACGCTGGTGATGAGCGTGGATCCGGCGCACAGCCTCGCCGACGCGTTCGACCTGGAGACCGATCTCTTCCACGGCAGGACGGGCGACCCGCTTCCGATCAACGACCGCCTGTCGATTCACGAAGTCAACATCCAGAAGGAGATCAAGCGCCACTGGAAGGAGATCTCCTCGTACGTCGTCTCCGTACTGCGCACCACCGGCATCAGTGATGTCGAGGCGGAAGAACTGGCCATTCTGCCGGGGATGGAAGAACTGAGCGCCATGATGTGGGTGAATCAGTTTCGCCGCGAGGCGCTCTATGACGTGATCGTGCTGGACTGCGCGCCGACAGCCGAGTCAATGCGTTTCGTCAGCATGCCCACCACGCTCGAATGGTACATGAAGCACATCTTCCCGTTCCAGCGCGGCATCATCCGCGCCGTGCGGCCCATCGCCAACCGCGTGTCCCCGGTGGAGCTGCCCACCGAGGGCTACTTTTCGAATATCCAGGAGCTATTCGCCAAACTGGACGGCATCGCCGAACTTCTGGAGGATCCGGCATCAACCAGCGTGCGCCTGGTGACAAACCCGGAGCGCATGGTGCTCCGCGAAACCCAGCGCGCCTTCGTTTATTTTTCATTGCATGGTTTGACGGTGGACAGCGTGATCGTCAACCGCGTGCTGCCGCAGGCCGTCACCGACGAGTGGTTTCAGGAATGGCGCGCGTCGCAGGCGCGCGTGCTCGAGGAAATCGATGCGTACTTCGCACCCGTCGCCGTCAAGCGCGTCCCGCTGTTCACCCACGAGGTGCTGGGGCGGGAGCGGCTGGAGGAATTGGCCCGCACCCTGTACGCGGCGGGCGAGGATCCGGCGCGTGTCGAACGCACCGAGGCGCCCTATACATTCACCAAGCAGGACGGCCACTATGAAGTGAAACTGCGGCTGCCTTTCGCAGCCAAGGGCGAAGTGGGATTATTTAAGAAGGGCGATGAGCTGGTGGTGGAAATCGGCACGCTGCGGCGCCACATCGGCCTGCCGACCTCGATGGCCGGCCTGGCGCCCACCCGGGCCCGGCTGGAAAACCGTGTTCTGACCGTGGAAATGAAGGAGAGCTGAAGATGGCTGAAAGCAATCA
>Ga0181535_10006579_pt1 | contig 11929 bp, 8 predicted proteins | sample PEATcosm2014_Bin_44_FD_119774 | JGI IMG/M metagenome (GOLD analysis project Ga0181535, IMG submission 119774) | Peatland microbial communities from MTU Mesocosm Facility, Houghton, MI, USA - PEATcosm2014_Bin17_30_metaG | ecosystem: Environmental > Terrestrial > Soil > Wetlands > Peat | place...
ACTTCCACGCGATCGTTGCGCAAGACTTCCCTATTTGCCAGGTCCTCGATGTCCTGTAACTCTTCGTCTTCGACGCCGGCAAAGTGCGAAAAGTCAAAACGCAAATGACTCTGATCGACCAGCGATCCCGCCTGCTTCACGTGCGTGCCGAGCACGTTGCGCAGCGCCGCGTGCAGCAGGTGCGTGCCGGTATGATGACGCATGGTCGCCCGCCGCAGTTCGCCGTCGACCACCGCATCCACACGATTTCCAATTACAATCGGCTGCCGAGCCGTCACCTGGTGTGCGCGCACCCCCTGCACCGGATAGTGAACGCCGCTTACCTCGGCCACCAGCGTGTTGTGATCGCCCGCGTAGAGCCAGCCTTTGTCGGCCACTTGCCCGCCTGCCTCGGCATAAAACGGCGTGTGGTCGAGCACGATCTCGCCTTGCTCGCCCGGCCTCAGTTCATCGACGCCCTGTCCGTCGCGGATAATGGCCAGCACCTCGCAGCCACGCGACTCGGTCTGCCGATAGCCTTCAAACACCGTAGTCGGAAGCGTGGCAAACACCGGACTCGCCGTCGCCTTGCCCGCACCACCCTTCCACGAGGCCCGAGCCTGAGTGCGCTGTGCCTCCATCGCGAGATCAAAGCCAGCCTGGTCGAACTCAATACCCTGGTCACGCGCCGCATCCACCATGAAGTCGAGCGGCAGGCCGAAGGTGTCGTAGAGCTTGAAAGCCTTTTCGCCCGAATAAACAACGCCGATCTGGTTTTTGCTTAATTCCGAAATCAATTCGGCTATGAAAGGCGCGGCCAGTTGGCCGGATTGCTGATTCGCCTTCTCAGCACGTTCCTGAAGATCACCTTTTTTAAGTCCGCGCCTCAGCCATGCCTGCATTGCTGCGTTAAAAAGATCACTTAACAAACGTTCAGTGCCGACGTTCAGCGTGTGCGCGAAGCGCGTCTCTTCCGTCTCAACCGTTTTCGCGACGCGCTCCACCGAAGCGTTCAGCTCCGGATAAGCCTCTTTCATCTGGTCGCGCACGGCGAATACCATCTGGTAAAGGAAAGGTTGGTTCTGCCCGAGCAGGCGTCCGTGACGGATGGCCCGGCGGATGATCTTACGCAGCACATATCCGCGTCCTTCGTTGGCCGGCACCACGCCGTCGGAGATCAAAAACGTCGCTGCCCGCGCGTGATCGGCGATCACACGCAGCGAAGCCGCGCTCTTCGATTTCGCTTCTTTTTCGGCTTCCTTGGCCAGCGAAGCTCCCGTCAGCTCCGCCGCGCGCTTGATCAGCGGCGTGAACAGGTCGGTGTCGTAGTTGCTGACCACGTGTTGCAGCACCGCCGTTACACGCTCCAGTCCCGCGCCAGTATCGATCGAAGGCCTAGGCAACGGCGTCAGTTTGCCCTCGGCGTCGCGCACAAACTGCATGAACACCAGGTTCCATATCTCGACGTAGCGCCCGCACTCGCAGGGGAACTTGCACTCTCCCGCCGCGCACGCGGGTTCCTTTTTGTCCGAGGATTCCACTCCCATGTCGTAGTGCAGTTCGCTGCACGGACCGCAGGGGCCGGTGTCGCCCATCGCCCAGAAGTTATCCTTCATGCCCATCTCGAAGATGCGTTTGGCGGGCACGCCCACACTCAGCCAATGTCCGTAAGCCTCGTCGTCGCGCGGCACGCCGCTCTCGCCCTTAAAGATGGTGGCGTAGAGCTTGTTGCCGTCGATGCCATACCACTGCGGAGAGGTCACCAGCTCCCATGCATAGGCGACGGCGTCTTTCTTGAAATAGTCGCCGAACGAGAAGTTTCCCAGCATTTCAAAAAATGTGTGGTGACGGTTGGTGAAGCCGACGTTTTCCAGATCGTTATGCTTGCCGCCGGCGCGGACACACTTCTGCGACGTGGTAGCGCGCTGGTAATCGCGCTTCTCCAGCCCGAGAAAAACATCTTTGAACTGGTTCATGCCGGCGTTGGTGAACAGCAGCGTCGGATCGTTGGCCGGGACCAGCGAAGACGAGTGAACCTCTTTATGCCCCTTAGAGATAAAGAAGTCCAGGAACATGCGTCGAACATCATTGCCTGAAGGCTTTGGCTTCATAATTTCGCGAGTTCCCAGCGGAGTATCGCCCGCGCCAACGGGCGGCGGGAGCACGGGAACTGAATTCTTGATTTTAGCACTCGGCGCAGTGCCGAAGCCGGGGCACAGCAACGGTGAATCCCGGCCTCGGTCGATAGCAAGTTCATCCGCCCTTGCGATTTTCTGAGCAATTCATATGGCCTTGTCCCAGCCCCACGTCGCGCCTTTCGATCGGGTGTCCTATTCAAGCCTTCGGTTGGCCTGGGTGAGGTAGTTCCTGGCAATATCCGCTCAGCAGCATGCAACCCACCAGCAGAAGCTTGACTCCCACGACTGAGCCGGGTTGACGTTCTGCGGCTCAATTGGGGACTGCATGAGTAATTTCAGCGAGCAGAAGATTACGAGGGAAGTGGTTGAGGCATTCCAGGGCACGCCGGATCCGCGCCTCAAGGAGATCATGGGAGCGCTCGTGCGACATCTGCACGATTTCGTCCGCGAGGTCGAGTTAACTCCTGAAGAATGGCAGTTTGCAATCGACTACCTGACGCGTACAGGGCAGCCCATGGCCGATAATCGGCAGGAATTCATTCTGCTATCCGATACCCTGGGCGTTTCAGTGCTGGTTGATGCCATCAATCACCGTATACCGGCTGGGGCAACGGAATCCACAGTGCTCGGTCCGTTCTATGTTCCGGCTCCTGAGCTGCCGCTTGGCTTTGATCTGGGACATGGACTGAAGGGTGAGCCCTTGTTTGTCGAAGGCACCGTTTGCTCGGCAAGCGGAACGCCACTTGCCAATGCCGCGGTTGATGTCTGGCAATCGGATAGCGAGGGCTTCTATGATGTTCAACTCGCCGACCTACCGGACGCGAGGCTCAGGGCTCGCTTCCACACAGACGCAAACGGTCGGTATCATTTCTGGTCGATCATGCCCAATTCATACCCGATCCCGCTGGATGGCACGGTGGGCGAGATGCTACGCGCAACAGGCAGACCCGCTCACAGACCTGCGCATGTGCATTTCATGATCGCCGCCGATGGGCATGAGACGTTAATTACACACATTTTCGTAGCGGGCGATCCTCACCTCGACAGCGACCCTGTCTTTTCGACGAAGGATTCGCTGACTCGGGAGTTCAGCCGGGAAACTCCGGGCTTAGCTCCTGATGGAACTCGGGTCGACCGCCCGTGGCGCAAACTCATCTACAATTTCGGGTTGAAGCCAATGGCGGCGCGAAAGGCGGCTTGACCAAGCTGCTTTCGACTTCGGTGTTTTTGCGAACCTCGTTCCGCACGAGCACATGAAGTCTGAATGAGTTACTATTCATCTCGATGAGAGCTACATCGATTCTGCTGACTGTTCTGCTGGCAAGTTCGTTGGCTGTCGCGCAGGCAAGCGCTCCAAAGACGAGTGCGCCTGACGCGAGCACCCAGGTTCCGAGCATCAGTGCCGACCGCGGCGACTGCACTGCCTCATTCGACGTGCTCGACGATAAAGGCAAGCCGGTGTACCAGGCGTCGATCCACACCCTGATCCGCTGGGGCCTGGCGCACAAGAGCGATCTGACGGTGAGCACCAACTACTACGGCAAAGCGGAGTTCACCGGACTGCCGAACTACGCCAAGAAGCCGATTGAGTTCGATGTCAAGTCCGGCGACAAGCAGGGCAACGTGAACTTCGACCCGGGTAATCAGTGTCACCCGAAATTTACGGTCGAGCTGCGGTAGAGCTCAGGCGAGCGACGGTTACGGTGCAACAGGCTGGCTGAAAAACTGCTCTCCGAGGGTGTCATCCTGAGCGTAGCGAAGGATCTGCTGTTTGCGCGTGCTGCAAGCAAAACAGATCCCAAGCGCAAAACCGTCGCAACCTCGATCTCATAGCGACGTTCGCCCCATTGGATGACACTGATACGAGTTTTTCAGCAGCCTGGCAAGCCAAAGGCCCGCTCCGCCTGAATAGTTTCCTGCATGGGTCCCGGCGAGCAACGCGTCGCCCGGGGCTGATTCAGCGGTTCTCGTTTCGCTTACGCAGAAACGCCGGAACGTCGAGATCGTCCTGCTCGAATTCGCCCGTCAGACTGCGCGTCACCGATTCGATGGAAGCGTTTTCGCGCACGGGAGTTGGCGCTTGCCAACTGCGCGTTACCGGTTCCAGCGGCGCAATCTCGGCCGGCGGCTCGGGCGGAAGTTCGGTTTCGATTTGCGCTGAAGGTTCCGGCTCGGAGGGCGGCGCTGGTTGGGCGTCAGGCTGATAGTGAATGGGCGGCGGGGCTGGATCAAAATGCGGTTGCGGCGCAGCCGCAACGGTCGCTGACGGGCGTTCGCGCCTGCGGATCTGGTCCACCTTGAAGCCGGTAGCGATGACCGTGATTTTGACCTCGTCCTTCATCTTCTCGTCGAGCACGGCGCCGAAAATAATGTTCGCGTCTTCGTGAGCCGCACTCTGGATGATGGTGGAGGCCTCGTTGACCTCGGCGAGTTTGAGCGAGCTCGAGCCGGTGATATTGAGCAGGATGCCGCGCGCACCGTCGATGGCCCCAGCCTCGAGCAGAGGCGACGCGATGGCGCGCTGTGCCGCCTCCATGGTGCGGCGGTCGCCTTTGGCGGTCGCCGTACCCATGACGGCGTAGCCCATGCCGGCCATGATGGCCTTCACATCGGCGAAATCGCGATTGATGATACCGGGAATGGTGATGATGTCGGAAATGCCCTGAACGCCCTGACGCAAAATGTCGTCGGCAATGCGAAACGATTCGAAGAAGCCGGCGTCCTGTGCCACCGCCAGCAGCTTTTCGTTGGGGATGACGATCACCGTATCCACCGAATCGATCAACTCGGCAAGGCCGCGCTCGGCCTGCTGCATGCGACGCTTGCCCTCAAAAGCAAAAGGCTTGGTCACCACCGCGACCGTGAGCGCGCCCATTTCGCTGGCAAGAGAAGCGATGATCGGGGCCGCTCCGGTTCCGGTGCCGCCGCCCAGTCCGGTGGTGACGAAGACCATGTCAGCGCCTTCCAGCGCTTCGATGATTTTGTCGGCGTCTTCCAGGGCCGCTTTGCGTCCAATCTCCGGATTGGATCCGGCTCCGAGCCCATTGGTCAACTTGACGCCGAGCTGAATCTTGACGGGAGCGTGCGAGAGCTGGAGTGCTTGCATGTCGGTGTTCGCAACCAGGAACTCCACGCCCTCCAGGGCCGCGTCAATCATGCGGTTGACGGCATTGCCGCCGCCGCCACCGACGCCGATCACCTTGATCTTTGCATTGTTGCGTGGATCTTCGTTGAACTGGATTCGAATATCCTTATTCTCGACTATCTCCATCGACGGATTCCTTCTTCCCTCGGCTTGGTGACTGGCAAACGGCAGTACACCGCTGATTTCGTTAGAGCTATTTTGCAGTTGACGTGACCTTACTATCACCGCCGGGCGTTGAACGTCCGGCTTCTTCCGGCGATCTACCTGCCGCGAACCCGGTCTGGCAATCTGCTGACCGTGCCGAAGCAACCAGCGAGGCGATCCGTGATGTGGCGCTCCACGATACTTGTACACGAGTTTGTAAACCCACCTCGCCTGAAACCTATGCTTCCGCAGCCTGCCAGGGCAAAACCAGAGATACCATGTTCCTGGTTTTGCTCTAGAACCCGAAATTCGCGCGCGCAAACAACGACCGCAAACGCTTGCCCAGTCCTGGACCATCGGGCCCATTGAGCACCTGGGCACGATGGGCGTAGAAAACCATTCCAATGACGGTTGCAAACTCCGGTTCGCCCAGCACTGCCGGCAGCTTCGCTATCGGGATTGGCAATCCAATGCGGGCCGGACAGCGCAGAATATCCTCCACGGTCTCAATCAGCCCCGGCAGACGCGCGCCGCCGCCGGTGAGCACCACGCCCGATCCCAGCATCTCACTCACGCCCGCCTGGCGCAGGTTATCGCGCAGCATGTAGACCAGTTCGCGGGCGCGCGGCTCCAGCACCTCTCCCAGAAAACGCTGCGGCACCAGCCGCGAGGGACGGTCGCCGACCGATGGGACTTCGATCTCCGTGCTTTCCGGAATGGAAGTCACAATGGCGCAGCCGAACTGTCGTTTGATTTTTTCCGCATCCGCCAGAGGCGTGCGCAACCCCACGGCCACATCGTTGGTGAAATGATCGCCGCCAACCGGAATGACCGCGGTGTGGACGACAACGCCTTCGTGAAAGACGATGACATCGGACGACCCGGCCCCAATATCGCAAATGCAGATGCCCAGCTCCCGTTCGTCGGTGCGCAATACGGCATCGGAGCACGCCAGCACCTCGTAGACCGTGTCGTTGACGTGAATGCCCGCGCGATTCATCACGGTGATGACGTTTTGCACGGCGCTGATGGCGGCGGTGATCACGTGTACACGAACCTCAAGTCGACGGCCCACCATTCCTGCCGGATCTCGTAAGCCATCCTGCTGATCGAGAATGAAGTCCTGGGGCAACAGATGCAGGATTTGATGATCGTCAGGCAGAGGAATACTCCGCGCCTTGTCGACGGCCTGACGGATATCTTCCCGGGAAACCTCGCGCGCCTCCGCGCCGAGCGCGATACCGCCCTGGCTGTTGGCGGCACGGATATGCGGTCCCGCAACCCCCACGACCGCGCGATCGAGCGGCACTTCGGCGGTTAACTCAGCCTCGTCCATCGCCTTCTGCACGCCGGCGGTAGCCTTATCCAGATCGACAATTATTCCCTTGCGCGACCCGCGAGACGCGGCAATTCCATGTCCGCGATAGCGCAGACCGGTGTCGGTGATCTCGGCAACCAGTGCCACCGTCTTGGCGGTGCCGATGTCAACAACGCTTAGAATGTTCTCGTTCTGCTTTCCCATAGCCTAATGCTTACCTTTTGCGGCGTGACCATTTTTGCTTGCCGACCCGGTGGCGATTGGTTTCGGTCCTGGCTGCGGAGCTTGCTCGATGACCGGCGCCGGAGCCGGAGCCGGCGATCCTGGATTGAGAATAACCTGCCTCTCAAATCGCAGATCCACCGAGTGCAGCCGCTGGAACTGCTGACGCCATTCCTGAATGTGCGTCTTGTAAAGGCTGAAGCGCTCCAGGTAGCTGCTGGAACCAAGATGAATCAGCAGCGCGCCTTGCTGATCGGCAACCGTCACCCTGACATCTTCGGGGTCCGACAAATCGATTTCATCCAATTCACGCGAGTAGTTCGCGCCGGTCGAATCCAACTGGCGGACGAGCTCGATGTAGGTCTTCATCCGCACCGCGCGGGTCGAAAGCGGATCGGATTCGGCGTTGCCCACGATGACCGGGAACGAATAGTTCGCACCCAGAGGCATTGCCATGGATACGCCGTTCGCGTCGATCAGTTCAATCCGATCGCCGACCTTGGCAAACGCGATCGGTGTGCGCTCCCGCAGGGCTATGCGCAGACGGTTTGGCAGAAGCCGCATCACACTGGCCGATTCGACCCAGGGAATCTTTTCCAGTTGGCGCTTGCGCTCGTCCAATGGGATAAAGAAAACATTGCGGCCAATATCGGCTCCCATCACTTCCAACACTTGCGCGCGAGTTGCATTCCTGGTTTCGATAATCTCGATGGCATCGCTTGAATCCACCCGAAAGCGCGCCGAATGCGTGCAGTAACGGTACACACCTGCGGCGGCGGTGGTGGCGACTATGAAAACAGCAAGAAACAGTAAAATCGCGCGCAGGCGATTCGCCGTGCCTCTCCGGAACGGACCGCGCCGCACCGGAACGCGCTTCTGCCCGCGCAGGAATGGCGATTGCTCCACTACGTCGAGGTCGACAATCCTGTCCTCTAACGACGAAGATTCGACCTCGCCCGGAACATAGTCTTCCGAGTCCTTGTGGCGGACGCCCGCTCCGCGAAAGGAGTCTTCATCCTCGTGTGTAAATGAACCTTGACTGCGAACCATGGAGATACAAAAAGCGGCCACCCCGGTGAACGGAGTCTCAGCTCACTATAGCTGCTTTTTTCGCGAAAAAGGATAGGGAAAATTGCCGTAGGGAATCGTCCGCGGTACGGGCCGAAACGGACCATGAGGGGATTCGCTTAGACCAATTGAGCGAAAGGTGTAATCGTCAAAGCAGCCGGGCGCATGCAGCCCGGCGGTGAACGCGGAATACGCTAGAGCAAAACCAGAGTAAGTGTATGCCGTCTTTGAAGGGACGCCGCTTCATAGGCTGCTAAAAATTGTTTTCCGAGGCGTCATCCCGAGCGAAGCGAAGGATGTGCTGTCTGCGCGTGCTGAAAGCAAAGCAGATCCCAAGCGCAATATCGACGCGACCTCAAGGATGACACTGATGTGAGCTTTCAGCAGCCTGCTAATGGACCTTTGCAGGGCGGAACCGGCACTACCCCGGCACAGCGGCAGTCGCCCGGGCTTTCAGCCGCTCAACGATCTGTGGCCCCAGTTGCGAAACGTTTCCCGCTCCGAGGGTCAAGATAAGGTCTCCCGGTTGCGCCTCTTGCACCACGGCGTCGACCGCGGCCTGGAACGATGCAGCAAACTCGGCTGGCCGCTCCCCGGCGCAGCGAATCCGGGAGGCCAGGGTCAGCCCGCTAACGCCCGCAATCGGCTGTTCGCTGGCGGCATAAATATCCAGCACCAGCAGGCGGTCGGCATCGGGAAAGGCCGCCGCGAATTCGTCCATCAGCAGGTAGGTTCTGGTATAACGATGCGGCTGGAAGATGACGTGCACCCGGCTGCCGGGTCCCAGCCAATGCCGCGCCGACGCCAAAGTGGCGCGAATCTCTGTAGGGTGATGTCCGTAATCGTCCACGACGAGGATATTATTGCCGCGCCCCTTAACCTGGAAACGACGATCCACGCCACCAAAACTCCCGATACCCTCCCGGACCTTTTCCACCGGAATATCCAACCCGATGCCGACTGCGATGGCCGCGGTTGCGTTCAGCACGTTGTGCTCACCCACGGCGCAAACCTCGAACTCGCCTAGCTCCCGTCCGTCGAAGACGACCGAAAAACGCTGCCGCACGCGGTCCTGCACTCGAACAGTCGAGCAGCCGGAGATATGGAAATTGGATTCGGCATGGCGCCCGTAAGTCACCACTCGGCGCGTAACCCTCGGCAACAAGGCGCGCAGCGGTTCGTTGTCGTGGCAAGCCACTACCATGCCATAAAAGGGGACGCGATCCATGAACTCGATGAAGGTGCGCTCGATGTCCTCCATGTCGCGATAGCAGTCCATGTGCTCGCGATCGATGTTGGTCACCACCGACAGAATGGGCGAGAGCTTGAGGAACGAGCGGTCACTCTCGTCGGCTTCGGCCACCAGATATTGCGAGGTGCCAAGCCGGGCGTTGGAGCCCATCGCATCCACTCGCCCGCCCACCACGACCGTGGGATCGAGCCCTCCGGCGGCAAGCACCGCAGCCACCATACTGGTGGTGGTCGTCTTGCCATGCATGCCGGCAACAGCAATGCCATATTTCAGGCGCATGAGTTCCGACAGCATCTCGGCGCGCTGAATGACCGGCAGCTTGAGGCGATGCGCCTCGGCAACCTCGGGATTATCTCTGGAAATGGCCGAACTGGTCACGACAGCCTCGGAGCCCTGAACGTTCTCTGCCCGATGGCCCTCGAAGACCTGCGCTCCCAGCGATACCAGCCGCGCTGTGACCGGCGAGTGTCTCAGGTCGGAGCCGCTGACGCGGTAACCAAGGGTGAGCAGCACCTCGGCAATGCCGCTCATGCCAATGCCGCCGATGCCTACGAAATGAATGCGTTGAATCTTGGCAAACATAAAGATTTGATTGTAAAGGAATGGACGCACGGGTGCAGGTCAGATTAGGCGGCGGCCTACCGGAAGGTGTCGGCTGCCCAGGCTACCGGTGAGGCATCTAGGTTCCCGAGGAGGTATAGATCCATGGCAGTAACTCAGTTCAAGCACAAGCCTGAGCCGTCGATGGAGTACGGCGATTTTTCCAAACCAGAAGAGACGCGAAGCTTCGAGTTGGGCAAGATTGACTTGGTATCGCTCGGCGGAGCTACGTTTGGGCGGGCGGTTTTCCAGCCGGGCTGGCGTTGGTCCACCCACGTGAAGCCGATTGCCAAGACGCGGAGCTGCGAGGCGCCGCACATGAACCTGCACATTTCTGGCCGCCTGCACATCGTTATGGATGACGGTACCGGCCGCGACTTCGGCCCCGGCGAACTTAGTTTGATTCCGCCGGGTCATGATGCATGGGTAGTGGGAAATGAACCGGTGGTGGTCATCGATATCTCCGGCATGGAGAACTACGCGAAGAAGCGGTGAAGTGTATCCAAAACTTCCCAATGGGATGTCATGGCGACCGGAGCGCCGGTGGCCGGAGCAGTGCTGCGCACCCGAGATTACATTCGAAAAGCAATGAGCTGTTCGGACGCTTGAGTGGAGCCACTTTGAAAGCGGAAACAAAAGGTGGCTCGGCTTTGCTCGCCATGACAGCCTGATATGTTGGCATACACCTACTGGGGAATCGCCCTCGGACGGGCCAATCCACTCTTCCTTTCGAGCGTTGGGATGACAAACGAAACGCCACACCCACAAGCTTCGCTTGAATGGGGCACCCGGCGAACCCCAATTTGGCTTGCTGCGCCGCCCTCAGATTCCAGTCTCCATCCTTGAGCGCGGGTCGAGATAGTCTCGCAGGGCGTCGCCGATAAAGTTGAACGCCAGCACGGCGAGCATCACGGCTCCGGCGGGAAACAAGACGAGGTGGGGCGCGTCGAACAGATGGGAGCGTCCGTCGTTGAGCATGGTTCCCCAGCTCGCCACGGGTGGCGGAACTCCGAGGCCTAGAAAGCTCATGGTAGCCTCTGCCAGCACGGCGCCGGCCATGCCGATGGCGGCCTGCACGATCACCGGTTGCACGATGTTGGGCAGGATGTGCCGGATGATGATGTGGAGGTCGCCGGCTCCGAGCGCACGCGCCGATTCCACGTACTCGCGCTCGCGGGCTGCCAGCACCTGCGCGCGCACCAGACGAGCGTAGCCGACCCATCCGCCGATGATGAGCGCAAGGATCAAATTGAACAGCCCCGGGCCGAGAAAGGCGACAAAGGCAATCGCCAGCAGGATTCCCGGAAACGATAGGAACGCGTTCATCACTACTACGTTGATGAAGCGGTCGAACCTGCCGCCGTAGTAACCGGCGAGCGAACCGATGATGATGCCGAGGGCGAGCGATCCGGCGACCACGCTGGAGCCGACCAGCATCGAAATGCGCGAACCGTAGATGATGCGCGAGAGCATGTCGCGGCCCAGTTCGTCGGTGCCGAACCAGTGCGCTCGCGAAGGCCCGGCGAGCCGTGCGGGCAGATCGATCCAGGCGGGGTCACGCGGCGCAATCCAGGGTGCAAAAACGGCGAACGAGGCAAAGACACAGATCAACACCACGCCGCTCACTGCCAGCGGATTCCGCCGGATCGCCGTCCAGCTGCGCCGGGACACAGGTTGCGCAACCGGGCTGCTGGTCATTGTCGGATCCGCGGGTCGAGCGCCGAATACGCCATATCGGTGAGAAAGTTGACGGCCACATAGGTCAGGCCGATGCACAAGATGCATCCCTGCAGCAGGTAGTAATCGCGATTGGTAATGGCCTGGATGGTGAGGCGGCCAATCCCCGGCCATGAAAAAATGGTTTCGGTGACGATGGCGCCCGCCAGCAGCGCGCCGAACTGCAATCCTAAAATCGTCACGATCGGGATCAGCGCATTGCGCAGTGCGTGTCCGTAGATGACCTTCCGCTCGGGCAAGCCTTTGGCGCGTGCAGTGCGAATGTAGTCCTGCCCGAGTTCCTCGAGCATGGAAGTGCGCACCATGCGCGTCAAAATTGCCGCCAG
>Ga0181535_10006582_pt1 | contig 11926 bp, 11 predicted proteins | sample PEATcosm2014_Bin_44_FD_119774 | JGI IMG/M metagenome (GOLD analysis project Ga0181535, IMG submission 119774) | Peatland microbial communities from MTU Mesocosm Facility, Houghton, MI, USA - PEATcosm2014_Bin17_30_metaG | ecosystem: Environmental > Terrestrial > Soil > Wetlands > Peat | place...
CTCCGGAAATTCATGGCCGGTCTCGACGTTCAGGAACGGCATCGGGATGTCCGACGGACGGAATGCCTTTTCCGCGAGCCGCAGCAGGCAGATGGAATCCTTGCCGCCGGAAAAGAGCAGGGCGGGCCGCTCGAACTCGGCGGCGACTTCACGCATGACGTGAACCGCCTCGGTTTCGAGATACTGCAAATGGTCGAGATGATATGAACTCATGAAAAGGGGATGGCGTCTGGCTTCTGGGTTCTGGGGTGTTTCATCGTTTGTCCAGCGAACGAATCAGGCCGCTGATGAGTTTGCCCGATTGGATGCAAAGTTTCTGGAGGTTGGCTTGTTCGGTCACAGACATAAATTTGTTGTCGAGCAGCACATAGCCCATGGAACGGACTTCGCCACACGATCTGCGGGCTAGGTTATACGCTTGGCGTTTTTCCGCAACGTGCAGACTTTCCCAGCCTTCGGCGACATTGTTCATCGCCGAAACCGCCGCCCGCTGAAGCTGGTCGCGCAACCCAAAATCTCTCGACAACGGCTCGCGCCGGCAAAGCGAATAGACTTCATTTGTCAGCGTTCGCGCCGATTTCCAAGCTTCCGAATTTTCAAAAGGTTCGCCCATCGCAATTGCCCAGACCCTAGATGCCAGAACCCAGAGCCTGCGAACCCCAGTTCGCATGCAGGCCGCACTCGCGTTTGTCGTCGGCTTTCGCGGGATCAAAATAATCCCATTCGTTCGGCAGATGGTGCTGCTTCAGATAATTTTCCATGTCCGCATCGCTCCAGTAAAAAACCGGGCTGACTTTCAGCGCGCCGAAATTTTTGTCTTCGGAAACAATGTCGAGCTCCGCGCGGTTCGGATTCTGCACCTTGCGCAGCGCGGTGATCCAGACTGTCGGCGCGAGTTCCTTCATTCCGCGCCGGAATGGTTCCAGCTTCATCAACGCGCTGAATGTTTTCAAACCAGCCTCGTCATCGGTCGTCGGGATTTCGCCGTAAATCGCGTCGCGATGCGCGGCTGTTATTTTCGGCAGGAACGGCTTGAGATTCAGTTTGAGCAAGAACTTCAACTGCTCGGCGTGCTTGTAGGTCGCCGGACGGTTGTAGCCGTGATCAACCCAAAGAACCGGAATGTCCGGCTGCACCTCGACGCAAAGGTGAAGGACGACGGCTTCGTAAGGCCGGAAATTTGTGGAGACGATGGCGCGGCCTTTCGCCTGCGCGATGGCCCACTTCACAATTTCGAGCGGCGATTTGTTTCGCAGCTCGGCGTTGGCTTTGGAGATTTGATCGGGTGTCATTTTTTTTGACGGCAAGGAAATGATGCAACCAGACAACTTCGTTCCTTTGTTGCTTGGTTGATTAATTTGCCACTGCCGGTTGTTCCTTCAGAAAAACCCTATCGCACCAGTCGCCGAACCGTTCGCCGCAATTCCTTTCCTTGGCAAAACGCGCGAGCAACGGCCGGAATTCAGTTTCGATGTCCGCTTCCTTCATCACGTCTTTCCAGACGCGGTTGAGCCGCGTGCCGGTCGCGTCCGCGCCGAGCCAGACTTGATAGCGTCCCGGCGCCTTGCCGACGAACGCGATCTCCGCCATGTAAGGCCGCGAACAGCCGTTCGGGCAGCCGGTCGAACGGATGATGATTTCCTCGCCGGCGAGTCCGACTTCCGCGCAGAGTTTTTCAATCCGGTCAATCAAACCTGGCAGCATGCGCTCCGACTCCGCGAGCGCGAGTCCGCAGGTGGGCAGGGCAGGGCAGGCCATCGCCGCCGCATGCAACACGGTCGCCTGATTTTCTGTTTTCACGCCGTTGGCGGCGAGAATGGAATTAATGGCGACTTTGTCATTTTCAGCGACATTGGCGAGAATCAGGTTTTGATTCGCGGACAGGCGGAATTCCAAGGTCAAAAATTTGTCCGCTACCTGCCGTAACGCCGTTTTCAGTTTGCAGCCTTCGACGTCCTTGACGCGGCCAGTTTGGATGAACAAACCCAGAAACCAACTTCCGTCCACCGCCTTGCGCCAGCCGTAAAGGTCGCTGGTGGTTGTAAATTTGCAAGGCTTGGCAGGCGCGAATTTCACGTTTGCGCGCTTTTCGATTTCAGCGCGTGTCCAATCCGCGCCGCGTTCGGCCACGACATATTTCAGCCGCGCATGCTTGCGGTCGGTGCGATCGCCGAAATCGCGGTGAATCGTCAGGACGGCCTTGGCCACATCCACGAGTTTGTCCGGTGTGAAAAAACCAATGATATCGGCGAGGCGCGGGAAAGTCTGTTCGTTTCCATGGCTGCGTCCCATGCCGCCGCCGACGGCGATGTTGTAGCCGACGAGTTGATCGTTTTCGACAATCGCGATGAGGCCGAGGCAGTTGGTAAAAACGTCCAGGTCGTTCACCGGCGGGATCACGAAGGCGATTTTGAATTTTCGCGGCAGATAGGCTTTGCCGTAAAGCGGGTCCGCGAAGTTTTTGTTCTCCGCGTCGTCGAGCTTGAGTTGCACGCCGTCAATCCAGATGGAATGATAAGCCTTTGTCTGCGGCACGAGCGCGAGCGCGACTTTCTTGCAGTCGGCATAAACCTCTTCACGCGCCCTGGTGTAGGCCGGCGTGGGCGGCGCGAGGACGTTGCGGTTCACATCACCGCAGGCGGCGAGCGTGGAGAGCAGGGAATTATTGATGCCTTGAATGACCGCGCGCAAACCGGATTTCAGCACGCCGTGAAACTGGATCGTCTGGCGCGTCGTGATGCGCATCGTGTTGTTGCCGTAGGTCGAGGCAAGCAGGTCGAACACCTGCCATTGCTTCGCGGTCATCACGCCGCCCGGGACGCGGCTGCGCACCATCATGATGTATTTCTTGCCGGTCTTGCGCAGGTCGCGGTCATCCTGTTGGTAGGAGCCGTGAAATTTGAGGAACTGGTTGTCGTCCTCGGAAAAATGGTCGGCCCCCGCGTCGTTCAACGTCGCGGCGATGGTGCCCGCGAGTGTCGGAATCGCGTTTTTAATATCTTCGTTGTGTGTCGGCTTTGCCGGCGCTTCATTGCTCATAAGCGAAAATGTATAATAGCTTAAGACAATTCACTGTTCAAGCACAGCTTTGGGTTGCTGGCCGGAGGAAATGCCGGCATGGCATCAAGCCTCCGGCACAAAGCGTTGAAGCAGGAGTGTCGCGCCGAACAGCGGCAGAAACACAACACCGCTCAACCAGTGCGGAAGCTGCGGCGCGACGGCCAGCCAGTCCACAAGAACAATGCCCGCCAGCAAACCGGCGGCGATGCGCCCGACGTTCGCCTCGTCCGGCAGAAAAATGGTCCGAGCGCATCGTGCGCCCCACAGCCCAAACACGAGCGACACCAGCATCGCATCTTTTCGCGCGTCGCCCGCGTTCATCAGCATTGCCAGAAAAACCGGCGCGGTGAGCAGCAGCAACGGCCAAATCGGAACCGGCCTGCGAAAATTTCCCCGCCGCGCCACGGAACTGAAGCCGGCGGCGTAAATCGCCAGCGCCGCGCCGCACCAGATCGGCCCGCCGTTCACACCCCAAACGCCCGTCGAACCGGCGATGACATACAGCCAGAACCGGCACAAACCCAGCAGCCATGGCGACGCTGTGATCGCCCTGTGCGTCGCGTCATAGATGATGATGCACGCCAGCAAAGCCAGCGTCAGCACACCGGTGGTTTTGCCGAGGACGGCCAGCGCCAGCGCGCCAAGTCCAAGCAGGGCGAAACTCCACCGCCAGACCGCCGTCAATGAAATCACGCCGGACGGAATCGGCCGCGAAGGGCGGCGCTGGCGGTCGAATTCCGCGTCAAACGCGTCGTTCAAAAACATGCCGCCGATGTAAAGCGCGCTGGCGCCGAAAAGGAGCAGCGGCAGTTTCCCAAAATTTCCACCGCCGCCAAGCCACCAGCCGGCGAGGCAGTTCGACCAGACCGTCGGCAAATTCGACACGCGGCCCAAAACGAGCAACGTGCGGAGCTGGCGGATAAAATCCCGGTTCATCGCGCCCGGATGGAAACACAAAATTCAGCGGCTGGCGAGTCCGCGCTTTGCCATTCCGTCTTGCCAAACCGGGGCGGGGCCATGCGCGGAAATTGGCATTTGACAAATTGCAAACTGGCGTTGACACGCACGGCGCGAGCGTATATTTTATTCAGACCATGTTGATGCGCATTTGTCTTATTTTGGCCATACTTGCGGCGCTGGGCGCGGGCACGCTGAACGTTCTTCAGGTGCGCGACAAGATCAATACGCTGATCACCCAGCGCGACGATTACCATACCAATTTGACCAAAACCCAGGACACACTGACCAAGACGCAAAAGACTTTGGACACGACACAACGGAACCTGGATCAGACGAAGCAGCAGTTGACGGCCGCGCAGGCCGCGCAAAAAAAAGCCGAGGACACCGCCACTGCGGAAACCAAACGCGCCGATGATTTGACCGACAGACTCGCCAAAGCCACGCAGGATCTCGACACGACGCAGGCAAATCTGGAATCTTACAAGGCCACGGGCAAAACGCCCGCGGAAATTCTCCAGCTTGTTGCCCAGATCAAGCAGGATCAGATCACAATTGCCGCCATCAACGACGAAAAGAAGCTTCTTGGACGAACCATCGCCCGCTTGACTAATGAACTGGCCAAAGTTTCTGGAACGGCAGATTTTGTGGTGAAACTTCCAGCTGACCTCAAAGGCAAGGTGGTCGTGGTGGATCCGAAATGGGAGTTTGTGGTGCTGGACATTGGAGAAGACCAGGGCGTGTTGCCGGACGGCCAAATGCTGGTCAGCCGGGACGGCAAACTGGTCGCCAAGGTCATCGTTACGAGGAGGATTGATAAAGACCGCTCCGTTGCGAACGTGATGCCGGGCTGGAAGCTTGGCGAAATTTTTGAAGGCGACACGGTCACGCCGGCGAATCCGGCTTCCTGACATGAAATGCCCCGCGGTCCACTGGCTCTGGCTGCTCGTTTTGGGCGCGGTGCTGTTCGGCGTCAGCGGTTGCACCACCAACGAGGCGGGAAACGACTCCGTCCGCCCATGGAACACGCCGCAGAGCTGGGAAGGCGGCTCGCCCATGTTGAACCAGCAGCATCAGTAGTTTATTCCACCGTTTCAACACAGCGCGTCGGCGTCAAAATAAAATTTATCGGCTGATCGTGCGCTTCCGCCGGAATTTTCTCCACCAGTTGCTCGTCAAAGGCGATGCCGCATTTCACGCCGTGAGTTTCCGCCAGCAGGCGGTCGTAAAAGCCCCGGCCGCGACCGAGCCGGCGCCCGCGTAAATCAAATGCCACGCCCGGCACGAGGATCAAATCCAGCCGGCTCCAGACAATTTCGGCGCAGGCCGCCTTCGGCTCGCGGATGCCAAATTGCCCGATGCCAATTTCAGTCCGCGGATTGTGGACGCGGCCTGCGGTGTAAATTTGGTCCGCCGGATCAAAGCGGGGCAGGGCGATGATTTTTTCACCGGCCGCCATTTTTTCCAGCAGCGGCCAAACGTCCGCCTCATCCGGCAGCGGCGCGAAAAACAAAATGGTGGCCGCGTTTTTCCAGAAGGATTGTTCCGTCAGCCGGGCGCAAAGTTGCGCGGACGCGGCGGACCGCGCCGCCGGCGAAATTTTATGCAGCGCGGCGCGGATCTTCTGGCGCAGGTCGGATTTGGAATTGGCGAGAGGTGCAGTCATGGCGAAGGCTGATTTTATTTATTTGTCGGCTGTGTCATCAGTTTTCGTTGCCTTATTGTCAAAATTGCTTTGGCGTATGCAGCGACCGAGCGTTCGTCATTATTGGAGGACGCAACCTTTTCCAGAAGCTCGGTTGGCATATTTGGATTTTTAATCATGAGTTCCAGTCCCCTTGGAAATTGTGTAACGCTGACTTGCTTAAATTCTTCATCGAAATGTCTGGCCAAAAGATTTGTTGAGCAATACAGGCAGCTGAACACTTCACTTCGGATACTTGGGCAGGTCTGATAAATGTTCTCCAGCAAATCATCGGTGTAGTTCACATTCGTATTTGAGAAGGATTCCTTGAAGACATAGCTGTGAATATCATTCTTCAAATCCCATCTTTCTTTTAGGCCGGTGCTTGGATCTCTTTCCAACATTGACATAAAAAGTCTATCTGCTTTGGTTCTCTCTTCCAGATTACGTTTTGCAACTTTTTCACTGTGGGCATCCACCGCGAGGGCAGGAGGAATAATCACCGCTTGAGCCGGGAGTGTGAGAACGTCGAGGGCCACAGTTGCGGGAGTTGCGCCTCCACCACCATCACCAATGCTGTTTGCCGCTGTAAAACATCCCGAAACAAAAATGGGAACAATTAAAAGACCGCAGACAATTTTGTTTTTCATAACAGCCAAAGTCTGCCACGCATTCACTGGCCGACCTGAATTGATAAAACTTTAACCAAGATTGAACCAACCGATACCTCAATTGCCAGCCTTTTGGGACGCGGCTTGTTTTTGTTTCCGCCAATTTTCGAGCCGTTCCTTGATTTTCTTTTCCACGCCTTGTTCCGTCGGCTCGTAGTAAATTTTGTCCACGCCGAGATAATCCTGCGCGACAAAATGTCCCGGATGGTCATGCGCATATTCGTAGCTTTTGCCGTGGCCGAGCCGCTCCGCGCCTTTGTAATGCGTGTCGCGCAAATGCTCCGGCACCGGAATCGTCCGGCCGGATTTCACGTCCGCCAGCGCGGCGTCAATCGCGAGGTATGCGCTGTTGCTCTTGTTGGCGGTGGCGATGTAAATCGTCGCCTCCGCCAGCGGAATTCGCGCCTCCGGCCAGCCGACAAATTCCGACGCCGACAACGCCGCGTTCGCCAGCACCAGCGCCATCGGATCAGCCAGGCCAACGTCCTCTGCCGCGCAAATGACGATGCGGCGCGCGATAAAGCGCGGGTCTTCGCCGGCATGAATCATTTTCGCGAGCCAGTAAAGCGCCGCCTCCGGATCGCTGCCGCGCATGGATTTGATGAACGCGGAAATCGTGTCGTAATGCGCGTCTTCATCGTCATAAACCACGGCTTTTTTCTGGATGCTTTGCTCGGCGGTGGCGAGGTCAATGTGGACGACGCCCTTTTTGTCCGGCGCGGTCGTGAGCGCGGCGATTTCCAGCGCGTTCAGAGCTTTGCGCGCGTCACCGTCGGAAATTTTTGCGAGATGCCGCAGCGCGTTTTCCTCCGCCTGAATTTTGATGTAGCCGAGGCCGCGTTCGGCGTCGGCCACCGCGCGTTGCAGCAGCGAAAACAGTTCGTCCTCCGTCAGCGGCCGCAGCTCGAAAATCTGCGAGCGCGAGACGAGCGGCGAGTTGACGAAGAAGAACGGATTGTGCGTCGTCGCGCCGATGAGTTTCACGACCCCGCTTTCAACATCCGGCAGCAACACGTCCTGCTGCGCCTTGTTGAAGCGGTGGATTTCGTCAATGAACAGAATCGTCGGCTGGCCGGTGTTTTCGAGCCGGTTCGTCGCGCCGGCGAGCACGCGGCGCATGTCGGCCACGTTGGATTCCACGCCGCTCAAGCGCTCGAACTTGCTTTTGGTCTGGCGCGCGATGATTTGCGCCAGCGACGTTTTGCCGGTGCCGGGCGGCCCGAAGAAAATCAGCGACTGGATGCGGTCGGCTTCAATCGCCCGGCGCAGCAATTGTCCCGGCGCGAGGATGTGCGTTTGCCCGGCGAACTCGTTGAGGTTGCGCGGTCGCATCCGCGCGGCGAGCGGCTGGTTTCTGGAAGTTTCAGCAGCGGGCGCGGTTTCCGGTCTGGTTTCAGCCGGTGTCCGGAACAAATCGTCGCGCGCCATGCGGAGAAATTAGCATCGTCGCAGCGAATTGCCCAAAACAAAAAGCCGCATTGGGTGCGGCTCAAATGGCGGTTGGAAATTTCCGATTTAAAATTGCAAATCAAAAATCGGCAATCCCCAATCACAAATAAAAAACCCCGCCCTTGCCGTGTGCGACAGCATCTCATGAACATGTTATACAACATGCGGAACCCGCCGGGCTGCTTTCGACTTCCAGCTAAGGCGTGTCGGCCACAGTCACAGATTGGCTCCTTTGATCGTTTTACTACGGTTCAGGGATTTGTAGCGAATCACGAACAGGGCAGGGTAAATCTGGTTTTATTTAATTGGCAAAGAACATCGCTGACCGCTTCCGCATTACTAATCGTCTGATCCGCGCCAGTTCTCAAGAACAATTTTCAAATTTCTTTTGCCCGGTTTATTCAACCTCCACCGTGATCGCGCCGAGGATTTTTGTCTCGCGGCGCTGGAGCAGGCGGCCCAGCGGCGCGAGCAGACGCCAGTAGGCAAACGCCATCAGCCCGCAGAGCAGCGCGGAAAAAATGAGATTGACCGGCACGGAGTCCGGGAGTTCCGACCGGCGCCAGAAAAATTCCAACAACGGGCCGGCGAACACCGGCGCCATCGCCACGGGAAAAAGCATCTGGCAGAACATCAATACCAGCATTGCGAGGCCGGGCATCTTGGTCGGCTTCATTGAGCCGGGCTGGATGCGGTAGGGCACGAGCAGGGAGAGCAGATTGCCGGCTATGCCGGTCATCAACAGCGCGCTGGCGAGTTGAAACAGCGTCGCCAAAACCGTCAGCGGCGGCAGGTGCAGCCGTGCGGTGGTCAGAGTAATCAAGAGCGAGCCGAACACAACGCCGATCGGCAGCGCCGCAAGATTTTTGCCGAACAAAATCAGCCGCCGATCCGCGGGCGAAAGGATCAGGGCGCGGAAGCCGTCGCGGTCGAAACCGAACTGGTTGGCGAGAAATTGGGCGAGGAAGAAAATGGGAAACACCACCGAAACGGTGGCGACAAACGGTTTCACGGCGTCGGACATATTGGCGGTGGCGCGGAAAAGAAATGTCGCGCCGAGGAGGATCGTCACGATGAACGAAGTCGCCCACGCCATTTTCACCTCGGGCGCGCGAAGCAGCGAGCGCAGCGTGGCCAGCGCGAGCGCGGCGGATTGTTCCGGCACGCGGGGCAGGCGCCATTCAAGAAAACTTGCGCCCGCGCCGACCGGTGCGCGAACCGTTTTGGCGGAAACGCCGGTGGATTTGATTTTTACCGCCGCTTTCCCGCCGGTTTCGCCGTGATAAAACCGCACCGTGTTGCGATACGCGCGCCTCAAACCCAGGACGGCAATGCCGGTGCAGCCGAGCGTGCCGAGCAGCGCGGGCAGCGGATTTCCTTCGGCCAGCGCCCGCGCGCCCGCCGGCACCCACAGCGGTGGGATGAATTTTTGCGCGGCGATTAAATGGTCGAACATTTTTTCCGTTGACGCGACCCGCTCCTCGTTCTGGCGTTGCCGTCCTTCGCGGGTGACGGTTTGTCCGCCGGTATAATTGTGATGTTGGAAGACGTTGAAATAAAGATTCGGCCCCTGGGCGATCAGCACGAACGCGAGCGAGATGCACATGATGACCGTGCGGCGCCGGCGCGGGTTGCTCATCATCGTCGCCAGCCAGCCGCGCAGGCAATACGTCCACGCCGTAACCATGAAGACCATGCTCAACGCCAGCGGGATCAGCAGAATCATTTCCGGCCCGCGCGCGAACGCCAGGCCGATGCCCAGACCGAGCACGGCGGGAACGACGAGGATGATGCTCAACGAAAAATGCGACACAATATAATTGACCGTGAACATCTGGCCGAGCGCGACCGGCAGGTGCATCAGCTTTTGCAAATCAATCGTCTCGGAGCGCTGCAATTCCGCGAGCAGCCCGATCATCCAGATGAAAAGGAAAAAGATCGTGACGCCCAGCCAGACCGTCATCACAACCGTTGGCGACGCTTTGCCCAGGCCAAACACCGCGCCGAGCAACCCGCCCGCGAATCCCAGCGCCGCCAGCATGAACGCCCCGGCACCGACGAGAACCGCAATCACCGCGCCCAGCCCGCCGCCGCGCCGCCATTGATTGCCCATCAGCCGCCAGCGCAGCCACAGGATTATTTTGAGCTGTTCCCAGTTCATTCCAGCCAGCTTAATTTTTGCGTCTCGTTCCCGTCGCTGCCGACGACCGAGATGAATTTATCCTCCAGCGAGGAACCGTCGCGCCGCAAATCCTCCATCGTGCCCTGGTGAACCAGCTTCCCCTGCGCAATGATGCCGACATCCGTGCAAAGCTTTTCCACGATTTCCAGGACGTGCGAAGTCAAAAAAACCGTCGCGCCGCGCCCGACGCATTGCTTGAGCGTGTCGCGCAGCACCCGCGACGCCACGGCGTCCACGCCCTCGAACGGTTCGTCGAGGAACAGCAGATCGGGATTCGGAATCAGCGCGGCGGCGAGGGAAAGTTTCTTCTTCATGCCGTGCGAAAATTCCAGCGTCAGCTTTTTCTCCTCATGCGCCAGGTCCATCATGGCCAGCAGTTCCTCGCAGCGCGTGCGGACCGTGTCGCGCGGCAAAAGATACATCCGGCCGATGAACGTGAGATATTCGCGCGCCGTCAAATTGTCGAACAGCGCCAGGTTTTCCGGCACCACGCCGATGCGCTGTTTCACCGCGAGCGCGCGTTTCGGGTCGCCGATGTCTTCGCCGAGAATGCGCATCGCGCCGCCGCTGGGCGCAAGCAGGCCGGTCAGCATCTTGATGGTCGTGGATTTGCCCGCGCCATTTGGGCCGAGAAAACCGTAGAAGCGCCCGGCCTCGACGCGCAGGTTCAGTTCGTTGACGGCGCAAAACTTCCCGAAATCCCGCGTCAGGTTGGTGGTTTCGATGGCGGCGTTCATGGAATGCGATGCGCGAAACTAGGGCGTGATCACAGCCAAATCAAATGTAAAAGTCGGCGGGAAACTTCCAACTCGCCTTGCGCATCCCGGTTTGCCTAAAATATCCGCCGGTTGACATGATGACCAGCACGCAAATCCGCCAGTCGTTCCTCGATTTTTTCAAATCGAAGCAGCACACCATTGTCCCGTCCAGTTCACTCCTGCCCGAATCGCCGAACCTGCTGTTCACGAATGCCGGCATGAACCAGTTCGTCCCGATTTTTCTCGGACAAACAAAATGTCCTTACACGCCCGGCCGCGCGGCGGACACGCAGAAGTGCATCCGCGCCGGCGGCAAGCACAACGATCTCGAAGACGTTGGCCTCGACACCTATCACCACACTTTTTTCGAGATGCTAGGCAACTGGAGCTTCGGCGATTATTTCAAAAAGGAAGCCATCGCATGGGCTTGGGAACTCGTCGTCGAGAAATGGAAATTTCCGCCGGCACGGCTTTACGCGACGGTGTTTTGTCCGCACATGGACATGAACCGGTGGAACAACGAACTAGGAGATATTGTTAAACTAGCAAAGGCTTCTATTGCTGGTGAGAAAACAGGAATAATCGGGACTGGAAAGCCCGGTGCTGCGCTTGAATGGCCCGATAAGGAAGCAGCCTTCGAATGGGCGTTGCTTTTTCTTAAGGCTGGGCGTGATCCGCTTATCCATATCGTTCCCGGCAACAAGAAAGACAATTTCTGGATGATGGGCGAAACCGGCCCGTGCGGTCCGTGCTCGGAATTGCACGTTGACCTCACGCCCGCTGGCGACACCAAAGGCGGCCTGGTCAACAAAGGCGACGCCCGGTGCATCGAAATCTGGAATCTCGTTTTCATCCAGTTCAACGCGAATCCCGACGGCACATTCTCGCCGCTGCCCGCCAAGCATGTTGACACCGGCATGGGTTTCGAGCGCGTCACCAGCATCATCCAGGGCACCAAGAACCTGACTGACTTTGCCAACGCGAAAATTTCCAATTACGAGACCGACATTTTCCGCCCGATTTTTGACGCGCTGGAAAAGTTGAGCGGCAAGAAATACGGCAGCACGCTGCCGGGAATGGCGCCTGCGGCCAAGGCCGATCCGGCCGCCCCCTGCAAGACCAGCGGCGAAGCGCCCAGCGATATCGTTGAAGTGCCAGCGAGCGC
>Ga0181535_10006584_pt1 | contig 11925 bp, 8 predicted proteins | sample PEATcosm2014_Bin_44_FD_119774 | JGI IMG/M metagenome (GOLD analysis project Ga0181535, IMG submission 119774) | Peatland microbial communities from MTU Mesocosm Facility, Houghton, MI, USA - PEATcosm2014_Bin17_30_metaG | ecosystem: Environmental > Terrestrial > Soil > Wetlands > Peat | place...
CTCCCAGCCATGCAGCGGCGTGCTGCGGGCGACGTAGTTGGCGCCGGCGACTTCTGCGAGTGCGCAGATGTCGAAGGCGCGTTCCGGATTGCCGTACGACGTCGTGCTGGTGAAGCTTCCTTCCGGCGACGTCGCCGAGGCCTGTCCGCCGGTCATGCCGAAGTTGAAGTTGTTCAGCACAATCGCGGTCACGCCGATGTTGCGCCGGCAGGCGTGGATGAAATGATTGCCGCCGATGTTGACGCTGTCACCGTCGCCCATCACCGCGACGACATGCAGTTGCGGCCTGAAAGCCTTGATGCCGGTGGCATAGGCGAGCGCGCGGCCGTGCGTGGTGTGCAGCGCGTTGGTCAGCAGGTAGTCGTCGAGCTTGCCGGTGCAGCCGATGCCGGTGACCACGACGGTGTCGGCGGGGCGGTACTCCAGTTCCTCGAAGGCGCGCAGCAAGGCCCCGAGCATGGTGCCGATGCCGCATCCCGCGCACCACATGTGAGGCAGGACGCCCGGTCGGAGGTATTGCTGTCCGGTCGCGTGGGTCATGCCGCGGCGTCTTCCTTCGCATCGCCCGGCCGCGTGATCACCGCGAAAATCTCCTCTGGGGTGATGATCGTGCCGTTGTAGCTGTTCACCCGGCGGATGTCGGCCGCGGGTCCCAGCACCTTCCTGACCTCGCCCGCCAGCTGGCCGGCGTAGTTCATCTCCGGCACCACCACGATGCGGGCGCACTGTCCCAGGGCCGCGACCTGACCCGCCGGGAACGGCCAGACCGTCTGCAACTGCAGCACGCCGGCCCTGATGCCGGCGGCGCGCGCCTCCAGCGCCGCGCTGCGGCCGGCGCGGGTGGGCGCGCCGAGGGTGACGATCAGGACGTCCGCATCGGCGGTATCGAAGCAGCGGGTCATGGCGATCTCGTCGCGATGCCGCTCGAACTTTTCGTGCAGGTGGCGGATGCGCGCGGCGGCGTTGTCGGGGTTGTTGTTGCTGGTGCCGTCGGCGCCGTGCATGGAACTGGTGATGTGGAACACGCGCTCGCCGCCGTACGCGGCGAGCGGCGCGACGCCGTCCTCGGCGGCCGCAAACGGCAGGTAGGCGGACGGCTCGCCGCGCGGCGCCGCGCGCTCGCGGACGGCGATCTCGCCGGGCAGCGGCAACAGGACATTCTCGCGCATGTGGCCGACGACCTCGTCTGCCAGCAGGACGACCGGCGTGCGGAAGCGCTCGGCTAGGTTGAAAGCCTGCACAGTGAGGGCAAAACATTCGCCCACCGTGGCCGGGCACAGGGCGATGACGGACTGGTCGCCGTGGCGCCCCCAGCGCGCCTGCATGATGTCGGACTGCGCCGGCTTGGTGGCCAGCCCGGTGCTCGGGCCGGAGCGCTGCACATCGACCACGACGCAGGGCACCTCGCCCAGCACCGCCAGTCCCAGGTTCTCCTGCATGAGGGAGAACCCCGGTCCGCTGGTCGCGGTCAGTGCCTTGGCGCCCGCCAGCGCCGCGCCGATGACCGCGGCGATCGAGGCGATCTCGTCCTCCATCTGCAGGTACACCCCGCCGATCCGCGGCATGCGGGCGGCGCATTCGTCGGCGATCTCGGAGGACGGCGTGATCGGATAGCCCGCGTAGAACCGGACGCCGGCGTAGATGGCGCCTTCCGCGATGGCCTGGTTACCTTGCAGGAGACGCGGCCGGCGCGCCGGCGCGGTTGCCATCGTTGGACCATCCCTCTCCCGCGCGAGCGGCGGAAGAACATCGACAAGACCCGACCCCGGGGCATCCCGGGCCAGCGGCAGGATGGCCCCGCCCGATCCGCTCCGCAACCGCTTTCCGGCTGGGCTGGATGCCTAGATCTTTGGGCCGGCCGTCACAAATTTCGCTATGATCGCTGACCCAGGCACCGGGAACGGCCATGACCGACAAGCCGAACTTTGTCCTCATCCCGGACGATGAACCGCCGACCCCGACCGGCGGCGTGCTGGCGCGGCTGCGGACGCTGGCGACCACCGCCATGACGACCGCCGCCGCCGCCCCCGCGGCGCTGCGTTCGGCGCTGAGCCACGCCGAGCCGCCACCCGAGACCAGCCCGCCGGCCCGGCCGCGCCTGGTATTCGCGGTGGACGCCACCGCCTCGCGCGAGCCCGCCTGGGCGGCCGCGCGGCAGGTGACGGACGCGCTGGTCAAGGCGCTGCCAGGCGCGTTGGACGTGGCGCTGGCCGTGCACGGCGGCTCACGCGTGCACACCTTCACCGCCTTCACCAGCGACGCCAACACGCTGCGCGACCGCGCCGCCGGGGTGGCGTGCCGGGCCGGGATGACCCGGCTGCTGCCGATCCTTTCGGCCGGCCTGAAGCGGCCGGGCGTCCGGGTGGTCATCTATATCGGCGACGTGTTTGAAGAGAGCGTGACCCAGGGTCGCCGGCTGGCGGACGCCATGGGCGCGCAGGGCATCAAGCTGATCGTGCTGCATGACACGGCCGACCCCGCGGCACGGCGGGATGCCGAGGTGTTCTGGGATCTTGCCAGGCGCACCGGCGGCTGCGTGCTGCCGTTCGACGCCAGTGCTTCCGCAGGCCTGCGTGACCTTCTGTCCGCCGTAGCGGTCTACGCCGTCGGCGGCGAGAAGCTGTTGCGGGAGCGGCGGGGCGACCTGCCCGGCGCGGTGGCGCTGCTCGAACATCTGGGCAAGCGGCGCTGAGCGTCGTGGCGTGCCGGCCCTCGGTGGTGATATCGTCACGCTTTCGCACCACTCAGGATTGCCCCCGATGAAGGCTGTCATCTTCGATCGTTTCGCCCAGGCGCCGGAAGTGCGTGGGGTGCCCGATCCGACGCCCAGGCCTGGCGGCGTCGTCGTGAAGGTGGAGGCCACCGGGCTGTGCCGCAGCGACTGGCATGGCTGGATGGGCCATGATCCCGATATCGTGCTGCCGCACGTCCCGGGCCACGAGTTGGCGGGCACCATCCAGGCCCTGGGGGCGGGCGTTTCCGGATGGCGGCTGGGCGAGCGCGTGACGGTGCCCTTCGTGGCGGGCTGCGGCACCTGCCCGGAATGCCGTTCGGGCAACCAGCAGGTCTGCGAGCGGCAGTTCCAGCCGGGCTTCACGGCCTGGGGCTCGTTTGCCGAATATGTCGGCATCGACTTCGCCGCCAACAACCTGGTGCGCCTGCCCGACGAGCTCGATTTCGCGACAGCGGCCAGCCTGGGTTGCCGTTTCGCGACTTCTTTCCGCGCCGTGGTCGATCAGGGCCGCGTTTCAGCCGGCGAATGGATTGCGGTGCATGGCTGCGGCGGGGTTGGCCTGTCCGCCATCATGATCGCCTCGGCGCTGGGCGCGAATGTCGTGGCGATCGACGTGAAGGCCGACGCGCTGGCGCTTGCCCGCAAGCTGGGCGCCATTGCGACGGTCGACGCCGGCGCCGGCGCCGATGTCGTCGGCGCCGTGCGCGAGTTCACCGGCGGTGGCGCGCATCTGTCGATCGATGCGCTCGGTCATCCCGCAACGGCCTTCAACTCCATCATGAATCTCCGCCGGCGGGGACGCCATGTGCAGGTCGGCCTGTTGCTGGCCGAGCATTCCCGGCCAGCCCTGCCGATGGACCGTGTGGTCGGCTGGGAACTGGAGATCCGGGGCAGCCACGGCATGCAGGCGCATCGCTATCCGGCGATGATGGAGATGATGCGTGTCGGCAGGCTGCAACCGCAGAAGCTGCTAGGAAAGCGCATCGCCCTCGCAGACGCGCCCGCCGCGCTGATGCGCATGGGCACCTCGAGCGACCCGGGCATCAGCGTCATCACTTCGTTCTGAGGTCGGGCGGTTTCAGATCCGCAGGTTGCCGCGTTCGTCGAACGCCCAGTCCTCTGCCGGCCCGAGCACCGAGATGCCGGGATTCCCGAGCGCCTCGTCCAGCATCGCCTCCGAGATCAGGATGGTCTCCAGTTGCAGCGTGTTCTTCACCCGCACGAGGCGCAACCGGCTGATGTCGGGGCGGGCGCAGGTCCTGACCGCGACCTGCACGGCCGCCCGGTCGGACTCCATGATGACCGGGATCCTGGCTCCGGGCAGCACCGCCGCGGTGATATGGTTGGCGTAGGTGGCCTCGAAGTCGATCTTGTCGAACAGCCGGCGCGTGCAGATATCGGCGAGCCCCATCCCGGACGCGTTGCCGTGGCTGGTCTCGCTCAGGTCGAGGACCGCCATGGTGGCAACGCTCTGCGTGGTGGTGACGAATGGCGTGTCCGCACGACCCGTGATGTTCGGATCCATGCCGGCGCCGGAGAACTCCTTGCCCATCCGATCGATGATCAGCACGTCGAGCGGGTTGAACTGGATGCGCGGCATGTTGGCCTTGGCCTCCAACAGCAACGCCGGCTCGGCGGCGATGATCTCCTCGGCGGGAATGGCGATCACCTTGGCCACCTTGTCGTAGGCATTCTCGATGCTGGCCAGGCCGAACAGGAAGGGCGCATCGCGCAGCTTGATTTTCGCCATCTCGACGATGTTGTGAGCCATCTGGCCGAAGCCGAACGTATGGCAGGAATCGGCACCCTTCTGCTTGCCGAGCCCGACGGTGATCATCTTCACCAGCCCGCTCTCGATGGGTCCGCTGAAGCTGGTGTGGGGCTTGATCCGGTTGATCACCACGATGCCGTCCGCTCCCATCGCCTCGCGGTCCATCAGGATGGGCAGCCCGTTCTCCGCCATGACACCGAGCTGCACCGTCTCCATTGAGGAGACGATCGGACATCCGACGGAGGTCTCGGTCACGCCGAGGCGGGCCAGCAGGTCCGTTTGTCCGGCGGCGGTCGCGCCGCCGTGGCTGCCCATGGCCGGCACCACGAACGGGATGGCACCGCGCGCGCGCAATTCCTCGATGACGCCGCGCACCAGGATCGGCAGGTCGGCCACGCCGCGGCTGCCCACCGCGACCGCCACGCGGGCGCCACCGCGAATCCGCCCGGCGATTTCCGGCTTGCGGCATTCCGCCCGCACCGCGGCCGCGACATCGGGCAACGCGGTGGCGGCAAAATCCTGCCGCACGCGGATCATCCGCGGTAGCGCGACGTCCTGGAGAAGGCTGTCGACAATGCTCATTCTACTGTCCATTCCGAGCGGGTTCGCTGCCGGGCCGCAGCCCTAAGCCGGCATACCAGGGCGACCGGCACAACGTCATTGCCGATTGCACATTCAGGCCCCACGGCGACGCCGATGCCAGCCATGCAGCCGCCGCCGGAGGCGAATGCCGCGGTGCCGCCCGGCGCTCATGCCACCGCTTCGGCCCCGGTGCGCACCAATGCGCCCTGCCGCGCCAGCTCGCGTTGCAGCCGATCGATCGCCACGGCGCGTGGCGCAACGTGCTGTGCCACGGCCAGCGCGGCCGCGGTGCCGGCGGCCTGGCCGGTCAACCAGCACTGCGGCACCTCGCGCAGGAAGGAGTGGCTGGTGGCGTCGCAGGAAATTGCCCGTCCCGCCACCAGCAGCCCGTCCAGCGCCACTGGCACCAGGGCGCCGTAGGGCACCGACACGACCGGGTATTGCGGCGTCAGCGACGGTGACAGGCCGATCTCGTCGGGACAGGGCACGCCGCGCGACCAGCCCTGCCGCGTGACGGTCCCGACGCCGACCAGCCGGCGGGCGTGCCGCGCGCCGATCTGCGGCGCCGACAGCATCAGGAACGCCGCCTCGAACCCCGGCGCATGGTCGCGGTACACCGCGAGATGCTGGACCATCAGCCGGCGCGAGCGGATTTCGACCTCGGTCAGGTCCTCGACATCGACCGCCGAATAGCCGGCCAGGCGCGGCCCCATGAACAGCGCCACGTCGTTGCGCCAGGACACGACGGGCCGTTCGAACAGGCCACCGCAAACATTGCGTCCGCGCTCCATGAGGGCGGCAAAATCGGCCGGCCGGCTGGTCTTGAACGCGATCCAGCGCGCCATGTCGACGCCGCCGAACAGAAAGGCGGTGTTGATGCAGTGATGGATGTCGCGGGTGTCGATATCGGCCACGCTGGCGGCGCCGGCGCGATGGAAGATGTCGCCGTCGCCGGTGCAATCGACGGTGACCGGAGCGTGGATCGCCTGACGCCCCTCCTTGCTTTCGAAGAACACGCCCGCGACCTTGCCGTCGCGCATCAGCGGCGCCGCCCCCCAGGCGTGCAGCACCAGGTGCACGCCACTCTCCAGCACCAGTTCCTGCGATGCCAGCTTCAGGTTCTCGGGATCGACGGTGGGAGACCAGGTGACGATGCCGTGATGAGCGGCGGAGCGTTCCTTCCACCAGGCGGCGGTGGCTTCGTCGGCGCTGCCCCACAGCCCGCGCGGCGGGCCGGCAACCGCGTCCTTCGGCAACCGGCCCAGCAGGTCGTTGGCGATGCCGCGGATCACCTGGTTGCCGGACCAGTCGGTCATGCGGTCGATCCAGATCACCAGCCCGCCGGTGGACAGGCCGCCCAGGTGGTTGGCGCGCTCCAGCAACACGACATCGGCGCCGGCGCGGGCGGCGGCGACGGCGGCGGCGGTGCCGGACGGGCCGCCGCCGACCACCAGCACGTCGCAGTCGCGGAACACCCGCACGTCACGCGCCGGTTCGCTGACCGTGCCCAGGTCGGCGCGCGGTCGGCGCGGCAGGTGGCCCTGGGGAAAACTGTCGAAGTTGTAGACCAGATGCCCGCCGTCGCCGGTGATCGTGTCGCTCATGGCTGCTCCGTTCAGGTAAGTCGCTGGCCGGTATGGCAATTCGATGCTCAGCTGTTGAACGCCGCCTGAGCCTCCGGCAGGTCCCAGATGCGACGGACGGCGGCGGCGCCGGCGGCGATGACCGCCGCCTCGTCCACGCCGGTGCAGTGGCCGCCGGCGACGAGCAGCCGGCCATCCACCATCACCGCATCGACATTGGCGCGGTTGGCGAGGCCCACCAGGGCGCGACGCGGATCGTGCATGGGTTGCAGGTGGGGGTGCGACAGGTCGATCACCGTCAGGTCGGCGGTGGCCCCGGCACGGATCACGCCGAGGTCCGGGCGTCCAATCGCCGCCGCCGCATCGCGCGTCACCGCGCCGATGATCTGCGGCGCCGGGGCGACATCGGCGCGCCCCGCGGCCAGCTTGGAGATCATCGCCGCGGCGCCCATCTCGCCGAGCAGGTCCATGTTGTAGCCGTCGGTGCCGATCAGCGTGCGCACACCGGCCCCAGCGAAGCGGCCAAAGGCGGCGGTGGTGCCGCCACGGGCAAAGACGCGCGGGCAGTTCAGCACCGTCGCGCCCCGCGCGGCCATCAGGGCCAGGTCGTCGTCGGTGCTGGCGATGCAATGCGCCGCCAACAGGTCCGGCGCGAGGAGGCCAAGCCAGTCGAGATACGCGGCCGGGGTGCGGCCATACCGCGCCGCGATCGTCGCCACCTCGCGCGCGCTCTGTGCGACATGCGTGGTGATCGGCACGGCGAGTTCGCGCGCCCGCGCCGCGGCGGCGCGCAACAGGTCGGGACCGCAGGTGTCGGTGGCATGCGGGCTCATCGCGAGGCGGATGCGGCCCGCATCACGGCCCTCCCACTCGGCATGCAGCGCGTCCCAGGCGGCGAGATCCGCGGCCCCGTCATCCGTTCGCCCTGCCGCGGCCGCGTAGGCGATGGTGCCATCGGCGCCGGCCTTGGCGTCGGAGGTGGAGAACAGATAGGGCGCACCGTAGAAACGGATGCCCATTTCGAGCGCCGCGTCGAACATCTCCGGGATGCCGTTGCGGAACGGCTCCATCACCGTCGCCGCCCCGCCGCGCAGCACTTGCAGGATACCGAGCCGCGCGATAGCCAGCCGCTCCTCGCGCGTGAGCATGTCGATGCCGCGCCGGGTCAGCGGCAGCAACACGGTGTAGACGATACTGCCGGTCGTCTTGCGCCCGCCGCCGTCCTCGGTGTGGGTGCGCGCGATCGCCTCGCTGAAGCTGTGATTGTGCAGATTGAGCAGGCCCGGCAGCACGAAGCGGCCGGGCCGGTCGAGCACGACATCCGCCGCCGGTCGATCGCTGGTCACGGCGGCGATGCGGCGCCCCTCGACCAGCACCCAACGATCGGCGAGCACCGTCGGGCCGCCCTCCTCCTCCACCAGCACGTGGCTGCCGAAGATCGCGGTCGTGTCGGGTTGGGTCATGCGGCGGGTGTTCCGACAGAGGGATGAGGGCGTCAGGCCGGGCGAATATTCCAGAACACGGCGGTACCGCTCATCATGCCGGTGAGCGTGTCGCGATAGGCAGTGGGCTGCTTGTACTGGCCGATCGGGTAATACGGCACTTCCTGCAGCGCGAGCTGCTGGATGTCCCGGCAGATCTGCTGTTGCCCGGCCAGGTCGGCGGTGATGAGCCATTGCGACCGCAGCGCTTCCATCGCCGCGCTGGTGTACCAACCCGGATAGCCACCATCGCCGCGCAGGCCGGTATGGCCGGCCGGGTTCAGCCAGTCGATGCCTTGCCAGTTCGCGACGAAGGCGCTCCAACCGCCCTCGGCGACCGGGGTCTGGCGGTTGCGCCGCGTCAGCACGGTGCCGAAGTCGACGCCGACGTATTCGACGTCCATCCCGGCGCGCTGCATCATGTCGGCCGCGACGTCGCCGAGCGGCTTCTGCGCGAGCGAATCCGCCGGCACCAGCAACACCACCTTCTCGCCGTTGTAGCCGGCGGCCTTCAGGTCGCGCCGGACCTTGTCCATGTCGCGCGGCCCCCGGAACACGTCCAGCCCGACATCGCTCGCCATCGGGGTCGCGGGACAGAAATAACCGAGCGGGCTGTACTGGTAGGTCGGATCGGTCCCCGCCACCGCGGTCATGAACGCCGCCTGGTCCACCGCGCCGAGCAGCGCGCGCCGGATGGCGGGATTGTTGAAGGGCGGCTGCAGGTGGTTGACCCGCATCATGCAGGCAAAACCCAGCGGGTCGAGCACGCGCGTGCGCACGCCCCGGGCCTTTGCCAGCACCGGCAGCAGGTCGTGCGGCGTCGTCTCCTGCCAGTCCTGTTCGCCCGCCTGGATCGCCGCGCAGGCGGTCGCGGCATCGGGCATCGTGGTCCAATCCACGCGATCGTAGTGGACGATCTTCGGGCCGGAGGTCCAGTCGGTGGTGCCCTCCGGGCGCGGCTGATACGCCGTGAAGCGCTCATAGGCATTGTGTGCGCCGGAGATACGCTCGTCCGCCTTGAACCGGTACGGGCCGCTGCCGATGACCTCGGGAATGATCTTGAACGGATCGGTGTTGGCCAGCCGCTCCGGCATCATGAAGCAGGCCGGCACCGCCGGCTTGCCGAGCGCGTAGGGCAGCAGCGGGAAGGGGCGGCTCAGGCGGAAGCGGATGGTGCGGTCGTCCGGTGCGGAGAGCTCGTCGGTCGCCTTCATCAGCGCGTCGCCGAACGCATCGCGCTTCGCCCAGCGGCGGATCGAGGCGGCGCAATCGCTGGCCAGCACGCGCGCGCCGTCGTGCCAGAGGAGGCCGTCGCGCAGCCGCAGTTCCCAGAGCTTGCCATCCGCGCCGGTGGTGTGGCCCTCGACCATCTGCGGCGTGATCTCCAACCGCGAGTTCATGCCATAGAGCGTGTCGAACACCATGAACCCGTGGTTCCGCGACACCTGCGCGCTGGAATAGATCGGGTCGACGAAGGCCAGGTCGATGACCGGGACGAAACGCAGGGTGGTGGCGGCGGCGGCGCGCGCCACGCCGGGCAGGGCGAGCGCCGGAAGCGCCGCGGCAGCGCGAAGCAGGGTACGGCGATGCATGGTGGCAATCTCCCCAGAGGCCGCCTGGCGCCTCGGCACGCGGCGGCCTCGCAAGCAATGAATCGATCGGCGATCTCCCGCCCCGTCGCAATCCGCACGCCGCCGCGCGGCTTCCCCCTGCGCCGGCAGCCTACGGCAGCGTCAGCCCCCGGTCGATGGTCATCCCGGCCGGGCGGTTCGGGTTTGCGGCCCCACAAAGCTTGCTTGCCGTGATGACGGTATCTTCATTCCGGCCGGGCGGCCTCAGTCGGGTAAGATTTCGCCTGCGCGCGGCCCGGTCCTTGCATGCGGCCGGGTGCGGATGCTGGGGGGCCTGGAGTTGGCAGCAGTGGATGATCTCGATCGATTGCGGGCAAAATACGGGGCGAAAACCGGCGGGGACATTTTCGACCCCGTTTTCAGGGCCGTCGCGGCCGCCCAGTTCAGCGGCGAAAAGCGCAAGCTGCCGTACGCCGACATCGCCACGTTCCTCAGCCTGCCCTACCTGGCAGGCGGCATCGACGCGCCCGGCTTTGCCGACCTCGACATCGCCGTGGTCGGCGTGCCGATGGATCTGGGGGTCACCAACCGGGCCGGCAGCCGCCTCGGGCCGCGCGCGGTCCGTGCCATCGAGCGCATCGGCCCGTTCGAGCATGTGTTGCGTCTGGCCCCGGCCACGATGGTCGCCGCGGCCGATATCGGCGACGTCCCGTTCAGGAGCCGGTTCGATCTCGCGAGCTGCCATGCCGACATCGAGGCCCATTTCAAAGCCATCGTCGCGGCACAGGTGGTGCCGCTCGCCGTTGGCGGCGACCACTCGATCGCCCAGTCCATCCTGCGGGCGGTCGGCGCCGCCCACCCCGTCGGCCTGATCCACATCGACGCCCATTGCGACACGGGCCCCCCTTTCGAGGGCTCGAAGTTCCACCATGGCGGACCGTTCCGGCAAGCCGTGCTCGATGGCGTGCTCGACCCGCGCCGCACCATCCAGATCGGCATTCGCGGCGGCGTGGAGTACCTGTGGGAGTTCTCCTACGATTCTGGCATGACCGTCATCCACGTCGAGGAATTCGCGGCCATGGGGTGCGACGCGGCGATCACGCGGGCGCGTGCTGTGGTCGGCGACGGCCCGACCTACGTGAGTTTCGATGTGGACAGCCTCGATCCGGCCTTTGCGCCGGGAACCGGCACGCCCGAGGTGGGCGGGCTCACGCCGCGCGAGGCGCTGACCCTGCTGCGCGGGCTCAAGGGGATCGATGTGGTCGGTGGCGACGTGGTCGAGGTGGCGCCGCAATACGACGCCACCACCGTCACGGCCCAGGCCGCCGCCCAGATGCTGTTCACCATCTTCTGTCTCGCCGCGGTTGCGGTCGAACGCCGGACCGGGCGAGATGTTTCGTGACGGGAACGGCGGATTGCACCATCGCGTCGCAGTGACAATGGCAACCTCCCTCCGCCTGGACCGGATCAGCAAACGCTATGGCGAAGACCTCGCGGTCGACAGCGTCTCGCTCGAGGTCGGCACGGGGAAGTTCGTCACCCTGCTGGGACCGTCCGGCTCCGGCAAGACAACGCTGCTGATGATGATCGCCGGATTCGTCCAGCCCAGCGCGGGACGGATTTTTGCCGGCACCCAGGACATCACGGCGCTGCCGCCCGAGCGGCGCGAGTTCGGCATGGTGTTCCAGGGTTATGCCTTGTTCCCCAACATGACCGTGGCCGAGAACCTCGCCTTTCCACTGCGGCTGCGCCGGGTGGCGGCGGTGGCGCGCGAAGTGGCGCGCATGCTCGACATCGTGCGGCTGCCTGGCCTGGGCGGGCGCTATCCGCGCGAGTTGTCGGGCGGGCAGCAACAGCGTGTCGCCCTCGCCCGGGCGTTGATTTTCAATCCCAAGGTGCTGTTGCTCGACGAACCCCTCAGTGCGCTGGACAAGCGGCTGCGCGCCGGGCTGCAGGAGGAACTGCGCGATCTGCACCAGCGCCTCGGCACCACCTTCGTCTTCGTCACCCATGACCAGGACGAGGCGCTCTCGATGTCGGACGAGGTCGTCATCATCAATCACGGCCGCATCGTCCAGCAGGGCACGCCCAAGGCGCTCTATAACTGCCCGGAGACCCGGTTCGTCGCCGATTTCCTCGGCCGCTCGAACTTCATCGAAGGCCGTGTCGAGGCATTGTCCGGCGAGCGCCTGGCCTACCATGC
>Ga0181535_10006590_pt1 | contig 11917 bp, 15 predicted proteins | sample PEATcosm2014_Bin_44_FD_119774 | JGI IMG/M metagenome (GOLD analysis project Ga0181535, IMG submission 119774) | Peatland microbial communities from MTU Mesocosm Facility, Houghton, MI, USA - PEATcosm2014_Bin17_30_metaG | ecosystem: Environmental > Terrestrial > Soil > Wetlands > Peat | place...
AGTCCGCGTCGATTGCGGTGAGGTCGAGCTCCAGCTGCGGCACCGCCTGCGCGCCGTCGATCAGCGCGAGCGCGCCGGCGTCGTGGGCGCGGCGGACGATCTCCGCGACCGGGTTGATCGTGCCCAGCACGTTCGAGACGTGGGTCAGCGCGACGAGCGCGACGTCGCCGCGGGCGAGCTCGGCGTCGAGCTGCTCGAGCGAGAGCGTGCCGTCCGGGGCGACCTGCAGGTAGCGCAGCTGCGCGCCCGTCGCGGCCGCCGCGAGCTGCCACGGGACGATGTTCGAGTGGTGCTCCATCTCGCTGATCAGCACGGCGTCGCCGGGACGCAGGTTGGTGCGGGCCCAGGAGTAGGCGACGAGGTTGATCGCGGCGGTCACGTTGGCGGTGAAGATCGTGCTCGCGGCCGGCCAGTGCAGGAAGGCGGCGATCCGCTCGCGCGCCCCCTCGAACAGCGCGTCGGCCTCCTGCGCGAGCTTGTAGACGCCGCGGTGGATGTTCGCGTTGTGGTTGCGGTAGTAGTCGTCGAGCGCGGCGAGCACGACCGCCGGCTTCTGCGAGGTTGAGGAGGAGTCCAGGTAGACGAGCCGGCCGCCGTCGAGCACCCGAGCGAGGATCGGGAAGTCGGCGCGCACATCCAGGCCCGTCTCGCTTGCCGTCCAGCTCACGAGCGTCACCGCGCGAGCGCGTAGCGCTCGATGTCGTCCGCGGCGGCGGCGAGCTTGACGCCGATCCGCTCGCGGATCTGGCGCTCGAGCGGCTCGTCGTCGAGCTGCACGATCAGCGGCTCGAAGAAGCCCTCGACGATCAGCCGCACCGCCTGCGGTCGCGTCATGCCGCGGGTCTGCATGTAGAAGATCTTCGTCTCGTCGAGCTCACCGACGGTGCCGCCGTGGGAGGCCGAGACGTCGTCGGCGCTGACCAGCACCGAGGGGATCGCATCGAGCTTCGCGTGGTCGGAGAGCATCATCGAGTGAAACTGCAGGTAGGTGTGGCTCTGCTGCGCGCCCGGGTTGATCTGGATCAGCCCCTCGAAGCTTGCGCGGCTCGAGCCCGTCGCGGCGCCCCGCCAGTGCACGTCCCCGCCGGACGGGCCGGTCTCGTGCAGGTCGACCGCGAAGACGTCGAGATGCTCATCGGCCTGGCTGAAGAGAATGCCGCGGAAGGCCATGTCGCCGCCCTGGCCGGCGACCACCAGCTCGTAGTGGTGGCGGATCAGGTGGCCTCCGAGCAGCGCCGGCAGCCAGTGGCAGTAGGCGTCGCGGCCCACCTCGACGACCGACGTCGAGCAGTCGCTGACGGCGCCCTCGCCCCAGTCGGTGAGCTGCGCGAGCCGGCAGCGGGCGCCGTCCTCGAGGTAGAGCTCGAACTGCCCCGCATGAAGGGCGTCCGCGGCGATCTCGCCGACCGCGATGTCGTACTCGCGCAGGCGCAGCTCGCTGCCGCGGTCGCCGATCGCGAGCGTGTGCGCGTACTGCGCGCTGCCGGCGTCGGAGATCTCGTAGACGATCTGGAAGGGATCCTCGACCCGCAGGCCCGGCGGGACGTAGAGGAAGGCGCCGCCGCTCCAGAAGGCGGCGCTCGCCGCCTCCAGCTTGTTGCGGTCCAGCGGCAACCGCCGCAGGTAGTAGCGCTCGAACAGCTCGGTGTGCTCGGCGGCGGCCTGCTCGAGCGAGCAGAGGATCACGCCACGCTCGGCGAGCTGCGGGTCGAGCTGCACGTGCACGACGGAGGCGTCGCGCTGGACGAGTACGCCGGCGTGCGCGGCGTCCGCGAGGACCGCCGGCAGCGTCGCGTCCGGCGCACGCGTGAGCGGTGCGAGCGCGTCGAGGTCGAGATCCTGGAAGGAGGTCTGCCAGAAGCCGGAGCGGCGCCAGCGCGGAAGTTCCAGTGCGTCGTAGGCGGCCTGCGCGCGGGCACGCAGCTGCGCCAGCGGGGCGCCGCCGGCGCCGGCGCCCGCGAGTGCCGCGTTCAGCGTCGCTTCGCGCGCCGAGCCGGGCTTGCGCGCCGACGTGGTGGCGGCGCCGTCGCCGTCGGCCGGCGAGGACGGCTCGATCGTCGCGTCAGGCACGACTCGCGACCTCTTCGCGGATCCGGTCGTAGCCTTCCCGCTCGAGGCGCTCGACCAGCTCGTTGCCGCCGTTCATCACGATCCGCCCGTCCATCATGATGTGGACGAACTGTGGCCTGACGTAGTCGAGGATGCGCTGGTAGTGGGTGATGATCAGGGCGCCGAGACCCTGTTCGGCGTGCAGTTTCTGCACACCCTCGGCGACCGTTCGCAGCGCGTCGATGTCGAGGCCCGAGTCGGTCTCGTCGAGCAACGCGATCTGCGGGCGCAGCATCGCCATCTGCAACACCTCGGCGCGCTTCTTCTCGCCGCCGGAGAAGCCGTCGTTGAGGTGACGCGAGGTAAAGCCCTCGTCGACGTCGAGCAGCTCGACGGCGTGACGCAGCTGCTGACCGAACTCCTTGACCTTGATTGGCTCCTCACGCTGCGCGTTGATCGCCAGGCGCAGGAAGTTCGCGACCGAGACGCCGGGGATCGCGACCGGGTACTGGAAGGCGAGGAAGAGGCCGAGCTTCGCCCGCTCGTGCGGCGCCAGCTCGATGATGTTCTCGCCGTCGACGAGGATCTCGCCGTCGGTGACCTCGTAGCCGGGGTGCCCCATCACCGTGTTCGCGAGCGTGGATTTGCCGGAGCCGTTCGGTCCCATCAGCGCGTGCAGCTCGCCGCGGCGCACGAGCAGGTCGACGCCGCGCAGGATCTCGCGATCCTCGGTGCGCACGTGCAGGTTTCGGATCTCGAGTTCTGTGGGCACTATGCGGCTACCGCCTTCTTCGGAGTGGTGGGGATGAGGTCGGCCAGGGTCGTCTGCTCGAGCGTCTGCACGATCGCCTCGCGCACGCGGCTCCAGAGCAGCTTCGAGGTGCAGATGCGCTCGGGGTCGGCCGCCAGCACGCAGTGGATCGAGCCGTCCGGGGTCGCGGAGAAGCACTCGATCGGGGCGATCCGCCCCTCGAGCGCCTCGACCACCTCGGCCATCGTGATCTGCGCCGGCTCGCGGGCCAGCAGGTAGCCGCCGTGCGCGCCGCGGCGGCTCTCGATCAGGCCGGCGCGGCGCAGACGAGCGACGAGGTGCTCGAGATAGGCGAGCGGCAGGCCCTCGTGCTCAGCGATCTCGGTCAGCGCGACGGGCTGCTCGACCGGCTGGGCGCAGCCGCGCCTGGCCAGCTCGACCATCACGCGTACGCCGTACTCGGCCTTGGTGGAGAAGATCATCGCGCTGAAAGCCTACCTGAGAGCTAGGGTATCAGGCGTCGACGCCGTCCCAGTAGTCGACCGCGTCGTCGGTGAAGAAGAAGGCGGCGAAGCCGCCGCCGTCGGGCCGGCGCTCGATGGCTCCGACCTTGCCGGCGTCCGGATAGAGCACGATGTCGGGCTCGCCATTGGTGGAGAGCGCGAGGAAGGTAACCGTCTGCGCGGTTCGGTTGGCGAACTGGTGCGCGCCCGGCTCGCCTCGGACGAACGCCACGACCTCGCCCGGCTCGAGCTCACGCCGGCCTTCGGGGCGTGCGCAGGCTGGGGTGTCCGGCCAGCACGACGATCACCTCCTCCTCGCCAAGGTGCGCGTGGTAGGGGTAGGCGGCCGCGCCGGCGGGCAGCTCCCAGACGCTCGCGCCGAGTCGCACGCTGCCAGCCTGACGTCCGACCCGCGCCCGGCTCACGCTGAAGCCGGGGTGCTCCCGCGGCTCATCGAAGTGCGGGTCGAAGACGTTCGGTGGGTGGTCGGGCATCGTCATGCGCGGTGGGAGCTCAGAGGTCGACCCGCTTGGGAAGCACCTTCGGCAACGGCTCCGCCTGCAGCGTGCGGATGTCGGCGGCGATCGCGTCCGGGTCCATCGTGCTGAGGTCCTGGTAGCCGACCCTGGCGCGGCCGGTCTTGTCGAAGAGCACCAGATCGACGGTGTGGTCGGACTTCGAGGAGTTGATCTTCAGCTGCGGCTGGATTCCGAACTTCTTCCAGATCGGCTCGAGCACGCTGCGCTTGGCGACGAGGTAGAGCAGCTGCGTGTAGACGTCCTCCTTGATCAGGAAGGCCTGCACGTTGGCCGGCGTGTCCTGCTTGGGGTCGACGCTGATCGCCAGCGCCGCGATCGGGTGCGGCAGCTCGTCGATCGCCTGGGAGAGCTGCTGCACGACGATCGGGCAGGTGTTCTGGCAGGTCGAGTAGATGAAGACGGCGGCCACGACCTGGCCGGCGTAGGCGCTCAGGCGGACGATCCTGTGGTGCTGGTCGGGCAGCGCGAAGTCGACCGCCGGGAAGGTCGCCGGCACGAGCGCCCCGTAGAAGCCGTTCTGCTTGACCGGCGCCGCGCCGCCGGTCGTCGTCTCGCCGCTGCTCGCGGCGATCGTGACGATCGCGACCATCACCGCGGCGCATGCCACGGCGACTGTGAGGGCGAGGCGGAGACGGGGCGCCACTTTCGCAAAGATTACGTGGACGACCATTGCTCGAGTCGCTATACTTTGTAAAGCTACGAAACCAGACAAGAGTTCAGGAGTTTGCAAATGAGCCCGTCGGGCGCCGAATTCATCCGCCAGATCAAGACCGAGGTCGCCGAGATCGACCCCGGCGCCGTGCATGAGCTGGTCGGCAACGGGGTCGCGATCGTCGACGTGCGCGAGACCGAGGAGTTCGCGACCGGGCACCTGCCCGGCGCCCGGCACCTCCCGCGCGGGTACCTCGAGTCACGGATCGAGGGCGTCGTCCCCGACCGCGCGCAGCGCGTGATCCTCTACTGCGCCTCCGGCACCCGCAGCGCGCTCGCGGCACACACGCTCACCCACGACCTGGGCTACGAGCGCGTCGAGTCGATGACCGGCGGGATCACGCTGTGGAAGGACCGTGGCTACGAGGTCGAGGTGCCCAAGACGCTGAGCGCCGAGCAACGCGAGCGCTACTCCCGCCACATCCTGATCCCCGAGATCGGCGAGAGCGGGCAGCGCAAGCTGCTCGAGGCGAGGGTGCTGCTGCTCGGCGCGGGCGGGCTCGGTTCGCCGACCGCGCTCTACCTCGCCGCCGCCGGCGTCGGCACGATCGGCGTGGTCGACAACGACGTCGTCGACCTCTCCAACCTCCAGCGGCAGGTGATCCACACCACCGAGCGGATCGGCGTGGCCAAGGTGGACTCCGCCGAACAGTCGATCAAGGCGCTCAACCCCGACGTCGAGGTCGTCAAGTACCAGACCCGCCTGGACGCCTCGAACATCATGGAGATCATCGCCGGCTGGGACATCATCGTCGACGGCGTCGACAACTTCCCGACCCGCTACCTGCTCAATGACGCCTCCGTGCGGCTGCAGATCCCGGTCGTCTCGGCATCGATCCTCGGCTTCGACGGCCAGCTCTCGGTCTTCAAGCCCTACGACGGCCCCTGTTACCGCTGCCTGTTCCCGGTTCCGCCGCCCGCCGAGCTGGCGCCGTCGTGTGGCGCGAACGGCGTGCTCGGCGTGCTGCCCGGCACGATGGGGCTGCTGCAGGCGACCGAGGTCGTCAAGCTGATCGTGGGCGCGGGCGAGCCGGCGATCGGCCGGCTGCTGCTCTACGACGCGCTGGCGGCGACGCTCACCGAGGTCAAGGTCCGCCGAGACCCCGCGTGCGCCGTGTGCTCGCGGGCGCCGGACTCGATCCGCGACGAGGAGATGGGCGTGTTCCCCGACTACGAGGCGTTCTGCGCCGCCGCCGGGTAGGGTGCGCGCGGCCATGGCGACGATCAAGATCCCACCGGTGCTGCGCGCCTCGGTCGGCGGTGAGCGTGAGGTGAGCGCCGACGGCGAGCGCGTCGGCGAGGTCCTGCGGGCGCTCGCGGAGGCCCACCCGGCGACGGCGACGCAGCTCTTCGGCCCCGACGGCGAGCTCAACCGCTACGTCAACGTCTACCTCAACGACGAGGACGTGCGGGTGCTCGACGGCCTCGACACGGTGGTGGGCGCGGGCGACGTGCTCGTCATCCTGCCGGCGATGGCCGGCGGCCGTTGAGTGCGCCGCAGGCACCTCGCTATCCTCGATTGACACCATGAGCCTTCCCGAACTCAAGAACCGGCCCTGCGGGGGACGCTACGGCGATGTGGTCCAGTCGATCGGCAACACGCCGCTGGTCGAGCTGAAGCGCCTCTCGCCCAAGCCGGGCGTGCGCATCTGGGCGAAGCTCGAGTCGCGCAACCCGACGGGATCGGTGAAGGACCGCGTCGCGCGGGCGATGATCGAGGACGCGGAGGAGAAGGGCGCGATCGTGCCCGGCCAGACGATCCTCGAGCCGACCTCCGGCAACACCGGCATCTCGCTGGCGATGATCTGCGCCTACAAGGGCTACGGCGTGAAGGTCGTGATGCCCGACAACGTCACCCCCGAGCGTACGCAGCTGCTGAAGATGTACGGCGCCGAGATCGTCTACTCCGACGGCACCAAGGGCTCCAACGGCGCCGTCGAGCTGGCGCTCGAGATGGCGGCCGCGGACGCCCGCTACTACATGCCCTACCAGTACGGCAACGCGGCCAACCCGCTCGCCCACTACAACGGCACCGCCGTCGAGATCCTCGAGGAGCTGGACGACGTCGCGGCCTTCGTCGCCGGACTCGGCACCGGCGGCACGCTGATGGGCAACGGGCGCCGGCTGAAGGAGGCATTCGGCGACAACGTCAAGATCGTCGCGGCCGAGCCGATGCAGGGCGAGCCGGTGCAGGGCCTGCGCTCGCTCGACGACGGCTTCATCCCGCCGATCATCGATCTCGCGCTGCTCGACCGCAAGATCTTCGTGACCAACGGCGACGCGATCACGTGGACGCGCAAGCTGCTCGACGAGGAGGGCATCTTCGCCGGCGTCTCCTCGGGCGCGATCGCCCGCGTGGCGGTGCGGATCGCCGGCGAACTGGACGAGGGAAACGTCGTCTTCATCGTCGCCGACGACGGCTGGAAGTACCTCTCGAGCGGCCTCTACACGCTGCCGCCGGATCAGATCCAGAACCTCGAGAGCACGCTCTGGTGGTGATGATTCGGCCTCTGCCGAATCATCCACTCGCGGCGCGCCCGGTTGGCCGAGGCCCGTCTTGAAGATCGGCCGCGCGCACTACGAGGAGATGGTCGCGCACGCGCTGGCCGAGGCGCCGAACGAGTGCTGCGGGATCGTGGCATCGGTCGACGGGGAGGCGGTGCGGGTGTTCCCCGCGCGCAACGCCGCGGCCAGCCCGCTGCGCTACGTGATGGAGGCGGGCGATCAGATCCGGATTCAGGAGGAGATCGACGCTCAGCGCTGGGACTACGGCGCGATCTACCACTCCCACACGCGCAGCGCGCCGTACCCCTCGCAGACCGACATCAACCTCGCCTTCATCCCGCAGTTCGGACCGGTCTGGCCGGGCTCGATCTACATCATCGTCGGCGTCGCCGGCGAGGAGCCCGAGGTGCGGGCGTGGCGGATCGAGTCGGAAACGCCTGAAGAGGTCGTCCTGAGCGTGCTGTGATGGACGTCCCGCTCGTCTGCCCGAGTTGCGCGGCGGAGCATGGCGGCGGCGAGCGGTTCTGCGTGCGGTGCGGCATGCCGCTGGTGTATCCCGGGGGCCACGAGGCGCGGCTGAGCGAACGTCAGGAGCGGGCGCGCAAGATCAAGCCGCAGTACGCGCAGGGGCGTCTCGTGCGCGTCGCCTGGACGCGGAACCAGGCCGAGGCCGAGCTGATCGAGGGCATGCTGCTGGCGGAGGGGATCCCCAGCCTGATGCGCCGTCCGGCGGGCTTCGACGTGCCCGACTTCATGGCGGCCGGCCCGCGCGAGCTGCTGGTCGCGAGCTCGGGGCTCGAGGCAGCTCGTGACGTGCTGCTGCAGAACGACATCGCCGCCGCGGCGCCCGTGCGCGTGAGCTCGCCGCGCGCGACGCGCGTGCTGGCGGCGCTGCTGCTCGGCGTCGCGGTCCTGGCGGTCGTGCTGTTCATGGCCACCCACGTCTGGGACTGAGCGCGCGGGGGCGGGGGCGGAGGGTCGGCGCGGGGCGCGGCGCGGGGCGCGGGGCGCGGCGGGGTGGTGCGCGTGCGGTGCGCGCGTGGGGCCGGGGGCGCGGCGCGGCGCGGCGAGCGAGCGGCGCGGCGCGGCGCGGCGTGGCGCGGCGTGGCGTGGGAACAGCCGCGGCGCGCGGCCTCGCCGCCCGCCTACGGTGCGGCCAGTCGCGCGAGATGCGCGCGCCAGACCCCCTGGCTGTGCACCAGCGGACGGCCGGCGAAGGCCTGTTCCAGCGCGCGCGCGGGCGATCCCGTCGGGTGCGTGAAGGCGAGGTTGATCGCGGCATTCGCGCCGCGCTCGCGTTCGAGCAGGTCGAAGATCGTGCCGCCGAGCAGCGCGGCGTCGCGCAGGACGGGCGGAAACCGCGGCGCTGGGTCGTCGCGCAGGCGGCGGGCGATCGCCGGGCGCGCGAACACGTTCTGGCCCGAGAAGTGCGATGCGGCGCCCCAGATCAGCCACGCCCAGTGCGCGTGGCGCGGACGCAGCGGCGGCGGGAGGCTGCGGTTGTTGGCGGCGATCACGAGCTGCGCGTAGAGCGCGGCCGGGGTCATCATCAGCATGTCGCGCGAGTCGGGCACGGCGGACGCGCGCTGTTCCAGCGCCGCCGGGGCGAGCAGGTGCAGCGTGCGGGTCGCGCACCAGCCGGCGAGGTAGCGGCGCGCCGGTGGCCGGCTCGCCAGCCAAGCCAGCGGCAGCGCCGGCGCGGCGAGACAGAGCCGAAAGGCGGTCGCGTGCATCACCACCGTGACCTCCTCCGGGACCTGGGGGAAGATCCGTCCGAGCGACTCGCGCGTCGTCTCGAGCAGTTCGAGCACCGCGGCGGTGCCGCGTTCGTCCGAGTCCTCGTGGCGGGCCTCGAAGTGAGGCGAGTTCGACTCAGTCCAGGGCACCGTCGTCACTCCATCCGGCGCTCGCCGGCCCCACGCGGAGCCTGCTGAGGCGGCTGCTTAGGCGAAGACCGGCTGGCGGGAGCCGAGCGCGATCGACTCGATCTCCTCGGCGGCGCGTTCGAACTCCTCGTCGGCGAGCACCGGGGTGCCCTCGAACGGCAGTTCGCGCGAAAGCTCGAGCCACGAGCGGCAGCCCGCGTACTCGTCCTTGACCTTGACGGTCACCGGACGCGGAATGCGGTACGTGCGCAGCAGCAGCACATGCAGCGGGTGGCGGCGCTTCCACTCCAGGCGCTTCTCGGCGTAGTCGGAGGTCCAGACGTAGAAGGGCGAGAGCGCGTCAACGATGCGCGGATCGGTGACCGTGTACTGCGCGGCGACCTCCGCCCAGGCGCGGATGCGGACCCGGTCAGGGGGCAGCAGCGCGAGTCCGTTGCGCGCGTGTGCCATCACCGGCTCGCCGTCCGCCCAGACACCCTCCTCGAGCGCGCGCCGCAGCTCGGGGCGGTGTGACTCGCGCACCAGGTCGGTGCGCTGATGGTCGAACGTCGGGTAGAGGAAGAAGCGCTCGTGCTCGACCTCGAAGTGCTTGTTGGGCTCGCGGATGCCGCCCTTGCGCAGGGTCACGAGCTGCTCGCCCTCGGCAAGCGCTCGTACGGTCACAGCCCATTCTTTGAATGCGATCGGCATTGGATGAACCTTCGGTCAGGACTACGTCCGTCGCCGCTCGGTCGCGTCAGAGCGGAGCGGGCGACCCACCAAGGATACGCAAGACTCTCGAAATCTCCAAATATCCCTGCAATATTCGGTACTTCACACGCAGCTTTCAGGGCGCGGAAGCGGCGGCGGCGGCGATGCCGGCGCGCCGAGCGCCGCTCAGTCGGGCGGCGGATCGGGGCGCCGCGCAGCCGGCTGCAGCGCGCCGAAGATGTTGCCCTCGGTGTCACGGAAGTAGGCGTGCAGTCCGATCCCGGGGATCGACTGGCGGTCGCGAACCCGCTGGCCGCCGGCGCTCAGCACGCGCCGTTCGGTGGCGCCGATGTCCTCCACGGAGATCGTGCAGACGTAGCCGCCGACCCCCTCGTCGGCGAGCGGTTCGCTGCGGGCCATGATCGCGCCGTCGATGCCGGCGCCCTCGCCGGTGCTCACCAGCCGGTAGTCCACCGGGCCCTGCCAGCGGGTGATCGTCCAGCCGAACACCTCGCCGTAGAAGCGCTCGGCACGGTCCGGGTCGTCGGCGTGGATCTCGAAGTGGACGACGCGGGTCATGGCGTGGGCGAGGCTAGCAGCGGATGACGGCGCCCGTCGGGCGCGCCGCGCGGGTCGTCCAAAGGCGGCCCGAACGCCGGCGCGCCGTCCCGACGGCGACCACTACGCGAGCTTCACGCCGGTGCGCTGCTCGACCGCCGTGACCAGGGCCGCGAAGTCCTCACCGCCGTGACCCGCGAGATCGGCGGCGCGCATGTCCGCGAGCGCGCGCGCGGCGCTCTCGAACGGCACGCCGGTCGCCTGGACGCAGAGCTCGACGTCCTTGATCATGTGCGCCAGGCGAAACAGCGGCGTGAAGTCGTGGCTGCGCATCGGCCCCTGCTTCAGCGTCAGCATCAGCGAGCCGGCTGAGCCGCCCTCCATCACCGCCACCAGCGCGTCGAGGTCCACGCCGGCGGCGCGCCCCGCGATCAGCGCTTCCGCAACCGTCGCCGCGTTGGCGGCGGCGACCGAGTTGTTGATCACCTTGATCGCCTGCCCGGCGCCGAGCGGACCGACGTGCACGATCGTCTTGCTCATCGCTTCGAGCGCCGGACGGGCCTCGTCGAGGTCGCCGGCCTCGCCGCCCACCATGATCAGCAGCGTTCCGTCGCGGGCGCCCGGCAGCGAGCCGGTGACCGGCGCGTCGAGCAGGCGCAGCCCGCGTGCCGCAAGCTCGGCGCCGATCGCCACCGCGGCGGCCTGGCCGATCGTCGAGCAGTCGACGCACAGCAGGCCGTCCTTGGCGCCCTCGGCCGCGCCGTCGGCGCCGAGCAGGAGCTCGTGCACCTGTGGCCCGTCGACGACCATCGTGAAGAGCAGATCGACCTCGGCGGCAAGCGCCGCCGGCGTGGGCGCGGCGTGTCCGCCGTGCTCGGCGGCCCAGTCGCGCGCGGTCTGCGCCGTGCGGTTGTAGACCGCCACCTCGAAGCCGGCCCGGCGCAGGTTGGCCGCCATGCGCGAGCCCATGATCCCGAGCCCGATGAAGCCGATGCGGGTCGCCGGCACGCGGCCACCTTACCTATGCCGGAAGGGCGTCGTCCGCCCCGGAGCCGCTACGCGGCAAGCGACGCGACTTCGCAGTCCTCGGTTTCGGCGAGGTGCTGGTGCGAGGGGCAGTAGCCGTTGATCGGCAGCGGTGCGCGCTGGCATGCGGTTCCCTTGCGCGTCACCGCGCGGCACTGCAGCGGGTTGCCCTGCGGGTCGACGCCGTTGCGCGGCAGTGTCGTGACGAACTCGTCGGCGAGCGCCATGTAGCGCTCGACCACCTGGTAGACCTGCTCCTGCCGGCAGACGGCGAAGTAGCAGCGGATGTCGCTGAACAGGGTGCGGGCCGGCCGGGCGAAGTAGTGGCGGTCGGTGGCGAGACGCTCGACCGACGCCTCACAGGCGCGCAGCAGCGCCTGGCGCGCCTCGAACGTATTGCGCGCGCCCGGGCCCCGGTCCACCAGTGGCGAGAGCTCCCTGTAGATGCCGCGACTGAACTGGTACATGGCCCGCCCGTTTCGCTCGAGTTGCAAGAGCAGCAGACACGCAGTCATCTGAGTGTCGACGAGCGCCAGTATGGACCCGGCATGTGAAGCGCAATCGAGCCTGATGTTACGCGCGGCTTAAGCGCGCGCAGGCCCGAGTTCGCGTGCCCTGCGGGGTTTCTACCGAGGCGCGCGCGGCCGCCGTCTCGCACGCCCACGGGGTGTCCACCGACCCCCACCGACCCGCGCGCAG
>Ga0181535_10006591_pt1 | contig 11916 bp, 10 predicted proteins | sample PEATcosm2014_Bin_44_FD_119774 | JGI IMG/M metagenome (GOLD analysis project Ga0181535, IMG submission 119774) | Peatland microbial communities from MTU Mesocosm Facility, Houghton, MI, USA - PEATcosm2014_Bin17_30_metaG | ecosystem: Environmental > Terrestrial > Soil > Wetlands > Peat | place...
AAAAAGATGCTTCGCGTGCTGCACGAGGTCGTAGCCGTGGCTGCCGAGCGTCGCAAGCGCGTCTCGACCGGGCAGATGAATCGCTTCCTCGACAAGATCGACTTCCAGCGCGCGCCGGTGCCGATGGCCAAGCGCATTCGTATCTTCTATATGACGCAGGCCGCAGTGGCCCCGCCGACCTTCGTGCTTTTCACCGACCGCGAGATCAAGCTGCATTTTTCCTTCGAGCGCTTCCTCGAAAACCAGATCCGCGAAGCCTTTGGCTTCCAAGGCACGCCGATCTGGTTCAAGGTAAAGGCGCGCAACGAAAAAAAGGATGAATAGAGATCATAAAGAGAATCACTTGCAAAATTCCATGAGATAGAAAAATGTGTCAGGGCACGACTAAAGTCGTGCCCTGACACAATCTATAGCCTGAAAATAAATTGGAAGCAGCTCAAGAATTTTGACCCATCAAGACCCCTGCGTCGAAAAGTACTCGGCAACCTCCTGCCAGTTGTTCACGCGAAGAAATCCCGTGGCTGTTAGGTTGTGGGGGGCTGTGTAGAGCAGGCCCTGGCCCTCGAATCGCAGCAGGTTTCTCGGCTGGTCGTCGATGAGATAGTCGGCGCGCAAAATGGATTTGTTGCCGCAAAAAACGTAGTGGCTCGGCGGTATGAAGGGGAAGTGGCGCTGTAGCCAGCGGTATTTGGGGCCGAGTGAGTTGGGGACGGCCATGGCCTGAGTGGCGATATAAATCTCAAAGCGCGCTGAGAGCTGCTCAAGCACCTCTTGAGCGCCGGGCAAAAGAGCCAGGTCTTCAAAGAAGTCCTCGGCGTCGAGGAAGGCTCGAAGCTGCTGTTGGCGGTCAAGGGGCGCAACCTCCCACAGACCTTTACCGGCCAGATCGCTGGTGGTGACCTCTTCGTCAAAGGTCTGGTTGTAGCGGCGGAGGTGCTCGGCGAGTGTATCCGCCATGACCTCATCCATGTCCACACAGATGCGCGGCACGGGCTTGCTCCTTGACTGTGATTGGGGCCGGGAGGGCCCAATAAAAGGGTAGCAGGCCGAGGTTGGGATGGCTCCGTATCTCATTTGGCTTGACTGGTCTGTGCCAGGACCGGTAATTGGTGCAGTCTCCCAATAAGCAACGATTAGATCAGGACTCGAAAGCTGCCTGGAGACCAGCTCGATAAGTGCTTCGGGCTATCAACAATGTCGGCTTTATTTCTGTGTTTCTAGGTCGCTGACTGTTTGTTCTTGTACCAGTACCGTGCCCCATCCTTTCGCCTTTTTCTTGGCGAAAGGGTGGGAAACCGCGAACCCTAAAGTGCGAAATCACGAGGTCAGAGACCTAGATGCCGCTCGGGGATACGCACACGGGGTAATGCGATCAACGTAATTGCGAAGAGGAAGATCGAAGCCGCGGTGAATTCCAAGTGCCCGAGGCGTAGGTCTTCTAGTATCAGCTTTACCGCGACCAATACCAGCGCGGCGTAGCCAATGCGCGTTAGCTCAATCCGCCGCCAGCGCGAACCGCTAAAGGCTAGCGTGAGAACTGTCGCGCAGATCGTCAGCGTGCGGATAAGAGCGATGTGGTGGGTTGCGGGAGTTACTTCCAATGCGACCAGAGACACTAGACCTGCTACCAGAAACGCCGCCAGAGCGCTGACCGCCAGAAGTGCCGAGACAAAATCGAGTAACTTCTTCTCGAAGATCACTTCTCCTCGGCAAGGCTTCCGCGCCGCGTAACAGAAAACCGCGCTCACCGTTACAACATACGCGCTCCAAGCTGGCGCACCGGGTAGTGCTCCCACGAGCGCCTGGAAAGCATAAATGAGCAAGCCGGATGCAACTGCGGCCGCTATCAGATATACCGCGCCATGGAACTGAAGAAGCGGATGGTTCAAGTGAACTGCCAGAAGCGTGGCCACAATCGCGGCCACGGCCAAGCATAGGGACGCTGACGACGTCGGCAGGCACAACAAGCTCCCTGCCAGAAAAAGTGCTGCACTCCAGGTGCCAATGACTCGCTCATTGCGCCGTTCCGGAGCGCGACAAAAAATTCCAATGACGGTCGCATAACTCACGGCGGAAAGGAGCAGGCAAATGGCCCCCAAGACGATTGCTCCACTCTGTCGTGCGCAGGTGAGCACACTGCAAGCAAAAAGCAAGAATGCAACTGTAGCCTGAAGCGTTTCGAATGCACTAATCTTCCTTTGAAAGAACACTGTCTTGAGGGCCACGCTTGTCCCGTATACGAGGAAGAGTGTGAGAGAAGGAACAAGTAGTGCCACTGTTCCGAGCAAAGGGTAATCCGTGCGCTCGTTCTGCGGACTGGCGTAAATGTAAAATTGCGCGCCGATTGCCAAATCGGCGACGACAGCCACCAACGGTCTCACGCTCTGCTCATGGCCGCGAAACGCCGCGTACTCGTTGAGAAGAACCATCAGCAGGAGGGCCGCGATGAATGGCGTCATTTCACGCGTCGCAATCGACAATGCAAAGGCAACCGTGGCCGCGGTAACATTGGCGATCCAGAAGATCGATGCGAGATTGCGTTTCCATGCCAGGGCAGATGCAGTGCCTGCAAATGCGCTCAATACGGCGGCGCTTTCCACCGCGGTTAGCACCTTGAAACTCAGAGTGAGTTCCCACAGCATGGGAGCCAGAATCAAAGCCGACGTGCTGGCATAGGTGATGGTTGAAAAATACGCGCGTGTGCGTGCGGCGCATATTAGCCACAGCATTGCATATGCGATGGCAAGGGCAGCAATCAACGGTTTGGGAAACGAAGTGGATTCGGCCACGGCGCGCAGCAGGTAAGCCCCAGCTATGCCGATCATGGCTTTGCCGAACACGGAAAAAGCACCGCCGGCCAGCGCAGATGGAGGCCGTTCGACATCCTGCGCCGTCTCAGGTGGACGAACCACGGTCGTGTTGGGCGTCTCTGAAGGATGCTCCAGCGCGCAGACGCGCCGTTCCAGTGCTTCCAGACGCTTGGTCAGCAGATCCAGGGGATCGGAATGATCGTCCATGAATTCCACCTGACGGGCAGCATTCCTTCTACATCAAGCCAGTTCCGTTTTACTCTACTGCCACGATTTCATCTTCGGTTGTTGCAGCCCACGGAGGAAGAAGCTTTATCAGCACCGAAAGAAATAACAGCGGAAGAATGGTTAGAGCGATTGCGACCAGCAGGCCTTCGCGAGTGGCCAGCGCCATCTTGTAGGTCGTGTATCCGAGAAAACTCTTGGAGAACAATTGTCCGCCAATTACCACATTCCAGCGCATGGCAAGAACACCGATCAGGGCCAGACTTCCGGAGATGACGTACATGTACTTGCGGGCGATCTCAGGCAGTTTCACCACCTGCGTCAGGAACAGCAGAACCAGCGGTGTGACCGTGCCCAGGCATATCTGGAGAACGATCTGCGAGAAGTAGAGCTTGGTGTGGACCATGAAGTTCAGGCTGCGGAAGGACTCGTTGGCCTCGTAGATGCGGTGCACCAGGTCGAGCATCTCCAGGCTGAAGTCGATGATGTAGATATAGAACATGTACATCGCAATGGCATCCACGCAGCGCATATCGATCTTCTGTTTGCGCAGACTGGTCAGCGCCATGTAGAGCAGCATGACCCCGGCAATGCCTGACACCATCGCCGAGAAAATGAAGACCACCGGCATCAACGGCGAGGACCACCAGGGATTGGCCTTGATAGAGCCGAAGATGAAGCCGACGTATCCGTGCAGCATGAAAGCGGAGGGAATGCCGACCAGCGTGACGATCCAACCGACCCGCTCGTCGATAGCCAGAGAGCGTTCGCTGATGTTGGACGAGCCGAGCGTCATCACGCGGTAGACAAGGCGCAGCAGGCCCTTGCTGGACTGCGACAGAAGCACGATCTCGCGCCGGTAGTCGAGCCATATCTCGAGCACCAGCACTGCCATCAGGTACCAGAGGTAGACATAGCCGAACATGGCCATGGCCGAGGTGCTGTGCGGTGTGAAGTACATCTCTGGCGAGCGGAGCGGGTGGCCCAGATGCAAAACCAGCGGCAGGGGCGCAACCAGTAGGAAAGCCAGGGCCGTCAGCAGCGCCAGCCTGTAGGTGGGCTTGACAGCCTCCACGCGGAAGACTCGCTCGAGCGACGCCAGGATGAAAGCGCCCGCAACCAGTCCCGTTATGAAAGGGTAGAGAACGATCAGTACGCTCCAATAGAGCGTGATTTCGTTTGGATACATGTAGCCTTCAACACCGCTCATAACACCCGCCCATCTCCCGATCATTCATCATCGTCGAAGGAATCTTCCCTCAGAGGCTAAGGCCCCCTGTTATTCGGCCTTCTTCGGCGCGACTCAAGTCGTGCCCTAACACAAATCCGGTCTTTGAAACACGCTCCAGCAGCTAGCGGTAGCAGCTAGAGGCAAGTAACTGTTCTTAACGCACCGAGCCATCCAGATCGTTGTAGAAGAGCTTGGCGCCGGTAGCCATCTGCGGCTTCAAAACCTGCACGCTGTGCGTCTTCAGAAACTCGTGGATCGGATCTTTGGGGTCCTTCAGGTCCGCCAGTTGGCGCGCCCCGGTGGGGCAGGCCTCGCAACAGGCGGTCGTCAGGCCCTGGGTAATCCGGTGGTAGCAGAGCGTGCACTTATCGGCCACCTCTTTGGTGGGATGAATGTAGCGGCAGCCATAGGGGCAGGCCTGGACGCAATAGGCGCAGCCCAGGCAGTATGTCTGGTCAACTAAAACCACGCCGTCCGGAGCGATGAAGGTGGCGCCTACTGGGCATACCTGCGTACATGGGGAATCCGCGCAGTGGTTGCACATCTTGGGAACGAAGAAGTACTTCCCGCCTTCATCGGTGGCAACCGGGAATCCTTCCTTGCCGCCGTCAGGCGAGATGACCTCCGGGTCGATCAAGGGGTTGTTTGCAATCTCACCGGATTTGGTCATAGGCCAGTCCGACCTGTGATAGCGTTCCACCCACGTACGGAAGTGGCCATCGGGCACGTCGTTTTCGGTTTGGCAGGCGCGCACGCAGTTGCCGCAACCGATGCACTTGTCGATGTCGATCAACATGCCCCACCAGTGATCGCTCATCTTGTAATTGGGCGACTCTTCCGGGGTTCCGGCCAAGACCGACTTCCACGCCACCGCCGCGGCCGGCAAAAGAATCAGCATTTGACGCCGGGTAATGTTCATTTCGCACCTCCCGCCGTCTGGCTTGATGAATCCATCGCTGGGCTGTGTGGATCGTGGCAGGTCTGGCAGGGGACGCCGTTCGCGTGGTCCACCGGCACAACCTGTGGAAAGTCCTTGGGCTTGGCCGCGCTGGCCGTGTGGCATCGAGCGCAGAGCACGGCCGTATCCGGCAACTCCGGCACCACTGACGATGGGTCGTCGGCATGGCGGACGAAGGCAACTTCTGGCGGGCCAGTGGGAGCGATCGCGGCTACGAAACGCTCGTAAAGATTCGCCGGAGGCTTCTCAGGAACGGCCGACTGCTTGATCAGCGCTCCGTGGCAAGCCTCGCAGTTTACGTGGGCGTGCTTGCCGTTCTTTTTTTTGTCCACCACTTCCGTGTGACAGGCCTCGCAACTCTCATGGCCGGCAAACTTCAATGGTCGAGCCCCAATTTCTCCCATGGCCGCTGCACGATAATGCCCATACTGCCCAAAGGTCTTGGGAACAACAAAGTGGCGCACCACCAGAAACACAAGGAAAGCGAGGACAAAGAGTCCCGCAAATCGAAAAAGATGTCCTACATCCTTGAAAACGCCCATCAAGCCCCATTTCCTTGACATCAACTTCAGGAGGTCACACGAAATCCACCACTGTGAGCTGGAACACTTTCCGTGAGTCTAACCGTACAAGAACCGGTCTCTCGTCTGTATGTGAGATAGGTCACATATCAGTGTGCTCGCCGAGTACGCTGCCGTTTGGGATGAACAGAGTCATAAGGTTCCAGGAATACACACTCCGCTCAGGATCTGGCCCGCAGAATGAGGAGATTTCTCACTCATGTGAGCCCCTTGCAAAATTCAACCGAGACTAAAAAATGTGTCAAGGCACGATTAAAGTCGCGCACTAACACAATTTATTGCCTGAAGGTAATTTTGCAAGCAGCTCTCTTGCAGAAGGGTTTGGGCCGCACTGTCTAATCTTCCACGGGGGACTTGGGCGCTTTGCGTTTGGGCTTGGGTTTGGGATCATCTTCGGTCGGGGCTGGGGCCATGGACGGGTCCCAGTAGAGAAAGCGGGAGCAACTGTCGCAGGTGAGCAGCTCACCCTCTCGGAGCTGGTTCCAGGTCTGCGGGCGGACACCCATGCGGCAGCCAGTACACTGCTGATTGTCAGCGCGGGCCAGACCGGTGCCGCGTGAGCCGCAGAGGCGATCAAAGCGGATAAGATAGTCGGTCTCGATGAGCGGACGGAGTGCTTCGCGTTGGACGGCAAGCTCTGCCAGTTCGCGGTCAAACTCTGCCTGGCGAAGGGCCACACGCGCACGGACATTATCGAGGGCAACCGAGAGCAGCTCGACCTGGGCGCGTGCGGCTGCCAAAGCCACCTCTTGCGCCTCAGTGCGTTCGAGGCTGACAAACTCCTCGCTCTCAAGGCGTTGCGCCTCTGCCTCAGCAAATTGAAGTTCGTTTTCGACTGCGGTGGCCTGCTCAGAGGTGGTGAGCGAGTCCTGCTGTGCGCGGTAGCGGGCTGCCTTTTTGCGGAGGGCGTCGATCTCGCGATCAAGACGGGTGCGCAAAGCCTCTTCGCGGCTAAGGGAGGCAGAGGCCTCAGCGGCCTGGCTCTCGGCGGCGGCCAAAGCGGCCTTAGCCTGAGCGATCTCAGTCGGCAGGGCGCGAGCCGCCAAAGTCAGATGGGTTCGCTCCAACTCCACCGCTTGCAGCTTTACGAGGTTTTCAATTTGCTCTTGCATCCGTGCTATGAAGTCTACGGTATGGAGCATCTATTTAGAAAATGAGGGAAGCGTGGGCTGGCCTGGGTTCCCGGCTTCGCACACCTTGAGTTGAAAGAGATCCGAACGGACGGGCGCCTGCTCTGTGGTATGAAGGAGCAGGCAGCGAGTTAGCAGGTTAGCGATTGAATCAACTAGCCTTGCAAGACAACAATCGAAGCCAATGGAGGCGGATTTGGCGAAGGGTAGGATATCGGTCTGGCACAGGCGACCGTGGCTGAGGTGGGTTGCTGGCGGTTTGCTGGTGGCGGTGGTTGTCGCGGCCGTGCTTGTGGATCTGGGGCTGCGCCGGGCGGAGCCGTTCCTGCGAGCGCGTCTTGTCGAGCAGTTGGAAGATCGCTTTCATGCGCGGGTGGAGCTTGACAGCTTTCACGTGTCGCTGGTCAAAGGGCTTTGGGCCGAAGGCAAAGGGCTGCGCATCTGGCCCCCAGCCCAAGTGGAGGGCGTTGCCGTTCCAGTGGGCAAGGGCGAGCCGCTGATCAGCCTCGATGAGTTTCGCTTTCGTGCGCCTCTGCACTTTGAGCAGGGCAAGCCAATCCGTATTTCTGTGGCAGAGCTGAAGGGCCTGCACATCGATTTGCCGCCAAGGTCACACTTCGAGCATTTATCCGCGGTTGGCACGGGCGAGCCGAGGGGCATGATGGCGGGGTTGGTGAGTTTTGAAGTGGACACCATGCAAATCACTGGCGCGGTATTAGTGATGGAAACCAGCAAGCAAGGTAAGCTGCCGCTGGATTTCCAAATTGCGCACTTGAAACTGAGCCAGGTTGTTTCGGGTGGGGCCGGCCATCCCCAGGGCGAAGACCGGTCTGCTCACCCAAGCGAACCAAAGACGCTCGCCGGAGAGCCCCAGTTGATCATGACACCGGCGTTGAATTTTGAGGCTGAGCTGACCAACCCGCGACCGAAAGGGACGATTCATACGACGGGAACCCTCGGACCACTGCAAGGAGTCGATCTGGGCGAGATTCCAATCGAGGGCAGTTATCGCTTTGAGGACGCGGACCTAAGCAGCTTCACTGGGATTGCAGGGACTCTTTCGTCAACCGGGCAGTACCAGGGCACACTGCGCGACCTGAGAGTGGATGGGAAGACGGAGACGCCAAACTTCCGGCTTACGCATTTTGGGAATGCGATGGCGCTGAATACGAGCTTTCATGCGCGGGTGGATGGGACCAACGGAGATACATGGCTGGAGCCGGTCGATGCAACGCTGGGCCACTCGCACTTTACCGCGACGGGGCAGATTGTGCGCGTGCGTGGGGAGGTGGTTGAGGGTGCGCCGCAATACATCGGCCACGATATTGCGCTGACGGTCAATGTGGATAAGGGGCGGATCGAGGATTTCATGCGGCTGGCGAGCCGCTCTGACAAGGTGCTCATCACAGGCGATGTGACGGTGAAGACCACCCTGCACATTCCGCCTGGAAAAGAGCCTGTGCATGAACGGCTGAAGCTGAACGGCTGGTTTTCGTTGGACAAGGCATTGTTTACCAGCGAGAAGATTCAAGAGCATATCGCGGAGTTGAGCTTGCGCGGGCAGGGGCGGCCAGACGAGCTAAAAACCATCGATCCGGCGAGCGTTCTGTCGCACATGGAGAGCAACTTCCAGTTGGCGAGCGGGGTGATTACTCTGCCGGCGCTCGACTACACCGTGCCAGGCGCGAAGATAGAGCTTAAGGGCACGTATACGCTGGAGGGCGGCACGCTGAACTTCGACGGAAACGCGAAGATGGAGGCTCCGGTCTCAAAGATGGTGGGCGGATGGAAGGGGCTGCTGCTGACGCCTGCCGATCCCCTCTTCAAAAAGGGCGGTGCCGGAACTCAGGTCGCGATTCACGTGAAGGGAACGCGGGAGGCTCCGGAGTTTGGAATTGACTTTGAAAAACTGAAGCTGGAGAAGAAACCATCAGGAGGAAGCCTGTAAAAATTCCACCCAAAGAAGTGTAATCGGGCCGTCTTCGCTGTCGCGTATAATTCTCCGTTGCTTCCTAATGAGGCAACGGAGGAAACGAATGGACGGATTTGTCCTGATTGCGCTGGGAGTATTCGCACTTATTGCGCTCATTGTGTTCTTGAGCAGCTTCTTTACCGTGAGCACGTCCCAGGTGGCCGTGATCACGCGCTTCGGTGAGTTCAAGCGGGTTGCACAGCCCGGGTTGAACCTGAAAGTTCCTTTCGTCGAAAACGTGGCAGGTGTTGTGAGCCTGCGCGTCAGCCAAATCTCACTGACGATGGAAACCAAGACGAAGGATAACGTCTTTGTCACGATTCCGATCTCAGTGCAGAACCGCGTTCGGCCAGAGAAGGTTTACGACGCTTTTTACAAGTTGTCAGACCCTACGGCGCAGATCAAAAGCTACGTCGAACAGGTGATTCTGGGCCACGTGCCTGGCATGACGCTGGACGAAGTCTTTGCCTCTCAATCGTCAATCGCCGCCGCAGTCAAACAGGAACTGGACGCCGACATGGCGACCTTCGGCTTCGAGATTGTGAATGTGCTGGTGACCGACATCGTTCCCGACGCCAAAGTGAAGTCGGCCATGAACGACATCAACGCAGCGCAGCGCGAACAGGTCGCGGCCAACGCGCGAGGCGAGGCGGAGAAGATTCTGGTCGTCAAAAAGGCCGAAGCCGAAGCGGAGAGCAAGGCTCTGCAAGGCCAGGGCATCGCCAACCAACGGAAGGCGATCATTGAAGGTTTGCAGGTCTCCATCGAACAGTTCCAGAAGGTAGTCGATGGAGCATCGTCACGGGACGTGATGCAGTTGGTGATGGTGACGCAGTACTTCGACACCCTGAAGTCAATCGGAGAGAGCGACAAGACCAACACGCTCTTCCTGTCTCACTCGCCGGGGTCTGTAAAGGATGTCTCGGAGCAGATTCTTGAGTCAATGCTGGTGGCAGGGAGCGCAAGAGTCTGATTGAGCCGCTGACCTTCGGAATCCTCTATTGCTTCTTCGTCATTGGACATGATCGGCGGCGCATTCTTCACTGCAATGTGACGAAGCATCCAAGCAGTGCTTGGGTTGTTCAGCAGTTGCGCGAGGCATTTCCTTACGACTCTGCGCCGCGTTATCTGATCTTCGATCACGGCACACAATTCAACGAAGAAGTGATCGACACAATGAAGAGCTTCGACATCAAGCCCAAACAAACCAGCTTCCGCAGTCCGTGGCAGAACGGCGTTGCCGAGCGCTGGGTCGGCAACTGCCGCCGCGATCTGATCGACCATGTGATCGTTGTGAACGAACGACATCTGAAGCGCCTGATGAGCGAATACATCCGTTACTACCACGAGGACCGAACTCACCTTGCTCTGGCGAAGGAAACGCCCGCGAATCGTGAGGCAGCGAGTAACTCCGGTGTTCTGAGTAACAGGGTTATAGCAATGCCAAGGCTCGGCGGTCTGCATCATCGCTACGATCTGGCTGCCTGAGTGGCTGTTGATAACATTTCGCCTTTGAGTCGAGGAGACCCTTCGGGAGAACTGTGCCCGATGACCTTTTGCCGCCGACTTGAAGGTGTCTTCACGGCTGTATGCGGTCACCAATCTTTCGCCCCTATACTCCAAGAGTTCCTCCAATACAACTGTTCAGATCAGAATCTACTCCTCGTTCCAGCCGGATGAGAAATTGGCGTGCTGCCCGTCTACATTCATCTATTCGGTTTTCCGGCATCCTCTCGAACAAGCTCAATGTCGTTGCGAAGACCCGCCCCCAGGACGCTGTACCAGCGGTGGATTGTTTCCTGCATATTAAATCGGGATATTATCTTCCGCTCTGATAACGAAACAACAAACGCTTCAAATTAGCCCTCGTTGTGCCCCCTGCATTGAGGAGATGGCGGAACCTCCGCGATCACAACAATCATGTCCGAACTATTTTCCCAGGTAAGCGCCCCTACGTTAGCGTTGGTAAAGCAGGCATCGTCCTTGTGACCAGCAGAGAATGCATCCTTGACGACATCGGTTGGGCTCGTGTTGGCCTCAGTTGTCGCAACCACGCACGGGCCCAAGCCGCCGAAGCAAGTCGTGACAGCAACTGCTTTGGAATCCAGAGACCAAAGCACCTCCGACCCGTCCCAAGCAACCGTGGGCCCTCCAAGCAGCGGGTGTTCATGTTTGCGATCGGATTTCAGAAAGAGAAAGATTGGTCCGCTCACGTCCCACCCCTGCACTACGAGCACTTTCTTCTCATCTGGGGACGGCATTTCCAGGTGCATCTGAGTGTTAGCCGCGTCCTCACATACCATGGCAGCCAACCTCGACCAATAGCCGGACCTCTCGCCGACTTTGGGGCAGGGCTCTGCTCTCAAGGAGGAATGGAATAAGAGAGGCAGCATCGCCAGGATGTAGCAACTAGCTCGCATTGCCTTGCGTCGAATTAATCTCACTGTGGGCATCGAACATTCCCCGTAGGAATTAATGTCACGGTAACCGGAACACGCCAAGTAGATGCTTCAGTTTCCCGTTCAGTTTTGTAACGAAACTCATAGACTTGGCCAGGATTGTGTGAGTAATTGATGTCATCGCCATTCATCGTCCGGTTTGCTGGAAGTACGGTGGGTTCGCCATTTGCCGAAGGTTTTGTTGAACCCTGAGGATCGGTCGCCTTTCCCCAGTCTGGCGTTATTTGTATATGAGCGTTCCGCAGATCCTCTATTTCTTGAACGAGTTTCGCGTTTGCGTCATCTCTTTCTATCCAATCCTGATTCCCCGTCTGTCCGGCCAGTTGATAAAAGTTTGATTCTCCAAAATCGTCCGGATTGATCGAAGCATCGCCGGTTTGGGACGCTCGATGAGTGATTGGCGACTTGTGTAGCGCTGAGTTTGGCGGAACGCCCGTGATTATTGGAGTCCACAGTGGGCAAGTCACACGCACAACCGGCTGAGGCGGTTGTTGGGCGGTCTCCGTTGGCGGTTCCAGTCTCGTTACATCAGAAGGGAAGGTCTCCTCGA